>Ga0247738_10001005_pt1 | contig 10428 bp, 6 predicted proteins | sample UWRJL013104B2_FD_180936 | JGI IMG/M metagenome (GOLD analysis project Ga0247738, IMG submission 180936) | Plant litter microbial communities from Arlington Agricultural Research Station in Wisconsin, United States - UWRJ-L013-104B-2 | ecosystem: Environmental > Terrestrial > Plant litter >...
GTCTTAGCCCAGAATTTATGGGGGCCAAAGGAAGTTATCGTATATTCAAATCTATCATTATTGACGATTCTTCCAATCACCTCTTCATCATCCATTCTGATCTTATAACTGATCAGGCTGCCATTGAAGTTTGCTTCCCTGTAAAAATATATTTTGGCATAATCAGCATCTGCCGGTAATCGTGATTTGTTTTTAAGTGCCTTTTCAGCAAGCAATCCACTCATGCTCTGATCGAAATTTCGATACAATCTGGCTTTGATCCTGTAGCAGTTACTTGTCCAAATGTTAGGTTCAGAGACCTTTGTTAATTTTACAATATTTGCACCGGCTTTAGAGGCCGCAATACGGGCGACCTGAAGTACTTTATGATAATCACAATCAGTTGAAAAACCGGAGTCTCCGATTTTAAGGTTTCCGATAAACTCAGAGCCATATGGAGGTGGTTCGTTGAGATTTAATACTAAGACATCAGCAGGATATTCCAAAGCATCATATTTAGCTCCTGATCCAAGTCTGGTTTTAACGGAAGGAGAACAAGACTGTAAAAGCAGGATCAAGAATAATGCGGTTGATATTTGCTTCATTAAAGAACATTTAAGTTATCATAAAATACAAATGTATTAAGTTATACTAATAATAAGTTTACTAAAGTTTCGGAGAAAGAAATAAACCCTAAAAATATTGCTACGTCTCAATCTTAGAGAGAAGTTGAAAGTTGAAAGTTGAGAGTGGAGAGTGGAAAGTTGAGAGTGGAGAGTTGAACTAACTATTTGATAAACAATGTTTTAGATAATTATATTTATAAAATATAGAATATTTATATTTCTGATTAACAATGTAATAATTAAGTCAGCAACTTCAGTAAGTTCATCCGGATAAAAAAATACTGCCCAGCTGTAATGGACGGAAGGAAGAGAAATGAGGACAAAAAAAAGGCAGACTTTTCAGCCTGCCTTCTAAATCTTAAACGATTTATCAGATTATTTACCTGCAGCAACTGTGTCAGAAAGACTTTTTCCTGGCTTGAATCTAGCAACTTTTTTAGCTGCAATTTTGATTTCTTTACCAGTTCTAGGGTTTCTACCAGTTCTTGCGCTTCTCTTAGAAATAGAAAAAGTACCGAATCCGATAAGTGTAACTTTATCACCTTTTTTCAAAGCTGTAGTAATAGCTTTAATTGTAGCATCAAGTGCACCACCAGCCTGAGTCTTAGTGATCTTAGCTGAATCTGCAATCTTGCTGATCAAATCTCCTTTGTTCATGATTGATTGTTTTAGTTATTATTAAATTTTTATAAAGCAAAGATATCCTTATATTTCAATATATTACCTTTTTTAAAAAATTATTTTTGACCGGAGGGCGCATAATCATTAAGATTTTGTTAAAATTATCTATGCAAACCTAATCGGATAGCACTAATTGAGGCATCTATGTCACTGAAAGCCAGTCATTACAAGGCAATCACGGAATTAGTAATTTCTATATATGAAATACTTTGGAAAAATATTTTTTTAACTAAAAACTTTGTACTATCTTTGCGCTCCATTAAGTTAAATTATATTCAAAATAGATATATTCATGGCACATCATAAGTCATCATTAAAAAGGATCAGACAAGAAGCTAAACGTCGTATTCAAAACAGATATTATAAAAAGTCTACTCGTACTTTGATCAAAAAGTTGAGAGAACTGACTGAAAAGTCTGAAGCGACAACTTTACTTCCTAAAGTGATCAGCATGGTGGACAGGTTGGCTAAGAACAACAATATCCACAAAAACAAAGCGGCTAACCTTAAAAGTAGCCTTACGAAACACGTAGCTACGATCTAATAAAGATCTCTAAAATATAAAGCCGGATGACTTCATTGTTATCCGGCTTTTTTTTTAATCGTTAGAGGAATCTGCGATTTAATTATTGTTGTTCCTTCTTGGATACACTTTCAGATTTTAATTGTCAATTATACACTCAAATTTCGGCACTCAAAATAGGCTTCAATTTCAGTATTTTACATATATAATTTCTATCTTATTGCCACACAAAATATTGACATTCATTTAATTATCCTGATATAAACGATTTTAGATATTGTATCACAAAACGTCGTCGATACCGAAGTTTACGAATCACTAATTACCTTCTACCCTCTACATTCTTAAATAAAACCAAAGCTTACCAACGGGTATGATAAATATTCGCTGCTACCGAAACTTAAGTTATACTTTATCAAACATCCTCTCTTACAAACTTCGTATAAGTGATCTTTTTGCCTGCAGCTAAATGTTGCTTTTCGTAAAAGGTCAATAAGTGAGTCTCCGGACTTGGAATGACGTCTCCATAAAAGTCTGAAGTCGTCTCTAGGATCCTGTAATCCTTTCTTTCTGCAAGCACCTCCTGAGTAAATTCATACAAGGTAGGATCATCAGTCTTCAGATGAACGATCGCTCCCGGCTTTAACACGCCCAGATATCTATCCAGAAAAGGATGTGACGTAAGCCTCCTATTCGACTTACTGTCGCGCAGAAACGGATCAGGAAAAGTGATCCAGATCTCAGATACTTCATTATTGGCAAAAAATGCTTCTATCAACTCTATCCTGATGCGAAGGAATGCGACATTGTCAAGTCCTGATTCATCAGCCATGGTTGCTCCTTTCCAGATGCGTGCGCCCTTGATATCTATTCCGATGTAGTTATTCTCAGGATGCGCCTGAGCCAGATGAGTGGTATACTCTCCCTTACCGCAGGCAAGTTCCAGAGTGATGGGTCTTGATTGTTTGAATACCAATCCATTCCAGTTGCCTTTGATATCCATTCTATTTCCCTGAGCATCATCGATGTGAGGATCATGAAAATCGTGGTTTTCATATACATTGGAAAGCATAGCAACCTCTGCAAAACGCTGCAGTTTGTTTTTATTGGACATGTCTTGTTTTGATTTTAATCAGATACAAAGGTAACAGGAAAGATAAAATGACTTCCTATTTCTTTAAAATTTTTACCTCCGTCCTGCGATTGAACTGATGTTCTTCTTCCGTACAGTTGATCCCGTCCTTGCAACGATTTCGCGGCTGGGTCTCTCCTCTGCCTTGTGTTTCGATTCTTTCCGCAGAAATACCTTTCTCTATCAGATAATCTCTCACGACAGCTGCTCTCTGAATACTCAGTGTAAGATTGGCATTGGCCTCTCCCCGTGCATCTGTATGTGCGATGAGGTCGATGACCATCTCAGGATATTGATTCAATAAAGTGACAAGTTCATTGAGTTCTCTTTCAGTGCCCGGACGGATTGTCGCCTGATTGAAGTCGTAATATATGTTTTCCAGCATCATCACCGTGCCTGCTTTTATCGGACCTTTGACGATGGAAAGTTTTTCTTTATTGAAATTGACGTTGATGAGCAGGTTTTCCCTGAGTGCACTGATCGGAATGTTTACTTTATAATAATCTTCAATTTCTGACATCAGCGTCGCCTCACAGCCTGGAGGAACACAGAATTCAAATCGCCCTTCTTCATTGGTAGCAGAAGTCAGGATCTGTTGGTTGCAAGCAAGGGTCAGCGAAAGATTTACATTGCTCATGATCTTATTGTTCTCCTGATCCTGAGCTATACCGGATAGTATGAGACAGGGCAATTGCTTTAATTTGACCGACTTCTTTTCACCGGCAATAAAACCTATCCTCATAGCCGGAAAATCTGCTGCAGTGATCTCCGCAGTATAATTAACCCCTTCTGAGAGCGTTAATTTCAAAACTCCATTTCTGTCAGAATTGCCTTCTGTTACAGGTTCTCCACCGGAGGTCATGATCATAACTCTTACATTGTTGAGCCTTTTCAGGCTGACACTGTCCAGGAGTACGAAAGTTTGTTCGATTTGTTCCGGTTCTTTTGTTTTCAACGCACGCAATGCATAGATGTCATCCTGACCTGCACCACCCGGCCTGGCAGAAGAGAAATAAGCTATTGAAGGATCATTGCTGATCACAATACTCATATCGTCTTCAGGACTGTTGACAGGTGCACCGATCATCTGAGAAGCGTATCCTTTACCATCTTTTAATTCAGCAATATAAATATCGAGTCCTCCTATTCCGTTTGGCCTGTTGCTGCTGAATGCCAGCAACTCATCGCTTAACAGACCGGGAAACAATTCATTATCGCCGGTATTGACTACGGCTCCAAGATTGATAGGATTGGACCAGATCCCTGAGATCATTTCTATGTAATAGAGGTCATATCCGCCATATCCGCCAGGTATGTTGGAAGAAAAATATAATTTATCACCGTTTGAATTCAACGTCGGATGGCAAAAAGAAAAATCTTTATTGGACGTAAACATCTCGGTGGGGCGACTCCATAGTCCATTTAATTTATTGGATTTATATATGCTCAGGTTCATTTTCCGCTGGCTGGCAGCTCCCTCGACCTGATTATTTCGGGTAAAATATACTTCCAGTCCGTCCTTACTAAAGGTCAGCGGTCCCTCATGATATTCAGAATTGAGTACTCCGGAAAGTGAATTTTCCTCAATAAGCTCTCCCTGACCGCTGATCGCAGAGATAAACAGATTAAAATATGATCGTGCCTGAGCCTTACTTTTCTTGCCGGACGCTCTGCCATTGGCCACATATACCAGACTATCCAGATAGATAGCCGGTGCAAATTCCAGCTCTGCTGTATTTATTTTTTTCTGATTGACCAGCTCATAATTATTCAGCTGGCCATTCATAATATCTGAAAGAATATCACTATTCTGAGCACTCATGAAAAAACATTGGATCGTTGCCAACCCAATGATGAAAAGTCTCTGCTTAAAATAGTTTCTATTGAAAAATAGATGCATATATCTTGTTGCTTAAAAAAATCTTGGGTTCTGAACATCCACATCATAATCTCCGGGAAGGCTATATCTGAGGAAACATTCTATACTACCTTTATTATATCTGCCCAGTTCTCCGATTTGTATGTCGTATGATAATCCGAGAAATAAGGGATCAATGATCTTTAATCCGAACAGTACGTCAATCGATTCTCCAAGTGCAGAATTGATTCCACCCGTCCTGTATGACAATCCTGCATTGTATTTAAGTCCGAAATCCACCATGATATTGGCATCAAGGCTTACCGGGCTGTTCTTTGCAAACTTAACATTGACCTGCGGCGTGAAGAACAATTCTTCATTGGCTTCAAATGAATAACCTGTCATGAGATAAAAATGTGTTACTTCTCTTGAGACGAGCAATTCATCATTAAAGTCCATTTTCGATCTCAAAATTCTGGGAACAGAAAGCCCCACATAGAATTGTTTGTCTGAATAGTAAGCTCCCAGACCTACATTCGGGACAAACTTTCTTGTATTTTCTACCAGAAGGGCATTGTCTGTGGCCAGATTCTGATCAGCTCTCAGGCTGGAATTCGTATAATCCACTCCATAATACCTCACACTTCCTTCCAGTCCACCGCTTATGAATCCGTCGCCCAAAGGCAATCTATAGGCATACATACCACTCAATGTCCACATCTCAGAAATGCCGATCGTGCTATGGATCAAATTAGCTCCCAGTCCCACTCTCTGATCGAGAAAAGGGATATTGGCCGCAAGCGACTGAGTAACGGGGCTGCCTTCGAAGCCCATCCACTGATTCCTGTATAAACCCGAGATGGTCGTAGTCGGCAAAGCTCCTGCAAAAGCCGGGTTGATGGCCAGCTTATTGTACATAAACTGACTATATTGCCTTTCCTGCTGGCTATAGGCGGCATTGAACATTACACTTATGAATAATACTATAAAAATCGATCTCATATATCTGTTCAATTATCTTTTAATTATTAAAAAACCTTTCTGAACCTTACTGTTATCTCCCATATCGAAGACATAGAAGTAGGTTCCTGATGGTAGATCTGACCCCTTGAATCTGCCATCCCAATCATTTTGGTAGGGAGATGCTTCATACACGGGGCTACCCCATTCGTTAAAGATCATGAGTTTACTTTTATTGTCCGGAAGACCATCCAGACAAGAGATGCGCAATACATCGTTGACCCTGTCATTATTTGGAGTAATAATATTTGGCACCTGACAATCCAATGCATTGTCCACATCGATGATGATCTCCGCCTCTGAGCAAAGCTGAGGACACCCTGCTACGCAAATCATATACTTTAATTTGTCATAATCAGAACTACCATCCGGAGCATAAGTCAGGGTCTGGTCAGTACCGATCTCTACACTTCCGAATAAAGGCTGAACACTAACTGTGACCACGACCGGCGTATTAAAACCATCATTATCCAGAGCTTCAATATTAGTTTGGCCACCGGCGATCATTCGAACCAGATCATCTTCAGCTGCGATCTCATCAGGAACCCATACGACCATTGTATCCCTGCTATAATCGATACAATCATTATAATCAAGGCTCCAGACAAATACATTTTTCCCTGAAGCAAGATTTGAAACTGAGGAATTAGGATTATCCGGCTGATCAATGATGACACCTGAAGTCAATGAGGTCCAGTGACCAGTTGCGATAGTCACGTTATTTGCCGATAAAGTCGTAGCGTTACCCTCACATACGTATTTGATCTTTCCGCTGATCGCTACTTCTTCCGGCGGATAATTAATCTGCACGCTCACCGGAATACTTTGTTGTGATGGACAGGTATTTAAAGTAGCAATGGCATAGAAGTTATTCTCCCCATTTATAAAACTTGAGAAGTCTGTAATATTTGCACACAGACCATTTGTAGGTCCGCCTACCGGAGCTGCCAGAGCACTGTTGTAAAAAGTATAATTAGCTCCCGGAGTAGCCGATCCATTGGTAACACACAATGTGAGCACTGCGTCTTCCTGTCCGACACACAATGAACCGATAGGAGGGGCAAGCACAGGAGCTGCAGGAGGTTGATTGATGATCAGCTGGAATGCGTCAGAGATCGGAGAGGAACATCCATCGTTAACTAATGTTAGGAAATAATTTCCGGCATTGGATGTCTGAGCAGGGAAAATTACCCATTTTTTCAAACTTGATGTAATACCTCCAGGTCCTGTCCACTGATATGTAAAGTCGGGACTATTGCTGATCTCAAGCACTATTGAATCATTAAGACAGACAGTCGGATCTCCTATGATTATAGGTTGTGCGGGAGTATTTACCACATCGACGTTGAAAGCAAGTGAAGGCTTGGATTGACACCCGCCTGTCTCAAAAATCACATTGTAATCTCCTGCATTGGCCACCTGCACATTTGGAATGGTGAGGACATTGGTCGTAGTCGTAACATCACCTGCCGGTGTAGACCATATAAACTGTCCGACTGCAGGTAGGTTTCCTATGGTCAAAACCAACTCTGAGCCACTACATATTTTATTCACCCCTTGAATGATCGGTTGAGCAGGCGCGAGAGTTATTGAAATGGTTAATCGCGCGGTATCAGAAAGGCAGCCTTCATCAGAGGTCACTACAAGACTATAAACACCATTGACGAAAGTCCCTGCGTTGATCGATGGATGCGCATCAGTGCTTATAAAGCCTCCCGGACCACGCCAGAAGAAAGTCAATTCGTTTTCAGGAATCGTGGTGGAATAATTAAATGTCACAGGTTCATCAGGAAACTGACAATTGTGGGCATTGGTGGTCAGATTATTGATCTTTGGTTTAGGATTCAGATCAAGAGTCGTATTACCAGTGGCTATACATCCGGCAGATGTGGTCACCGTAACAGCATAACTACCTGCAGCGGCGATAACCAGAGGATTGACCGCAGTAGAAGTAAAGTTATTCGGTCCTGTCCATTTATATGTAGCACCGGGGTATGGATTAGTGGATAATCTCACAGTATCTCCTTCACATACCGGACCTTCATAGTTGATCGTCACAGCAGATTCCAGAGTTACTTCCACATTGACAGGAAGAGACTCAAGTGATGTACACCCACCGACCTTGAGTGTCAGTGTCCAGAGCCCATTATCCTGACTACCCGCAGCAGGTATGATAAATGGATTGGATGCAGTAGTGAACAATGCTCCATCCGGTCGCTTCCATATGAATGAATCTATACCGGCCATAATGTTTGACGTGAGTCTTAATTCATTATTAGAACATACAGGTGAATTAGAGGTCGGAGAAGGCTGTTGAGGCCTTTGAGAAACAGTAACAGTAACCGTAACCGGCTCTGAAGAACATTTATCGGTCGTTACTACCAAGGAGTATATTCCTGCATCCTGCAACTTTGCCGGACTGATGGCAGGCGGATATTGCAAATCAGACTGGAATCCGTTAGGACCGGTCCATTTATATGTGTAAGAATTACTCAGAGGTGTGCCCAAAATAATGCTTCCTCCTTCACATACGGAGATCACAGGATTATCAACTATTGCTATAGGATTAGATATCACAGATAAGCTGAGGCTGGAAGAAGGATTGGAGATACAGTCATTTTCCGAAACTATCACATAAAAATTGAACAATCCCGGTGGTCGGTTGATGATATATTGCGGTGTGATAGTAGAATCAAGTAAAACACCTCCCGGCGCAATGCCTTCGTACCATTTGTATTGTATATTTCCGGTATAAGGTTGCGTGAATAAAGTAATATTACTTCCTGTACACACTGTAGAATCAAGTGCCCCTATGATAGGTGTATTGATCTCATCATTGATAAATACCTGGATAACTCCTTCACCACCACAACCATTGAAACCTGTTATGGCCAACTTATATGATCCGGAATGAATCGATGTAGCATTTGGAATAATAGGATTTGGCACATTGGAAGTAAAATTATTCGGCCCTGTCCACAGATAGGTATATTGATCAAAAAGATCCAGATCAGGCACATTGGCAAATAGCCTGAGGCTGTCATTATCGCATAGTCCCAGACTATATCCGGGCGAGATGTTAGCTTTAAATACCGCTATCTGAGTAGTACAACTATCTATCTGACCAGAGCCATCAATCACGTATAATACCACCTCCGGTTGTGATCCGATGTCGGCACATAGAAACTGGCTCTGACTTACGTACATGGAATCAATATTGCAATTATCAAAACTACCACCATCAATCATTTCAGGGGTGAGTATGCCCGGAAATATTCCGCTCGGATGCAGATATACAGTCGCATTCTTACAGATCGCAGTCGGCACTATTGTATCTCGTACATTGATCAGCATAGTGCATGTATCCCGGTTACCCGAGATGTCTTCAATGACATAGGAGAAGAATGTTTCACCCACTCCAAAATCGATCACGGGTGGATTGTAAGGAGGCTGAAGTTCTGTAAAAGGTACGACCGTAGCTCCTGTTGAATAATAAGAAGGAGGTGTATAAGTCGAATATTTTAATTGCATGAACATAAAACTTGTACTGTCCGTCTGACCATTTAAGCTGACATTATTAGGTATACAAGGGTTTATTCCGCTTAATTCATTTCCTGGAGGGATATTAAAGTTAGCGTTTGCATTTGCTGTAAAAGTGATCTGCCCGTCAGCCGCCCATTCATTAAATTTTGCTGCAGGAATATTGAAATAGATAGTGGACACTTTATTGCAATTGCCTGTGAGCACATTACCCAAACCTGCTTCTGTAGTACCCAGAGGAAGGCCATCTTCTCCATTTATGGTGAAAAATTCTCCACCACTCTCTATGTCACCCTGTAGAAATATATTAAGCAGCACCGGACTGGTGACATTCCCTCCTACATTGAAGAAGGTATATGATTTGCTTTCCGCAATGAAGTTCTGCAGATTCGGATTAGCAGCGAAAGTCAACCATGCGCTTGCTGTATCTAATGGAAAATTATAAACAAAGTCATTTGCCAACCCGCAATTGTCTGAGATCGATAAAGGTAGCGGAATAGTAAGTGAAGTGTCACAAGTATTACCGGCCAGTGTTGCTACTATGTCGCCTGCACATACGATGACAGGAGCTACAGTGTCTTTTATCTCGACAGATTGGTAACAAGTCACAAACTGATCAGAGCAATCGCTCACTGTGTATTCTATGGTGTGTTCACCTTCTTTCAGTATAAATGAAGGTGGGTTATTAGGGTCGAATTCTTGCGTATCATTGGTATCCAACCTAAAAGAATATCTCAGCTGATTGTTTGTGTTCCAGGTCACTGGAAGAGTAAATTCTATAGAAGATCCGCCGCAAATATCATTGATTGTAAAGCCACCATCCTGTGGGCCAGGGTCATTTGGAATTGCAATAAAGCGGATATTGCCATCTGCTATCCAGTCATTGAATTGTGCTTCTGTATAAGTTATATTCGTGCCGGAATTACCACACTGACTTTCAGAAAAATTAGTAGTACCTAACAAGACATTATTTTCGTCATAAATATTGAAGAACTCTTCCGGTGCTTCGATGTCTGCATTTTCAATTTTAATGGTTAGCCCACCCATCGCATATGTTGCTACGGAACCA
>Ga0247738_10001007_pt1 | contig 10425 bp, 3 predicted proteins | sample UWRJL013104B2_FD_180936 | JGI IMG/M metagenome (GOLD analysis project Ga0247738, IMG submission 180936) | Plant litter microbial communities from Arlington Agricultural Research Station in Wisconsin, United States - UWRJ-L013-104B-2 | ecosystem: Environmental > Terrestrial > Plant litter >...
TAGAAGCAGTACCGGCACATCCGTCTGCGTTGGTGACTGTCACCACATATAAGCCATTTCCGGCTGTTTGAATATTCGCAATTGACGGACTTTTCAATTGGCTGCTAAAGTTGTTCGGACCTGACCAATTATAAGAAGATCCGGGAGTCACATCAAGATTTAAAGTAGTGCCGGAACATATTGGATTAGGGCTCGCAGTGGCAGTCACCACAAAAGGCGGCGCAACAATCACATTGAAAGAACAGGAAATCGAATACCCCGGAACAGGAGCTACTTCGAAAGTATTAGTAGTGACACCTACCGGAAAAATACTACCGGAAGATAATCCCTCTGTCTGCACTATCTGGGTATTGTATTGCAAATCAGTAACAACGATATCGTCCACTTTAGCGCCCGAAACATTGGTATTTAAATCCGTGGACAGTCTCCATCTGAATCTGACAGTATTACCGGCAAGACTGGCATTTAATGCAACGATTACATCTATAAATGTGGAGGAATTACCAGACCAGCATGCCCTTACACCAAGAGGATTATTATTTTCAAATTCTCTGTTATATGCTCCGGCAGTGAAAGTACCACCTTGTGTGATATCCTGCCAAGCATTGTCCTGATTAGTTTTATATTCCAGGACTAACCCATCAAAAGCCTTATTAGCTGCAGATGGCTCCAGGTTATAATGCAGCTTAAACTTTAACTCTGAATTTGATCCGATATTATATCCTATTGAAGTTAATGAATTGACACTTAAATTGATGTTATCAGTAGCAAAGGCGGAATTCGGAGATGAATTATTTTGAGAGGTTGTCGTAACCCAGGGGTTACTCGCTGCATAATCACTAGTTGTGCTCCATCCAAAAGGTAGAGCCGGAGCCTGTACTCCATCAAAATTTTCAGCATTAAGCAACCTTTCTGAAGTAAATGTGGGCGGAGAATAAGAAATTACCCCACTTATACAGCTGGAAATGTCACCCTGACACATCAAAGTACCACCTGCTTCTACCTCGATCTGAGCCGTCGCCATTCCTGCAGACAGGCAAAGAGTGGACCCTACAGTATAAGTTATGGTATGGATGCCAACTCCTGCGACCAATGGGTCAAATGTAAAAGTAGTTCCATTGCCATGATCTGTGACACCAGGTCCACTATATATACCCCCCGGATGCAAACCTCCACCCAAAGTAATGCTGCTTTCGGTGATGGAAACATTGGTAAAATCAGGTAAAACCACTCCCACAGATAAAGGGGTCTGAAAATCTTCAACCCCGTCAGATTTGGCCTGTGAAGTTCCTTGATTAGCATAAAAGCCCAGTCCTCTTCTTGCGAATGCATCCCAGATAATGCAGGAATTTGCTCCACCGTATAACATCTGATCGGCCAGGAGAATTGCATCTCTTCCATCGACAAAACCCGGACTGCAAGGTTGTAATTTCAATCCTTCCATCACGATATTGGCTGAAATATCAAGACCTTCAGCTTCACCATGGGCTTCTATTAACTTAAGGGTCATATCCCACAGCATTGTCGCCCAGACAGAACCTACTCCATGTGGGGCCACCTGCGTTTTAATACTGTTATATGTAAAATTATTAACAGCAAAGTCGTAAGAATATTTTTTGGTTCTTATCCCCAGACCGTTTGGAGCCTGATTGAGTACATATGTACCTACGCCACGTGATGAAGTAAGATTGGTTCCGGCGACCCATGTATTCATATATCCGAAATAATCGCTCCATCCTTCACCCATTTCCTCTTCATTATTTAAACAAGTATTTCCGTTGCCTGTAAGTCTGATAGAGATACCGTGTCCATATTCATGTCCGATCACGCCATTATCGAAGTCACCGTCTCTGTTTGGGGTTGAAAGATTCCACAGATACATTTGAATGCGCGAACTGGTTCCTTCGACACTATGAAAATATCTGGCATTATTCAATTCGGAATAATCCTGAGCCTCCGCGTTCATTGGGTCACCACCGATCCCACCATTTCCATAATTATTTGTCTGAAAATTGGAATTGGCCTCATCAAAACCATATTTATGAGCCCAGTCGTGCATGATGTTAGTCATGTAAAACATATTAGTCACCGCAGCAGGTCGATAGGAAGAAGGAGCCAAAGTTAGGTCCAGCGGAAAGTCAAAATTTAGCGTAGGACCTCCATCCGGAGATGAATTAGCATCCGGGCCGTTAGGCGCCACTGCATCAAAGTAGGCATAAGCATTATTACCCCTGGTGATCGTGTATTCAGCACCCGCAGCTCCATTCGTATCATGCCATCCAAAAGGTGATGCAATATCATCTGCCGGATTGGTAACGATCGATCTTGGGCCGGAATAAGGCGATTCAAATGGCACTGCAAATACATTGTATGAAGCTCCATCCGTGCCTTCTTCATAAGCTCCGGCTTCTCCTGCATTGTGGCAAATGTGACTCTGAATATCTTCCTTTGAATCCCCTTCATGATCATGACCAAATGTACACTCACGTACCATTGAAATTTTACTCACGATCTCACCACTCGTCGCATCTACATGATAATTCCATTTTTCTTTTCTCCCTTCAGGAAATAAGCTAAAATCCCAAACAAGTTTCATCACTCCTGCATCTTTCATCACATACATCAGCCTTACTGCAATTGGTTCTATCGAAACTGAAGAATTCTCAAAGATGGTTGCATCCTTATAACCCGGAATAGATCTGAAATGATCATTGGTGGATTCTAATGATCTGCTTAAAGAAGTGATGCCCATTTCTTTGGCTGCAAGATCAATAGCATCTTGCATAGAAATAGTTGATCTGGAAGCTATTTCATTTGTTGACTTTTTGAATTTTACAGATCTGTCTCCCGCTTTGATAATACGGTTGTTCCTGTCCAGATGCACATCTATGATTGCATTATAAATCTCAATGTTGTTCAACGTCTGAGAAAAATAGAGGTGAGTGACGCCGGACTTCTTACTATAGCCGGTCCTGCTCAATTTCAGTTGATCTATTTCAGTTTCAGTCAAAAGGAACCTGGATTTGTTTTCCTTTAAATAAATTTTTGCCTGGGAAACGGCACTGACCGTATTTAATTCCTTTTGAGCATAAGTACTGACTGCACTTATCATAATTAGAAAAAATAATAAAAGAGGACGCATGTAAAGGGTTAGTTAGGTTTGTGAAATAATATTAAGTTATTAAAAATGTGCAATTTTATGGTGTATATTTTATTTACAAAACAAAGTAATCGCAACCACATATTGAAATCAACTGCACCATAAAATGGAAAAAAAGAATGTCAAACTTTGGAGCGTGTCTGATCAGAAATATCATGTGGGATTAGTCCTGCGAAGGTAGCGGAATAATTAATAAGTTGTTAATATTTTTCTGCAAAATGATCAGTGAGAATATCATCTAAAATGTGATCAAAATTATCATAAAATATTAGTGATACAGCGCTCATTGTGGAGCGTACGACCTTATTTATAGAAATAATTTCTCACAAAATTTTTATAGTCAATCATGAAAAATAATAGTGTGGCCATTATTTTTTATAATTTCTGGCATCTCTACCCCACTGCAGCTTATCCCGCATGGTTTTCATAAAGGTGATCTTTGGCAATTTGACCAGATTGATATCGAATGGGGCCCTCTTCACTGTGATCTTTGTCTTTTGTGATATCACCTCATGCCTACTATCCATGGTACAGAGAAAGTTTTCTCCCCGTCCTTCGATTGTAAATTCGATCGTGGAATTGTCAGGCACCACCAGTGGTCTTACACTCAGGTTGTGTGGTGCGATGGGTGTGATGATAAAATTCTCCGCCGTAGGCATGAGTATCGGACCACCGCAACTCAGATTATATCCTGTACTTCCTGTAGGCGTGGATAATATGACGCCGTCAGCCCAGTATGAATTCAGAAATTCCCCATTGACTGCAGCGTGGATTACAACCATCGAAGAATGATCCCTCTTGATGAGCGTCATATCATTGAGCGCATAAGGAAATGGGGCGAATTGAGATTCATTGCTTTTAAAATGCAGCAACGATCGTTTCTCCAGGCTATATTCTCCATTGACCAATTTGTCGATCGTCTGTGCGATATATTTTTTCTCAATGCTCGCCAGAAATCCAAGTCTGCCAAGATTGATCCCTACGATCGGTATACCGCTGGCACCAATGATCATCGACGCTTCCAGCAAAGTACCGTCTCCACCCAATGAAAATAAAAAATCAACTCCTACACCATCTCCGAATTCCTCATTGTCCAGACATCTGATGTGGTCCGGAATGGTCATCCATTGAGCACTGGCTTCATACATGGTCCGGAAAAAAGTCAGTTTCACTGGTGAATGAGCGCATTTCTCGATCAATTCCTGCACCACGAGTGCCTGCTCCTGTTCAATAATTTTAGCGAAAACAACAATATGCATCATAATCCTGCGTCAAAATGTACATAAAATCCAGTCTGTCCTGTGTGATTGCGTGACACTTCAAATCTGAGCAACTTATTGTAATAAAACACCAGATCAAGCCCGATGCCGTAACCGTATAAGGCTCTGTTGGCAAATGGATTCTGTGCTGCATAATATCTGTCATTCACATAACCCACGTCGAAATTTGCTGTCACATATGTTTTGACCGGCATCGTCCTGTAAGCCTTTAACAACATGATCCTGCCGAGTTCAAAGCTTTTGTCAAAGAACATAAATCTAAGACTATTTTTCAGAAAACCATAATTCTGGCCATCTATCACATAATACTCGTAACCCCGCAGATACAGTTCATCATAACCCAATGCTTTATTAAAATAGTAAGGCACCTTGTCCCGGTCAAAATTATATCGTCCACCCAGGATGTTTTCCATACTTAGACGCTTATTGAAAGAGGTGTAGTGCGCTGCCTGACCTCCAGCATAGAACACATTGATGTTCTGATCGAGTCCCGACTTCGTCACATAACCGATCACATGATCTCCTTTCATCGCATAAGGTACGATGTCGCGGGTATCATACACGGAGGCATATTCTATCTCGGCATAACTCAAAGAAGATCTTTGATTAAAAAAGTCCGGATTAAAAAACTGCGTCAGGGAATCTGTTCCATTGAAATTGTAATAATTGAACAACAGATGATGCCTGAGAAATAACCTGGGCCGATATACAAAGCGAATTCCTACTTTGGAGCGACGTAACAAATCGCTGTCAAAATCCCTTTTAAACTGCAGATAATTGCCTTGCGTAGTATAGGCTATTTCTTTATTGGCTGAATAAAAAGCAGTGATGCCGACACCAAGGGTATTCTGTTTATTCAGAAAAGGGAAGTCATAATCGAGTGATACTTTTCTTGTAAATCCTGCCTGTCCGTAGACTGTAAGTTCATCCCCATTGCCGGTGAGATTGATCTGTTTGACATATATACCGTAACTGAGTGTCTTGAAGGAGCGGTCATAGTTACGCCACCATTTATTAAAATCATTGTCCAGAAATTCAAACAATGGTGCCGGATAGATATACAGCCCTTCTTTCAGTACGATGTGAATATTGGCGCGCTTTTTATCCAGATTGAGCGACTTCATATTGATCTTAGCCTCGACAAAAAGATTTGTGTTGAGTAGCCTTTGCTCGTTTTGTGCAAATATGGTCTGCACTTCTTTCAGATCTATTGAATCGCCTTTTTTGAAAGTCAGCTCTCTGGTAAGCAAATAAGGTTTGGTTTTTTTCAGTCCTGAGGAAGAAATACTGTCTATGCGGACTTTCTGAGCGGATAATTGATGGACATCAAAGATGACAATGCCACAGAGTACCACCCATCCTATGAATAATTTCTTTGAAAAGCGATACCTGTTAATTTGTTTCTGATGCATCTATTGCGATTAGCGCATCTTTGGACGTCTTTGTTTAGAACCTCCGCGCTGACTTGCCGCCATTCTGTTCTGCATGTTCATCTGACCGGTTTTGCCGAGCGCTTGTTTGAATTGTTTGATCTGATCTTTGATCATCGGTTCGGTAACTTTAAGGTCGTCAGTTTTTTTGACAAAATTTGCAGCTTCCTTATAGTTATTTTTTACTGCTGCAAGATTGGCCTGTTGCAGATAGATCATAGCTTTTTCGTTGTCTGAAGTGTATTTTGAGTTTTCACTTTCCTTAAACAATTCTTTTGCCTGGTTATAATCCTTACCCTGCATGGCCAGTGAACCTTTCAGCATATAATAAGCAGAACGTCCCGGGCCAAACAATAATTTAGGGAAGATGGTCAGGTCAAGCCTTTTTTTTGCTCCCTCCATATCCTGTGCCTGCATCAGCATACTAGCGGATTGTACAGTGCCGACCAGTAAATATCCCGCGAGTAGTACCAGTGCGATGAGATATAATGGAAAGGCATACCAGAATCCATACAAAATAGTCAAAACCACTCCGATCGCTATAGAGCCGGCGATGATGGCAAATCTGAGATATATATTAATAGTGAACATTGATCAATTTTTGTGCAAAAATAGCAAAAAGCTGTTATCAAATTGTGCCGATTAGTTTTTGTTGATCTTAATTTAAGTTAATATTTGGCCAGGATTGAAGTTTATGAGTCTAAATGAAGATCTTTGATACACTTCAAAAAACTAATAATATGCAAAAGTTTTTAACAATCTTCCTATTTACGCTTCTTACTTCATACACCCAATCGCAAACTATCCACCAAAATTACTCATATGAAGCGGTAAGTTCTCAGGGGAGTTTATACGTAGATGACCTGGATAATGACGGCGTGCCGGAGGTCATCACCCTGATCAAAGATTTTTCGATTACTAAATTTATTGTATACAAGTATATCAATGGTACATTTCTGGAGGTGTACAGAAGTAAAAGAAGTGTCTTTCCAGATGGATTTTTAGGTACTGTTCATATTTTCGATAAAAACAAAGACGGGATAAAAGACCTGTTATTCTGCGATTCTTCCGGCAATACACTTGGTCTTGATGGCAATACATTCGAGCCAATTTTTCAATTTAACAGTAATGTGTTCGTGTACGGATCGATTCTGGCTAATATCGATGAGGACGGACTTAAAAATGACCTTGTCTCATCCGCACTACTTACCTGTTACAATTTGAGTACGGAAAAGACCTTATGGAAGGGCTTTAATGGTACAGTATACAATCTGATGGCGGGTGATGTGGACGGGGATTTAAAAGATGACCTTATATATTCACACTCACTTTTTGACTCTATCAGTGTGTTTGACCCATTTACTCAAAAAGTAAAATGGGATATCAAGCCTGATTCTTTGGGCCCGGAGACCAGTTCCGGCATGAGACTTATTGACGCAGATGGTGATGGCACAAAAGAAATATTAATAAAAAATGGCGGCCAGATTACCATTCTCGAAGGAGTGAATCATACGGTCATTAATAGATTTAAAGTATTGAATAATATTTTAAGCGTTGTTGATGTGGACGGAGATGGTAAGGAAGAACTTTTGATCAGGGATCATTATAAATTTCACATTTATGATTGTCTGACTGGTATGATAATTTCCACTATCAATAATCCATTTGATCTTTTTTCATCCAAAATAGGAGATTTTGACCCAAATCCCGGACTGGAAATAATCATTCAATCCCCCGACAAAAATATTAATCTTGTCATGACCAGTCTGTTAAGTGGTGATACACTTGCGATAGATTATAACAAACAATATCCGATCAACCTTTTACCTTTCAGATCCATTTCGGATAATTCGAAAAAAATAGTCAGGTATAATTTTCTCGTGGAAGAAAATAAATATAATAATTATTTGTCAATAAATGATCTGGAAGCTGATACTGTAGAATTTCAGAGAAAATTTAATGCTATAAAAGGCAATGGGATCAGGCCTGGCAAATTTTTTAGTTCCGATGAGCGACAAATTATGTTTTATGGAGACTCAATACACTATTTGACTCAGGAATATTTGGGTACTAAGATTTATTTTATTTCTACAGAAGATCTGCATACCATTTCTGAAATAAAATTACCTTTTGGTATTTCTCACTATTATATTGAAGATACTGATGAGGATGGTGTGGATGAAATTTGGGCAAAAATTGGAAACTCAATTCAAAGATTTGAATATAATGGTTTGGCATTTGATCAAACATTGATTCATCAATTCGACAGCCATTTTTATCCAATGGGTTTTTTCAATCTTGATAATGATCCACAATTTGAATTTGTCTATGCGCTTAATATCACTTCCTCTCCATTTCCAGGTTATGATACAGTCTTCATATTTGATATAAAAGATAAAATTATTCAACAGCAAATTGCAACAAAATTTGGTATTCATCATGCACAGACCGGCACTGATCCCGTTTCCGGTAAAAAACTTCTTTACACAGTTTTTAATGGTCAGATCAGCGGTTTTGATCCTTTGACCGGAGAGCTGGTTACTACCGGAGGGATTGTAGAACCACTATTAAGCCCACCACCATTTATAATTAAAAATATTGATGAGGATCCGGAAGAAGAGCTTATCACATTCAACTTAAGTGGCCAGATAATCATTCGCAGTATGAAAGACTTCAAATTGTTAAACGAGGTACGCAATCAGCCAGGATTCAATAGAATGCAGCAATTTGAAGTTTTTGATGCCTTCAATGACGATCATATTGATATAGTGGTTTCGGACGAAAATGGCGCCATATGGTTTTCACTCAACGAAACTTTTACCGATAGTCAATTGCCAAAAGTAACTAAGAATAATTTACACCTTTCTTCCGCACTATATCCTACCAATTTCCAACCGGTCATCTATTTCAGTGAGCCTATTGATCCTTCCACAGTTAATAGTAATACAATTAAAGTTAGTGACGCAAGTGGAAATAGTTATCAAACCTCTCATACATTAAATGATAAGGACACCTCCCTTACTATCGAAATAAATGACATATTGCCCGAAGATGAAATAATTGAAATTGAACTTATTGGGTTGCAGGATATAGCAGGCAATCCTCTGGATGGAAATGGTAATAAAAAAGCGGATGGCAATATTGCAGATAAGTATGTTGTGAATTTTAAAACGGGTTCAGGAAGCGATTTAAACGGCCCCGTGACTTATGGAAATTCAACTGATTACTATAAAATCCGGCAACATCAGAACATCATTATACCACTTCATTTCAGGGATACACTGGATAATTTTTCTTCTGATCTCTACAAGCTGGAATATTTTTTAGATGTTCAGGGAAATGCAGGAACAGGAATTGAGTTTTGCGAATTTATTAAACACTCTAATGCTTTTTCATTTGATGTTAAATTATCCATTGAAACTAAGAGTATAACACCCGGATTGCACACTATTTATTTTCATGCGCTGGATGGTTCAGGTAATTGGGGAAATATTTATGAAATTAAACTTGAAGTAATTGCTCCAGGAAATGCCTGGTATACGCAGGGGGGTAACAGTCTTAGAAATGGATACGCAAATAAAAGTAAGGCCGGATATGTTTTTAAAGAAAGATGGACGACTGAATTACAGGGCAAAGATTATAAAACTGCTGTGTGTGCTGAAGGTAAGGTAGTATTGTATGAAATTTCACCCGATAAAAGAATGACTGCCAGATGTTTTGATGAAAAAAATGGGCTGGTCAATTGGGAAAGAATTGTAAATGAAAATGTTGAAAAGGTTCTTGGTGCGACCTATGGAATTGGCAATTATTACCTCACTTTTTTTAATGACTCCTCTATTACTAAAACATTATGCATTGCTTTAGAAAGTGGAGAATTAATTTGGTCACATTCCGGCACCGGTCAGTTATGCCATATATTTCAACCCTTATATCACGATGGGGATTTATTCATGGCAGGCGACGTAAATGGTGATGTTTATTCAATAAATGCAACAGATGGATACGTAAACTGGAGGACTGATTTGTCTGAAGAATATAACCAATTTCTCGAAGCGCATACCCTTGACGCTCCTGTAATAATTAAGGACACATTGTTTATATCTTCATCCTATGAAATCTATAAAATAAATAAAAATACAGGTCAAATTCTTAAAAGTTATTATTTAAGCACAGATCCCGCCGATACGAGATATAGTCCTACTGTTATCGATAGTGTCAACAATCGGCTAATTCATAGCCGGAGTGATTTCTATTACATAGTAAAAACCGAAGATTTGAGCCTACCCGCAGGTTACAGAACTGCGTCAGTCGTTCAGCCTGCAGTGAAGGGGGATACTCTTTTTATGGAAATTTTCGGACAAATTATTGGAAAAACAACAAGGGAATACAATTTACAATTTTTTAAAGATCAACAATTCAGATCATATATTTATCCTTTTACCTTAAGCCAAAATTATTTATATGCATCAACAAAAGACAGTATGTATTTATTTGATAATCGCAATGGTGAATTAAAAAACACTATAAATTATAGCGGTATGGTATCATTGACTGA
>Ga0247738_10001008_pt1 | contig 10411 bp, 12 predicted proteins | sample UWRJL013104B2_FD_180936 | JGI IMG/M metagenome (GOLD analysis project Ga0247738, IMG submission 180936) | Plant litter microbial communities from Arlington Agricultural Research Station in Wisconsin, United States - UWRJ-L013-104B-2 | ecosystem: Environmental > Terrestrial > Plant litter >...
AATTGCCGCTTTGCTGGTCGGTGACGATGCCGATGACGCCGACTTCCATCTTGTTGCCGAACTGGTCGGAAAGCTCGGTGCGCTGGGGCACCATGGGCAGATCGAGGGTCTCATCCTGGCGGCGGATGGTGACAACCACGGACAGGTCCGGACGGACGCTGACGTAACGGCGGACATCGTCGAAAGTGGCAACCTTGTTGCCGTCGATGGCGACCAGGACGTCGCCGGGCTTTACGCCGGCGGCAAAGGCAGCGCTGTCGGCCTTGACCTCGGCGACCACGGGGTCGGCCACCTGCTTGCCGTAAATGCCGAATATCGCAGCGAAAATCACGATCGCCAGGAGGAAATTCGCAAGTGGACCGGCGGCCACCGTTACCGCCCTTTTCCACAGCTTGGCGCCGGCCATGGTCTGGGCCTGCTCGGACGGTGTCAGCGACTTTATGCCGTCGGCATCCGGCAGGCTCGAGGCATCAGCATCGCCGAAGAACCGGACATAGCCGCCGAGCGGGATCAAAGAAAGCTTCCAGCGCGTGCCGTGGCTGTCGGTGAAGCCGGCGAGTTCCGGGCCGAAACCGATCGAGAAGGCAAGCACCCTGATGCCCGACCAGCGGCCAGCCAGATAGTGCCCCATCTCGTGGACGAACACGAGCACCGACAAAACGACGATAAAAGGAAGGATATAGCCCGTCAAAAAACCGAAGGCGGCCAGAACTGCGTCCATATCACTATCCCATCGTTCATTTGCGCGGTCACAGACCGAACAGGAAAGCACCCATCGAGCTACTCGCGTCGCCGGCAATGGCTGCACTTGCAACCGCCAGCAGGAACGCCGCGAAACAGGCGAAAACAAGTCCATCGACCCGGTCCATGACACCGCCATGGCCAGGGATCAGGTGGCTGGAGTCCTTTACACCGAAGCGCCGCTTGATGAAAGATTCAAACAAGTCGCCAATCTGACTGGCGATCGACAGCAGCAGCGCCATCAGCGGGACCCAGAAATCTACCGCCTGGAAATAGGCAAGCGCCACGCCGACGCCGCCTGCAACGCCCGCGACCGTGCCGCCGATTGCACCAGACCAGGTCTTGCCGGGCGAAATTCTTGGCGCCAGCTTCGGCCCGCCGATAGCACGGCCGACGAAATAGGCGAGGATGTCGGTCGACCAGACGACTGCGAAGACGAACAGCATGGCGGCAAGCCCCAGGCTGTCGTCGCTGCGGATCTCCGAAAGCGAAATGGACGTCAGGCCCGCGTAGAGAATGCCGCCCGGCTGCCAGCCGCTCCATTTGCCGACCAGTGCGGGAAAGGTTGCGGTCAGCACCAGACCCGCCAGAAGCGGCACGGTCAGTTCGGGCTGACCGAACAGCAGATTGAGGCTCAGCGCCACCATCGAAAACCAGCCATAGGCATTGGCCCTGAAGCGTCGCTCGGCCAGCCGGGTAATGGTCGACCATTCGTAGTAAATCAGCAGCGAGGCTGCGACCGCCAGCAACTGGAAGGCCACGCCACCAAACCAGGTTGCCCCGAGAGTGATGGCGGCCAGCACGATCGCGGAATAGATGCGCAGCCGCAGTTCGCGCGTCATCAGGGCGTCACGATCCGGCCGCCAGCGCCTTCGGCGACAATCCGCCGAAACGGCGCTCGCGGGCGGCATAGCGATCGAGGGCTGCAAAAAATACGTCGCGGTTGAAATCCGGCCAGAGGTCGGGCACGAACATCAACTCGGAATACGCCGCCTGCCAGAGCAAGAAATTCGACAGTCGCTCCTCGCCGCTGGTGCGAATGATCAGGTCTGGATCGGGAATGCCTGCGGTATCGAGACGGCCGTCGATCATGGCCGCGTCGATCGCATCGGCTTTCAAACGGCCGGCCTCCACGTCGCGGGCAAGACCGCGCACCACGCGGGCGATTTCGTCGCGCGAACCATAGTTGAAGGCAATCACCAGGGTCAAAGCCGTATTGGCACGCGTCGTTTCCTCGGCCTCCAGCAGCAGGACAAGGATATCATCATCGAGATTGGCCCGATCGCCAATGATCCGGATGCGCACATTTTCGCCGTGCAGTTCGGCCAGATCGCGGCGGATGAATGTCTTCAGCAGACCGAACAGATCGTTGATCTCGTCCTGCGGACGGCGCCAGTTTTCCGACGAAAAGGCAAACAGCGTCAGGAAACGCACGCCGGCATCGCCGGCGGCGCGGACAGTCTTGCGCACGGCGTCGACACCCTTGCGATGGCCGACGACCCGCGGCATGCCACGCGCATTCGCCCAGCGGCCGTTGCCATCCATGATGATCGCCACGTGCTCGGGCACAGTACGGTTATCGATTGTCGACATGTTCGGTCCGGTTCATGAAATCACGGCGCATCGGATCCCGGGGATCCTAGACGTGCATGATTTCTCTTTCCTTCTCAGCGAGCAAGCGATCAATATCCGAAATCGTGTCATCCGTCATCTTTTGCACCTTCTCGGACTGGGAGCGGCTGATGTCCTGACCGATGACACCATCCTTTTCGGCCTTCTTCAAGCCATCCATGCCGTCGCGGCGAACGTTGCGAATCGCAACCTTGGCCTTTTCGGTATAGTCGTGTGCCACTTTGACCAGCGACTTGCGCCGTTCCTCGTTGAGTTCTGGCAGCGGAATGCGCAGGTTCTGGCCGTCCATGATCGGGTTCAGGCCGAGATTGGATTCGCGAATGGCGCGGTCGACGGCGTTGACCATCGATTTGTCCCAGATCGAAACGCCCAGCATGCGAGGCTCGGGGACGGTGATGTTGGCGACCTGGTTGAGCGGCACGCGCGAACCATAGGCCTCGACCATGACGGGATCGAGGATATTGGCCGAGGCACGGCCGGTGCGCAGCGAAGCTATGTCGCTCTTGAAGGCGTTGATGGCGCCTTCCATGCGGCGCTTCAGGTCATTGAGATCGATACCGTCACTCATGATTTATCTCCTATGGTCTTTGGCAGGCGCCGGCCGCGGCAGGCCTTCCTGTCTCAATTGTCGCTGACGATGGTCATACGACCACCGCCGGTCAAGATCTCTCCGAAACCGCCCTTGTCGTGGATCGAGAAGACGATGATCGGAATGGAGTTTTCACGGGCCAGCGCCACGGCCGCGACATCCATGACGGCCAGGCCTTTTTCAAGGACCTCGCTGTGGGTCAAACGGTCAAAGCGCGTGGCGTGGGGATCCTTCTTCGGGTCGGCCGAATAGATGCCGTCCACCTGTGTGCCCTTGAAGATTGCCTCGGCCCCCATTTCGGCAGCACGCAGGGCTGCGGCGGAATCGGTGGTGAAGAACGGATTGCCGGTTCCGCCGGCAAAGATCACCACGCGGCCGAGCGACAGATGGTAGAGCGTGGCACGCTGCGAAAAGCTCTCGCAAATTTCCGGCATGGCGATGGCCGACAGCACGACGGTGTCGATGTCGAGCTTGCGCAGCGAGGTCGCCAGTGCCAAGGCGTTGATCACGGTCGCCAGCATGCCCATGTGGTCGCCGGTGACGCGGTCGCCGCCCTTGGAGGCCACAGCCACGCCGCGAAAAATGTTGCCGCCGCCGACAACCACTCCCACTTCGACGCCCATTGCCCGGGCCTCGGCGATATCGGATGCGACCCGGTCGGCGACCGCGACGTCGATCCCGAAACCCTGGCTGCCCATCAGGGCCTCGCCGGACGCCTTGAGAAGAACGCGCTTGTAGAGGGGGTTTGACGACATGTAGGTTCCTCGCATGAATTCGAATGCCGGATACACGAAGGGCACCGCGTTGTCACGCGATGCCCTGAATTTTTCAGCGTATGAAGAAGGATATCAGCCCTTTGCGACGGCAGCCACTTCGGCTGCAAAGTCGCTGACTTCCTTCTCGATGCCTTCGCCGAGCAGCAGGCGAACCATGCCGACAATCTCGATCGGGGCGCCGACATCCTTCTCGGCTTCCTTCAGGGCCGCACCGACGGTGAGGTCCGGATTGATGACGAAGGACTGCGACAGCAGGGCAACCTCCTCGAAGAACTTGCGCATGCGGCCTTCGACCATCTTCTCGATGATCGCTTCCGGCTTGCCGGATTCGCGCGACTGCTCGATGAAGACATTGCGTTCGCGTTCGGCAACAGCGGCATCGACTTCGTCGGCGCGGATGGCCAGCGGGTTGGTGGCGGCAACATGCATGGCGATCTGGCGGCCAATGGCGTTGAGCGCGGTCTTGTCGCCGGTCGACTGCAGGGCGATCAATACGCCGAGCTTGCCAAGGCCGTCGCCGACTGCGTTGTGCACGTAGGTGGCAACCACGCCGTCGGTAACCGACAGAAGAGCCGAACGGCGCAGCGCCATGTTCTCGCCGATCGTGCCGATCGCATCGGTGATGGTTTCGGCGACCGACTTGCCGGTGGCCGGATAGGTCGCAGCGGCGATGGCGGCAACGCTGCCATCGGTGGCGAGTGCCACGTCGGCCACGCCGCGCACGATCGCCTGGAAGGCGTCGTTGCGGGCGACGAAGTCGGTTTCGGAGTTGACTTCGACGACGACCGCCTTGGTGCCGGCGCTGGCGATGCCGATCAGGCCTTCAGCCGCGGTGCGGCCGGACTTCTTGTCGGCCTTGGCGATGCCCTTGGCGCGCAGCCAGTCGATCGATGCTTCCATGTCGCCGCCGTTTTCAGCCAGCGCCTTCTTGCAATCCATCATGCCTGCGCCGGTCTTTTCGCGCAGTTCCTTCACCATTGCAGCAGTGATCTCGGTCATTGTTTGCCTCTTGTCGTTTCAAGCGGTGCGCCTGCCCTCGCGCTCTGCGGAGCGGCACCCTGTTTGGGGGACGAATGTACCCGGAAGTATGACAACGTGATGAAACCTGGCCATCACGCAGGAAATTCATGGACTAAATCGATGGAGGGCGCGTTATCGGCAACGCCAGACTTAAAAAAGAACTGGCCGCCAAACAGCAATGCTGATGGGCGGCCAATGTCCGTTTCCACCGAATGAACGGCGACGTCCCTAAGGGATATCGCCGATCGGGGTTGCTCAGACGCTGGCGGCTGCTTCGGCCGGAGCTTCTTCGAGAGCCGGCTCGACCGGCACTTCGACCGAGGCGCCGATATCGCGGCCGCCCGAGCCCTGCTGGCGGGCGATGCCGTCGATGGCAGCGCGAGCAATCAGGTCGCAATAGAGCGAAATGGCGCGCGAAGCGTCATCGTTACCGGGGATCGGATAGTCGATACGGTCCGGATCGCAGTTCGAGTCGATGACGGCGACGACCGGGATGCCGAGGCGCTTGGCTTCGTCGATCGCGATCTTTTCCTTGTTGGTGTCGATGATGAACATCAGATCCGGGGTGCCGCCCATGTCGCGGATACCGCCGAGAGCCTTGTCCAGCTTTTCGCGTTCGCGCTCGAGGTTGAGGCGTTCCTTCTTGGTGAAGCCCGACGCTTCCGAGTTCAGGATCTCGTCGAGCTTGCGCAGACGGGCGATCGAGTTCGAAATGGTCTTCCAGTTGGTCATCATGCCGCCGAGCCAGCGGGAGTTGACGTAGTACTGGGCCGAGCGCTTGGCACTGTCGGCGATGATTTCCGATGCCTGGCGCTTGGTGCCGACGAACAGGACGCGACCGCCACGGGCAACCGTGTCGGAAACGACCTGCAGGGCGCGCGACAGCAAAGGCACGGTCTGGGCCAAGTCGATGATGTGGATGTTGTTGCGATCGCCGAACAGGTACGGCTTCATCTTCGGGTTCCAGCGATGGGTCTGGTGGCCGAAGTGGATGCCGGCTTCGAGAAGCTGGCGCATAGTGAATTCGGGCAGTGACATGCCTTTGGTTTCCTTTTTCCGGTTGAACCTCCGCGAAGCAAACAGCAAACTTTCGAATGCCACCGGCGGAACTGAGCGGATTTCTCCCGACCAGTCCCAAGCTTCACGTGTGGAATGGTGCAGCCCTTAACCTCCCTTTCCCGGGAAATCAAGAATTTTCGTCATATTTGTTCCGCACTGGAGCCTGGATGGTGCGTATGCCTGCGATCGTCCCTACTTGCAGTCGTCGGTGCCCAGCATGTCGAGCTGGATCAGATGGCCGCTCAGGACGAAATCGCCGTAGTCGAGCGTAAGATCGCGGGTGACGCCGTTCTCGTAGAGCTTGAACGACTGGGTGTAGACCGGCACGACGTCGCCGGCGGTCTTTTCATCGAAATAGGCAATCGACACCGGCCAATAGGGCATAGCCTTCAGAACTTCGGCCTTGGCGACGTCCGGATCGTTCTTGTCAGCCTTCTGGCTGTGGCCGACGATCGTCGTCGTCAGATAGGTCTGGTCGCCATCCTCCGAGCCGTCAAAGATCCGCGCCTCGAAGAAGGTCTCGCCCTTGCGGGCCTTGTCGATCACCTGCAGCATGTGCTCGGTGGGAAAGCGGCTGTCGGCCAGTTCTAGGGTCCGCTTGGCGGGCACGGTCAGGTCGATCGACACCTTGCCGTTGGCATCCTCGGCATTGCCGCTGACGTCCTTGTCGAGCTGGTCGTCCGTAAACGACTTGGTGGCAAAGCGGAACTTGCCCTTGGCCAGATCCTCGAAGGTCAGGCTCTGCTGGTCGGTGACACGCACCTCGTCACCACTGTCTATGCGGGTGACGAATCGGAAATTGGTGGTGTAGCCGGCGCAGGCCGAGCCATTGAACTCATAGACCATGCGCCCGCGCATGCCCTCGATGCCGGAGCGATCATTGGCGGCCTTGAGCTCGATATCATAAATGGCGCGGTGCGGCGCCAGGCCACCGGCGGGCGCGGCGGCGGCATTGCCGGGGGCCACCGTATTGCCCAGGACGGTCGCGACCAGAACAGCGGCAAAGCTCGACCGAAACATGCATTATCTCCTGTTGGACTCGGACGACAGTGTTATAAGAACACTCGCGTCAAAACCGAGGCGGGCATGCCCTGCATGCAGCATTCCACATGATATTACAACAAATCCGGGAAACGAAAATGTCCGAGGTCATCGAAAGCCGTCTCAGCGAACTGGGGATCACCCTGCCCCAGGCGGCGAGCCCTGCCGCCAACTACGTGGCCTATGTCGCCACCGGCAATCTCTTGTTCGTCTCCGGCCAGCTGCCGATGGAGAACGGCAAGGTCGCGGTCACCGGCCTGGTCGGCGCCGATGTCGACCTGGCCAGCGCCCAGCGGGCCGCCGAGCTCTGCGCCATCAACATCCTGGCCCAGGCCAAGGCAGCGCTGGACGGCGATCTCGGCCGTATCACCCGCGTCGTCAAGCTCAACGGCTTCGTGGCGTCTGCTCCCGGCTTCATCGAGCAACACCTGGTGATCAACGGCGCCTCGAACCTGATTGCCAATGTTCTCGGCGCGCCCGGCAAGCATGCGCGCGCCGCCGTCGGCATGGCAGCCCTGCCGTTCAATGCCGCCGTCGAGATCGACGCGGTGCTGGAGATCGCACTGTGATCGACGCGCCCTGGCTCGTCGAACGTCCGGTCGCCCACCGGGGCTTCCACGACATGAACAAGACGGTATTCGAAAACACCTTGTCGGCCTTTTCGCGGGCGATAGAGGCGGGGTTCGCCATCGAGTGCGACCTCCAGTATGCCTCGAATGCCGTGCCGGTGGTCTTTCACGACGACGATCTCGAGCGGCTCTGCGGCATCAAGGGCGACGTGCGCGAGCGCACTTCGGGCGAGCTCGGCCTGATCACCATCGGCCGCACCGCCGACCGCATTCCGACGTTGAAACAGTTGCTGGACCTCACCCGCGGCCGGGTGCCGCTGGTGCTGGAGCTGAAAGGTCGTCCCGGCGACGATCAGGGCTTTGCCGACACGGTGCTCGAAGTGCTTGAGGACTACGAGGGCCCGGTGGCGCTGATGAGCTTTGACCATCACCTGCTAAAGGACCTGAAAAAAGCGCAATGCCCCTACCCGCTCGGCCTGACCGCCGAGGGCTCCAGGCCGGAGGACTTTTTCGTCCACGACGAGGCAATGCAGCTCGGGCTCGATTTCATCTCCTATGCAGTCGCCCACCTGCCCAATGATTTTATCACCGCGCAGCGCGAACGCGGCATGCCAGTCATTACCTGGACGGTCAGGGATGAAACCATGCGGGCTCGGACCTATGTCTATGCGGATCAAATGACATTCGAGGGTTTCGATCCCCGGGAAAGCCAGACCGCCGCCGCATGAAAGAAGAGCTGACGATCCGCATCGAACGGTCCTTTGAGGAAATTCCGGCCGATCGCTGGGCCACGCTCGGGGGCGCCGCCCGTAACGGCGCCACCGCCTACAACCCGTTCAATTCGCACGCTTATCTCTCGTCGCTGGAAGAATCCGGATCGGCTATCGCCGAGACCGGCTGGATGGGGCATCACCTGCTTTTGGAAAATGCCGCCGGCGACCTGGTGGGCGCCATTCCTGGGTATCTCAAGAGCCACAGCCAGGGCGAATATGTATTCGACCGCGGCTGGGCGGATGCCTTCGAGCGGGCCGGCGGGCGCTATTATCCGAAGCTGCAGTGCACCATCCCTTTTACCCCCGCGACCGGCCCGCGGCTGATGGTGGCCAAGGGTTTCGACATCGACGCCACCCGCGAGGTACTTGCCGGCGGTCTCAGGCAGGTGGCGCAGGCCATGCAGGTATCTTCGGCACATGTCACCTTCGTGCCGGAGGACGAAATCGGCACGCTCGAAGCCGACGGCTATCTCCATCGTGTCGACCAGCAGTTCCACTTCATCAACCAGGATTTCGCCGATCACAACGCCTTTCTCGAAACGCTGGCGTCGCGCAAGCGCAAGGCTCTGAAGAAAGAACGGCGGGCGGCACTCGAAAACGGCATCACGATCGACTGGCTGACCGGCGCCGATCTCACGGAAGACATCTGGGACCAGTTCTTCGCCTTCTACATGGATACCGGCAGCCGCAAATGGGGCCGGCCGTATCTGACGCGCAAATTCTATTCGCTGATCGGGGAGCGAATGGCGGACGACATCCTGCTGGTGATGGCCAGGCGCAACGGCAAATATGTCGCCGGCGCCATCAACTTCATCGGCGCGGATGCGCTCTACGGCCGCCACTGGGGTTGCATCGAGGACCATCCGTTCCTGCATTTCGAGGTCTGCTACCACCAGGCGATCGACTTCGCTTTGTCGAAAGGACTGTCGCGGGTCGAGGCGGGCGCCCAGGGCGAGCACAAGCTGGCGCGCGGCTACCTGCCGGTCACCACACATTCCGCCCACTACATCACCCACCCGGGCCTGCGCCGGGCCATCGGCGACTATCTGCAGCGTGAGCGCGAGGAGGTCGAGCAGATCGGCGATTATCTGAGCGAGCACAGCCCGTTTCGCAAGGGCGAGCGGCAACAGACCGAAGATTGATGCTTGAGACGCGCTGCGCTCGCCCGTAAACAGTGGGGAGCACGATATGAGGAGAACAGACGATGACCAGCCCGGCCTACGAAGCGGACAACATCTTCGCCAAGATCCTGAAGGGCGATATCCCGGCCGTCAAACTCTACGAGGATGACGACACGCTCGCCTTCATGGATGTGATGCCGCAGGCGCCCGGGCATCTGCTGGTGATCCCGAAGGCGGCTTCGCGCAACCTGCTCGACGCCGACCCTGCCGTGCTGGGCGGGTTGATCGCTGTCGTCCAGAGGCTTGCTGTCGCCGCCAAGGCGGCCTTCGACGCCGACGGGGTCCAGGTGGTGCAGTTCAACGAACCGGCGGCCGGGCAGACCGTATTCCACCTGCATTTTCACGTGATTCCCCGCCACGAGGGCGCGATCCTGAAACCGCATGCGGGCGGCATGGAGAGTATCGACGTGCTGAAAGCCAATGCAGAAAAGATCAAGGCAGAGCTTTAGACGCCCAGGCCATAGAGCCCCACCGCCAGCAGGATCAGGCTGACGGCGATGCCGACCCCGACCTTCTGGCCGGTGAGCAGGAAGGCAACGAAGCCGATTCCCAGGGCGCCCAGCCGCAGCCACAGCGGCGAATGCGCCAGCGCGCCGGACGGGAAGACCACCAGTTTGGCCGTCACCGCCATCACCAGCGCGGTGGCGATCGCCCGCACATAGTGCAGCGCCTCGGAATCCTCTTTCAATCGATGGCCGACCAGCACGCCCAGCCAGCGCCATATGTCGGTCGCCAGAAAGCCGGCGACGAGGATGACGATCCAGGGCCACCAGTGTTCGATCATGAGCCCCTGCCCTCCGGCGCGCTTGCGGGGGGCCGGCGCGTCCAAAAACGGTCGAACAGATAGGCAAGCGTCCCACCGCCGATGCCGGAGATCAGGATGTCGAAGCCCGGCGACAGCAACGCCATCAGCGGCCCGCCGATGGCGCCGACGACGAAGGCCAGCCGCACCACCGAATGGCGCCCGGTCGCCCAGATTGACATGAAGAAATAGACCGGCGTCAGGAAGTACAGCGTGCCGGCAATCAAT
>Ga0247738_10001009_pt1 | contig 10408 bp, 11 predicted proteins | sample UWRJL013104B2_FD_180936 | JGI IMG/M metagenome (GOLD analysis project Ga0247738, IMG submission 180936) | Plant litter microbial communities from Arlington Agricultural Research Station in Wisconsin, United States - UWRJ-L013-104B-2 | ecosystem: Environmental > Terrestrial > Plant litter >...
AAATATGTAAAAAACAAGATTTATGGTGGGAAGGAGAAAGGAAAAAGGACAACGGAGAAGGCATGTGGAAATAAAAAATGAGCAGTAAGGGTGATCGAGGGCGTATCAGGGTATATAATTATTAACTAAATTGCAATGTGATGACAAGTATACCCGAAGAAACACTGCTCAATCAACTCAGAGAGGGGAAAAACGCCTCTTTTGAGGCACTTTATACCTCCTGTTTTCCTTCTGTTTCGACACACATCACCCGTCACGGCGGAAACCGGGCAGATGCGGAAGATGTTTTCCAGGAAGCCATTATGGTGTTGCTTCAGAAAATCCGCAAGCCGGAATTTAAACTGACCAGCTCGCTTAAGACCTATTTGTTTGCAATCAACAGGAATATCTGGCTCAAACGAGTGAGAGATAATAAGGTGATCAGTGTGGAAGATATCAGCATTTACCAGCAGGAGTCATGCACTTTTGAAACGGAGCCTGAACCGGCAAAAGAAGAAAAGCTCAGCCGGTGGCTGACTAAAATCACAAAAAACTGCCAGCGTATTTTAAAAGCCCTCTTCTTCTATCATGAACCCATGGAAAGCCTGATGCTGAAGATGGGCTGGAAAAACAAACATTCTGCTGCCAATCAGCAATATAAATGCATGCAGCAACTCAGAAAAGAAAAACAACTTGAAACAAAAGGGTGATCATTTTGTAAGCGGGGTATTAATAACCAAACTTAAAAAATGAATACAATGACTAAAAGAACAAAAATCATCCTCTGTGCCGTGTCGGTTTCCCTGTTGTGTGTTTGTATCTATCACTTTTTCGGTTGAAAATCATGAAAAATCCGGTCAATGTCTGGGGAATCAAAGAATATGAAGGCGATGGTGTAAGCTGTCCCATTATCCCCGCTGATATGCCATGGTACAAAAAAGTGCTTCTGACTTTTTTCCGTTTTGGTATTTGCCCCATGTGTGTCACGATGAGCCTGGTCTATGCTGCGGGGAGGTTTTTCAGGAGACTTTTTGCCTGATATTTCTTTTGCAGATTCCGGAACTAAGTAGATTCGCACGGCCGTGCGAATCTACTACATCAAAAAAGTAAACAGTAGTGCTTAGTTCCGGATCTCAATTTGTGGCTGACAGGCAGGGAATACCGGAATTCACAAATTGCCAAAATCACAAACGACTCCCACTTCATCCCAACATCCGGCACTTTCATCACACGCTTTTTTTTCATCTGTCTCCGTCAGATACTTTTGAACCATCAAACCGGCAACAAAGCAGGTGAAAACTTAAACAATTAAAAACAATGAGATTCCTTACGCTACAATTAGACGACAATACTAAAATTGACATTAATAATACCTTCTGGGGAAAAGAAACCATCTTTTACAATGAAGAGAAAGTGTCTGAAAAAACTTCCCTTCTTGGTGCCACTCATGAATTTCAGAAAGAGGAAAACGGGCATCCGGTAAGTTACCGGATCAAAGTCGGACTTGACCTGATGAGGGGCGTGGTGTATGACATATTCAGAAATGAAAAACAGGTCTTTACCAATCACGGAAATACGGCTAAACCTGTAAAGTCAATCATACTTATCCTGATCGGTTTCCTTGGCGGAATTCTCGGTTACCTGGTGACCACTTCGTGGCTTGGCAACTTGTCGGATACAGGCAAACTCATCAAAGGCACCCTGATCATTTGTGGAATAACAGCAGGTTTCCTTATTCTTGTTTCATCCGGTCGAAAAAAATAAGCAGAACATTTACCCGGACCATATGAAAACCACATTTAACCTGAAAAGGGCCGCGGGGATTGCTTTGGGATATATGCTGATGTCGATTATCCTGGCCGAATTTTACCCCCTTTTCAAATCCCTGGTAATGGAAGGGAAAACATGGGGCTGGGCAGATTACATCCATCAGTTTGAGATCATTAACTGGGTGAAAATATTGTTCAGGTCTGCATTTGTCGGATTGGTCGTGATATTGATCAGTGTAAAAACGAGCCCTGAATCCAATTGAAAGTCTGTAAAAAAGATAAGAATCCTGTTTCCCCTCACTAAAAAAGACAGAAATTATGAGAAAGCTACTAAATTTACAACGTTTAAGACCTGGTCAGGACCTGCAAATGGGTTTTGAAGGCTTAAAACAAACAGGAATGAATAAAGTGAGCATCAGTAATACATTTCAGATAAACCAGGTAATCCCGTTTGTGAAGAAGCACTGGGTGAGTATTGTGGCGGTTATTACGCTGATTTGTCTCATTCATACAGTCTGGTATTATACGGTTTATTATCCTCTTGATGAACTCGCGGCTGACTATGCCAAAGGTTCTGTCAAAACCAGGTCAAAAGGTGAAATATACCTCTGGGGCTATAATACCGGTTTCTGGATTATACGGTTTTTCAGGACAAAAAGCCTTATTTTTAGTCTGCTGGGTGTTTCAGTACTTTTTTCGGAGTTTAATTATCAGTATCTCTTCAAGGTGTTGTTTGTGGAAGAAGGCCGCAAAGGCAAGTTTTTCTATGCCCTGGTGCTGGTGTTTTTTTATATTTTTATCCTTTTGGCCATGAGGGGCTTGCTGGGAGAAAAAATGCAGCCGTTCGGTCTGAATTTCTTCCTGACCAATTTCTGGATGATGTTCGCCTTTGTTTACGCTGTCGCACGTTACACGTCAGAGTCGCATAGAAGACTTAAAGAACTGGTTTATCAGAAAACCAAAGCAGAACTCGTAGCTCTGAAAGCCCAGATCAACCCGCACTTTCTGTTCAATGTGCTGAACAATCTTTACGGCTCTGCCATCGTGGAAGACAGTCCTAAAACCGCGGCGGGAATCGAACAGCTTTCCAGGATCATGCGGCATGTGGTGGAAGAAACTAAAACTGAGCGTTCGCCGATAGAAAAGGAACTGACGTTTCTCGAAGATTACATTCAGCTTCAGAAAATGAGGATACCCGAACGCCCGAATATTTCAATCACGACTGATATTTACTGGGACGAAATCCCTGCGAAGATCGCCCCGCTGCTGGTCATTCCTTATGTAGAAAATGCCTTCAAATATGGTATCAGCATCAACCAGGAATCATTTATTCATATCGACCTGAAAGTAGAAAGCAATAAACTGAGTTTTATATGCCGAAACAGCATCATCCGCCATGTGGATAAACTGGAGGCAGGGACATCCACCGGTCTTGAAAACACCAAACGCCGACTTGAATTGTATTATCCCGGCAGGCACCAGCTTTCTGTTGAAGCCAGCGAGGGCGTATTTGAAGTAAAATTACAGGTCAGATTAACATGAATTAAGCGATGATCAAAGCAATAGCAATAGATGATGAACCGATGGCCCTTGAAGTCATCAAAGCCCACTCAGCCAAAGTAGGTTTCCTGGACCTGAAAGAAACATTTGTGAGTGCCATTGAGGCCCTTGACTATCTGAAGAAAAACCCGGTTGACCTGGTTTTCCTGGATATCAACATGCCGGACATTTCAGGATTGGATTTCTCCCAGCTTTTACCCAAAGACGCGGGCGTTATTTTTACAACAGCTTATTCTCAGTATGCCGTCGACGCTTTTAATTTAAGTGCGATTGACTATCTTGTCAAGCCTTTCGATTTTTCCAGGTTTATGAAAGCCTGCCAGAAAGCTTCGGAAGTCATTAATAAAGAAGAAACAGAGATGCCGTATATTTTCCTGAAAGACGGCTATGACCTGGTCAGGATTGCCGTGGCAGATTTGTTGTATGTGCAGTCGGAAGGTAATTATCTGACTTTCAGGGAAAAAGATAAAAAGACCGTGACCCGGATGACGATGACCGAAGCGGTAGAAACATTGCCGGCCAAAAGCTTCATGCGTGTGCACAAGTCTTACATCATCAACCTGGCCCATATCCAGAAAATCGAAAGGCACCAGGTCAGCCTTTCCGAAAAAGAAGTGGTGCCGGTGGCGGCCAATTATCACACCGACCTGATGGAAGCTTTAAAACAAATATGGACCGTCAAATGAAAAAACTACTTTTTGTTCTCTATATCCTTTGTGTAGCCGGAACTGAATGCGTGGCCCAAAGCTACGCCGACAAGGTGAGGCAAGACAGACAGGACTATTTTGAGAAACTGAAAGATAAAGTTGACTTCGGACCCGGCGACCAGGTTTCGAAGTATCTTAAATATTATGATCCCGATACCAGCTTCATCATCAAAGCCCGGTTTGAAATCAAAGGAAAGGCAAAAAAAACAGAGATGATTACCTCTTCCGGCGACCGGAAATCTTTTGTTGTTTTCGGAGAACTTCATTTTACCGTAAATGCTAAAAAATGCGTTTTGCAGGTCTACCGTTCAGCTGTCCTGACACCGCTTACCAGGAATCTGCTCTTTGTTCCTTTTAAAGACCTCACCAGTGGGAACGACACGTATGGAGCAGGCAGGTATCTTGATTTTAAAATGGAAGAAATAAAAGGGGATGAACTGCTCATCGATTTTAACAAAGCCTATAATCCTTTGTGTGCTTATGAAACAGGTTTCAGCTGCCCTGTTCCCCCGAAAGAAAACCATCTGAAGGTCAGAATTGAAGCGGGGGAGAAAAATTTCAAGGAATAATTCCGGATCAGATTCTTTTTCTCCGGAAATATTTAAAAAGGTTTATGAAGTATTAATTCTCAACGGGTTCAATAATTCCTTAAATTTGCACAAAAACCGAAAAATTAATATGAAGTTTTATTTAAGGAGTACTTTTTTTCTTTTGATCCTGTCCGTTTTTATTATATCCTGCAACAAGACCGCTGAAAAACCTGACGTAGAAGATATCAAGGTATCCGTCAATATCGAACGGTTTGACCGCCAGTTGATGGCCGTCAAAAGCAAAGAAGAGCTTCAAGCCCTCCTGAAGAAAAATCAGACCTACATACATTCACTTTACAGGACTTTCCCGGAAGACACCGCGTTTGTTTCTCACTTATATTATCTCATTACGCACCCTGAAACCCGGGCATTGTATGACCAGACCCAGGTGCATTTCGGCGAATTGTCAGACATCAAAAAAGAGTTTGAATCGGCTTTCAGATACATCAAATCCTATTACCCTGATTTTAAAGAGCCTAAAATCGTGACTACTTTTACGGGTCTCGAAAATGATATTTTTGTATCGGACACCCTGGTCATCATCGCGTTGGAGGCGTTTGTAGGGCCAACGGCCAAGTACAGGCCACAGCAACCGGATTATTTACTCGAAAGATACCAGAAACCTTACCTGGTGCCTACCATCATTCGCTTTTTGTCTAACGGCTTCATTAAAATGAATGACTCCGACCGCTCGTTACTGGCGGATATGGTGTTTTTTGGCAAAGCCTTTGAGTTTACCAAAGCGGCTATGCCCGAAACGCCAGACTATCTCATCATCGGATATACCGAAGCCAAAATGAAGGAAGTCTGGGATGCCCAGGACCTGGTGTGGGCTCATTTTGTGGACAAGAAACTGCTCTTTGAACAGAATTTCAGGATCAAAAAGAAATACGTGGACGAGAGGCCGAATGTACCGGAAGTAGGTCCTGACTGCCCAGGCAGAATCGGGCAGTGGCTTGGGTGGCGAATCGTGAGCCGCTACAGAACTGAAAACCCTTCGGTTACGTTACAAGAATTGATGAAAGACAATGACGCACAAAAGATTTTTAAAGATTCAAAATACAGGGGACAGATAGAAGAATAAATAATGGCTGAAGGCAGAAAAGGATTTTGGGACGAAGTAGCCCCGAAAGACAAAAGAAAAATAAGTAGGGAAGGACTTAAAAAAGCATTGCAACTGCTCGCTTTTATAAAACCTTACAAATGGACTTTCACAATCGGAATGGTTTTCCTGGCACTTTCCAGTGCTTCGACCCTCACTTTCCCGATGCTGATCGGGGAAATGACCCGGGTGATTGAAGGGAAATCAGACTATACACTCAATAACGTGACGTTGTTTTTTGCCGGCATTTTATTGTTGCAGGGACTCTTCTCTTATTTCAGGGTGTATTTCTTTTCGCAGGTGAGTGAGTGGACCGCCGCCGATATCCGGAAGATGGTTTACAGTAAATTCATTACCTTACCCATTCATTTTTTCGAACAACGCAGGGTAGGGGAGCTGACCAGCAGGATCACTTCAGATGTATCTTCCCTCCAGGTGGTTTTATCTACCACACTGGCCGAATTTTTCAGACAGATCGTGACGCTGATCGTCGGTATTTCCATCATCATAGTTTTATCATGGAAACTGACCCTGTTTATGCTGGCTACTTTTCCTGTGCTGGTTATTGCAGCGATCGTTTTCGGCAGATATATCCGCGTGTTGGCCAAAAGAACCCAGGATAAGCTGGCTGAGTCCAACGTCATTGTGGAAGAAACCCTGCAGTCTGTGCATATCGTGAAGTCTTTTACCAACGAAAAACTGGAGATCAACAGATATAAAAAAGTAATGGGAGAAATCGTTGAGACTGCTCTGAAAGCCGCGGCTTTGCGTGGAGGTTTCATCACATTCTTTATTGTAGGGATGTTCGGGGGTATTGTCGGGGTGGTCTGGTATGGCGGGGGACTGGTTGAAGCCGGAGAAATGCAGCTGGCTGATTTGCTGACCTTTCTTTTTTATACCACTTTTATCGGTGGGTCACTGAGCGGCCTGGGTGATTTATACGCCCAGTTGCAGAGAACCGTCGGTTCTTCAGAAAGATTACTCGAGATCATCGAAGAAAAATCAGAGGTAAATGTAGATAATGTACCGCGTGATCATAAGATAAACGGAGAAGTGAGTTTTGAAAACGTATCGTTTAATTATCCATCCAGACCGGATATTGAAGTCTTAAAAGATATTTCTTTCCATGTCAGTGCGGGTGAGAAAGTCGCTTTGGTGGGCCAGAGTGGTGCCGGTAAATCGACGATCGTGCAATTGCTGATGAAATTCTACCCTTTAACTTCGGGTACCATCAGTGTTGACGGTGAATCGATTGCTGACCAGGACGTGACGGACCTGAGAAAAAACATAGCGATTGTTCCCCAGGAAGTCATGCTTTTTGGCGGTACGATCATGGAAAACATCCTGTATGGTAACCCTTCGGCCAGTCTGGAAGAAGTCTACAATGCCGCCAGAAGGGCCAATGCTTTACAGTTTATTGAAAAATTCCCGGAGAAATTTGATACGGTAGTGGGTGAGCGTGGCGTTAAGTTATCAGGAGGACAAAGGCAACGCGTCGCCATCGCCAGGGCTATTCTGAAAGATCCGGCTATATTATTGCTGGATGAGGCCACCAGTGCCCTGGATTCGGAATCTGAAAAACTGGTTCAGGGTGCCCTGAACGAGCTGATGAAAGACAGGACCACGATCATTATTGCCCACCGTCTGGCCACGATCCGTAATGTGGACAGGATCTATGTGATCAAAGAAGGAGAGATTGCAGAAACAGGAAGTCATGAGGAGCTGATTTTGAAAAATGACGGAATTTATGCAAATTTGGTAAAATTACAATTCGAAAACGCCAGTCTGGTGTTGGAATAATATGATGATGACAGATTCGAAAAATACACTCAAAACCTACGCTCTCAGGCATACTGATTGCCGTGAAAGCATTTTAGAGGCTTTTTTGAACAAATCCGCTGCTTTGTCGCATGGCGACCTTGAGAGTTTGCTGCAGGATGGTTTTGACCGCGTAACCATCTACAGGACACTCAAAACTTTTGTAGAAAAAGGAATTCTCCATAAAATACCGGATGACGAAGGTGGCGTGAAATACGCCCTTTGTAAAGAAGAATGCAGTTCTCACGAACACCACCATGACCACATCCATTTTAAATGCTCCACCTGCGGTGATACCACCTGCCTGGAAAGCGTACACATACCGGCCATCCGCTTACCTGAAGGATACGTAAGGGAAGATGTCAACATGCTGGTACAGGGGATTTGCCCCAACTGTATCTCAAAATGAACCAATAGAATGACCATCAAAGAAGCTATATTTTTAAAAAGTGCCTCGGATCATAAAAACTCTCCCAAGCCCGATAAACCTGAATTTGCATTCATAGGCAGATCGAACGTGGGAAAGTCTTCACTGATCAACATGATTACGGGACAAAAGAAACTGGCAAAAACCTCGGCCACACCAGGAAAAACCCAGCTGATCAATCATTTCTTCATCGACAATAAATGGTATCTGGTCGATTTACCCGGCTATGGTTTTGCGAAAGTACCCCTCAAGGAAAAAGAAAAATGGCAGGGAATGATCTGGGATTACCTCAAAAACCGTGAAAATCTGCTCTATGTTTTTGTGCTGATTGATATCCGGCTGCCGCCCCAGAAAATTGATCTTGAGTTTGTCAATAAAATAGGAGAGGAGGGAATACCGCTTAAACTGGTGTTTACCAAGTCGGATAAAGTCAAAAAAGGAGAGGGACAAAGAAATATCGATGCCTTCAGAAGTGCGATGACAGAGAATTGGGAAATCATTCCTGAGTATTTTGTCACTTCCTCAGAAAAGTCCAATGGCAAACATGAACTGTTGTCTCTCATTGATGAGATATTAACTATTGGAATATCATAATTTCACTTTATATTTGTAGACATTTTTTAAACCAATACAGAATAAGCTGAATAATAATGGCAACTGAATATCTAGGGATTGATGTAGGAGGGACCAATGTCAAAATGGGAATAGTAAACGCGGAATCCGGTAATATTACAAATTTTTATAGTCATGACACTGGCAGTTGGCGGTCCTCAGGGCACTTCATAGAAAGATTAGGCGACGCAATTGCCGTTCAGTTAAAAGAAAATCCTGAAGTTCAGAAAGTCGGTATCGGAGTTCCCGGACTGATTACCCGTGACAGGCTTTACCTGGTAGAAATCACCGCTATCCCGGAAATTGACGGAATGGCCATCATACCACAACTAAGAGAACGTTTCCCCAATCATGAATTCTTCCTTGAAAACGATGCCAACGCAGCAGCATTGGGAGAGTACTATTTCGGAGAAGGCGAAATTCCTGAAGATTATATTTTTGTGACCCTGGGTACAGGCGTGGGTGGTGCTGCCATTATCGACAAGCAGGTATTCAAAGGCGGCGGAGGAAATGCCATGGAACCTGGTCATATGCCGTCCAGAAACCACAAAGTACTGGAGCGTAACATCGGTAAAAACGAATTGCTTGACCTGGCCAACAGCATGCGTCAGGAATATAAAAACGTGACCAAATTGCCTGCAGACGGCTCTATCTCAACCACTGGCTTGGTAGCAGCGGCCTCGGAAGGTGATGACCTGGCCCTTAAGATCTTTGATGAAGTAGGTACCATGCTTGGTGACGGGCTTGTATCAATGATCAGGATCCTGGACATCACAACCATCCTGATCGGTGGCGGATTGTCGGCTTCATTTGATTACATCATGCCGGCGGTAACCCGTCAGCTTGAGTTCTGGCTGACTCCTTATTATCTTAAAACACTTGATATCAAAAGAGCAACACTGGCTAACGATGCGGGCTTGTTAGGAGCTGCAAGTTTGTGTTTCTGATCAGATAAAATATAAATGAAAAAGCCCGGATTGCTCCGGGCTTTTTTTATTTATTTCTCCTGAAATACCCTCACATAATCCACTTCCATCGTTCCCGGGAATATACTTTCATCTATGCCTTTCTGTCCTCCCCAGTTGCCACCCGTAGCGATGTTGAGTATCAGGTGGAAGTTCTGGTCGAACGGCCACTCTGCCGAACCCTTTCCTGAGTTTTTGAAAGTCAGATAGGTAGCACCGTCAAAGATAAAGTCGATGCGGTCGGCATACCATTCAATGGCATAAACATGGAAAGTAGTGTAAGGTTCAGGCAGTCTGATGTTTTTGCCCACCTGTGTATGAATGGAGTGGTTAAAGCTTTTGGTATGTACCGTTCCGTAAAGCGAATCGGGGTTGTAGCCCACGTGCTCCATGATGTCGATTTCGCCGCTGGCAGGCCAGCCTCCGTATTTCCAGTCGGTCGGCAGCATCCAGATGGCCGGCCACAGGCCCCGTCCCTTAGGTAGTTTAGCCCGCACTTCTACTCTGCCGTATTTCCAGTCGCCCTTGTTTTTGGTCACCATCCTGGCTGAAGTATATTCTTTACCTTCCCGGCTTTGTTTCCTGTTGATGATTTTTAATGAGCTGCCGGTTACTATGGCGTTGTTGGTATCGGCTTTGGTATAAAACTGCAGTTCGTTGTTTCCCCAGCCATTTCCGCCCATGTCATAATCCCACTTGGTAGCGTCAGGCAGGCCTTTGTAGTTAAACTCGTCACTCCAGACCAACTTCCATTTGTTGTTGGTAATATAACGGGGCGTTCTGATGATGGCTTTTTCCGGTTCATCGGTCGTCAGATAATCCACATTTCTGACCAGCAGGTAATCCATCACCAATGTATCGTTCACCGTCCAGGCATTG
>Ga0247738_10001010_pt1 | contig 10387 bp, 10 predicted proteins | sample UWRJL013104B2_FD_180936 | JGI IMG/M metagenome (GOLD analysis project Ga0247738, IMG submission 180936) | Plant litter microbial communities from Arlington Agricultural Research Station in Wisconsin, United States - UWRJ-L013-104B-2 | ecosystem: Environmental > Terrestrial > Plant litter >...
GAGAACCATCGGCGTGCCCCGCCGGGACCAGCGCGTCTTCTTCGGCGATGGCGAGTCCGAATATCTCTACGATCGCGCGCTGGAAAAGCTCGCCGGGCTGGCCGACATCGTCGAGATCGACCTCGCGCCGCTGCAGGAAGCCGCACAGCTGCTCTATGGCGGGCCGTGGGTCGCCGAGCGCACCGCGGCAATGGCAGCGCTGCTTGCCGACAATCCCGATGCCATCGATCCGACCGTGCGCGCGGTCGTCGAGCCGGGCTTCGGCGTCAGTGGGGTGGAACTATTCAACGGCATCTACCGCCTCGCCGAACTCAAACGCCATGCCGACATGCTCTGGGATGGCATTGACCTGCTCGCCTTCCCGACCACCGGCACGACTTATCGCGTCGCGGAGATGCTGGCCGCGCCGGTCGCGCTGAACAGCAATCTCGGCTTCTACACCAATTTCGTGAACTTGCTGGACATGGCGGCCATCGCAGTGCCCGCCGGGGCACGCGCCAATGCGACCGGCTTCGGCATCACGCTGATCGGTCCCGCCGACAGCGACCGCGCGCTGCTGGACATGGCGGACGCCTATCTCGCCGCCGCAGACCTTTCTTCACCGCCACCGCTCGATCTGGAGGGCAAAATGCAGACCGTGAAACTAGCCGTCGTCGGCGCACACCTGAAAGACATGCCGCTCCACTGGCAGCTCACCTCGCGCGACGCCAAGTTCGTGGGTGCTTTCGAGACCGCCCCCACCTACCGGCTCTATGCCATGGCGGACAGCGTCCCGCCCAAGCCCGCGCTCGTCTACAGCGAAGATGGCGGGCCGATTGCGCTCGAGGTCTATGAGCTGGACGTCGCCGCATTCGGCAGCTTCGTCGTGGACGTGCCGTCACCGCTCGCGATCGGAACGGTCACGCTGGCCGATGGCAGCAGCGTCAAGGGCTTCGTGGCCGAACCGCGCGCGCTCAACGGCGCCGAAGACATCACCGGCCTCGGGGGATGGCGAGCCTATATCGCACAACGCAGCAGCTAGTCGAAGGGGAACAGATATGCGGAGATTTCAGGCAATAGTCGTGGCGCTGGCAGTGGGGTCAGCCTGGCTCCCCGCAGCAGCGCAGGCGCAGAAAGAACAAGTCATCCACGTCCCCGACTTCGCCGATTTCCTGGCGGTCGATGGGGACAGCGTCTGGGCCACCAACCGGGGACGCGTGGAGCGCTGGTCGCGCAAGGGCAAGCTCGCCGAAGTGCCGATGGCGCGACCTTGCGGCGCGATGGCGGTCGATCACGGATCGCTCTGGGTCGCGGACTGCGAAGCGCATGTCGTCAACCGCATCGATCTCAAGACAGCCAGGCTGGTCGCCGCTATTCCTGTAGCGATCAGCCGCAACGGCGAGCGTAACGTTGTCGCGGGCGCGGGTTCCATCTGGGTGGCGAGCGACGCGGAGAGCACGGTCTCGCGCATCGATCCAGCCACCAACAAGGTGATCGCTACCGTCCCGACATCGCCGGGCGTGTCCTATATGACGTTCGGCTTCGGTGCGCTCTGGGCGGTCAGCGGCAAGGGCGATACGCTCGAGAAGATCGACCCCACCACCAATAGCGTGGTCAAGAAGACCATGCTCGGTAAACAGCCGGGCTTCCTGGCCGCCGGCGTCGGTGCAGTCTGGGTGCAAGAGCAGCTGGACGGTACGCTAGCCCGGATCGATCCGCAGAGCGGCGAGATCGTCACCCGTGTGAAGGTCGGCGACAATCTCAAATATGGCGATATCGACATAGGCGACGGCAAGGTCTGGCTGCGCACCACCGACGATCAGGTGTTCGCGGTGGTCGACCCAAAGACCAACAAAGTCAGCGCCCGCGTGGGCAAAGCGGCGGGCAGCGGCGCGCTGCGCTATTCGTCAAAGGGCGTATGGACGACGGCGCATGATGAGCACACGCTGACCTGGTGGCCCGTTTCGGGCAAAATCGGAAAGTAAGAAACTGGAACGGGGCACGGCCGCATGCAGCGCGGTCGTACCCCGGGTTTTCTTGAAGTTAGCGGCTCGCGAGCTGGATGCGCGAATTGGCCGTAGCGGCCGCCTGACGTGACTCAACCTGGCTGCGGATGTCCGCAACCACCTGGGCGCGGCATTCCCGAGCCTGGGCGTCGACCGCGAGGTGGACGGACGCGAGGCGATCGCCGCAGACCGTACGTGCAGCCTCGTCCATGCGGATTGCAAGGCGCTGCTGTCCCTCAGCGCTCGACAGGTCGAGGCCCTGGAGCTTCAGGGTGGTTGCGTCCTTGGCAAAGGGATTGTCGTTCGGGGCGGCCGAAGCCGAAGCGGCGAACGAGAGCGCGGCCAATACCGCGACTGTTGTTTTGATCATGATCTTCTCCTGCGCAATAAGGTACATACCGCTCTCTTGGCAGTTCGAGCGGCACATAACTCTGCACAGGACTCCTGACAAGAGCCCCGGGGCGGGAGATTAGGGGTTCAGCGCGCGCTGACGATAAGCGTCGCGAGATTTTTGTGGCCGAGAAGTCCAATCGGAAGACGTGCATCCTCCGACCATTCCTGATGACCGTCAGCCTGAGCCACCGTCACTTCAATGCTACGCGCGTAGGGGGAAGTCAATTCCCGCACCGCAACGAGCGGCATGCGAATATGCCAGGCCCGACCGCCCTCAACCGTGACCAGGCGGTTGTTGATAGAGACGAGCGAGTCCGCGTCCTTGCGATGGCCGGTCACCAGCAGGCAGCTCTCACTGCCGCAGGAAACGAGGCGCGTCTTGGGCGCTGCGCTGGCCGTGCTGGCGCAGGTGACAGCGAAGGCGGCGATGGCAATTCCGACAAGACGATTGCGAAGTAAATGTCCCATGGGCGAGTTGTGCCGCCCCTGCTGCGGTTGCGGTATGGGGCGTTTGACGTATTACTAATGCACCACAATTCCAGCCGCTTCGAAGAGTCTTCTGACATCTTCAACGGCGCGCCAACCGCCTCCAACAGCGGACGGATCGACTTGAAATCGGCCCCCGCATGAATGCGCCCAGTGTCGAGACAGCGGCAAAATTATTTTGGAAAAAAAGACAGCGCCTTGTTCGAAACCGGGTCAGCACGACCCGGTTTCGCTCCGAATCGCGCTCATCCCGTCAGCGTACCGACTGCAATCGCCGCCGCCGAAGACCGATTCTCGACGCCCAGCTTCGCGAAGATCTGCTCAAGATGCTTGTTCACTGTGCGCGGACTGATTTGCAAAATCTCGCTGACTTCCCGGTTCTTCTTGCCCCGGCTGACCCAGAGCAGCACTTCGGCTTCCCGCACTGTGAGGCCATGGCGGTCCGCGAGCAGGCGCTCTTGAGCCCCTTCGCGCTGTTCGTTCAGCCGAAACAGCCATTCGCCTGCATCCGTCCGCCCGAGGAAAGTGCTTTCCAGCTTGCAGTCGTCGACTTCGATGACAATGCGCGCGCCGGCCCGGGGCTCGGTGGACCGGAGCCGACGCAGGGCCGTCGCGAGTGCAGGCGGCAGCAGCCCGTCGTCAATCTTCCAGTCCGGGAACAGCCGTTCGATAATCTCGGCGGCCATGGGCGTGAACCACAGCGCGCGACCATTGCCATCGACCCCGAAGGACGGCCGACCGCTGGTATCCAGCGCGGCATGGCTGGTCTGGGCGACACGGGCATTGGCGAGATGCGCGCGCACCCGCGCCAGCAGTTCGTCGATCACGATCGGCTTCGACACATAGTCGACGCCGCCCGCCTCGAAGCCGCGAATGACATGCTCGGTTTCGGACAGGCCGGTCATGAAGATGACGGGCAAATGCCGGAAGCGCGCATCCGCCCTGATCCAGCGGGTCGTCTCGAATCCGTCGATCCCCGGCATGACAGCATCCATCAGCACAAGGTCCGGCGTCACGTGATTCAGCAGGTCGAGCGCGGCCCTTCCGTCGAGCGCGATCAGCACGGTCATGCCCGCCGCCTCGAGCGTCCTGGTCAGGAAGCGGAGCGAGTCCGGCGCGTCGTCGACCACCAGGACGGTCGCCGCCGTGCCGGCGCTGGGCGAATTATCGGAGATCGACATGGTCGAGCACCTTAACGAGGGACCGGAGATCGAAATTGCGGACATGCTCACGCAGCAGCGCGACAACAGGCGCGCTCTCGGGCACGTCCGCGGCCAGCTGCGCCAACGTCGTTTCGATCTCCCGCACATGGCCGGTCTTGGCCAGCAGGCGCAGCTTGTCGAAAAAGGGCCCAGCGCTGCCGGGCAGCGGGCCCGTGCCAGCCTCGCCGGGAGCGAGCTCCTTGAGCCCGTACTGCCATTCGAGCCCCAGCTGCCGACCGATGACATCGAGCAATGCCTCCAGATCGACCGGTTTGGTTACGAAGGCGTCATGGCTCGACCCCTCGTCGCCACCGGCGCGATAGTCATGCGCATTGGCCGACACCATGACGATAGGGAGAGCTGTGCCATGCTTGGCCCGGAGCCGGTCGGCGACCTCCCAGCCAGTCAGGCCCGGCATCTGGATGTCGAGTAGCACGATATCGGGTTCACAGAGGTCGGCCAGCGCCAAGCCCTCGGCACCATGGGCCGCCGTGAAGACTTCGAAGCCAAGGGGACGCAACAGGCTGATCATCACGCTTGTCTGCGAGAGATTGTCGTCAATTACCAATACCGTCTTGCTCGAACCCGCATAGCCGGTGACCGGGCTGACCTCGGGATCGCTCGCCGGCGCGACATTGGGCTCGGGCAGGAACAGGCGGAGCTGAAAGTTGCTCCCCTCGCCCGGGGCCGAGCGGACGAAAACCTCTCCGCCGAGAATGCGCGCCAGGAGGCGCGTGATCGCCAGCCCCATGCCGATGCCGGGCTGCGCCTTAGCATCCGGCGAATTGCCTCGCTCGAACGGCTCGAAAATCCGCTCGACGTCCTCAGCCTCGATCCCGATGCCGGTGTCCGTCACCTCAAAGTCCGCGACCTGACTGCGATAGGAGACCGACAGCGTTACGCTCCCCGCCTGCGTATATTTGATCGCGTTTGACAGGAGATTGATGAGGATTTGCCGCAGCCGTTTCTCGTCGGTCCGCACGAGGCGTGGCAGCCGGCCTTTGGCTACATAATTAAAGGTGAGGCCCTTCGCCTCCGCCTGCATCTGGAACATGTCGACCACATGGTCGAGGAACAACGGCAGTGGCACGATGTCCGAGCGCAGCTTCAGGACGCCGCTTTCGATGCGCGCGATTTCGAGCAGGCCCTCGGCGAGATTGGTCAGATGCTCGGCGGAGCGGCGGATCACCTGCCCGGCCTCGACCGGCGAGATCGCACCTTCCCGCTCCAGCAACTGCGCGTAGCCGTAGATGGCATTGAGCGGCGAGCGGATCTCATGGCTCACCGCCACCAGATAGCGCGTCTTGGCAGCATTAGCCGCTTCCGCAGCGTCCCGGGCGCGCCGCAGTTCCGCTTCGGTCTCGCCCCGCGTCTCCATCATGTCTCCCACTCTGTCCAAGCCTGTCTCTTCACGTCCGAGAGCGCTGGCTTGCCGCGACACGGGATCGATGTGCTTCATGATATGTCAGGCGCGCGCCAGCGCCCCCCATACAGGGCAAGATCGCGGTTCGGCTACTCATACTGATACGGTTTCTTGTCGATCGTGGTTGTGCTGCACGGCTGGTTGCACGGGAGTATCGCTCCCTTGAAATAGATGCCGGATTTGGTGATTGTCTTCGCGAACTCGAACGGAGCGCGCAACTGAGGCAATGTCGGGCGCGCTCCTTTACGTGCGGCCTGCGCGCGGGCATCGCGCATCCTGGAGGCGACACCAGAGCCGCGGATCAACTGTAAAGGCGGATTGCCCGGCCCCGAACTGCCGCAGCCATTGCGCTCATCGAAATGATTGAAGAGCGGATCAGGATCGCCGTTCGGATAGGCCGCGCCGGGGGCGGATCGCGGACCGCTCGAAAGCGCCGCGCTGTAGGATAGTTTCTCATCCATGCAACTTCCCCCTTTGGCGCCCGATGGTACGTCTGGCGCTTGCTAAATCCCTCTCCTTTTTGCCTCCGTACCAGCGACAATGACAACGCTATCGATATTACGAAAGTCGTCAAGTGTAATAATTGTTCGGGCATCTTGAGTATGATGCGCGGGCGTCGGCAAACGACGATTGGTTAGCGCGCCGCATGATCCTCGAGGCGGACGGCTTGACGACAAAAGCCGCCAAACCCGCATATCGCGCCCCGCTTAAGATCGGGTTGCGCCCAAAAGAACACGGATGGCTTTGGCACGCATTTGGGCACCGCCTCGACCCACGGGTTCAGGAGCCCGCGTCCTACGTCGAATGACGTAATTGGGTTTCGTTCCCATCTGATAGGAAAGGAATGATCGACAATATCCAGCTGATTCATCGAAAGATTCGGAACAATGAGTGAAACGGTAGCCGTCGAAAAGCCATCCTACATGGTCAGCGCACCCGTAACCATGGGCCTTGATAACCTGGGCAGAGTGGAAGGTGGGCCAGTCAAACAGTTCGTCTTCACATACTTCCAGCCCGCTTTCCTGCTCGCGGTCGTCGCGTTCTATTTTTATGCTCCGGCTGCCTGGATCAAACCTTCCGTCACCTTGTGGATCGGCCTCGGCGTCAAGTTCATGATGATGGCGATGGAATGGGTCAGCCCGCGCTACAAGAGCTGGCAGCACACCTGGAAGGAATTGGCGTGCGACACCTTCTTTGTTGCCATGGGCATGATGGTCGTGAGGGTCGTTTTCGCACCGATCAACAGTGAAGTGATCATCACCTGGTTCCAGGATACATTCGACTTCAGCAAGATCGCCTGGTTCATGGGGCTGCCGCTGCTTTTGCAGGCTTTCGCGATTTCCTTCATCGGTGACTATTTCCAGTATTGGATGCATCGCTTCATGCATAACTGGTATCCGCTGTGGGTCGCACATGCGCCGCATCACTACATCACGCAGCTGAACATTCAGAAGGGCAGCATCGGCAATCCGGTGGAGATCTTCCTGATCGGTCTCGGCGTCGGCGGCCTGTTCGATTTCCTGCCGCGCGCCGTGCTGCTCGCTGGCGCCTTCGGCCTGGCCGTCGGCAGCTATCAGCACTGCAACATCCGCTTCAACACGCCGCGGTGGTGGTTCAAGCTCTTCAACACCACTGAGCATCACAGCCTGCACCATGCACAGGACTATGAGAGCACCCGCAGCAACTATTCCGGCACCTGGATCTTCATCGATCGCATGCATGGCACCTGCCGGGACGGCGAGGCAGAGCTTCTGGGCCAGGAAGGTGGGCGTCGCATGACCATATGGGAAACGATGCACTATACCTTCAGCGAGCCTTACAAGGTGCTCAAGGAGAAGTTCACCCGCCGCCGCCGGGAGCAGGAAATCTTCGCAGTGCCGGCAGAGTGATGGAAGGCGGGAGGAGCTTCGCTTGCATGAGCAAGTCGAAAAGCCCCTCCCCCACCTCCGGGCGGGCCCGTCAAGTGCGGGCTGGCCCGGGTCGGTTTACGGTTGCACCTCCACCTAGAAGAGCCGGGCACCGTTTGAAAATCGGATATCGTCGGGAAGCTATCCAAAGGAAAATCTTGTGAACCTAAGCTTCATCAATTGGATCTGGCGGATAAAAGGAACTCTGCCGATCGAGCCGACCCAGTCTGCCGGAGAGACCTTCGCAAAGCTCGACGACTTCTTCCGGGAGAAGAACACGACGTACCGGATTGAGGGCGACACGCTGACCTTCACCAAGAAGAAGCAGCATCCTCAAGACAAGATGTCCGTCTTCGATGGCGGCACTTTACGCGTGGTCGGTGGCGCGCTGCGTTACGATATGATGAGCCGTGCGCTGCTGGCCTGCTTCATAGCGCCGCTCTTCTTCTTTGCCGTTGGCCAGATTGGCGTGACCGTCGATAAATGGCGGAATCCCCCGGAAGTCGTTAAGGCCAAAGCGGAAGCCGCCAAGAAAAGACAGAAGGTCAAACCCGAAGACGTGGCGATGAATCCGATCGACCAGTTCCTTGGTGCGCCCCAGCCCGAAAAGAAGAAAAAAGGCGAGGAAGAGACCGGCAAGCGAAACCGCAAACCCTCAATGACGACCGCTTATGTCTTCATGGGCCTGTTCTTTGGCTTCTGGGCCGTGGGGCGGGTACTCGAGGAATGGCTGATCCGTTTCCGCTTCCGCAACAAGCTCACCGGCGACAGCGGTAACGAGATCACCGGCAATCGCACTCCGGTCGGGGCATAAAGGCAAGAGCCGCCCTGCATTGATCGTTCAGCGTCGCGGCGGCCAGATCGGCGCCGCACGCTGTTTCGATTTCCGGGCGAAGCGAAGTCGCCATCATCGCACCGTTTCACGCCTTCCATGCCCCTCCCCCGTTGTCACGCGGCGCCCGGTAAACGGGGGCTGCAGGACTTGGCCAGGCAGTCGCGCGAAATTCCTCAAGGGCGCGCGGACGCCTCGCACAACCCGCCGGTCGTCGATGACGGGTCGGGGGCCATTCATCAAAAATTCCGCACTGAATGTGCATGCAACGTTGAAGAAAGAGTCGAAGAATGCTGAATTTCAAGATCGTCGATCGCTCAGGAACCGAACATGCCGTTTCGGCCAGCGAAGATGGCGGCTCACTCATGGAGGCTATTCGCGAACTGGGCGTTGATGAGTTTGCCATGTGCGGCGGCGGCTGCTCATGCGCCACTTGCCATGTCTATGTCGACCCGGCCTTCTCCGACGCCCTGTCCGTGATGAGCCCGGATGAAGACAGCCTTCTCGAGAGCTCACCTCACCGGCAGCCCAATTCACGCCTGTCCTGCCAGGTCCAGCTGACCGCTCAATTTGCAGGCCTCACCGCAACGATCGCGCCTCTGGATTAATGTCCGCGCCAGTTCATAGGGTCGTCATCGTCGGAGCGGGGCATGGAGGCGCGCAGGCTGCATTGAGCCTGCGCCAGCTAGGCTTTGGAGGCGAGATCATCATGATCGGCCGCGAAAGCGAACCACCCTATGAGCGCCCTCCCCTGTCCAAAGAGTATTTCGCAGGGGATAAGCCCTTTGAGCGCCTGTATATTCGACCTCCGCAATTCTGGGAGGATCGGCATATCACGCTCAAGCTGGGCGTCTCGGTGGTGCGGGTCGATGCATCGCGAAAGACAGTCGGCCTGGATAATGGCGAGGACATCGCGTTCGACGCTCTCATCTGGGCGGCCGGCGGGGATGCACGCCGGCTGACCTGCCCTGGCGGCGATATGGATGGCGTACACACCGTCCGGACCAAAGCCGATATCGATAATATCATGGCTCGGATCGATGACGGCGCGCGCAAAGTCGCGGTCGTTGGCGGCGGCTATATCGGACTTGAAGCGGCCGCTGTCCTGCGCAAGCTGGGCTGTGATGTCGTGCTGCTCGAGGGTGGGCCGAGGGCACTTAATCGCGTCGCGGGTGAAACGCTGTCGGCTTTCTATGAGAAGGAACATCGAGCGCAGGGCGTCGACTTGAAACTCGACGCGTGCGTTGTCGGGATTACGGGCGGTCATTCTGCTTCCGCAGTTCATCTTTCCAATGGCGGAACCGTCTCTTGCGACTTCGTGATCGTGGGAATTGGTATCCAGCCAGCCATAGGACCCCTTGTTTCGGCAGGCGCGGAGGGAAGAAACGGCGTCGATGTCGACAGCCACTGCCGAACTTCGCTTCGTGGCATCTACGCGATCGGAGACTGCGCGTCGCACTGGAACGCGTTCGCGAAGGGGCCGGTCAGACTGGAATCTGTCCCGAACGCGAACGAGATGGCCAAGACGGCTGCCGCGCACATTGTCGGGCATGATCGGCCCTATCAGGTGGTGCCATGGTTCTGGTCCAACCAATATGATCTGAAGCTTCAGACCGTCGGCCTGTCGACTGGTTATGATGACTATGTGGTGCGCGGCGACCCCGCGGCGCGAACGTTCTCGGTGGTCTATCTTCGGAAAGGACAGGTCATCGCTCTCGACTGCGTCAATGCGGTCAAGGACTATGTCCAGGGCAAGGCACTGGTGGTGGAAAATAGGGTTATCGCGAGGGAATTGCTGGAGGATGCGTCTCTTCCGCTCAAAGAAATGCCCTTCGCGCCGGCTGCAGCACTGGCTCAGCTCACGGCTTGACCAAAAAGCACTATCGGCGCACACCTCTTCGTGCCGAGCATTTGCCGCATCTGTAGCCGGCCCAGCGTCGAAGCGGCCTCCATTGCGGTCATCTTTCCTGCTTTACGAGGCCGCGCGGGCAAATCCCTTGGCTCCGTGCGATGGCGACTGTCCGCCATTTTCGCCCGGAAGCCGACTGTCCGAACATGACGACATGTACGAACCCGCTGGCGCGGGACTGGCGCTTGGGTTTGAAATTGCGCAGCACATACGGACGCAGGCTGCTGGTTGAGCGCCGCCCTGCATAGGC
>Ga0247738_10001011_pt1 | contig 10378 bp, 13 predicted proteins | sample UWRJL013104B2_FD_180936 | JGI IMG/M metagenome (GOLD analysis project Ga0247738, IMG submission 180936) | Plant litter microbial communities from Arlington Agricultural Research Station in Wisconsin, United States - UWRJ-L013-104B-2 | ecosystem: Environmental > Terrestrial > Plant litter >...
GAGGCGCCGCGGTTGCAGCCCGGCCACTTCGCCCTCGAGGGCAAGCGCGTGCTTGTGGGCACGGCATCCGACCCCATCGAGCTGGTGACGGTGCTGCCCGCGGGCAAGAAGGCAATGGATGCGGCTGCCTGGTGGCGCGGACGCCCCGCCGATGCCGGGGTGATGGCCGAGTGAGTGTTCAGCCTGCGCGCCGCATCGCGCTCGACGTCATTCTGGCGGTGCGGGACAGCGACGCCTACGCCAACCTGCTGCTGCCGGTGCGCCTCGAGCGCGCCAAGCTGAACACGGCCGATGCCGGGCTCGCCACCGAGCTGACGTACGGCACCCTGCGCCGGCAGGGCTACTACGACGCGGTGATCGCGATCGCCGCCGGGCGCCCTGTCGAGAAGATCGACCCCGCGATTCTCGATGTGCTGCGCCTTGCCTGCCACCAGCTGCTCTCGATGCGCGTCGCCCAGCATGCCGCCGTTGACGAGTCGGTGCAGCTGGCCAAGACAGTCGGATCCAACTCCGCCGTCGGCTTCGTCAACGGCGTGCTGCGCACCATCACCCGCACGCCCGCCGATGAATGGCACACGCGGGTGCTGACCGGAATCAGCGGGGATGACGCTCTGGCCGTCGATAGCTCCCACCCGCTGTGGATCGTGCGGGCCTTCAAGCAGGCCCTCGCCGCCGAGGGGCGCGAGGCGGAGCTTGGCGAGCTGCTCGACGCCGACAACGTTGCGCCGCGGGTGAGCATCACCGCCCTTCCCGGCTACTCGACCGTTGACGAGATCGACGCCTACGCCAGCCCGTTCTCGCCGATTGCCGCAACGCTCGACGGGGGAGACCCGCTGCAGCTGCCCGCGGTGCGCGAGGGGCGCGCGCGGGTACAGGACGAGGGCTCGCAGCTGGCCGCACTGGCGCTGAGTCGGGCGCGGCCGATCCAGCCGAAAGAGCAGTGGCTCGACATGTGCGCCGGTCCCGGCGGCAAGGCCGCCCTGCTCACGGCGGAGGCGCTGCAGGGCGGCGCGATCATGACCGCCAACGAGCTGGTGCCTGCCCGTGCGCAGCTGGTGCGCAACGCGCTGGCCGTGTTCGAGAACCCGCCCGAGGTGTGGGAGGAGGACGGCACCACCATCGGAGACCGCTATCCGAACGCCTTCGACCGCATCCTGCTCGACGCCCCGTGCACCGGGCTTGGCGCGCTGCGTCGACGGCCGGAGGCACGGTGGCGCAAGGTGCCCCGCGACGTCGCACAGCTGTCGGGATTGCAGGCTGCGCTTCTCACCAGCGCGCTGAAGGCGCTCAAGCCCGGCGGCATCCTCGCCTATGTCACCTGCTCGCCGCACCTCGCCGAGACGAAGGTCATCGTCGAGGGCGCGCTGCGCAAGTGGCCGACCGTCACCCGCCTCGACACGAAGGCTGTGCTCGACAGCGTCACCGCCAACCCCCTCGATCTGCCCGACAGCGAGAGTGTGCAGCTGTGGCCGCACCGCCACGGTACCGACGCCATGTTCATCCAACTGCTGACCAAGGGACTTTAGGCCCACTCCGCACCGATTTCACCCGGGATAGTTCTCGGTGAAAGGGGTGCCATGTTCGAACAACCGACCGCGCCGATCCTCGATTCGGTGCTGCTCTCTGCGCTTCTCGCTGCGCTGCCCGTGATCGTGCTCTTCGTACTGCTTGGCGTCTTTCGGGTGCGAGCGGCCTTCGCCGCGCTGGCCGCGCTCGCCATAGCGATAGCCACGGCGATCATCGGCTGGCAGATGCCGGTGCTGCAGGCCATGAGTGCGGCCGCCGAGGGTGCCTTCTACGGGCTGTTCCCGATTCTCTGGATTCTGGTCAACGCCCTCTGGATCTACCGACTGTCGGTTGCGACGCCGTGGTTCGCGGTGCTCGGCCGCACCATTCGGTCGATCAGCGCCGACCTTCGCGTGCTCGCAATTCTCATCGCCTTCTGCTTCGGCGCCCTGCTGGAGTCCCTCGCGGGCTTCGGCGCGCCCGTTGCCATCTCGGCCGCCATGCTCATCGCGGCTGGCCTCAAGCCACTCAAAGCGGCTATCGCGTCACTGCTCGCCAATACCGCGCCCGTCGCCTTCGGCGCCCTGGCCGCCCCGATTGTCGCACTCAGTGGGGTAACGGGGCTCCCCGCCCACGAGCTCTCGTCGATGGTCGGTCGCCAGACGCCGTTTCTCGCGGTGCTCGTTCCGCTCGTGCTCGTCTTCATCGTCGATGGCCGCCGCGGAGTGCGGCAGACCTGGCCGATCGCCGTTGTCGCCGGGGTGGTGTTCGCGATCAGCCAGTTTCTGACCTCGAATTTCTTCGCCTTCGAGCTGACGGATGTTGTGGCCGCGATCACCACGATGCTGGCCGTTCTGCTCATGCTGCGCTTCTGGCAGCCCGCCGCCGCCCATGACGATGACGACCCCGCGGTTCTCCCGAGAGAGCAGCGCCCGCCCGCCAAAGAGGTGCTGCTCGCGGTCATTCCCTACGTCGTGATCATCGCGATCTTCTCGGTGGCGCAACTGCCCGTCATCAAGACGTGGCTCGCAGCCGTTGGCACCGTCACCTTCGACTGGCCTCTGCTCTCCGTGCAGACGGCCGCGGGCGACCCGGTCGCCGCACAGACCTTTCACCTCGATCACCTCAAGGCGACGGGCACGCTGCTCTTTCTCTCCGGAGTTATCACCGCGATCGTCTATCGGCTCAGCCCCAAGGCAGCGGCGGCGGAGTACGGGCGCACCCTCCGTCAACTGCGCTGGACCATCGTGACGGTGTCGACGGTTCTCGCCCTCTCCTTCGTGATGAATCTCTCCGGTCAGACGGCGTCCCTCGGTTTCGCTCTCGCCTCGGCCGGCGGGTTCTTCGCGGTGCTGTCGCCGGTGATCGGCTGGCTCGGAGTTGCGATCACGGGGTCGGATACCGCATCCAACTCGCTGTTCGGGCAGCTGCAGGTAACGGCCGCCCAGCAGACCGGGCTGAATCCACTCGTGATGGCGGCCGCGAACACCTCGGCGGGGGTGCTTGGCAAGATGCTCTCGCTGCAGAACCTCGCCGTGGCATCCGCCGCAGTCGGTCTCGAGGGCTCGGAGAGCACGCTGCTTCGTCGCCTCATCGGCTTCAGCCTTGGCCTGCTCGTGCTGCTCACCATCCTCATCGTGCTGCAGACCGGGCCCGTGCTCGGGTGGATGGTTCCGTAAGCAGCGACTGGCTAGGGTTGGCAGCATGCCCGCACGTATCAACCCCAGCATCCTCGCCGCGGACTTCGCGAACTTCGAGCGCGAGATCGCGCGCATCCAGACAGCCGATCTCGTGCACGTCGACGTGATGGACAACCACTTCGTTCCGAACCTCACCTTCGGACCCGCGACCGTGGAGCGGCTGCAGCAGCTCTCGGCGATCCCGCTCGACGTTCACCTCATGATCGACGACCCCGATCGCTGGGCACCGGGCTACGCCGAGCTCGGCGCATTCTCGGTCACCTTTCACGCCGAGGCGGCTGGCGACGCCATCGCGCTGGCCCGAAAGCTTCGAGCGATCGGCTCTCGCGCCGGCATCGCGCTCAAGCCGGGCACCGCCGTCGAGCCCTACCTTGAGCTGCTGCCGGAGTTCGATCAGGTGCTGATCATGACGGTGGAGCCCGGCTTCGGCGGCCAGAGCTTCATCGAGTCGGTCATGCCCAAGCTCGTCTCGCTGCGCGAAGCGCGCGGCGACCTCGACGTGTGGCTGCAGGTGGATGGCGGCATCACGACTGACACGATCGGTATCGCAGCCGAGGCGGGCGCCGACACCTTCGTGGCCGGGTCGAGCGTCTACCGCGGCGACCCCGCGGCCAACATCGCGGCGCTGCGCGAGGCCGCTGCGCAGCACAGCCACTAGTTCACACGGCTGTAACGCACGGCGGGTAATCTCGCCGCAGAGGAGCAGAGCCGCGTGCGACCGCGCGTATGACTCGACCTGCGAGACACAGGGAGAGCCATGAGCACCGTTGACAAGAGTTCCGAGGGCGTCGGAGTGCGCCAGTTTCACATCGGCGTCGCACCGGGCGAGGTGAGCTCGGTCGCGCTGCTGCCGGGGGACCCGTTCCGGGTGCCGCTGATCGCCGAGTTTCTCACCGACGTCAAAGACATCGCCCACAACCGCGAGCACCGCACGATGACGGGCTACTACAAGGGCAAGCACATCACCGCGACGTCGACCGGCATGGGCTGCCCGTCCACCGCCATCGCGGTGGAGGAGCTGGCGCGGGTGGGCGTGACATCCTTCATCCGTGTCGGTTCGTCCGCCGGTCTGCAGCCGGGGATCGTTCCGGGCGACCTGCTCATCAGTGAGGGCTCGCTGCGCAACGACGGCACGACCGCGGCCTACGCGCACCCCGGTTTTCCCGCGGTGCCCGACCTGAAGATCGCCGTTGAACTGAAGCGGATCGCCGACGAGCTGACCGCGGGCACCGAGACAAAGGTGCACAGCGGCATCAACGCCAGCGATGACGCCTTCTACGCAGAGACCCCGGAGTGGATCGACACGCTCCACAAGCTCGGCATTCTCAACGTCGAGATGGAGAGCTCCGCGCTCTACGTCGTCGCACGCCTGCGCGGACTGCGCGCCGGCATGATCTGCTCCACGTCGAGCAACCTCGTCGAGGGCGCGTCGCTGTACAGCGGCACCCACGACCGTCTCAAAGAGGGCTGGATGACGAGCATCGAGGTCGCGCTGGAAACCGCGGTCTCGCTCGACCTGTAGCGTCGGAATCATGAATCGCTGGGTCGCCGCCTATCCGCTGCTCGGGTTCGCGGCGGCCCTGCTCTTTCTCGCCCCCAACTCGATCGACGACTTTCCGCGCGCGCTCATCAGCACGGGCATCGTCATCGTCGTGGCTGTCACCACGTACCTGTACGTGCGGTTTCGCACCCGCGCGACGCGCCACCGCGTCACCGTGCTGTCTGAGCGCTTCCCGCTCGCCACCACGGTGAAGGTCGACGCGGACTCCCTCGAGCTCGCGGCCCACATCGCGGGGGTGGAGCCGTCGTCTGCGGGGCTGTTCGCCCTCGTCGGGGACACCGACGGCATCCGCCTGTTCTCTTCAACCACCGAGGCGGATGTCGTACTGCCGTGGACAGCGATCACCAGCGTCGATCTCAACCCCAGCTCCCTCGGCGAGCGCGCGAATGTGGCGATCGCCGTCTTCACAAGGGTGTCTCCGCGGCACGCCATCAACCTCCTCGCACAGAGCCCCTACGGGATCATGCGCCCGAAGATCGAGGCGGTCGGCGAGGTCATCGCGAAACTGCGGGAGCTGCAGGGGCGTGCTTGACTAGTCGCATGACTGATTCACCACGCACCAAGCCAGAGGTCGAGTTCTACGAGGGCCCCGAGCCCACCGAGCTCGTCATCATCGACCTGGAGGAGGGCACCGGAGACGTTGCCACTGCCGGGTCCACCGTTGACGTTCACTACCTCGGCGTCGACTTCGAGACCGGCGAGGAGTTCGACTCCAGCTGGAACCGCGGCCAGTCGGCCAACTTCCCGCTCAACCAGCTCGTCAAGGGCTGGCAGGAGGGCATCCCCGGCATGAAGGTCGGCGGACGCCGCCAGCTGATCTGCCCGCCCGCCCTCGCCTACGGCCCCGCGGGCGGCGGACACCGCCTGTCCGGTCGCACCCTGACCTTCGTCATCGACCTCCTCGGGGTCAGCTAACCGAGAGATCTTCACGGTGCCCTAGGGTGTGACCATGGGCACCACTGCGACTGCGTATCTGACCGGTTTCGGCGCATACCTGCCCGGCGATCCCGTCGACAACGACGGGATCGCCGCCCGGCTGGGCGGTGTGGACGCTGTCACAGAGCGCATTCGCCGTCGCATCCTCGACGCGAATGGCATCCGTCAGCGGCACTACGCCCTCGACGAGCACGGCGAGTCGACCGAGCTCAATGAGCAGCTCGCCGTGAAGGCGCTGCAGGCGGCTCTCGCCGATCGGGGGATCGAGGCATCCACCGCCCGGATGCTGGCGACCGCCACAACCATGGGCGACGTTCTCGTGCCCGGCTTCGCCTCCATGGTGCATGGTCGCCTCGGTGGCGGGCCGATGCAGCTGCTCTCGGCGACGGGAGTGTGCGCCTCCAGCCTCGCGGCCCTCGACGCTGCTGTGAGCAAGGTACGGCTCGGCGATCATCCGGTCGCTGTCGTCGTCGGCTCTGAGCTTCCGAGCCGCAGCCTGCGGCAGCGGCGGTTCGACGGATTCCGCGCGGGCATGGACTCCCACTTCCTTCGCTGGATGCTGTCCGACGGCGCGGGTGCCGTCGTCGTCGAGTTTCAGCCGCATCCCACCAAGCCCTCCCTGCGGGTGGACTGGGTGCGCCAGGTCTCCCTCGCTCACGAGAACGACGTGTGCATGCGCTCCGGCATGGACGGTCCGGAGGCGGCCGTCGGTCAAACCTGGCAGGACGTCAGCATCGCCGAGGCGGAGGCACGCGGCATGTTCGTGCTCAGGCAGGACGTCAGCATGCTCGACGACCTTGCCGAGGCTGGCATCCAGCAGTTCCAGGAGCTGGTCGACATCGGCCTCATTGACGTCAAGCACCTCGATCACGTCATCTGCCACTACAGCACCAACGCGTTCCGCGACGTCGCATTCGATGCGCTGCGCCGTCGCGTTCCGTCGCTCGACACCGATCGCTGGTTCTCCAACCTCGAGACCCGCGGCAACACCGGGTCGGCGAGCATCTTCATCGCCCTCGAGGAGGCCTGGCGCACCGGCCGCTTCGAGGTCGGCGAGACGGTGCTGCTCGCGGTGCCGGAGTCCGGCAGGTTCTCCTTCGCCTTCGCCCACCTCACCGTTGTCGCCCCAACTACCCCGCAAGGAGCTCAGAAATGACCGCCGATACTCTCTTTGACCGCCTTGCCGACGTGTGGATCTCGCTCGACGCGCAGCTGGAGCAAGTGCCAGTGCTGAGCCGGCTCGAGGACGGCACTGTCACCCTCGACGACTACAAGCGGCTGCTGCACAACCTGCGGCAGCAGGTCGTAGACGGCTCGCTGTGGATCTCGCGTGCGGCCTCCAACTTCGACGTCGCCCACTTCGAGCTGAGAGCCGCAGCGATCCGCCACGCCGAGGAGGAGCACCGCGACTACCTCATGCTCGAACGCGACTTCGTCGCGATCGGCGGCTCGCTCGACGACCTGCGCAGCGGTCGCAAGAACATCGGCTCCGAGGCGCTCTCCGGGTACATGTTCCACTACGCGGACCGTGCGAACCCGACCGGGCTGCTCGGGGCTATGTACATCATTGAAGGACTTGGCGCCCAGCGCGCTGCCGCGTGGGCCTCACGGTTTCAGGAGGTGCTCGGGCTCGCCGACAACCAGGTGAACTTCATGCGGTACCACCACGAGGCCGACGGTGAGCACACCGGCAACATGAACGCGATCCTCACCTCGGGCATCATCAGCGACGAAGACGCCGACGAGATCGTGCGCTGCGCGCAGGTCGTGGCGCGGCTCTACGCGATGCAGCTCGCCGAGTTGGACAGCTGACGTGGCGGAGTTCGTGCGCTCCGACCCGAGCATGTGGGAGGCGATCTACGCCGACCCCTCCGTTCCGCTCGACCGCGCGGTGGTGCGGCAGATCATCGCCGACCAGCGGCGCCTCTCGCGGCGCTGGCTCTACCCGATCGCCCGCGTGGTCTCGCGCGTGCTGGTTGCACTCATCTCCATCGTCAAGCGCGTGCTGCCCTTCCGGTGGATGCCGCTCGGCATGATGGACTTTCTGTGCGTCTGGTTTCTGCGGCGCTTCGTCTCGCCAGACGCGGTTGACCTGCTCATTCGGCACTTCGTCGTCGAGACGAACCTCATCAACTTCATCATCCGCAACACCCCGGTCGATCTGGATCTGGTGACGCTGCGGCCGGAGAAGCTTGCGGGGCTCGGCGATCACGCGGTAGTCGAGCACGATATCCACGTCTACGACATTCTGATCGCCCTCGACCCTGTGCCGCTGGCGCGCCCCGCGGTGCTCAACTTCGCGCAGCTCGACATTCCTCCTCTGGACGCCGAGCGACAGCGCCGCCGCCTGATGCGCCTCGACATCCAGACTGCTCTGTGTTTCATGAACATCCCCTTCTCGATGGCTCTCACCGTCGAGGAGTACCGCCGTGCCATCCACTCCATCCGCTTCGACGACTCCTTCCTCGAGATCCTCGCGCTCATCACCGACGACGACGTGTTCCGGCACTGGAAGGTCGGGGGACTGAGCCTGTGGATGGACACCAACGTGGATGTGCCGCAGATGGTCTACCGCCACGCGCTGATCTGCGAGTACGCCCACGCACACCTCGTGAAGCTTGCCGGTGGCGCCTACCCCCGCGACACGAGCGTCGAGTTCGACTGAGCCTTCAGCGCTGACTCGGGTGCAAACGCGCACTGCTCGTAATTTCGCGTGTACAGAATAATTGACATGGTGTCGAGAATCACATACATTCTCCATGACAAACATTCTTTACATGGGAGCCCGCAATGTCATTCGATGAGAAGAACCTCTGGCTGTACACGGCCCTGGCGATCGTGATTCCCGCGGTGTACGCGGTGACCGTCTTCAGCCAACTGGCTTCCACCCCGGTGACCGAGATCACCTACATCGCTCCTCTCCTCATCTCGATCGGCGCCGCCATCGTGCTCGCCATCATCGGCAGCATCGTCATATCGATGATCTGGCCGCGCGACGCCTCACGCAGCGACGAGCGGGATGCGCTGTTCAGCCGTCGGGGGGAGCTGGTCGGCTACTACGTGCTCTCCGCGGGAGTCGTCGGGGTGCTCGTGCTCACGATGCTGGGGGTCGAGCACTTCTGGATCGCCAACGCGATCTACGGCGCCTTCATCGCATCCGCGATCGTGTCGTCGGTAGTGAAGATCGTCGCCTACCGTCGGGGGGCGTGAGCATGGTCAAGCCCACCCGCGTCACCAACGATGTTCGCCGGCTGCGGTTCGAGCACGGCGAGATGACCCAGGCCGATCTCGCCGACCGGCTGGGGTGACGCGCCAGACCGTGCTCGCGATCGAGGCGGGCAAGTACTCGCCGTCGCTCGAGATGGCCTTCCAGATAGCGCGCGTGTTCGGCGTGCCGCTCGACACCGTCTTCCACTATCCGAAGGACTCCGCATGAGAGCCGCTGTCTTCCATCGCTATGGTGGCCCGTCCGAGCTGGCGATCGAGAGCCTTCCGACGCCGGTCGCTGGACCCGGGCAGGTGCTGCTTCGCGTGCGCGCTGCGGTCGTGACCTCTGCCGATACTGCGGGCCGAGCGGGCACCCCCAGGGCAATCCGCCTGTTTATCGGACTCGCCGCCCCGAAGCAGAGAATTCTCGGCACGGAGTTCGCCGCTGACGTCGAGGCCATCGGCGAGGGCGTCACCCGCTTTGCCGTCGGCGACGCCGTCGTCGGTGCAACGGGAGCGAGCTTCGGGGCCCATGCCGAGCACCTCGTGCTGCCCGAGACCGCTGCGATGGTGCGCAAGCCGTCGAACCTCGATCACGGTGAAGCCATCGCGGTGATCGAGGGAGCCATGACCGCGCTGCCGTTTCTGCGCGACGAGGGCCGGGTGCGGGCCGGCCAGCGGGTGCTCGTCAACGGTGCCTCTGGCGCAGTCGGCACGGCCGCGGTACAGCTCGCCAAGCACCTCGGCGCTCACGTCACCGCGGTGACCAGCAGCGGCAACCTGGCTCTCGTACGCGAGCTCGGTGCCGACGAGGTCATCGACTACACGAGAACCGACTTCACGGATGCCGAGGCCGCCTATAACCTGATCTTCGACACCGTAGGGAAATTCAGCTTCACCCGCTGTGGCCGAGCCCTCGTGCGCGGTGGCGTGTACCTCACGACGGTGCCCGGCCTGCCGATCCTGCTGCAGACCCTCGTCACCAGGGTCAGCACCCGACGAGCGGCCATCGCGTTCACCGGGCTGCGGTCGACGAGTCTCAAGCTCGCCGACCTCGCGTATCTGGTCGAGCTTGCCGAGCGTGGTGTGATCCGCCCGGTCGTTCATGAGCGGTTCGCGCTCGAGCAGATCGCCGACGCCCACCGGCTGGTGGACACCGGTCACAAGCGCGGCGCCGCAGTGCTGACGCTCTAGTAACGTTGGGCGAGTGAAAACCTTCGACGAGCTGTTCGCTGAACTCAGCGAGAAGGCCGTGTCGCGCCCCGAGGGCAGCGGCACCGTCGCGGAGCTCGATGGGGGAGTCCACACGATCGGCAAGAAGGTCGTCGAGGAGGCTGCCGAGGTCTGGATGGCCGCGGAGTACCAGTCCGACACCGAGACGGCCGAGGAGATCTCGCAGCTGATCTACCACCTGCAGGTCATGATGATTGCGAAGGGGCTCACCCGGCGGATATCTGGCGACATCTAT
>Ga0247738_10001012_pt1 | contig 10376 bp, 5 predicted proteins | sample UWRJL013104B2_FD_180936 | JGI IMG/M metagenome (GOLD analysis project Ga0247738, IMG submission 180936) | Plant litter microbial communities from Arlington Agricultural Research Station in Wisconsin, United States - UWRJ-L013-104B-2 | ecosystem: Environmental > Terrestrial > Plant litter >...
TCCGCGCTGGTGCACTGCGTCGGCGATGGAGAATTCAAGGCGCAGCACGATGCTACGCTCGTCAAGCACGTTGGACGTCATTGCGGTTTCCGGCAGGGATTCCCCGCCGGCCTCTGATTGAGTTCAGGAAGGAAGCCAAAATCGGGACGCAAAACGACCCGGTTTTTTCAAGGCTTCAGTGGGGGAGTGTGTCCACGGGCATAGGACGCAGAATGCGCCGACTATGCTGTGTCTCAGGCTCGCGAGTTGACAGCGAGACGGTGAGATACCCAGGTATGGCGATGCGGATGATTATTCATATAGCGCCTCCCTGGTTGGCAATGCGGACGCCAGCCTTCTAAATCGCGGCGGCGTGATCGGCAACATCATTCTGCGGCAGCTTGTCGCAGTGCGCGCTATCTGTTGCCGCTGGGCAACAACCCGCTCATGCGAAGCGAAGCGTTAACCCTGCCCGCTAGCGGAGGGTTAACCAGCCCGGTTGACCACTCATTGGGGCCTTGTCGGCAGAATGGCCCGCGCATGGATCGTTTGGGGACTGAAATGCGCGCTCTTGTTCGAAGCGGGTTAACGGCAATCATCGTTACAGTCATGGCGGGCGCGATGGCCCTGCCTTCGATGGCACAACAGCGCTTTGAACAGGGCTGGCGATTTGCCCCGCCCCCGGGGGTTACCCTCACGGAGCAAAAGCCCCGACACGCGCTGATGCTGCAGGGCAATGCCAGGGTGCATCCACAATATCTTCGCCAGGTGGTCAGATACGCCACCAATGAGCGGTCGGGCACGATCGTGGTCGATACGCGGTCCCACTTCCTTTACTTCGTGCTCGGCGACGGGCGCGCGCTGCGGTACGGGATCGGGGTGGCCCGCGACGGCTTCGAGTGGAGCGGTTCCCATCAGGTCACGCGCAAGGCAGAGTGGCCGGGATGGACCCCGCCGGCGGAAATGCGCAAGCGGCAGCCGGGTCTGCCGGCCCATATGGAAGGCGGACCAAATAACCCGCTGGGCGCACGCGCGCTTTATCTGGGATCGACGCTTTATCGGATCCACGGGACGAATGAACCCTGGAGCATTGGCCAGAACGTTTCTTCCGGGTGCATTCGAATGACCAATGCCGATGTGACCGACCTTTATGAACGTGTAAAACTCAACACAAAAGTAGTGGTCCTTTAATAAGGATTTTCTTCGAGACTGCACCAAAGTCCGGTGCAGGAATGAGGCTTGAAAATCCATGTTGAGGTTGAACCGCATCGTTTCGCGTTTTGTCCGCGACGAAGGCGGCGCGTTTGCAATGGTGTTCGGCGTCATGGCGCTGGTGCTGATCGCGCTGGGCGGTGCGGTGGTCGATTATGTCTCCCTCGAGCAGAGCCGCAATCGCGCGCAATTGGCGCTGGATGCGGCCGCTCTGGCACTGCAGACCGAAATCACCCGTCCCGGCTATGACGAAGAAAGCATCCGCGAACGCGCAGAGGCGCTGGTGCGCGAGCGCATCGGCAATGAAGACGTGCGGGCCGACATCGACGAAGTCCTCATCGACGCGGCGCGGGGTTCGCTGTTCCTCAGCGGCACTTTTGTCACGCAAACATATTTCGTGCGCCTGGTCGGGGTGCCTGAACTCGCGGCACGCTTCAGCTCTGAAGTCATTCGCGGCTCGCTCGACATCGAAGTGGCGGTGGCGCTCGATATTACAGGGTCGATGAAAGGCCAGCGGATCACCGACCTCAAGGCGGCGGCGACACGCCTAGTGGATGCAGTGGTGCAGGACGATCAGAGTCTCAACTACACCAAGATGGCCCTGGTGCCCTATGCGCAATCGGTCAATGTTTCCCCCTACCAAGTCCAGGTCCGGAGTCCCGAGCAGGCACCCGTTCCGGCGAGCAAGATGAGCTGGGCCTCCGGAAGCAAGAAGACCGGCGCAAGCGCCAAGCGAGACTCCAGCGGCGGGGGCGTGGTGGTCGACCTCTCCGGCCACGGTTTTTCGGAAAACAACTGGGTCTACGTTTGGAATTTCAACGGCTTTTCGTCGATCAACCACAAAGCCTTCCGCATCAGCAATGTGAACACCAATTCCTTCCGTCTGGTGGGCGCCAATGAGACGGGATGGAATAGTACTGCAAGTTCCGGCAATGTCATCAAGTGCGAACGCGCGAACTGCGAGGTCATGGTAACCTCCACGCGGCACGGCTACACCGATGGGCAATATGTCGTCGTCACCGATGTCGGGGGTATGACGGGTCTGAACTATCCCGTCCCGCAAACCAATGCCAAAGCCTTTGAGGTGAGCAGCGCCACCCGCGACACCCTGATCCTCAAAGGCTCGGTCGGTGGCGGAAACGAACCGGAACGCCTGAGCCATATCTCCAATACCGGCAAGCTTCACTGCACCTGGCAAACGGCGACGTCGGGCTGTGCCTTTTTGCGGTTTCCGACCGCGGCGGGCGGCTTCCAGACATTTCCGCTGACAAATTGCGTCACCGACAGGCCCGTCAACCCGACTGGCGACCAGCGCTTCTCGACGAATTTGGCGGGACGCAACTATGCGGAGTCGGGCAATAAGTGCATTTCCAGTCCAATCGTACCCCTGACGTCAAACAAAACCACCCTCAAGGGGGCCATTGCCTCGCTCACCACTGACGGCTCGACGGCGGGACATCTCGGCATCGCATGGGCCTGGCATATGTTGTCGCCCAATCTGGGATATCTCTGGAATGGCGAGGGTCCGCCGGCGGCTTATGACGAGCCAAACCTGCTCAAGGCCGCAATCATCATGACCGACGGGGACTTCAACACTGTCCACTGCAACGGCGTGGTGTCGTGGAGTTCGACCGGCGGCACAAGTAGTGGTCAGAACACCGATAAAATCGCCTGTAACGCTCCCAACGGCGCGCCCTATGTCCAGGCGCGGGCCTATTGCGATGCGATGAAGGCTACTGAAGAAATCGTGATCTTCACGGTGGGCTTCGGTATTGCGCAAGGCAGCGCTGCAGCGGACTTGCTGTCATATTGCGCCAGCGGGGCAAACAACGCCTTTCTCGCCAACAACGCCAGCGGACTGGACTCTGCCTTCCAGCAGATCGCCAGCAATATTTCCGCACTGCGGATCGCGAGATAGCTCCATCCCCTGTGAGATGCGCGCCGATCAGGCCAAAATGTGAACAGTGGGCCGGTGATAATATGCTAAAAGCGCGCAAATCATGCCGAAAGCAGCGGCACAACCGGAGCAGAACTATTGAATGGCATTGGGCTCCGGAGCGCGCTTCGGCACAATACCCAGGATGAGCATGACCGGCTCGATGCACAGATCGGCGACTTCTCCGATCTCCAAAGCTACAGATCCTTCCTTGTTGGCAGCTATCGATTTCGCAAATGTCTCGAACCTGCGACATCCACCATCGGGTTCTGGAACGCCGAGCTCCTGCTCGAAGAGCTGACACACGATCTTGAGGATCTCGGGGCCGGCATCGTATCCGCCCCGGTGACGGCGTTGCGCGCCGAAACGCAGGCGGAGCAGCTTGGACTGCTCTATGTCCTCGAAGGATCGGCGCTGGGCGCCCGCATTCTCTTCAGGCGGGCAGAACTGCTTGGTTTTACCCAGACCCATGGCGCGCGCCATCTGGCAGGCCAGGTCACTGATCCCCGGCGTTGGCGGAATTTCCTGACGATGCTCGAGAGCCTTGGCGACATCGACCAAAGCCTTGCCATACGCGGCGCCCGGGCCTGTTTTACGGCCGCACTCACTCATTTCATCGAGGTCCAAAGTGAACCCTCCCAATTCGCTTGACCTGACCAGCTGCGACCTCGAGCCGATCCATATCCCAGGTTCGATCCAGCCTTACGGCATCATGCTGGTGGCAGATCCGGGTTCGGGGCGCATCGTCGGCTATGCCGGCACCAAGGGTGTCGATGACACATTGTTCGATCGCCCGCTCGACGAAGTGATCGGCTGGGGTGCGCAGGCGATCCGATCCAGCCTGCCGCGCACCGGCATGCAGGTGCTCGGTGACGTGCAATTCGATGGCGTCACCCGCGATGCGATCGCCTATGCCAGCGGGTCGCACCTTGTGGTGGAACTCACCGAAAAGGTCGACGGCACACGGATCGATGCGGCACTGCTCGCTACGCTCGACACGCTCGACGTGCGTCTTGAACGCGCGACCAATTTAACCGAGCTTTCAGCCGAAGCCGCGCAGATCTTCCAGCGGCTGACGGGCTATGGCCGCGTCATGGTCTATCAATTCGTGGATGAAGGCGCCGGGGTCGTGAGAGGGGAAAGCACCTCCGAGGGGCTGCCCAGCTTCATGCACCACCATTTTCCGGCCTCCGATATCCCGCGGCAGGCCCGAGCCCTCTATGTGCGCAACCGGGTACGGGTGATCGCCGACGTGCATTACCAGCCCGCTCCGATCGTGAGCGCGAGTTCGACCCTGCAGGAACTCGATCTCAGCGATTCCACCATACGCAGCGTGTCGCCGGTGCATCTGCAATATCTCAAGAACATGGGCGTGGCCGCGTCGGCATCCATGTCGATCGTCAAGGATGGCATGCTGTGGGGGCTGATCGCCTGCCATCACCACGAAAAGCGGGAACTTTCGCTCGATACGCGGATCGCCTGTCAGTCCATGGCGACGAGCCTGGCGCGCCTTATCAAGGTGCGGGAAGACAATGAGCTCTATCGCGAGCGGGTGCAATTGCGCAGTCGCGAGGACGCCATTCTCACACGCCTGGGGCCGGACAGCTCGCTGACCCGATTTTTCTCGCAATCCGGTCTCGATTTGGCAAAACTGCTCGATGCCGACGGTTTCGCCGCCGTGCAGGGCACGGACCTTTATTGCACGGGGAAATGTCCGGACGACGCCGACATCCGCGCCATGGCCGAGCATGTGCGCGTGGGGGCGCTGGCCAAGCCTTACGCCACGAGGCAATTGTCCAGGCAATTTCCGGCCGCGGCGCACTTCACCGAAACGGCGAGCGGGCTTCTGGCCGTCACCATGTCCACGGAAGTGCCCACGATCTTGCTGTGGTTCAGGGCCGAGCAACTCCAGACCGTCAAATGGGCCGGCAATCCGCACAAGGATGTCGCGCACGACCCAAGCGCCCAACTGACACCGCGCAGCTCCTTTGAAGAATGGGCGGAGAGCGTGAGGGGGCGCGCGCGCGACTGGAGCCTGTCCGAAACCGAATCTGCCTCGCGACTGGTCCGCCTGTTGCTGGAAGCACGCAACAATAGTCGCATCCGCGAGCTCAACAATGAGCTGACCACTACGGTGCGCGAGAACGAGATTTTGCTCGAGCAACGCGGTTTCCTGCTCAAGGAAGTCAATCATCGGGTGCAGAACAGCCTGTCCCTCGTGGCGGCGTTCCTCAGGATGCAGGCGCGGGCCGCAGGCGGCGAGACACGGTCCGAACTGGAAGAGGCGCAGAGCCGGCTGATGGCGGTGTCGCTTGCCCACCGGCGCCTCTATCAGGATAACAGCGTCGAAGTCATCGACCTGTCCAGATATCTCACCGAACTCATGGATGAATTGGCAAAATCGCTGGAGGCCGGCTGGCGGGATGCGATTGCGCTCGATTTGGCGCCGATCCTGACCGATGCGGGGCGCGCAGTTTCGCTCGGACTGGTCGCGAACGAGCTGCTCACCAATGCGGTCAAATATGCCTATGAAGGCAGGCCAGGCCCCGTGAGTATCCGACTAGAGCAGCATCGCGACATGCTCCGCCTGATCGTCGCGGATCGCGGCCCCGGCATGAATGGCGGCGTGGCCGGAACGGGATTCGGCTCCAAAATGCTGCGGGTGCTGATGCAGAGTCTCGACGGAAATCTCGATTACGAAGACAACCACCCGGGGGTCCGCGCCATCGTGACAGCCGCAATTCGGCAGGAACAATAGATCGCAGCGTTACCAGGAAAAGTGGACATCACTTTCCTGTTGGGAAGCGCGACAAAACGAGGACTTAGGGTGATTTCATCGCGTCAACGACGCGGTGAAATGCTCTAGATCGGGCGGCAAGCTGCCGCTCCACCTTGGGCGTCACCGACAAAAATGTTGGATTTTGGTGGTACCGCCTCCCCGGATTGAACGGGGGACCTCTAGATCCACAATCTAGCGCTCTAACCAACTGAGCTAAGGCGGCAAGCCAGCCGGGCGACACTGGCGTGCTCCCGGAAACGGGCGGAACATAGGTCGAGTTTGACGCAATGACAAGCACCGATTTTCCCCTGTGGACAGTGTGATTGCCGCAGGGCGTTTTCCCTCGAAAATGGGGGGTGCATGACCAATCGTTAGGACATGGGCCTTAACCATTGCAGAGAATGAATCGAGCCGAAGGGACTGCTGCACTGGATTCGGCCGGGCCGGCACTATATTTAAGAACACATGAAGAACTCAGGCCACCCGTTTCAAACTGGGACAATGGCCGCACTACATATTGGTCGAACGCGCTGCCTTATGGATGAACTCTGGACGACATTGCCCAATGCGCGCCGCGTTCTGCAACACGCTCAGGACGCGCGACCGGCATGGCTATGGTCCCAGGACGGCCAGCACCTGATCTGGGCCAATGACGCCGCCGGCCTGTTCCTGGCCAAAATCAAGAAACATGGCCTCAAGCGCGCCGAACCAGCCATACCGATCAAGGGACAGATCGCCCGGATCATCCGCCTTGGATCGCCGGGGCGAACAAGCCTTGCCCGCATCCAGTTCCGTGCCGGCGAAAAGCCCGTATCGGCGACATGCGCAACAACGCCACTGGCCTGGGCGAACGACGAGAGCGCCCTGCTCATTGTCGGCGTCGACCCAATAGAGCCGGAAATCCTTGCTCTTCAGGATGCCGCCGATGAGCCGGTGCCGGAACCAGCGACCGCGCCCTCGGCCGTGACCGAAATGGAGGCACTGGCGGCGGAAATCGAGGCGATCAGCTTGGCCGACGCCGAGATGGCAGGCAATGACGACACCGAGGTGACGACCGACGAGGCCGAAGAGCCCGTCCGCAGCGACATCGCCGGCGACAGCGCCTATGCCCGTGAGCTGCAGAACTGGCAGGATGCCGACGCCGAGACGGCTTATCAGGCCAGCGCCGTCGGGACGGAAGCCGATGCGCCGGACGATATTGCCCTGCCCGAGGCTCTCTCCGCGGCAGAGCCCCGCGCCGAAACTGAACCCACCATCGACGACGGAGCTGCAGCGGCAGGGGAAACGCTCGTTTCACCCGAAAACGCCGAACCCGATCGGCGCCTGTTCCGGAGCCTGAGCCAGCTTGTCGACAGGCTGGCGGCAGATGAAAAGCTCTATGCGCCTCTCACCGATGCCGACGATCAGGCGCCCCCGGCCGCTGCGGAAACGCCGGCGCCGGACGAAGAGACCGTTGACGCGCCACGTGTGCTCTACAAGCTGGTCGGACGCGGGTTTCGGCGCGATGACATTGCTGCACCCGATAGCAGCGAGACCGCTCAACCCCTCCTGGCCGAGCCGGTCGCTGCGACGACCCCGGACATTGCTGCGCCCGATCCCGAGATCGTCGAACGCGTTTCACGCTATAATTTCGACGAGCTGTCGCGCATCCTCAACGACCGGGTAGGCGATCGCGGGCAAGCTGAAAGCCTCGCCACGGACCCGGCGCCGCCGGCCAATTTGCAGCCGACAAACAGCGGCGCCTTGGTGAGCCTCGGTGGGGAAACCCTGGTGCTCAACCGATTGCCATTGGGCATTCTGGTGTTCCGCGACCAGCAGATCCTTTTTGCCAATCGGGCCATAACCGAGATGATGGGTTATGACAGCGTCGAAAGCCTGCGTCAGGCCGGCCTTGCGGCAGTCTTTCCCGGGTCCGGTTCCGACCAGGAGGCCGGGCCGGTCAACCACATCGTGCAGCGCGACGGCACTCTGGTGCCCGTCACGGCTCGGCTGCAATCCATGTCCTGGCAGGGCCGTCCCGCGCTGATGCTCTCGGCGAGTTCGACCGAGGTGCGAACCGGGCACGAGGACGCCGTGCGCGCTTTCGCCCAAGGCCTCTCCGAGTTGCGGGATGACGGATATTTCGAAGCCAACCGCAGCGGCATGATCAGCAATGCCAATGGGGTGGCGACGGCGCTGCTCGGCGGCGGTAAGTCGGTTCTGGGCCAATTGCTGTCAAGCTATGTCAGCGAGGACGAAGCGCTGTCACTGCGGTCCTTCCTCGAACGGCCGGCGCGCTTTGCCGAAACCGAGCGGCCCTCGCTCGGCCTGCGCAGCGCGGATGGGCAATCGGATATCCAGCTGTTCACCCAGGGACAAGCCGGTGTCGTCAGCGGCTATTTCGGCTTCGTGCGCGCCAGAACGGCGATGCCCCGCCAGGTGCTGACCAGCCAAAACGACCTCGATCCGGCCTTGCTGGCGCGAATCAGCCGTGGCGTGCGCCGACCGCTCAACACCATAATCGGCTATGCGGAAATGTTGCGGACGGAGACGTTCGATTCGGAACGTTTCGACAGTTATGCGCAGGACATCGCGATGGCAGGGCATGACATCGCTGCGCTGGTGACCGAGCTGGATGATTATGCGCGGCTGCGCGAGGGACGATATCTGCCCGAACGGGCAAGCCTCGACCTGACGGAACTCCTGGAAAACTGCGTCCTGCGCATCAAGAACCAGGCCAATGGCGCGCGCGTGCTGCTCCGAAACGCCATTTCGGAAAGCCTGCCGAAAGTCACGGCGGACCGGGCCTCGCTAACCCAGGCGGTGCTCAATTTGCTGGCCAGCGCCATCGACCAGAGCCCGACGGGCGGCGCGGTGGTCATTTCGGCGCAGCGGCTCGACGATGGCGGCATCGCGATCCATGTCCGCGACAGCTCCAACCATGCGCTGGATATGGCGGAGCGATTCGTGGTGTTCCGCGACGGGCAGAGCCTGCAGGGCAAGGCGCTGACCCCGGTCCGATCGAGCGTGGGGCTGGCGCTGACGCGCTCCTTGCTGGCAGTCAATGCCGTCTCGCTGTCCGTCGATCCTGCCGGCAGAAGCGGCGTTCTCTTCAGCCTCAAGGTCCCCGCCGATCTGGTGGACCTGAGCGGCGACGAGCAATAATCGGTCCTTGCATCGCCTGGTTCATGCCGGGATTTGGGCGTGGGGGATGATCTTGCCCTTCAAAGCCCCAATGGGCGAAAAGTTTAATACGCAACAATGGTGCGCTGAAAAGCCAGTTTGCCTATATCTAGGCCCGAGGTGCGAACAGGCCTCACCTTCTGGGAGACCATAATGATATCGATGAAGTCCCTCGCGCTGGCTGCGGCCAGCCTGGTGCTGGCAACCGGCATGTCCTACGCTCAGTCGACCGAGATAAGAATTGGAGTGGCGCTTGAACCACCGGCGCTCGACCCGACGGCGGGGGCAGCCGAAGCGATCGACGTCGTCGTCTACCAGAACATTTTCGAAGGCCTCGTGCGCATCGATGAGACCGGCGCGGTGCAGCCCGGGCTGGCCAGCGCCTGGACCATCTCCGACGACGGCCTGACCTATCGCTTCACCCTCGTGGAAGGCGTGACGTTTCATGATGGCACCGCCTTTGATGCGGAGGACGTCAAGTTCACCTTCGACCGTCTCCTGGCCGAAGACAGCGTCAACGCCCAGAAGGCGCTCTATACGCCGATCGAGACCGTGACTGTCATCGATCCGCAAACGGTCGAAATTGCCCTTTCGCGCCAGGATGGGCTGTTCCTCTTCAATCTCGGTCGCGGGGACGCGGTGATCGTGGCGCCGGAAAGCGCGGACAATAACGCCAATGACCCCATCGGCACCGGGCCTTTCGCCTTCGTGCAATGGGATCGCGGCAGCCGGGTGATCCTCGAGCAATACGGCCCCTATTGGGGTGAAAAGCCGGCGCTGACCAAGGCGACCTATGTCTTTATCGGCGACACGGCCACCATGACCAGTGCGCTGCTGGCGGGCGATATCGACGGCACCAACAATTTCGCTCCCGAGGCTTTGGCGGTGTTCGAAGGCAACCCGCAGTTCAAGGTGTTGGTCGGCTCGACCGAGGGCGAGACCATTCTTGCCACCAACAATGCCAAGGCACCGTTCGACAAGCTCGAGGTCCGCAAGGCAATGGCGCATGCCATCAACCGCACGGACATCATCGAGGGCGCGACCTATGGTTATGGCGTGCCGATCGGCACCCATTTCGCCCCGCACAATCCCGACTATCTCGACCTGACCAACACCTACCCGTACGATCCGGAAGCGGCAAAGGCGCTGCTGGCCGAAGCCGGATTTCCGGATGGGTTCTCGGCGACGCTGAAGCTGCCGCCGCTGACCTATGCAAGGCTGTCGGGCCAGATCATTGCCAGCGAATTCAGCAAGATCGGCATCAAGCTCGAGCTGATCAATATGGATTGGGCACCCTGGCTGGAAGAT
>Ga0247738_10001013_pt1 | contig 10351 bp, 10 predicted proteins | sample UWRJL013104B2_FD_180936 | JGI IMG/M metagenome (GOLD analysis project Ga0247738, IMG submission 180936) | Plant litter microbial communities from Arlington Agricultural Research Station in Wisconsin, United States - UWRJ-L013-104B-2 | ecosystem: Environmental > Terrestrial > Plant litter >...
CAGCAGCGGGCGCACCGCCTGGCCGAGTTTCATGGCCGGCGCGAACAGCGGTGAGGTCAGGCCTTCCTTGAGCAGCCAGCGCACCGCCCGCTCGCCCAATGGGCGAGGCACTTTTTCATCCACGATCTGGCGGCCGATGTCGACCAGGTGGCCATAGTCCACGCCACTGGGGCAGGTGCTTTCGCAGTTGCGGCAGGTGAGGCAGCGGTCCAGGTGCAGCTGCGTCTTGCGCGTGGGTTCGGCGCCTTCCAGCACCTGCTTCATCAGGTAGATGCGCCCGCGCGGGCCGTCGAGTTCGTCGCCAAGCAACTGGTAGGTCGGGCAGGTGGCGGTGCAGAAGCCGCAGTGCACGCACTTGCGCAGGATGGCCTCGGCCGCGCGGCCGTCGGCGCGCTGCTGGTATTCGGGGGAAAGCTGGGTCTGCATGTGTCGGTTCCGGTCAGCCCATGCGGCCCGGCGTGAAGAGGCCGGCCGGATCGAACTCGGCGCGAAGGCGTTGTGTGATGGTGGCAATGGCCGGGCTCACCTGGTCAAAGCGCGACACGCCGGGCGCGCCGTCGGCCCCGGCGCGGAACAGCGTGGCGTGGCCGTTGACCGCTGCGGTGGCCGCACGGATCTGGCCCGCCGCACTTGCGGGCGCCCACAGCCAGCGCTGCGCACCTTGCCATTCGATCAGTGGCGCCCAGGGCAGGTCCAACACCGGCGCGGTCTGCGGCACCGACAGGCGCCACAGGCAGAGCTCGGCGGTGGGTGCCTGGAAGAACGGCATGCGCTGGTCGCGGCAGTCGGCCCAGTCACGGCCCGCCTGCGCGGGGTCCAGGCGGGTGCCGCCGGCCTCGCGCGCCATCCGCTCGCACGCTGCTTCCACCGCCGCAACCGCGCCCCGCAGGCGCACGGTGAGGCCGTGGGGTGCTTCCCAGCGGCTGGCGTTGATCGGCAGCGGCTGGCCACCCCAGCGGTGCAACTGCTCCAGCGCATCGTGCTGACCCAGAGGGAACACCAGCGTGGCCTCGGCCGGCGCCACCGGCAGCACCTTGAGGCTGACCTCGGTGATCACGCCCAGCGTGCCCATGGAGCCGGCGAGCACGCGGCTGACGTCGTAGCCAGCCACGTTCTTCATGACCTGGCCGCCAAAGGTCAGCAGTTCGCCACGCCCGTTGATGAAGCGCGCGCCGAGCACGAAGTCGCGCACCGCGCCGACGCTGGCGCGCGCCGGGCCGGCCAGCCCGGCGGCCACCATGCCGCCCACCGTGCCGCCAGGGCCGAAGTGCGGCGGCTCGAACGGGAAACACTGGCCGCTCTCGGCCAGCAGCGCCTCCAGCTCGGCCAGCAGCGTGCCCGCGCGCACCGTGACGACCAGTTCGGTGGGCTCATGGCTGACGATGCCCGACCAGCCCGTGGTGGACAGGGGTTCACACGCCACCGACTCACCGAGAAATGCCTTGGTGCGGCCGCCTGCGATGTGCAATGGCACGCGCGCGGCCGCAGCGGCATGAACCCGGTCAATCAGTTCGCCGGGGGTTTCGTGGGGCGGAAAAGACATGGCGACGATGGTAGTCGCCAGACCCGGCGCCGGCTTTGAATTTTCTGCACGCCGCGATGCAATCGCGGCCAGCGAAGCGGCGCACCGAGGGGCTAACGTGTGTACCCGGCGCACATGCCAGCGTTGGGCCGGCCCTTGCACTCGCGCTTGAGGCGCTGCTCGCGCACGGCGGGCGCCTCCTCGGAGGGCGCCTTGTGGAACGTGACCTTGGACGGCAGCTTGCGCTGGCCGTCGCTGGTGGCCTGCGCTGGCAGGCTGGCGAGGCACCCACCAACGACCAAGGCAATGGCGACAAGGCTCGACTGTGCACGCGACATGAAATTCCTCCTGAATAGGGTGATGTACGGCGCGGATCATAGGCGCGCCACCTTCGCCATATCAGGGGGGGTATCGGAGCGGCTCCAGCTGCGCAGCGATGCGCCCGGCCTCCGCGCTCAGCAGTGTCAGCAGGCGCGGCTGGCGCGCCGCCAGGTCGGCCCCGGTGGCGGCCAGACTCAACGAGGCCACCGGCACACCCGCCGGGGTGCGAATGGCCACGCCGATGGCCGCAATGCCGGGAATGATGTCCTCCTGGTTGAAGCCATAGCCGAGACGGCGCGAGCGCTGCACCATGCGACGCACCGCCGTCTGGCGCGCCTCGCCCCGGCGCACGATGGCCTGCAGATTCAGCGCTTCCAGCCGAATCTGCTCAGCACGGGGCAACGCGATCAACATGGCGACCCCACCCGCCGAGAGGCTCAACGGGCGGCGCGTGCCGACGTCCACCGTGTAGGCCTTGAGGGCCTTGCGGCCCTCGAAGCGCGCCACGCACACCGACTCGGCGCCACTGCGCACATTCAGAAAAACGATGTCGCGAGTTTCGGCGGCGAGCCGTGCGAGCCCGGGCGCGGCCAGTCGCTCGATCGCGAAGTGCGGCGCGGCGGCCACGCCGAACTCGTAGGCCAAGGGCCCCAGCGAATACCGCCGCGTGCCGGGCACCCGCACTACCAGCCCCTCTTCCAGCAGGCAGGCCAGCATGCGGTGCACGGTCGGGTGCTCCAGCCCGGCCTCTTGAGCGAGGTCGCTCAGACGCCATCCAGTTGCGGTGCGCATGGACAGCAGACGCAGCAGTCCGATGGCGCGGTGCAGGCTGCGGGCCCCATCGGGCGGGGAAACGGCTTCGGACATTTTGTCCACTATACGGAAAAACCGGATGCACCGATGCCCCTCTGAGCAAGCCGGCCCGGAATAATTTCCCATACCCGATCACAGGATCGGAACACCAACGGAAAGTGGGACACGATGCAGACATTCGAGGATTTCGCGGCCAACCACCAGGTGATGAACAGCGACGTGGTGGTGCTCGGTGCCGGTGCAGCGGGCGTGGCGGCCGCATTGACCGCAGCACGGGGTGGGGCGCGCGTCACGCTGGTGGAAGCCGGCGCCCTGCCTGGTGGTGAGCTGGTCAGCGGCATGGCCATCGACGGTGCGCTCAACGCACGCGGCGAGTGGATTCTGGGCGGCACCGGCCGTGAACTGTTGGCCGAGTGCGAGCGGCTGGGGGGCTACATCGGGCCGCTCAACGACTGGCGGCTGATCTGGTACGTGTGCCTCGACCCGGAAGTGATGAAGCTGGCGGTGGCGCGCTGCCTGGCCCGCGCGGGCGTGCAGCTGCTGCTGCACACCATGGCCACCGGCGTGGTGCGCGACGGAGGCACGGTGCAGGCCCTGCAGGCGCGCAACAAGGAAGGCCTCACCGAGATCCGTGCACCGCTGTTCATCGATTGTTCGGGCGACGCCGACATCGTTCGGGCCGCAGGCGGTCAGGTGCTGCACGGCGGCAGCCAGGGTGAGATGCAGCCGGTGTCGATGATGTTCCGCATGGCCGGTGTGCGCACCGCGCCGCTGCTCGAATTCATGCACGCGCATCCCGAGCACTTCGCGCTCGGCGAGAGTGATGCGATCCGCCAGGGCCGCACCGATCAGGCGTTGGCCCAGGCTGCACAGGCACAAGGCGAACCCACGGTGTTCCTCAAGGGCGATGGCCCGCTGGTGGCCGGCGCCATCGAACGCGGGGAGCTCTATCCCACGGCGCTCATCATGGTCCAGCCCACCTCGCGCCAGCGCGGCGAGGTCTGCCTCAACAGCACCCGCGTCGGCGGCATCGACGGCACCCGCACCCAGGAACTCAGTGCCACGCTGGCCACGCTGTCCGACCAAGTCTGGCAATGCACCTCGTTCATGCAGCGCTTTGTGCCGGGTTTCGAGCGGGCCAGCTTCAGCGGCATCGCCACCCGCGTGGGCGTGCGGGAGACACGCCGCATCGTCGGCCACGACAGCTTGTCGGAAGACGATGTGCTGAGCGCCCGCAAGCGGGACGACGGCATCGGCAAGGGCTCGCACCATGTGGACATCCACCAGTCGGGCACCGGGCAGATCCGCATTCCGGTGCGCGGTGGCGGCTCCTACGACATTCCCTGGGGCTGCCTGCTGCCGCAAGGCGTGCGCAACGTGGTGGCGGCCGGCCGCATCTTTTCGTCCGATCGGGGTGCCAACGGTTCGGCCCGCGTGATGGGCCCTTGCCTGGCGATGGGCCAGGCCGCCGGCACCGCCGCCACGATGCTGCTCGACGCCAGCGAAAGCGCCGCCGATTTCGCCACGCTGCCCGTGCAGACCCTGCGCTCGCGCCTGAAGGCCGATGGCGCCATCCTGGACGGCACACACTGATCCCGCAACCATCACAACAACGAGGAGACACACCATGCAAAAAGCCATCGCCACCCTGCTGCTCGCCGCCTGCAGCTTCACCGCCTTCGCACAGAGCGCGAGCGACTACCCCGGTGCCCCGGTGCGCATCGTGGTGCCGTTCCAGGCGGGCGGCCTGACCGACATCCTGGCGCGCGCGATTGCGCAACACGCCAGCCAACGCCTGGGCCAGCCCTTCGTGGTGGAGAACAAACCCGGGGCCAGCGGCAACATCGGCGCCGACACGGTGGCCAAGAGCAAGCCCGATGGCCTCACGCTGCTGATGGGTTCGATCGGCACCAACGCCGTGAACGCCCACCTGTTCTCGCGCATGCCCTACGACACCCTGAAAGACTTCGCCCCCATCAGCCTGGTGGCCAGCGGCACGCTGATGCTGGTGACGAACCCGGCCGTGCCGGCCACCGACATGCGCTCGCTGCTGGCCTACGCGCGGGCCAACCCCGGCAAGCTGACCTACGCCTCCGGCGGTGCGGGGGCTTCGCAGCACCTCGCGGGCGAACTGCTCAAGACGATGGCGCACGTCGACATCGTGCATGTGCCCTACAAGGGCGTGGTGCAAGGGGTGACCGACGTGGTGGCCGGCCAGGTCAACATGACCTTTGACCTGGCCACGGTGGAGCCGCACATCCGCGCCGGCAAGCTGCGCCCGATCGCGGTGGCCAACGCGCGGCGCTCCTCCGCGTACCCCGACGTGCCCACCATTGCAGAGTCCGGCGTTCCAGGCTACGAGGTCAGCGCCTGGTACGGCCTGTTTGCGCCGGCCGGCACCCCGCCGGCCATCGTGCAGCGATTGCAGGCCGAGGTGGTGAGTGCGCTCAAAGACCCGGCCCTGCTCCAGCGCCTGAGCACGCTGGGCGCCGAGCCCGTCGGCAGCACGCCCGAAGAGCTGTCGCGCTTCGTGCGCAGCGAGTACGACAAGTGGGGCAAGGTGGTGCGGCAGGCCGGTATCCGGCTCGACTAAAGGACCGCCGCTGCAGCCGGCAGGCCCCGCCGCTGGGGCTCACGGCCATGCAGGTGGACCGCGAAAGTGTCCCAAGGCAATGGCGCTCCGGCCAGGCGAAGGAGGCGGCCCACCTCGCCCCGGTGGTAGGTGCCGTGCACGATCACGTGCAGGAGCATTTCCTCGCCCGTCATGCACCCTGAATCCCCATCGGTAAAGACGAAGTGCCACGGTTCCGTCAGCGCCTCGGGGGTCAGCGTCTGCAGGTGGTCCATGTACCAACGGTCCGAGGTGCTCAGGGCCTGTTTCAGGGATTCCAGCGTCGGCGTGTCGGGCGTGTTGTCCGCCGTGAAGCCGTGCGGCTGGCGGGTCAGGTGGCCCATGAAGATCCGGTTGACGATCAGGATGTGGTTGAGCAGCAGGAGCGCGTCGTGCCGCGCCCGGGCTTGGCCCTCGGGATCGAGCCCCTCAAGTTTTTCAACGAGTTCGTCGTGCGCCCAGGTCTGGTAGCGGAACAGGCTTTGGAGCGATGCCAGGGTGCTCATGGTCATCTCCTTCAGAATGTGAGTCAATGGCTCACATCCTCTGACTCGGAAGGCCGCATGTCTACTCGCATTTCCGCTGCGTCCGCACCCATGCGCAAGCAGCCTCGCCAAGCCCGTTCGCGCACGACGGTGGACGCAATCGTCCAGGCAGGGGCTCGCATTCTTGGCCAACGCGGCTGGGCAGGTTTCACGACCAACGCGGTCGCGCAAGCGGCTGGCGTGAGCATCGGCTCGCTCTACCAGTACTTCCCCGACAAGCACGCGCTGATCGATGCGATCCGCCGCCAGCATCTGGACGATTGCCTGTCGGCGGTGCGCAAGCCGGCCAGCGGGAAAAGCCTGAGGCAGTACGTCGAGGCACTCGTCGACGACATGATCGCGGTGCACGCTGAGAATCCCGGCCTGCACCAGGTTTTGCTCGATGAAGTGTTGGCCGCAGAAGGCCTGCGCGATCCGCACAGCGCCTTCGAGAAGGCGTACCTCGGCTTCCACGCCAGCGCCATCACCCACTACCGAGGCAAGAAAACTGCGGCGACCGCCGATGCCCTCGCGGGCACCCTTGTGTCCGACATCCTGGATGGCGTCATTCACAACGCACTTCGCCGCGGCGAACTGGCATCGGCGGCACTCAGGGCGGAGCTGGTGCGCATCTTGATGCTGTACCTGACGGATGTCACACGCCGCTGAGCCCTGACATGAAAAAAGCCCGCGGGCCTTTCGGCTCGCGGGCTTGATCTCCCCACAAGGAGGAGATCGATCCCAGGAGAAATCAGCGGTTGTAAGCCGTCTCGCCGTGCGAGGTGATGTCCAGGCCTTCGCGTTCGGCTTCTTCGCTGACGCGCAGGCCGACCATCATGTCCACGATCTTGTAGGCGACGAACGAGACCACACCGGACCACACAATGGTCACGAGCACGCTCTTCACCTGCACCCACAGCTGGGCACCGATGGCGTAGTCGTCGGCCTTGACGCCGCCCAGGCTGGACGCAGCGAAGACTGCCGTCAGGATGGCGCCGACGATACCGCCGACACCGTGCACACCGAACACGTCGAACGCGTCGTCGGCACCCAGCATCTTCTTGAGACCACCCACGCCCCACAGGCAGACCAGACCAGCGATCAGGCCGAGGGCGATGGAGCCCATCGGGCCGATGAAGCCAGCGGCCGGCGTCACCGCCACCAGACCGGCAACGGCACCCGAAGCGGCACCCAGCATGGAGCCCTTGCCTTTGTGCAGCGCTTCACCCCCAATCCAGGACAGCGTGGCCGCGCCAGTGGCAAGGATGGTGTTGATGAAGGCCAGACCCGCCACGCCGTTGGCCGCACCCGCCGAGCCGGCGTTGAAGCCGAACCAGCCGACCCACAGCAGCGAGGCACCGACCATCGTCAGCGTCAGGCTGTGCGGGGTGAGCGCTTCCTTGCCGTAGCCGATGCGCTTGCCCACCACGTAGGCACCCACCAGACCGGCGATACCGGCGTTGATGTGCACCACGGTGCCACCGGCGAAGTCCAGCGCGCCGTCGGCGCCCAGCAGGCCACCGCCCCAGACCATGTGGGCCATCGGGATGTAGCTGAAGGTGAACCAGATCACGGAGAACAGCAGCACGGCGGAGAACTTGATGCGCTCGGCGAACGAGCCCACGATCAGCGCGCAGGTGATGGCCGCGAAAGTCGACTGGAAGGCCACGAAGACGAACTCGGGGATCGTCGGCAGCAGGCCCGACAGCGTGTCGGCCGTGATGCCCTTCAGGAAGACCTTGTCGAATCCGCCCACGAACTTGCCTTCGCCCACGAACGTCAGGCTGTAGCCGTAGACGCACCAGAGGATGGTGATCAGCGAGAAGATGACGAACACATGCATGAGCACCGACAGCATGTTCTTCGAGCGGGCCAGGCCGCCGTAGAACAGGGCCAGGCCGGGGATGGTCATCAGGATGACCAGCATGGTGGAGGTCAGCATCCAGGCGGTATCGCCCGTGTCCAGCGCGGGCGCAGCGGCTTCGGCAGCCGGTGCGGCTTCAGCTGCTGCAGCCGGGGCTGCTTCAGCCGGCGCGGGCGCGGCGGCCGGAGCGGCTTCGGCAGGTGCGGCGGCTGCGGGGGCTTCAGCCGGTGCGGCGGTTTGCGCCATGGCGTTCAGGCCGCCGAAGGCCAGGCCCATGCCCAGGAACAGGGTTGCGATGAGTTTTTTCATGTCCGTGATCTTTCTTGTTCAGGGGGCGGCGATCAGAGCGCTTCCTTGCCGGTCTCGCCGGTCCGGATGCGCACCACCTGTTCCAGGGAAGTGACGAAAATCTTGCCGTCGCCGATCTTGCCGGTGCGCGCAGCACCTTCGATGACCTCCATCACGCGCTCGACGAGCTCGTCGGGCACGGCGACCTCGATCTTGACCTTGGGCAGGAAGTCGACCACGTACTCCGCGCCGCGGTACAGCTCGGTGTGGCCCTTCTGGCGGCCAAAGCCCTTGACTTCGGTGACGGTGATGCCTTGCACGCCCATGCCGGAAAGTGCTTCGCGCACTTCGTCCAGCTTGAACGGCTTGATGATGGCTGAAACCATTTTCATGCTGTGATTCCTCTTCTAGAACGGAAGGGTGCTCAGACCGGAGGGCCGACACCGCGGTTTGCGGAGAGACCATGGAACTCCACGGCCCGGATTCAATCGCTTACATCCCCAAGCATGGACCGTGCCAGGAGGAAGGACCCGTTTACCCCCGGGGGTTCGGCCCTCCCAAGCCATCTACAGTCTGGCCGCGCGCCCAAAACTTTTCATCCGACACGCAGACCTTCCCGCCAAAGCCACACCAAAGCTGTGCGCACCAACCAGGTGCAGGTCGCTATCAGCCCTTGCGGAAGGCATTCTGGCTCTGGCGCGCACCGAAACAGGGAGAAAACCCACATGAGTCTGTCATTGGTGCACAGCCGGGCGTTGCTCGGCCTGGAGGCGCGCCCGGTCTGTGTCGAGGTCCACCTCGCCAACGGCCTGCCCAGCTTCACGCTGGTCGGCCTGGCCGACACCGGCGTGAAGGAAGCTCGCGAGCGCGTGCGCTCGGCCATCGCCAACGCTGGGCTCGAATTCCCGTCGAACAAACGCATCACCGTGAACCTGGCGCCGGCCGACCTGCCCAAGGACTCCGGCCGCTTCGACCTGCCGATCGCGCTCGGCATCCTGGCCGCCAGTGGCCAGATCGACGCGGCACGCCTGGTCGGCTGGGAGTTCGCGGGCGAGCTCTCGCTCGGCGGGGAACTGCGGCCGGTGCGCGGCGCGCTGGCCATGAGCCTGGCGGTGCACCGGCTGGACACCGAGCGGCCGACGCGCCTGGTGCTGCCACCGGGCAGCGCCGAAGAAGCGGCACTGGTGCCGCAGGCGCAGGTCTACCGCGCGCGCCACCTGCTCGACGTGGTCGCCCGCTTTCTGCCTGAGCGCGAATCCACTACGGCGCCGGAGCCCGATGCGGCCGGCTGGGCCCGCTTGGCGCCCACCGCGCGCGCCGCCCTGCCCCGCTACCCCGACCTGATCGACGTCAAGGGCCAGGTCGCCGCCAAGCGCGCGCTGGAGATCGCTGCCGCCGGTGGCCACAGCCTGCTGATGGTCGGCCCCCCAGGCTCGGGCAAATCCATGCTCGCCCAGCGGTTTGCCGGCCTGCTGCCGCCCATGGGCACGCTGGAAGCGCTCGAGTCCGCCGCCGTGGCTTCACTGGCCGGTCGTTTCACCCTGGACCGCTGGGGCCAACGCCCCACCCGCTCCCCCCACCACAGCGCGAGCGCGGTGGCCCTGGTGGGCGGGGGCTCTCCACCCCGGCCGGGGGAGATTTCGCTGGCACACCAGGGCGTGCTGTTCCTTGACGAACTGCCTGAGTTTCCGCGCTCGGCGCTGGAGGCCCTGCGCGAACCGCTGGAGAGCGGCCACATCCGCATCTCACGCGCGGCGATGCAGAGCGACTTCCCGGCGCGTTTCCAGCTCATCGGCGCGATGAACCCCTGCCCCTGCGGTTTTCTGGGCCACCCCACGCGCGCCTGCCGCGACACGCCCGACCAGATCGCGCGCTATCAAGGCAAGCTCAGCGGCCCGCTGCTAGACCGCATCGACCTGCACGTGGAGGTGCCCGCACTGCCTCCGGACGATCTGCTGAAGGGCGCGCCCGGCGAGGCCAGCGCCCTGGTGCGCGAACGGGTTCACATCGCGCGGCAGCGCGCCCAGACCCGCCAGGGTTCCACCAACCAGGCCTTGGCCGGGGTGGCGCTCGACACGCACGTGAACGCCGAATCCAGCGCGCTGACATTGCTGCACACCGCCGCCACTCGCCTGGGCTGGAGCGCGCGCAGCACACACCGCACACTGCGGGTGGCCCGCACCATCGCCGATCTATCGGGCCTGGAGATGGTGAGTGCCGCGCACGTGGCGGAAGCGGTGCAGTACCGGCGGGTGCTCAAGAGCGCCGGCTGACCGCGTCACCCGCCGCCGCCCTGCGGCGGGCTGCCTGTTGCAGCCGCGCCCGCAGCGCGAGATCGTCCCATGGCATGGCCTCGAGGCAATAGCGCCACTGCGCCTCGAGCACCGGCGCGCCGGACTCCATGGCAT
>Ga0247738_10001014_pt1 | contig 10344 bp, 8 predicted proteins | sample UWRJL013104B2_FD_180936 | JGI IMG/M metagenome (GOLD analysis project Ga0247738, IMG submission 180936) | Plant litter microbial communities from Arlington Agricultural Research Station in Wisconsin, United States - UWRJ-L013-104B-2 | ecosystem: Environmental > Terrestrial > Plant litter >...
CTTCTTGCGCACGCCCTTGATGCGGGTGAGCAGGTCGCCCTGGCGCGTCTTGTCCACCATGGCGATCAGGCGGTAGCCCAGCTCCAGGCCCAGCAGGTCGACCGGCTGCAGGTCGTCCCAGGTGGCCTCGCCGTCGCCCTGCACGGCCGGCGCTTCCGGCTCCGGCGCGGGCTTGGCCTGCTCACGCGCCACCCAGTAGGCCAGGCCGCCGGCAATGGCCGCGAAGCTCAGGAAAACCATGTGCGGCATGCCCGGCACGATGCCCAGCATGAACAGCACGGCTGCGGTGATGCCCAGCACCTTGGGCGAGAGGAACATCTGCTCCATCACCTGCACGCCCAGGTCTTCGTCCTTGCCCACGCGCGAGACCACCATGGCTGCGGCCACCGAGATCAGCAGCGAGGGAATCTGCGCCACCAGCGCGTCACCGACGGCCAGCAGGATGTAGTTGTCTGCCGCCTGGCCAGCCGACAGGCCATGCTGCAGCACACCGATGATGAAGCCACCGATGATGTTGATGAACAGGATCAGGATGCCGGCGATGGCGTCGCCGCGCACGAACTTGGAGGCACCGTCCATGGAGCCGAAGAACTCGGCCTCTTCACCCACCTCGCGGCGACGGCGCTTGGCTTCCTTGTCGTCGATCAGGCCGGCGTTCAGGTCGGCGTCGATCGCCATCTGCTTGCCGGGCATCGCGTCCAGGGTGAAGCGGGCCGACACCTCGGCGATGCGCTCCGAGCCCTTGGTGATCACCACGAAGTTGATCACCACCAGGATCGCGAACACGATGAAACCAACCGCGAAGTTGCCGCCGATCAGGAAGTGCCCGAAGGCCTCGATCACCGCGCCGGCCGCGCCCGGGCCTGTGTGGCCTTCGAGCAGCACCACGCGGGTGGAAGCCACGTTGAGCGAGAGGCGCAGCAGCGTGGTGAGCAGCAGCACGGTGGGGAACACCGAGAAGTCCAGCGGCCGCTTCATGTAGGCCGCCACCATCATCACCACCAGCGCCAGCGCGATGTTGAGCGTGAAGAAGGTGTCCAGCAGCCAGGGCGGAAGCGGCAGCACCATCATCGACAGGATGGTGATGACCAGCATGGGCGCGGCCAGGCCGCCGGCCCAGCTGGCGTTGCGGTTCAACCATTGCTGCAGCGCTTGCAGGTTCATTCAGTGGCCTCTTTGGCGGGTGGTTTCTTGAAATGCGGATCGAGTTCGGGCGGCACGACGGGCTCAGGCTGCGCGGCGGGCATGGCGCCCTGGCCCTTCATGGCGGCCTTGAGCTGGTACACATAGGCCAGCACCTGGGCCACAGCGGTGTAGAGCGCCGAAGGAATCTCGTCGTCGATCTCGGCGTGGGCGTAGAGCGCGCGCGCCAGCATGGGCGACTGCAGCACCGGCACCTTGTGGGCCTTGGCCACGTCGCGGATCTTCATGGCCAGCAGGTCGGCGCCCTTGGCGATCACGCGCGGGGCGTTCATGCTGGCGTCGTCGTAGCGGATCGCCACGGCGTAGTGGGTCGGGTTCATCACCACCAGGTCGGCCTTGGGCACGGCGCCCACGCTGTTGCGCTGGGCCATCTCGCGCTGCATCGCGCGGCGTTTGGACTTGAAGTGCGGGTCGCCTTCGGCTTCCTTGTGTTCCTGCTTCACTTCCTGGTGCGACATGCGCATGCGCTGGGCATGCAGGAATTTCTGCGCCGGAAAGTCGATGATCGCGACCAGTGCCACGACCAGCAGCAGCAGGCCCACACCGACCATGAGCCAGTGTCCGAGCTGGCCCAGGCCCGATTCCAGCGGCTGCATCACCAGCATGGCGAAGTCCTGGACGTGGGACGAGATGAACTGCCAGCCCACCACGCCGATGATGGCGGCGATGGCGGCCAGCTTGGCGGTGTCGAACAGTTGCTGTTTGGTGAAGAGCCGGCCGATGCCCTTGAGCGGATTGACGCGGCTGAGGTCGGGCATCAGTGGCTTGGTGCTCAGCGCCCAGCTGCCCGAGACGAACGCCGCCAGCAGCACGATGGCCAGCACGGCCAGGCCCAGCGGCAGGTAGAGCATGAGGCCCTGCGCGAACCCATCCACCAGGCGCTCGGTGGCGAGTTCGGGTTTGAGCAGGGTCTGGTGATCAAAGCGCAGCTGGCCTTGCAGGGCGCTGCGCAGTTTCTCGAAACCGACCGGGGCGAGCGCCACCAGCACCAGGGCACCGCCTCCCAGCACGGCGAGGTTGGACACGTCCTTGGAACGCGGCACCTGGCCATCGTCGCGCGCTTTTTTCAGGCGCTGCGCGGTGGCTGGCAGGTTCTTGTCTTGGGCAGAAGAGTCCATGGGGCGGGTTCACTCGATCGGTGAACCCGATTCTGGAAGCCACCCGGAAAAACTAAAGGGCGATAAGACGCGTGGAAGGGGTGCTTTTCCCTGACCTGTGGAGAGGAAGCCGGCGGTCCGAGGCCACCCGTCTGCATGCCGACGCGGGCCGTCCGATGGTGCTTTGTTCCTTCATATCAAGTCTTCATGAACATGAGGACTGCATTGGTGCGCATTTCCTGAAATGGCGCTATCAACAGCTGAACCCAAGACCAGCGCATATGCACTTGTTTCTCAATAGAGCTTCATGCATTCACCCCGGCATTAAAGACTTTCCGAAACGAGGCAACCAATGAACCCAACCATCTCGCGATCGATCCACACGGCGCCCGACTTCCGCCATGACGGGTTGGACACGTCCTTGGCCAACGAAGTTGAACGTCATCAGTCAGAGCGACATGAGTCATCCGACGAACGGACCGGATCAGCTCCGGAGGATAGGTTGCCCGAATACCATGCGGGCCCTACAACCCATCATCAGATTGAAATTCTTCGCAAAAGGAGCAAGTCAGATCACTTAGACAAGCCCGAAAGAACAATCGAAACTGAAAAATTACAGCCGATAGCAAAGACCGATGTATCGCAAAAATTTTTGAAAAACTCCCAAAAATTCACATTAAGCCTGAATGTAAAATCTTTTGCCCAAAACAACCCGGTCAAAACACTGCTTCTATGCCTTCTTGCTCCTTTTGCATTTATTGGCTACACGGTCATCAATACGGTACCCGCACTCATTTTCGCTGTAATCATCCTGTGTTCCAAGTCGGTGGGGTCAGGACAACTTGCAAAATCCTTACTGAACAATAAATTTGTCAAAGCCCTACTGGGCACGTTCTTGCTAAATGCATTCGCAAGACATTATCCCACGGCAAGTGGGATGATAGGCATTCCCTTGCTCGGATCGTCGCTTGTCGCAGTGTCGGCGCTTTTTACATACTATTCCTCTCTTTTCCAAGGACCTGGGTCAGAAACCATTTCAGCTATTGTTGAGAGCAAAGTGAAACTGATTGACAACATGGCGCGCTGGATGGACTGTCTGCCCACTGATGAACGCAAGGCGGTGGATCTTCAGGTATGGAAGAAATTGAGCGGAGACCAAAACAACGACGCTTGGTTGGGGTCATTGAGTGCGTTGCTGAAAAAATGGTATGAAGGCTCACCGAAGCAAAGCAACAGCAAGCAAATCGATCCGGCTTTGGCTTCACGCATGGGCAACATGCTGAAAATCATTCAAGGGCATCATGAGATCTTTAAACCTTACCTATCGTCGTTAGGACTCAGTGGTCTGGGAAGTTGCCACGATCTTCCGGTCTTGAACTTTCTGGATCTGGAGCTCCGCACCCAAGCCCATCAAACTGTGCTGGACATCAAGGCTGGCAAACAATCATTGCAAGATCTACTCGACGTGGCCCGCAAACGCTTCGTCTTTGAAGAAACGCAGCTTGCACTTATCAAGGCAGCTGAATCCGCAGGGAGCAGGGATCCGGTTGAATCCATACTTTCTGCTTGGAACTTCCTTCAGAAGGAAGCACTTCTGGAAATTTCACATCTTCCGTATCGGAAATATGGTTCCGATATTTCACCTGAAGGAATTTTGAGTATCGCCAATGGCGTGGCCGAGTTCGTCAATGAGCGTCAGAAAAATCAGGAGGCCATTGACGAATTTCTCGGCCGAGACGATTCACCCACACAATGGAGAGAGGCCAAAGGTCCTTTCCAATCGGACGAACTCAAAAACAGGCTGGCCGATCTGAAGGTTCAAGAGGACGCCTTGATGGCAGCCATGCCCGAGCAAAAGGACAGACAAACGAAATTGGCTTATTACGAAAGCCCCGAGTACACCCATTACATTAACAGGATGGATGAAATCCTCGAAGAACGATCCAAGCTGACCAAGGCCGCCAGTCCGGTTCGATTTGATGCAACTCAAGGTAAATGGTTGATGGAAGCCTGAGGTCCTGCCCCTGCAGCGAGGGGCAACGAGGCTGCAAGAGCGCCCCCTCACCGCGATCGCTGGCTCCAGTGAACTCAAGATGCCCGGCGCCCACTCAGGCTGCTCGCATCCGTCTACCGCTCTGGAGCCTCACGTGAACAACATTTATCCCCGGGCGACTACGCCACGGTCCGCACAACCATGCAGAGGTATCTGGAGATGATGCGGGAAGCAAGCAAACTGTTCGCCACCGGCATGTACGGCGTCTGCATAAAGGCCTTCGCCACGCAGGTAGAGGAGGTTGGTTAAACCTCGCCCAGTGGCTGGCTTGCCTCAGAACCCCAAACTCGCCAACAGGTCGTCGACCTGCGCCTGGTCGCTCACCACGTCGGTGCGGCCTTCGGCGTTCACCACTGGGCCGGCCAGCGCGGGTTGGTCCACGATGGCGTGGTCCTGGCCGGGTTGGCCACCGGGAGCCGATTGCAGCAGCAGGCTCAGCAACTGTTCTTCAATGGTGCCCGCGAGCTGCACCACGCGGCCGATCACCTGGCCGGTGAGGTCGTGGAAGTCCTGCGCCATCATGATGTCGGTCAGGCGCGCGTCGGACTTGTCGCTGAGCTCCACGATGTCTTTCGACCACTCCAGCAGCTCGGGCATGGCGCGCGCCAGGCCCGGCACGCGGGAGATGGTGTCGGCCAGCTGGCGGCCACGCTCGGCGATCTTCGCCTGCTCGGCCTTGCCTTCATCCACGTGGTTGAGCACCTTTTCGGCGGCTTCACCCGTGAGGCGGGCGATGTAGGACAGGCGGCTCTGCGCGTCGGGCAGCTGGTCCACCGTGCCCTTGAGCTTGTCGGTGTAACCCAGCTCCTTGAGCGCGTCGTGCAGTTGCCGCGTGATCGTACCGAGTTGGCGGAACATGTCGGGGTTGCCCGACGCCGCCTCTTCTTGTTGTTCGTTCATGGTGCGGCCCTCTCAGATGCCGAGCTTCTTGAAGATGTTCGCGAGCTTCTCTTCCAGCGTGGCCTTGGTGAAGGGCTTGACGATGTAACCGGCGGCACCGTTCTGCGCCGCCATCACGATGTCTTCCTTGCGCGCCTCGGCCGTCACCATCAGCACCGGCAGGTGCTTGAGTTTCTCGTCCTGCTTGATCTGCGCCAGCAGCTCGAAGCCGTTCATGTTGGGCATGTTGATGTCCGACACCACGAAGTTGAAGCCGCCGTTGCGCAGCTTGCTCAGCGCGATCGCGCCGTCTTCGGCCTCGTCGGCGTCGGCGTGCCCGATCTCCTTGAGCAGGTTGCGCACGATGCGGCGCATGGTGGAGAAGTCGTCAACGATCAGGAATTTCATCGGGGTGGACATGGAAGCCTCCGTGGGAGGAAAAGATCAAGGGAGAGGAGCGGGCTGCGTCAGCCACCACTCTGTGAAGGAGATTTCGTCACTTGGCCGGAAATCTGAAGCGTGGGCAGGGCAATGACGGGCGCGGAGGTTTTCACGGGCACGGCCGGCGCGTCCGTTGCGGCGGCGGCCGGCTGCGTGGCCACCCGGGTGGCAGGCTGGGGCGCGACGGCCGCCGTGGGCACCGGCGGCAGCGAGGGTTCGAGCATCGGCATCACAGGCGTAGGCGATGCGCGGGGCAGCAGGCGGTCCTCTGCCTCCTGCGTCATCACCACGATGCTGATGCGGCGGTTGATCGGGTCGGTGGGCAGGTCTTCGCGCAGCAGGCGGCTGGAGGCCAGGCCTTCCACGCGGCGCAATTTGTCTTGCGGCAGGCCGCCGGCCACGAGTTCGCGGCGCGAGGCGTTGGCGCGGTCGGCCGAGAGTTCCCAGTTGCTGTAGCCGCGTTCACCGCTGCCGTAGGGCGTGGCGTCCGTGTGGCCGGCCAGGGCGATGCGGTTTTCCACGTCGCCCAGCGCCGCGCCGATCTCGCGCAGGATGTCGCGCATGTAGGGCTTCACCAGCGCACTGCCGGTGTCGAACATCGGCCGGTTCTGCTGGTCGACGATCTGGATGTGCAGGCCGTCCAGGGTTTTCTCCAGCTGGATCTGCGAACCGTACTCCGAGAGCTTGGGGTTTTTCTCGATCAGCGTGGTGATCTTGCGCTCCAGTGCGTCGATGCGCGCGGCGTCGCGGCGCATCGAATCGGCACGGGCCATCTGCGCGCCGATGAGCTTGGCCGCGCGCTCGGCCTCGCCGCTGTCCATCTGGCCGAAGGACTTGCTCAGGTCGCGCCCGCCACCGGGCAGGATGCTGCTGCTGTTGCCGGTGCCCGGGCCGCCCATGAGCGAGACCTTCACCGGCGACTGGAAATAGCTGGCGATGCCCTGCAACTCACCCTTGGCCGTGGAGCCGAGCAGCCACATGAGCAGAAAGAAGGCCATCATCGCGGTCACGAAGTCGGCATACGCGATCTTCCATGCACCCCCATGGGCGGCATGGCCGCCTTTCTTGATGCGCTTGATGATGATCGGTTGAAGTTTCTTGCCGTCGCCTGCCATGATGCTTTACCCGAAGGGAGTCACTTCTTCTTCACGTGGGTTTCCAGCTCGGCGAAGGTCGGCCGCACGTCGGCGAACAGCACCTTGCGGCCAAACTCGATCGCGGTCAGAGGGGCATAACCCTGCATGCTGGAGAGCAGCGTGGTCTTGACGCACAGCAGTTCCTTGCTGCCCTCTTCCATCTTCTGGTCGAGCAGGCCGCCCAGGGGTTCAAACACGCCGTAAGCCAACAAGATGCCGAGGAAGGTGCCAACCAGGGCCGAACCGATCATGGCGCCGAGCACGGCGGGCGGCTGGCCGACCGAGCCCATGGTGTTCACCACCCCCAGCACGGCGGCCACAATCCCGAACGCGGGCAGGCCGCCGGCCAGGCGGCCGATGGCGGCCACCGGGGCATGAGCCTCCTGGTGGTGGGTCTCGATCTCGGCGTCCATCAGCGACTCGATCTCGTGCGCGTTCAGGTTGCCCGAGACCATCATGCGCAGGTAGTCGGTGATGAACTCGACCACATGGTGGTCGGCTGCGATGGTGGGGTACTTCTTGAACAGCGCCGACTCGTGCGGGTTCTCCACGTCCTGCTCGATCGCCATCAGGCCTTCCTTGCGGGCTTTCTGCAGGATGTCAAACAACAGCGCGAGCAGTTCCATGTAGCGCGCCTTGGTGTAGCGGCTGCCTTTGAAACATTGGGCCAGGCCTTTGAATGAGGCCTTGACCACCTTCATCTGGTTGTTGATGAGGAAGGCGCCCAGTGCGGCGCCCAGGATGGTGGTCAGCTCGAAGGGCAGCGCCTTGAGCACGACACCGATGTTGCCTCCGTGGAATATGAATACCCCGAAGATGCAAACCATCGAAACCACGAAACCAATGATGACGAACATGTTCTTGTGCCTGGAAGAGGACGCGGCAAACCGGCGCACGCGTGACTTGGAGGGATGTGTTTTCTATCGACCAACTCTAGGGGGGATTGAAGGGGGCCATAAACGCGAAATGGACCCACATCGGGGTCCATTTCCAGCTTTGAGCGAGAGGCTCGGGATCAGTGCAAGCGCAAACCACCCGAGGTGGAGCCTTTGCCGGCGCGGGCCGGTGGCTGGCACAGGCCGCAGACGAAGTGGCGGTTTTCATAGGGCTCGGTGACGAAGTGGCCACCGCAGCAGGAGCACTTGGTCAGCGTGAGCATGCCGTTGTCGACGAACTTCACCAGGCGCCAGGCGCGGGTGACGGAGAGCAGCGGCTCGATGGCGCTGGCTTGCATCTGCTCGCTGTAAAGGCGGAAGGCCTTGATGACGGTGTCGATCTCTTCCAGTTCGCTGGTCTTGGAGAGGTACTCGTGGATGTTCAGGAACAGCGACGCGTGGATGTTGGGCTGCCAGGTCAGGAACCAGTCGGTCGAGAAGGGCAGCTGGCCCTTGGACGGCGACTTGCCGGCGACTTCCTTGTACAGGCGCAGCAGGCGCTCATAGGACAGGCTGGTTTCGTACTCCAGCACCTGGAGGCGGGCGCCGAGCTGGATCAGGGCGACAGCGCGTTCGATGTCACGCGACTCGTTGAGGATGCTCTTGCCTGCGGCCATGGTGGGCTCCTGGAGATGAAACGGTGAGAGAGAAGAAGAAAGAAGGAGGGAAAGCGGGAAGCGCGGCTCAGTGAGCGGCCATGGACTCGGCGAAGCGGCCGGCCATCAGGATGCTGGCGTGCAGCTGGGTGGTGGTGCTGTTGTCCACCTTCTTCACGTTGTGGCTGGTCAGCAGGTTCCACACGAGGTCGTCGTCGACGCGGAAACGGCACAGCAGCATGTTGCTGGAAGCAATCTTGAGCAGTTGCGCGGTGGACAGCATGCCCAGCAGGTCGGCGGCCTCTTCGGTGATGCCCAGGCGGTACAGGGCTTCAGCGCGATCCTTGCGGATCAGGTTCTGCGCCAGCATGAGGTAGGTCAGGTTGGCTTCGCGGATTTCTGCCAGGAGTTGTTCGCTGTCCATGATGTTTCCTTCTTTCAATCAGGGGCGCTGTTTGTTGGCCCGATGTATGAATTGTGTCGAGTGGTAAAAAAACTTGAATCGGGAAATGACTGCGCGTGGTGTCAGTCGCGCATCACCCCCTTGTCATCCAAACACCTACAACCTTGGTACTCAAAACGATCCACTCTCCAGAGCGACGCCGCCGCACCAGAGGCAGCAAGGGTCCGGCTCCGCCGGCCCGAGCTGCCGTCCCCCCTCGAAGCGCCGAAGGCGCGCCACAGAGGGGGGAAGCCGCAAAGCGGCGCAGGGGGGAGACCTTTAAAGCCATGAACTGGCGCCGAACGGCCCGCTTTATCCGCCGGTTGGATTGCAGACAAACCTCAAGAATCTCCACTCATCACCGAAATTGACTCAACGAACTTCCAAATGGGTTCGTCGTCCGGCCAGCAAAGGCGGCGAGCAGCGACGGTGGAGGCCCGCAAGGGTCGACACGGCGATGGGCAGAGATGCCCATGAAGCCGGTTCACTTTCCAGGACCATTTACAGGAGTTAGTTATGACCACCATCAACACGAACGTGATGTCGATGAATGCTCAGCGAAATCTGAGCAGCTCGGCCAGCTCGCTGGCCACTTCCATGCAGCGCCTGTCTTCGGGCCTGCGCGTCAACAGCGCGAAAGACGATGCCGCCGGCCTCGCCATTTCCGAGCGCATGAACACCCAGGTGCGCGGCCTCAACGTGGCTGCCCGCAACGCCAACGACGGCATTTCGCTGGCGCAGACCGCTGAAGGCGCGCTGGGCAAAGTCGGCGACATGCTGCAGCGCATGCGCGAACTGGCCGTGCAGTCGGCCAACGCCTCGAACAACAGCAGCGACCGCACCGCGCTCAACGCCGAGGTGCAGCAACTGCGCCAGGAAATCGACCGCGTGGCCAAGACCACCTCGTTCAACGGCACCAAGCTGCTCGACGGCTCGTTTGCCAACGCCACCTTCCAGGTGGGTGCCAACGCCGGCGAAGGCATCTCCATCGACAGCATCGTCAACTCCAACTCCGCCGCACTGGGCCAGACCTCGGTGCACACCACGCCCAAGATCGTGCCGCCGGCCACACCGGTTGCGCCCGCCGTGCTGGCCGCCATCCCGGCAGGCGGCGCCACGCCCCTGAGCATCGACGACGCCAACGGCAACGCGGTCAACCTCGGCCCCATCGGTGAAGCCACCACGCTGGCGCAACGCGCAGGCCAGATGGTCGACGCCATCAACGCCAAGTCGTCCGACACCGGCGTGTTCGCCCGCCCGACCTTCACCGCAGGTGTGATGGACGGCTACGAGGTGTTCTCCGACCGCGCGATCGTGGCCGCCGACTTCGGCAACTTCGCCGCTGGCACCACCGGTGCCGGCGTCAACACCGCCGCCGCCGCCGACTCCTTCGTCGAAGACATCAACGTGAGCTCGTTCGGCGATTCACAGCTGGCCCTGAAGGTGATCGACAACGCGATCAACGCCATCAACAGCTCGCGCGCCGACCTCGGTGCCCTGCAAAGCCGCTTCGAGAACGCCGTGGCCAACATCCAGATCACCGGCGAAAACATCTCTGCCGC
>Ga0247738_10001015_pt1 | contig 10337 bp, 10 predicted proteins | sample UWRJL013104B2_FD_180936 | JGI IMG/M metagenome (GOLD analysis project Ga0247738, IMG submission 180936) | Plant litter microbial communities from Arlington Agricultural Research Station in Wisconsin, United States - UWRJ-L013-104B-2 | ecosystem: Environmental > Terrestrial > Plant litter >...
CCTATAGCACCGCTATATACACGGTGGTAACAGTGCTATACGTTGAGAATGAAAACACGCGAAACCCTTGTCGCTGCCGCCTTGCAGGTCCTGGAACAGGATGGCGAAGCTCAATTTTCCACCCGAGCGGTCTGCGTCATCGCCAAGGTCACGGCCCCGACCCTTTATCATCACTTCGGCAATGCCGACGGCCTGCTCAGCGCCGCCATGGAAGAGGCGTTTGCGCAGTTCCTTGCGGGCAAGCTGGCCGCCACGCAGTCGACTGACCCCGAAACGGCCCTGCGCGAGGGCTGGGACAATTATGTCCGCTTTGCTGCGGCCAGACCCCGGCTCTACGTCGCGATGATGAGCCGCTTTTTGCAGGGTGCCGAAATCCCCGCGGCACGGAAGGCCTATGACCTCCTTCTCGCGCGGGTTGGCGCGGTCCAGGCCGAAGGGCGCCTTGCGTTGCCAGTCGAGGCTGCAGCGGATCTTGCCTGGGCGTCCGCGAACGCGGCGTCCCTCCTCCATGTGACGGCGCACCAGCGCGGAGCGACGCCGCCCGATCCCGCCATCGTCGACGATCTGCGTGACCGCGCCATGCAGGCGATAATCCATTCTGAAAAGAAGGACTGAGATCATGAGGATCCTTGTTACCGGCGGCACCGGTTTCCTTGGCACGCGCATAATCGCCCGCATGGCCGCCTCGGGCCACGAAGTCTACGCGCTGGCCCGATCACCATCATCGCAAGGCATATTAGCCGCGATGGGCGCCAAGCCGGTCGAGGGCGACCTCGAAAGCCAGTCTCTTGCATTGCCGCCCATCGATGCCGTTGTGCACGCGGCCGCCCATTTTCGCTTTGCCGGCCCGCGCAAGCCCTATTTCCGCACCAATGTCGATGGCACGGCCGCGCTCATCGGGGCGGCCAGGACGGCCGGCGCAAAGAAGCTGATCTATGTCAGCGCCGCCGGCATCATTATGGATGATCGCGGCTCGCCGGTGCGTGGCGCCGATGAAAGCGCCCCTGCCCATCCCGACAGCTTTTCGGCCTATCTCGCCAGCAAGGCTCAGGCCGAGGAACTGGTGCTGGGCGCCGGTCAGCCCGGCTTTCGGACGATCGCAATCCGTCCCCCCGGCATCTGGGGACCGGGCGACATGTGGACCCGGGAGCTTCCGGCGGCGATCGCGTCGGGACAGTTCGCCTTCATCAACCGCGGCGACTACGCCTACGCCACCTGCCACGTCGACAACGTCGTCGAAGCCATAGAATGCGCCCTCGATCGCGGAATTGGCGGTCGCGCCTACTTCGTGAACGACCAGGAAAAACTGACCTTCCGGGAGTTCATCGCCATGATTGCCGGCCTTCAGGGGCTCTCGGTGGAGACGCTCCGTTCGATGCCATATGGACTGGCGTTCATCGTGGGCAAAATGATGGAAATGGTCTGGGCCATGAGGTGCCGAGCCGAAGATCCGCCCCTGTCGCGATCGATGGTGCGCATGATCGGCCGCGAATTCAGCACCAGCGACGCCGCCGCCCGTCAAGACCTCGGCTATGTCGGAAAAACCTCGATCGCCCAGGGCTTGCGTCAATATCAGACAGCTGGCGCAACCTCCGGCTGATCACCTCTCGCGCGCACCCTGAACACTCGGCTGTATGCCCTAGACCAGCCATCCCCGATTTTCTGCCAAACACTGCACTTGTACGGGCGCGTTCATGCAGTACAGTCTTCCTATCGTCCCGACTGTAGCGCCTGGGGAAAGCGCAAGGAGGATTAGGATGAAGACCGAACAGCACTGGTCAAAGCCGGTAGGACTTCTGCCCAATAGCCGTTTCCCCCTCTTGATCCATCGCGGCGCCCTGCCTGGCGGTGGCGAAGACCAGTTGATCGCCTTGTTCAAGAACAATGGCTGGCTCAACAATTGGCGTTATCCCGGCGTCTATACCTACCCGCATTTTCATTCGACCACGCATGAATGTCTTGGCTGCGCGCGGGGCTGGATGGATGTCGAGCTGTTCGGCGATGGCGGAATAAAGGCCCGGGTGGAGGCCGGCGACGTGATCGTGCTGCCGGCGGGTGTTTCCCATGCCATGGTCGACCATTCCGACGACATCATGATGGTGGGCGGCTATCCCGACGGGCGAGACTGGGACAATATGCCGGTCGCGTCGCTTGACGAAGCCGGACGCCGGGCAGCGGTCAAACGCATCATGATGCTGCCGATACCCGCCCGTGATCCCGCTACCGGCCAGCCGATGAGGGACTGGAGCGAAGCCCCCTCCTCCGTCGACGCCGGCTGGAACGATTTTCGGGACAGCCTTGATGACGCGAGCCAATAAGGGGCGGCGCATCCGCAACAAAAGTCGGGCAGTCACCAAATAAGGCGGGCCGTCGGGGCATAATGGGGCCCGGCTGGCAGCCAAAACCCCCGTTCCGCGCTCGGCTTGGCGCGCAGAACCGCCGCCCGCGCGCGATCAGCTTGTCCCGCAACCAATCGCCCCGCCCCGGTCACGCTGCCCGCCACCCTCCAGGGAGCGCAACGGGAACGAATTTTCGTTCCCGACATCACAGTCAGAAAATTCATTCTGAACATAATGTCGCGATGAAAATGCAAAATATGCATACTAGAAATCGCAATGCACATTCTCCCCGACTCCCATTCCCGGCTGCAAGCCCTCGAAACACGCCTTCGCCAGGAGCTGGTTTGGCTCGCGCTGCCGGCGAAGCACTGGGTTCCCGCTCGAGTAGAGAATGGCGCCAGGATACTCGATGTTGCCATTGTCGGCGGCGGCATGCTCGGCCTCGTGTCCTGCGCAGCCCTCCGCAATATCGGCATCGCCAATGTGCAGATCTTCGACAAGGCCATGGAGGGCCGGGAGGGGCCGTGGGTCACTTCGGCACGAATGGAAACGCTGCGCACGCGCAAGGAAGCCGCCGGAACGGCGCTCGGCATTCCGGCTCTGACCTTCCGCGCCTGGTTCGAAGCGCAATATGGCGCGGCGGCATTCGAAGAAATGCACCTCGTGCCGCGGCTGATGTGGATGGATTATCTGCTGTGGTACCGCCGAGTGCTGGACCTTCCGGTCGAAAACGGCAGTGAGATCACCGCGATCAATTTGACTGACGGCGGCCTCGTTGAATTGACGCGGGTTCGCGATGGCGTGTCCGACACGATCCTCGCCCGGCGCGTGATCCTCGCCACCGGCATCGACGGTTTGGGGCAACCTGCGGTCCCATCCATCGCGCAGTCCATTTCGCCTGAGCGAATGGCCCACTCCTACGATGTCTTCGATATCAACACTCTCGTGGGAAAACGCGTCGCCATCGTCGGCGCTGCCGCCTCCGCCATGGACAATGCCGCTGCCGCCCTTGAGGCAGGCGCGGCGCGCGTCGATATCTTTATCCGTCGCCCCACCATGCCGCGCGTCGACAAATTCACTGGAACCGGCAGCCGGGGCATGACTTACGGCTTTCTCGGCCTGCCCGACGACGTCAAATGGCGCTTCATGGCCGAAGGAGAGCGTTTTCAACTCCCCGCACCGCGCCACAGCGTCCTGCGCGTCTCGCGACACGACAATGCCCACTTCCATTTCGCAAGCCCGATCACCGGCCTCCGCGAGATCCAGGACCACCTCGAAATCACGACGCCAAAAAACACTTACGACGCTGACTTCATTATTTTCGCCACCGGATTTTCGGTCGATTTCAGCGCCCGCCGGGAACTCGGCACGCTCGATCCCCACGTCAAACGCTGGGCCGACGCCTATACCCCGCCGGCAGAGCTCCAGAACAGGGGCCTGAGCCAGATGCCCTATCTCGGCCCCGGCTTCGAGTTCCTCCCGCGCGACGGATCGCCCGGAGCAATCTCCAATATCTACTGCTTCTCGCTTCCGGCGGTCATGACCCACGGCAAGATCACCAGCGGCATCCCTTCCATTGGCGAAGGCGCGACGCGGCTGGCCCAGTCCCTGGCGCGCTCGATCTTCGTCGAAGACCGGGACATCCACCTGCAGAATTTCCTCGACTACGACATCCCCGAACTTCTGGGGGATGAGTGGATCGAGGCCGACCAGGACATTTCAGCATGAGTATTCCCGACCTTCAGGTCTTTTACGGCATTTCCTCGCCCTGGGCCTATTTCGGCGCCCAGCGCGCCAAATCGATAGCCGACGCTGCCGGTGCCCGCCTCGTCCTGCGACCCATCCGCATCATCGAGGCCAATGGCGGCATCCCGCTGCGCACCCGCCCCGAGGGCCGTCAGGCCTATCACGCGGTGGAGTTGACCCGCTGGCGCGCGCACCTCGGCATTCCGCTCAACCTCGCGCCCAAATTCTATCCCTGCCGCACCATCGAAATCGCCGCCCAGGCCGTCATCGCCATGCAGAACGCGGGCCTTGATGCCTTCGCCTTCTCCTTTGCCGTCCAGCGCGGCCTCTGGGCCGAGGATCGCGACATCGCCGATCTATACACTTTGCGCGAATTTGCCCGCGCGACGGTCGGCACGGAAGGCGAGCAGTTCATCCGCGAGCCGCAGGACGCCGACATCGTCGCCCAGTGGCACGCCAATCTCGCCGAGGCCGAGGCACGCGGCATTTTCGGCACGCCGACCTACGTCATCGGTAACGAACTCTTCTGGGGCCAGGACCGCCTCGATTTTGTCCAGCGCGCCCTCGCCGCCGCAATCAAGGAAACAGCCTGATGAGCACACCAACCCCTGTGATCCCGCCCGAGGCGCAGGCCCTGCACGATCGCGCCATCATCGTTGACGGGCTGCAAACCTCGCTCTGGGGCCGCCCGATCTTCGAGGAGATGCGCGCCGGTGGGATCACCGCCGTAAACGTCTCCACCGTGCTCTGGGAAAATTTCCGCGAAGGCATCGACTATGTCTCGCAGTGGAAGCACTTCCTGCGTGAAAATAGCGACATCCTCCGCCCCGTCCGCCGTGTCGCCGATATCGAGGCTGCCAAGGCCGAGAACAAGACCGGCATCATCATGGGCTGGCAGAACACGTCCCCCCTCGAGGACAAGCTCGACTATGTCGAGATCTTCAAGGACCTCGGCGTGGGCATCATGCAGCTCACCTACAATACCCAGAACTATTCCGGCTCCGGCTATCTCGAGGAAAACGACAGTGGCCTCAGCGGTTTCGGCCGCGAAGTCCTCGACGAAATGGCGCGCGTCGGCGTCCTCTGCGACCTCAGCCATGTCGGCGACAAGACCAGCGCCGACGTCATCGAATACGCCAAGGGTCCCGTCTGCATTTCGCACATCCTGCCGCGCGCCCTGCACGACGTTAAGCGCAACAAGCCCGACCACCTCTTCACCGCCTGCGCGGAAAAGGGCGGCCTGATCGGCATCAGCCTCTTCGCGCCTGGCCTTGCCGCCGGCAATGACGCGACGGTCGAAGACGTCCTCGACGCCATGGAATACGTCATCAATCTCGTCGGCGAAGACCATGTCGGCATCGGCACCGATTTCTCGCTCGATCGCCCCCGCCCCAGCGACTGGCTCCTCTGGGCCAATCGCGACAAGGGCACTGCGCGAAAGCTCACCGAATTCGGCTCGGTCAAGATCAACAAGCCGGCTGGCATCAGCCGCATGACCGACATGCCAAACTTCACCGCGCGCATGCTCGCTCGCGGCTGGAGCGAAGAGACAATCACCAAAATTCTTGGCGGCAATTGGCTTCGTGTTCTCGACGCCGCCTGGACCCCGCGCACCTGATTTCAACCTCGGAAACATCACCATGATCCGTCTTCTTGCCACTGGCCTTCTGGCCGCCACTGCCTTCGGTGCCGTCAGCGCCGCTCAGGCCCAGGACGTCACCACCGTGAACGTCGTCGGCTTCTCCGGCGTCTTTGCCGAGAACTACGAAAAGTTCGTCATCTCGGCCTTTGAGGAAAAGCACCCCGAGATCGACATCGTCTACCAGCCGTCCAAGAACTCGGCCGAGACGCTGGCCCTGCTGACCCTGCAGAAGGATGACCCGACGGTCGATATCGCGCTGATCGACGTGGCCGTGGCCATCACCGCCGCCAAGGAAGGCCTCACCGCCCAGCTCGATCCGGCTGCCGTGCCGAACCTCGCCCAGCAGCCCGATTGGGCCCGCATCGAGGGTGATCGCGCCATTGCCTTCTCGCAGGACAATCTGGCGATCCTCTACAACACCAAGACCGTCACCGAGCCGCCGACCAGCTGGAACGACCTCAAGGACGAAAAGTACAAGGGCCGTATCGCTGCCCGCCTCGGCGACACCCGCGGCGTGATCCTGCTGCCGATACTCAATGCCATGGCCGGCGCCGACTACAAGGAAACCATTGATCCGGCGATTGCCGCAATGAATGAGTTCGCCCCCAACGTCCTCACCTGGGATCCGGCTCCGGATTGCTACGCCGTCGTTCAGAACGGCGAAGTCGATCTCTCCATCTGCTGGAACGGCCGTGCCCAGTACCTGCACGACACCCAGGACGGCGTTATCGGCATTGCCGCTCCGCTCGAAGGCAGCATCGGCCAGACCAACACCATCAATCTGGTTGAAGGCTCCAAGGTCGCCGACGCCGCTCAGCTCTTTATTGACTACGCCCTCAGCGCCGAAGCCCAGGCAACCTTCGCCGAAAAGAGCTTCTACGGTCCGGTCAACACCACGGTCGAGCTCTCGGATGACGTCGCCGCCCGCATCTATGGCTCCAAGGAAGCGCAGGCCGCGCAGATGACCCTCGATTGGTCGTTCATTGCCACGGTCTATTCCGACTGGATCCAGCGCATCAACCGCGAAGTCATCGCCTTCAATTAATCCCCGTCGAACCGGACAGCACGCCCATGTCGAACAAGCACGTCACCGTCGAAAAACTGGTGAAGACCTACCCCGGCAGCAGCGTGCCGTCCGTTGATCACGTCGATTTCGATCTCGAGAAGGGCGAAATGCTCGCCCTCCTCGGCCCCTCGGGCTGCGGCAAGACCACCATCCTGCGCATGGTCGCGGGCCTCATCACCCCGACCTCCGGCCACATCTGGCTCAATGGCCAGGACATGGCCCAGATCCCCGTGCACAAGCGCAATATGGGCATGGTGTTCCAGTCCTACGCCCTGTTCCCGCATATGAGCGTGGCTGAAAACGTCGCCTTTGGCCTCGAAATGCGCGGTGTTCCGCGCGCCGAGCGTGCCGATCGCGTCGAACGCGCCCTCGACCTCGTGAAACTGGCCGGTTACGGCTCGCGCCGCATCACCCAGCTCTCCGGTGGCCAGCAGCAGCGCTGCGCCATTGCGCGCTCGCTCGTGATCGAGCCCAATCTCCTGCTGCTCGACGAGCCCCTCTCCAATCTCGACGCCAAGCTGCGCGACGAGATGCGCGACGAAATTCGCTCGATTCAGAACCGCACCGGCGTCACCGCCATCTTCGTCACCCACGATCAGGACGAAGCCCTCTCCATGGCCGATCGCCTCGCCGTCATGTCGGCCGGCAAGATCGAGCAGATCGGCACGCCCCGCCAGATCTTCGATTATCCGGCCACCGAGTTCGTCGCCAATTTCATCGGCGCCGGCAATTTCTTCACCGGCCGTCCCACCGGGGCCCGCACCGCCGAGGTCGAAGGTCTCGGCTCCATCACTATCGGCCAGGACATTCCGGCCGACCATGATGCCCGCCTCCTCGTCCGCCCCCACCGGTTTACCCTTGGCGCCCAGGGCCCCAACAGTTTTTCCGGCACAGTCACCCACCTCGTCTATCGCGGCGAAACCCTGACGCTGGACGTTGAAGTCGGCGCCCGCACTCTCAAGGTCGATCTGCCCACCCATGCCGGCGCCCTGCCCGAGCGCGGCCAGACCGTCACCCTCAGCGTCTCGCCCGAAGACATCACCCTCATCGGAGCGCAGCAGTGACGGCAGTCGAGAAAAAGACCAGCCGCACCCTGCTGCTGGTGCTGCTCCTGCCCGGGCTTCTCGCCCTCGGCATCAGCTTTGTCGCCCCCATGCTCTGGCTCCTGCGCGCTTCCTTCTCCACCTCCGCCCTGGGTGGTGGAGACGGCTGGACGCTGGACAAATATTCGGAAATCCTCACCGACCCCTTCTATTGGCGCGTCGCCGGAAACACGCTCAATTACGGCGTCACCGTCGCCATCTTCGCGGTCATCCTTTCCTATCCGATCGCCCTCTTCCTCGCGCGTTCGACCAGCAAATATCGCGGCATCCTCACCGCCCTCGCCATCGCCCCGCTCCTCACCTCGAGCGTTGTCCGCACCTATGGCTGGATGGTGATCCTCGGCGATCGCGGCGTCATCAATTCCACCCTGCAATGGCTGACCCTCACCGACGCGCCGCTGCGCCTCAGCAATAACCAGCTCGGCGCCACCATCGCGATGATCGAAATCCTTATGCCCTATGCGATCCTCGCCATGCTTTCGGGCTTTGGTCGTCTCAATTCCCAGCTTGAAGAAGCCGCCACCATGCTCGGCGCCAACCGCTTCAAGGTTTTTACCCGCATCATCCTACCGCTGAGCCTTCCTGGCGTCATCACCGCGGCGCTGCTGGTCTTCGTGCTCGCCATTTCCGGCTTCATCACTCCGCGCCTGATGGGCGGTGGCCGCGTCTTCGTGCTCGGCACCGAAGTCTTCCAGGAAGCCACTGTGACACTCAACTGGCCGCTCGCCGCTGCGCTCGCCGTCATGCTGCTCGTGCTGTTCAGCTCGGTGATCGTTGTCTATCGCCGCGCCTTGCGGGCTCTGGAGGCCTGATATGGTCAAGACCTCACCACTGGCCGCTTTCGCCTGGCGCGCGCTGATTACGCTCCTTTACATCTTCCTTCTGGCGCCGATCATCATCGTTTTCGTGGTGTCCTTCGACACCCGCAAATATCTGGCCTTCCCGCCGGAAAGCTGGTCCTTCGGCTCCTATATCGCCGTATTGCAGAACGAGGCCTTCATCTCCGCCTTCTGGCGCAGCCTCGGGCTCGGCACCATCGTCGGCATCGGCGCTGTCGCCATCGGCACTCTTCTGTCCATGGCCCTCACCCGCCACAAATTCCGGGGTGAAGGCGCGGTCAACTTCCTTGTCATCGCCCCCTTCATCGTGCCCAACATTGTGCTGGCCGTGGGTCTCGTGCTGGTGCTCGCCGCCTTCAAGCTGCTCGACAGCTACATCGGCATTGTCATCGCCCATCTGGGCGTCACCATCCCGTACACCGTCCGCACAGTGACCATGAGCCTGATGTCGGTCGATCGCCGCGTCGAGGAAGCCGCGCTGGTCCATGGCGCCTCGCCACTCCAGGTCTTCTGGCGCGTGACCCTGCCGCTGATCCGTCCGGGCATCATCGCCGGCGGCGTCATCGCCTTCCTCATCTCCTTCGATGAGACGACGATTTCGCTTTTCATCGTCTCGGTCAAAACCTCGACCCTGCCGACCGAAATCTACCGTTACCTCGAATACTCCACCGATCCGCAGATCGCCGCCCTCTCCGTGGTGCTCATTCTCATCTCCGTGGCCGTGGTGGTCGTAGTCGAAAAGCTGATTGGCCTGCGCAAGGCCGTGTGAGGACAAAAAACATGACGCGCGTTTACGTCCCCGGCGGCGAAATCGAAGGCTTTGTCGAACACGGCAATCACTGTTTTCTAGGCGTTCCTTATGCGGCCCCGTGCACGCCCGAACGCCGTTTTGAAGCCCCACAAGCTGTCGAACAATGGGATGGCGTTCGCGACGCCACCCGCCTCGGCAGCGTCTGCCCACAGATCCCCACCTATGGCCCCGTAGGCAAGGGGGCGACTTCCAATCTGACCCAGGGCGAGGATTTCCTCACCCTCAACATCCGCACCCCCGACCTCGCCGGCAACGCCCCGGTGTTTGTCTGGGTCCACGGCGGTGGTTACGCGGTCGGTTCGGCCAATGAGCCCATTGTCCAGTCCGGCGCGTTTGCATCCAGCGGCATCGTCGAAGTCACCGTCAATTACCGCCTCGGCGCGCTCGGCTTCCTCCATCTCGAAGGCAAGCCCGACAATCGAGGTCTCCTCGACCTCTTGGCCGCCCTCAAATGGGTGCAGGCGAACATCGCCCGTTTCGGCGGTGATCCCGCTCGCGTCAGCTTCGGTGGCCGGTCGGCCGGTGGCTTTGCCATCGCCGCTGTCATGGCCATGCCCGAGGCCAGGGGGCTCTTCGCACGCGCCATTCCCCAGAGCGGCGCCAGCACCGCCATTGCCTCAATGAAAGACGCACAAAAGCTCACCAACCGCATGTGCGCCGCCCTCGGCACCGATGAGAAAGGCATTCTCACCGCACCCATCGACGAACTGCTCATCGCCCAGCGCGATCTCTGCAACGAAAGCTACGAGCGCCACGATTTCGACCGCGACGGCTCCGCCGCCATGCTCGGC
>Ga0247738_10001016_pt1 | contig 10335 bp, 11 predicted proteins | sample UWRJL013104B2_FD_180936 | JGI IMG/M metagenome (GOLD analysis project Ga0247738, IMG submission 180936) | Plant litter microbial communities from Arlington Agricultural Research Station in Wisconsin, United States - UWRJ-L013-104B-2 | ecosystem: Environmental > Terrestrial > Plant litter >...
GCGATCACCCGTTTCGGGTGGTTGAGAGATGACGAGACGACGTTTCTGAGCAGCGCGCGCATGGAGTCCCCTTAAATAAATGACACGACATAGATGTTGTATCACATAAAACGGACAGGGCCACGCACCTGCCCGTAGATGAACGTCTGGGAACGATCTGTCTGCCCCTGTTGACAAAGCAAAATGGGTGATGCAACATGCATGTGTCAGCAGTAAATGATCCAGCAACTACTGGCATCCAGGCTGGCAATGGCGCTCTTCTGGCTTTCGCAGTTTCGATCCGACGAACGAGGAAGCAATGACCATTGACATGCAGGCACCACTGACCGGGGCGCTCGTTGCCCTCGACCCGGCGAGTGAGGTGATCGCCGCGATCGGTCGCGGCGAGATCGTCATCTTGGTGGACGATGAGGATCGCGAGAACGAGGGCGACCTCATCGCGGCGGCCGATTTCGCGGACGCATCCGTTATCAACTTCATGATCACCCACGGGCGAGGTCTCGTCTGCCTCGCGCTGACACGGGCACGGGCCGACGAGCTCGAACTGCACCCCATGGTGCCTCGCAATGAGGACCACATGGGAACCGCCTTCACCGTGAGCATCGATGGAACCCTTGCCCACGGCGTTCGCACGGGCATCTCGGCGCCCGAGCGCGCGAAGACCATCAGTCTCGCCGTGCGCGGCACGGCGACCGACATTCAGCGACCCGGCCACATCTTTCCCCTCATCGCGCGCGACGGCGGTGTCGTGGAGCGCCAGGGGCACACCGAGGCGGCCGTCGACCTCGCCACGCTCGCTGGCTGCTCGGCCGCCGGGGTCATCGTCGAAATCGTCGGGCCCGACGGCGAGATGCTGCGCCGGGATGGCCTGCGCGACTTCGCCCGGCAGCACGGCCTGTTGATGAGCTCCATCGACCTGCTGCGCCAGCACGTGCTGGACTCCGGTGAGGCAGTCCGGTGACCCTGCATGGGGCAGTGCGCGCGGTGAGCTTTCCGTGGGCGCGCAGCGTCGTTCGACGGCACATCGGCTCGATCGCTGGCCTCGAGCACCTGCCGCTGACCGGCTCGTTCGTGCTCGTCCCCAACCACACGAGCTATTTCGATCATTTCGTCGTTCAGGTGATCGTGCAGGCGGTGCGCGGCGTGCCGACGTGGATCCTGACCAAGCAGGAGAGCTTCGCCCATCTGCCCCGCCGCGTCTGGACGCGGGCGTGGTACGGCATCCCGGTCGATCGCGACAACCCAGCACCCTCGACCATCCGGTCGGTGCAGAAGGTGTTCAGCGCAGGGCATGTTCTCGGTGTGTACCCGGAAGGCACGCGCGGCGACGGTCGAGCCCTCCTGCCCTTCAAGTCCGGGGCATTTCGCTTCGCCCTTCGGGCCGGCGTTCCCGTCGTGCCCATCGCGATGGTCGGTGCGAACGTCGTGCTGCCACCGGGCGAGCTGCGCTTTCACCCCGGTCTCGTGCACGTCGCCGTCGGATCGCCCATCTTCGCCGACCCCGGACTCTCGAAGGATGCGCAGGCGGCGAGCCTTGCCGACCAGTGTCGAGAGGCGGTGGCTTCCCTGATGCTCACTGCTCGTGCCAACGCACTGGACGCCAGTGCTCTCGCCGATCAGGCCGCCAGGGTCGTCGACAGCATCATCGTCAACGAGCTGGACGACAGCTCCCACCTTCCGGCGCCCGCACTGCGCCGAATCCGCTCGCTTCTCTCGCTGTACCGCGCAACGGCGCCGCAGCACGCCGCGCTCGCGGCGCAGGCGGTGCGCCTCGACGGGCTCGCAGCATCCAATGCTCGCGGCCTGGCTCGGATCACGCGAGCGCTCGCCGTGCGGCGCCGTGCCGAGCGACTGCTCCGCCTAGCCCCGCACGACCCTACGACGCACTACGTTCTTGGTCGCTGGCACCTGGCGGCGCCGCGCGCCATCGGCGGCCGAGTGGAGAAAGCGCAGAGTCACTTTCGGCAGGCCGCGGAGTTCTCGGCGCCGCACGACACCCGCGCACTCGTTGGCCTCGGTGAAGCACTAGAGGCACTCGGCAGCATGGATGAGGCTGCCCGCGTCTTCGAACACGCACTCGCGCAGACCCCCAGCACGCATCCCCGGCTGGAGATGAGACGCGAGCGCCTTCGGCACCGAATCGCAGCGCTCGATGGTGCGCCTCTCGAGGAGGCCGTTCGTGGATAGCTCGCTGATGACCCCTGCCGGAAACGTGATCGTGCTTGATGGCCCGGCGCGCGCAGTCTGGTCACCTGGCCCGGCAGCGCACGCCAGGTTCATTGGCATCTGGCCAAGTTCCGACCAGCGCAAGGAGCTCGCTCGGCACATGCGAGGCGGGGGATCCGTGCTCGTCGTCGTGGAGGCGGCGCCGACGACCGTGGTGGCTCTGAGGGATGAGGTGGAGTGGGCACCCGAGGCAGAGCAGACCGAGATTGTCGAGATCGCCATTCCCTCACTCGACTGGCTGCCGGTGCGAATGCGCCAGGCGGGTGAGCGGTTTCGCAGGCAGGCGCTTCTCGGGCTACTCGACGTTCCTGTGCTGCAGAGACCCGGCCTCGTGCTCAGTCCGTGGGTGCCTCGCACTCGTCTGCGATTCGCTCTGCGGTCGCCCGGAGTGCGGGCCGATATCTCGCCGACGACTCTCGCAGCCTTCGCCGACGCGGTCCTCGGCACCGATGCTGCGGGGCAGATGCAGCCCGGTGAAGGGCGAGGGCCTCGTGTCGTACTCAGCTAGCACTGTCATTGCGGCACCCCGTGCGCAGCTGATGCTGCTGCTGCGCCGGGTCGACCAGCTGCCGCGGTGGAATCCGGCAATCAGCGCTGTGCGCACCCGCGATATCGAGGCGGTGACGGGCAGGGCCTACCCCGCGGTGATTCGCGGATTGCTCCCCGCGACACTGACCTACGACCGCCAGACCTCGACGGAGGTTGGCTACACGCTCTCCGGTCTGGGGGCATCGGAGGCAGGTCGGTGGACGCTGGTCGAGGAGTCACCGGGCCGCACCCGCGTCATCCACGAGTTCGAGCACCGCGGCGCGCTCTTGCACCTGCTCCGCGCCAACTTCGCCCCGGTTGCCGCCTGGCGGGTCGGACGCCTCAGGCAGGTGGCAGAGGCAGCTGTCGCAGCTGCGCGCTGATGAACGCGCTGAGGTCGCGCAGCTCGGCGTTCGAGATGCCGTGCGCGACGCCCTCGTAAATGTGGGCTGTCAGGGTCGAGTGACCAGGGAGCCACGCCTCCGTCGCCTCGATGGCAAAGGGCGGGATCACCTGGTCGAGGGTGCCGCGTCCCCAGAAGACCTGTGGCTTCGACTCGGCCAGCGATGCGTCCCCCGCGTGCGCACCGCCGACCACGAAACCGGAGAGCATGACGGCGTAGTCGAAGCGGGTGGGCGCGAGCCGCAGCAGCTGCAGCGCGACCGCGCCACCCTGCGAGAATCCGAGAAGACCGACGGAGGAGTGCTCGGTCGTGTCGAGCCAGTCCAAGACGGCCTTGGCTGCGGCATCCGCATTGGTTCCGTGCTCGGCGATGGGAGTCTCGAAGGTCAACGGAAACCAGGAGTTGCCCGGCCCGGCGGTCAGGGGCGCTCGCAGCGAGGCGATCACCGGCCCCAGTGGCAGGCCGGGCGACAGGCTGAAGAGGTCACCCTCGTGCGATCCGTAGCCGTGCAGCAGCACCAGCAGCGGACGGTCCGCGCGCTCTCGTTCGGGGGCTGACCAGAGCACCGCGCTCGAATCGATCTGCATGGCATTCCCCGTTCGTAGAATTGAAGCCGTGCTCTCCATTCTGCGCCAGGCCGTGCTCGCCGCTGACCCCGCGATCGTCGAGAACGAGAAGTGGAACTCGCCCAACTTCGTCTTCGACGGCGTCGACCGGGTGACCCTGCGCGTGCACCCCAAGGGCGGCGTGCAGGTCATCTTCCACCGCGGTGCAAAGATTCGCGAGGATGTCGATACCTTCCACTTCGACGACCCCACCGGCCTGATCGTGTGGCCGGCCCCCGACCGCGGCGTTCTCAGCGTCGCCGATGCGGCTGCGGCGACCGCGATCGCGCCGCAACTCACAGAGCTCGTGCGCCGGTGGATCGCACTCTCCTAGGTGACAATGGAGCATGAGCTCCGTAGGCACCCCCGATCCCAACTCCGGCTGGCTGTCTGACGACGAGCTCGCCGACGTGCGCCGCCGCCTTCCGCTTCTCTACGTCGAGGCGGTTCCCGTTCGTGTGGACGGCACGGGAATAGTCACCGAGGTCGGCGTGCTGCTGCGCGCGAACGCCGCCGGCTCCATCACCCGCACCCTCGTGTCGGGCCGCGTCATGTTCGGGGAGTCGCTGCGCGACGCGCTCTACCGGCACCTCGAGAAGGACCTCGGTCCGATGGCCTTTCCGCAGCTGCCGCCGTCGCCCGTGCCCTTCTCTGTCGCAGAGTACTTTCCCCTGCCGGGCATCGGCCAGTACGTGGATGAGCGCCAGCACGCCGTCTCACTCGCCTACGTGATTCCCGTGACGGGCACCTGCGACCCCCGCCAGGACGCCCTCGAGCTCACCTGGATGACGCCGCAGGAGGCGGCATCCGATGCGGTCTACGCCGAGATGGAGGGCGGTCGCGGCTCGCTGCTGCGCACCGCGCTGGCTTCGGTCGGTCGGCTCTAGCTACCTGGCCATCCGCACTTCGGGTAGCTCTGCGCCGAAGAGCGCGCCAACGCGGCGCACGGAGTCAGGGTAGAACTTCTGCTTGCGGTAGAAGGCCTGGGTGGGCCGGTTGGCCTCGGCGACCCAGAGGTAGTCGGCATCCGCCTGTTTGAGAAGCGCTTTGCCGATGGCGCTGCGACGGTGCTCGGGCGCGACGTAGATGAAGTAGAGCTCGCGGCCCAGTTCGTAGCCGGGTTCGCGGCCCGGTCCGATGCCGACGAAGCCGACGACCTCGCCGTCGACGACCGCGACGTGCTGCACATAGTCGTCGCCGCGGGTGATGAACCTGCCCCACAGCTCGGCCATGGTTGCAGGGTCAAGGGAGGCGAGGATCGCAGGCGAGAGCACGTCGGGGTACAGCTCGGCCCACACTGCGGAATGCAGCTCGCCGAGTCGGGTGACGTCCCCGGCCTCAGCGCGTCGGATGAGAGGGGCCATACCCGAAATGGTAGCTGGCGTTAGGCGGGAGTGCGGATCATCTTGAGCTCTGTCTGGTAGCTCGAGCCGAAGAGGTGGCCGACACGGCTCTTCGGACCCATGCCTCGCGTCACGCGAACGATCTCTGGAACGAAGTCCTGCTGGCCGTAGAACTTGCGGGTTCGCTTGAAGTCCTCCCACACCCAGAGGTAGTCCGCGTTGGCAGCGGCGAGCAGCTGCGTGCCGACCCCCGTGCCGCGCGCCTCGGGAATCACGTAGAGAAAGTAGAGCTCGGCTGACTCGTCGAGCCCGCTGTCGCGGCCCGGACCGACTCCGGCGAATCCGACGATCGCGCCGTCGCGTTCGGCGACCCACTGCTTGTAGTCGCCGCCCTTCGACACGAACTTGCCCCACAGGTGGGCCATGTACTCGGGGTTGAGCTGCGCGAGCACCTCAGCGGGGAGTGCCTTGGGGTAGAGCTCGCCCCAGCAGGCGGAGTGGATGGCGCCTAGAGCAGGCGCATCGGCCAGAACTGCTCGTCTGATGGTCGCTGTCATGACTTGACGGTAGCCACGGGACGTTACCGCTCTGTTTCCGCGGGCAAGTTAAAGCAGTAACGACCCACCCCCAATTCGGGGCGGGTCGTTCACTGGTAGCTGGGGCTTAGCGCCCGCTGTTGCGTGAGTTGGAGCGCACGACGTGGCCGACGCGGATGGGACCGGCGGGCGACTGGGCGCGACCCTTGCCGCCACGGGGGCGGCTCGGTGCCGACTCGGTGCGGGCGGGGCGCTGCTCGCTCGACGTGCGGCGCTCGCCGGTGACAGCCGCGCGGCCGCCTCCGGTGTTCGCTGCGGGGCGACCGTTCGACGACTGCGGACGACCCTCCGACGACCGGGCGGGGCGACCCGAGCGGTCGGTGCGGGCCGGCTGTCCCTCGCGGTTCGCGCGCTTGCGCTGGGCGTTGGCGCCGTTGCTGCGGCCACCACCACCCTGCTGCTGCACCTCGGCGCGAGGGGCGGGCTTGACGTAGGCGGCGACCTCGCCGACGAGTGCCGTGACGGCATCCGAGGCGGCGGTAACGCGCTGGGGCGTGACGGTGATCGCTGCCTTGCGCAGCAGGTCCGCGGTGTCCTTGCGCTGGGTGGGCAGCACGATCGTGACGACCTCGCCCTCCTTGCCCGCGCGGGCGGTGCGACCACTGCGGTGCAGGTAGGCCTTGTGCTCGGCCGGCGGGTCAACGTGGATCACCAGCTCGATGTCGTCAACGTGCACACCGCGGGCGGCGACATCGGTGGCGACGAGCACGCGTGACGTGCCAGCGGCGAAGGCGGCGAGGTTGCGATCGCGCGCGACCTGGCTGAGGTTGCCGTGCAGGTCGACGGAGGGGATTCCCGCATCCGTCAGCTGCTTTGCCAGCTTCTTGGCGTGGTGCTTGGTGCGCATGAACAGGATGCGGCGGCCGGTACCAGAGGCGAGCTTCTTGACGAGCTCGTTCTTGGCGTCAACGCCGTCGACCTCGAAGACATGGTGGGTCATCGCGGACACGTGGCTGGTGGCCTCATCGACCGAGTGCAGCACCTCGTTGTGGAGGTAGCGCTTGACGAGCTTGTCCACGCCGTTGTCGAGCGTCGCACTGAACAGCAGGCGCTGTCCGGTCTGCGGGGTCTTGTCCATGATGCGGGTGACGACCGGCAGAAAGCCGAGGTCGGCCATGTGGTCGGCCTCGTCGAGCACGGTGATCTCGATCGCGTCGAGCTGCACGAAGCCCTGCTTCATGAGGTCCTCGAGGCGGCCGGGGCAGGCGACGACGATGTCGACGCCGGCCTTGAGCGCGGCGACCTGGCGCTGCTGGCTGACGCCGCCGAAGATCGTGGTCGTCTTGAGACCGTAGGCAGCTGCCAGCGGGTCGATGACGGCGGTGATCTGGGTGGCGAGCTCGCGGGTCGGGGCGAGCACGAGAGCGAGCGGACGACCGGCGCGGCGCTGGCCACCGGCGAGCTTGCCGCCGAGGCGCGCAACCATGGGAATGGAGAAGGCGAGGGTCTTGCCGGAGCCGGTCTTCCCACGGCCGAGCACGTCGCGCCCGTTCATGGTGTCGGGCAGGGTGTCGACCTGGATCGGGAACGCCTCTGACTTGCCCTGTGCATCGAGCACAGCGACAAGCGGGGCGGGCACGCCGAGCGCGCCAAAGGTGGTGGAGATTTCAGACATGGGTGTTTCTTTCATGCTTAATGCACCCGGTGCTATTCGGGTGTGAGTGGCGAGAGCGACAGTGGTCGCAATCGATCGCCGCGAAAGTATCTACGAGCCCTGTGCCGTGTTTGGTAAGCACAGCAGGCGAGAAGAGGAAGCGTTCAACGACGCAGGCAGACCAGACGTGGGCTGCAAGTGGTTCAACCCTAGCAGACGGCACCTCAGCGCCCTTGCACTCCGCGACGTTCACGAAGGCGCGAGTCAGTGCGTCCCGCTGTACCGCTCGCCGACGGGAATCTCGACCTCCACGACGTTGCCTGCCGGTGCGAGCGGGCACGCCCACGCCGGGTCGTACGCGCACGAGGGGTTGTAGGCGAAGTTGAAGTCGAGGGTCAGCGACGTGGCTGTCCCTCCGAGATCCGCCCCCTTGACGGTGTCCAGCAGGTATCGCCCGCCGCCGTAGGTTCCGCCGGGCTTGCCAGCCAGAGCATCCTTCACCGGGATGAACAGGCCGCCGCCGTAGCTGGCGAGCCTCCAGACATCCAGCGTTCCCATCGAGGGGATGCTGACAAGACCGATCCGCTCGAACGGCACCACGCCATCGGTGCCGGTCTCGACCTCGATGCGGGCGGGCGGCGCGGGTTCGACGGCAGCGGTGAACCGCCAGTCCGGGTCGTAGGGCCGCACGGGCAGACCCGTGAACTCGGCGAGATCGGCGGGCAGCAGCGGCGTCGACGGATGCGACGCGAACAGCCGATCGCGCCCACGGCGCCACAGGTCGTGCGCGGCATACAGATCGGATGCCTCACGAACGGCCGTGTAGAGGGCGAAAACCTGGCGACGCCAGTCGGCAACATCGAGGGCGGACATGCGCCAAGAATAGGCCCACCTCATCGGGGGTATACAGATCAGTGCGCCCCTCCACTGGGGTAATCAGGCCCATTCACCTGCATGGAGTGCCCTGCTTATAGTGAATGAAATATCTTCGCCTTGGGCTCCCCTACAGCCTCGGATAGCCAAAAAACCCGGCTCGCGAAGTCACACCCGAGGACCTGTATGTTTTCGCTGCGCCGTGCCGCCCGCACGTCACCAAAATCCGGTGGCGTATTCGAAGCGACCAAGCGCGCCCGCGCGCTCGTCGCCGCCGGTGTCGCCCTCATCCTCGTCTCCCCCTTCTTCTCCGTCGTGCCCGCCATGGCCGCCGAACTCGTTCCCGTTGTCATCGACCTCGCCAAGACCACCTCCGCTCCCGTCGACGGCACGGCCGGTGCCAACGAGTCGGTCACCTTCGACTTCACGATCACCTGTTCCTCGACCCAGTCGGACTGCGTCAACCTGACCCTGACCGACTCCTTCCCCGCGCCGCTGGTCTTCGACTCCGTCAACACGAACGCGAACTACGCGATCGGCACGGCCGCCAACGGCTTCACGCTCACCTTCACCAACGCGCTCGATGAGGGCGGCGTCGGCCTCGTTGCCGGTGAGACAGTCTCGTTCCAGGCCATCGGCCACGTGGTCGCAGACGTGGATGCGTCGTACGACGGCACGACGGTCATCAACACCGCATACGCCACCGTCGACAACCCCGACAGCAACAACCAGTCCTCGGCTCCGGTCGGAATCGTCGCCCCGCTCGTCGTGTCGTCGACGATCTCCAAGACGGTCACCCCGAACACCTTGGTCGGCTTCCAGGACGTCCCGGTGAACTTCGCGCTCAGCGCGACGAACACCTCGAACGCCACCGTCGACACCCTCGAGATCAGCGATCCCGCGCAGGCATCGCTGCCGACGAACGCCTATGACTACCTGACGGTCACCGGACTGAGCAACGTTGTCTTCCCGACGGGCGCCAACCGCATCCGCGTCGACCGCTACACCGGCACCGCCTGGGTGAACGGCACGGCCTCGGCGACCGCGACGCTGCCGGCCGGCGTCATCAAGGGCCTGCGCTTCACCTTCTCGAACTCCAACACGGCCGTCGACATCGCCAAGGGCGCCACCGGCTCTGTGACGATCAACACCAAGACCAACGCGGCCGCGGCCACCCTCACCGCCCCGTTCAGCGGTCTCAACATCGCCAGCTCGCAGGTGGTGCGTGGCACCACGCTCGGCACCATCGTCTCGGCGAACGCGCCATTCACCATCACCCCCGCAGCGCTGCGCCCGCTTGCCACCAAGACCTTCAGCCAGCACGATGTGCTCGGCGGCGAGAACATCACCGCGACTCTCGGCGCGAGCAACGGCGGCGACTTCACCATGTCGGAGCTCGCCATCATCGAGCCGCAGACGGCCACGACCTCGTTTGCCGACCAGGGCTTCGAGTTCGTCGCGATCAACCAGGGCCAGGTCTTCTGGCCGACCGGCGCGAGCTCGGTTGACGTCACCTACGTCTACGACGACGCGCTCGGCAACCCGACCATCACCTGGACGACGCCGCGCAACACCCTGCCGACCCCCGACGCCGGCCGCACCGTCATCGGCTTCACGGCCAACTTCAAGGGCAGCATGGCGCCCGGCGAGTACGCGACCGTGCCGTTCACCGTGCACACGCTCGCACCGATCAACGACACGTCCACCACGAACACGATTCAGGTGGATGCGCGCACCGCAGCAGGCCAGACCGCCTCGGCCACCGCATCCGACGTTCTTCTCCGTCGCAGCACCCGCATCAGCACCTCCATCGACAAGGTCATCTCGCCGTCGTCGATCTTCGCCTCCGCCGGATCCCCGCTGCTGCTCTCGCTGCGCTCGCAGATCGACCCGCGCCCGACGAGCCTGACCGACACGACCGGCTCGACGATCGGCGCGACGAAGTTCGTCATCGAAGACAACGACGCCGACTTCTGGGACGTCTTCAACCCGACCAACATCATCGCCACGGAGATTCCGAGCGGCTCGACCCTCGTCATCGAGTACTCGACCGACGGCGGTGCCAGCTACACCGGCACGCTCTTCTCCTCGACCCCGGGGCCCGCCACGGCCAACGTCACGATCCCCGGCGGACTTGTCACGACGATCAACGCGCTGCGCTTCACCT
>Ga0247738_10001017_pt1 | contig 10334 bp, 12 predicted proteins | sample UWRJL013104B2_FD_180936 | JGI IMG/M metagenome (GOLD analysis project Ga0247738, IMG submission 180936) | Plant litter microbial communities from Arlington Agricultural Research Station in Wisconsin, United States - UWRJ-L013-104B-2 | ecosystem: Environmental > Terrestrial > Plant litter >...
TCGAGGAACGCGGCAAAGGCCGCCTGCTGGCGCACATAGAGCCGCTTTTCGTCGGCGGTGAGATCATCCCAGGCGCGCACGCCCGGATTGCGCGGGGTCAATTCCGTGCCGGCAGGAACCAGCCCCTCGGCAATCTGGCGGCCCAGTCGCCGCTCTCGCGCCAGATCCCAGCCGCCTTCGAAAATGGGCACATATTTGTCGATCAGGGCCCGAGGCGCCTGCAGCGGGGCATGCGTCGCCCCGGGCGCGAAGGTCATGTAGAAGGGATCGTTCGGCCGATAGAGCGCGTGATCGGCGAGGATCTGCATGGCCCGATCGGCCAGCTCGGTATTGAGATGCTCCGCACCCATGCCATGCCGGAGAAAATGGTTGTCCTCGAACAGCTCGGGAGAGAACTGGTCGGTGCAGCCATCGAGAAACCCGAAGAAGCGATCAAAGCCGCGCGCCAGCGGCCAGTGCCGGAACGGCCCCGCCGGCGTGATTTCATGCTGCGGCGCCAGATGCCATTTGCCGATCAGATATGTGCCATAGCCCGCCTGCTGCAGCTGCGCCGGCACCATGGGCAATTCGGGGTCGATGCGCCCGCGGGAATTGGGGAACCCGGTATCGATGTCAGCCAGGAACCGCATGCCGACGCGGTGGTGGTTGCGCCCCGTCATCAGGCACGCCCTCGTCGGCGAACACAGCGGCGTCACATGGAAATTGGTGTAGCGCAAACCGCCCGCGGCAAGTGCGTCGATGAACGGCGTTTCAATGTCGGAGCCGAAACATCCGAAATCGGACCATCCCGTATCGTCGAAGATGACCTGCAGCACATTGGGTGCGCGCGGCGCAGAGCTCACCCGTGGCGGCCACCATGCCGTTGATTCATCGACTGTTTTCCCAAGGCGTCCGCCAAAGTTGGCTTCTAGCGTTTCCACAAGACATTCCGGTTCATCTGAAATCGTTTTCAGATTATCGCGTTTTGCACTTGGGTCAAGCGCCCAAAGCCATTATGACTGCCTGCAAACCGAAAAGTCCTTCGTTTGGAAAGCTCTCAATGCGCCTCATCATCGATACCGACACTGCCGGAGACGACTGTTTTTCCATGTTGCTCGGCATGCTGCAGGGTAAAGCGACGGTCGAGGCCGTAACGATCTGCAATGGCAACATTCCCTTCCCACAGCAGGCTGAAAATGCGCTGAAAACGATCGAAATTGCGGGCCTGGCGGGCCAGGTGCCCGTCTATGAGGGCTGCACGCTGCCGCTTTTGCGGCGCCCGGTGGATGCCGCCTATGTCTTCGGCGCCGACGGCATGAGTGACGCCAACTATCCAAAGACCGCGCAGCGCCCCGAGCCCGGCCATGCCGTCGACGCCATGATCGACATCGTCATGCGCCACCCCGGTGAAATCACCATCGTCGCCCAGGCGCCGCTGACCAATATCGCCATGGCCGTCCGCAAGGAGCCGGGCTTTGCCAAGGCGGTGAAGCATCTCTGGATCATGGGCGGCACCGACAACGCCATGGGCAACGTGACGCCGGCGGCCGAATTCAATTTCTACGTCGACCCCGAAGCCGCAGCCATCGTCCTCAACGCCGGTTTCGAGGCCTCCCTCGTCACCTGGACCCTCACGCTGGTGGATTCCGAAATCACGGAAAAAGAACTCGCCGAGATTGAAGCGCTCGACACGCCGCTTTCCCGATTTTTCCATCAGGTCAATTCTGCCGCGGTGGCGTTCAGCCTCGCCCGCTATGGCAATGGCGCCACGGTCCACCCGGATGCCCTGACCTGCGCGCTGGCGCTCGATGAAAACCTGATCGTCGAAAGTGAGATGTGTCGGGTGGATATCGAAACCGAAGGCCGCCTCACCCGGGGCTATTCGAGCGTCTCCTCAAGCCGCCTGCCCGACCAGGACGTCGCCGATCCCGAGCTCGGAGCGGCCCTGCCCGCAAACATTCGCGTCATCCGCAAGGCAGACCGGCATGGATTTCGGGACATGCTCGTCGCGGTGCTGGGCAAAGAGCGGCACTAGGCATAGATTGGTGGCACCAGCGCTTCGGGTGCCACCAACAAATGTGCGTCTTTAGGGGGATCTGTCTGCGATCCGGGTCTAGCCCAACAGATGCGTCCATTCGGGATGGCGGCGGAACTGGACGACCACATAGGGGCAGACCGGCTTGATCTTGAAGCTTTGCGCCTCGGCGTCGGCTATGGCCGCCTTGACCAGCTGGAGCGCGATGCCGCGGCCCTCATATTCGGGAGGAACGCCGGTGTGATCGATGATCATCGGGCCGGCACCCTCCTTGCGATAGGTCATTTCCGCCTCGGCGCCGGGCGCCAGGTGGATGACATAGCGGCCCCGCGTGGGGCCCTCCTCGCGCTTTATCCTCAATTCCGTCTCGGCCATTTCTATGCGGCCCTTTCTCCTGCCTCAGGCGGCAAGGCTTTCGCTGGCGGAAACACCCAGCATCAGATTGAGATTCTGGACGGCGGCTCCGGAGGCACCCTTGCCCAGATTGTCATAGACCGCCAGGATCGCGGCCTGGGCCCGGCTGTCATTGGCAAAGACATGCAAGGTCAGCGTATTGGTGCCGTTATGCGCCTGCGGATCGAGCGCCGGGGTCTTGCCCAGCGCGGGATCATAAGCCGCAACCCGCACAAAACTGTCCGGAATGGCGGCGAAATAATCGGCGAGCGCAGCGTGAATCTCGGCGCCGGTCGGCACCTTTGCGAGACTGCCCAGTTGCAGCGGAAGGGACGTGGTCATCCCCTGCGCGAAATTGCCCACCACCGGCTGGAACAGCGGCGCCGATTTGAGGCCGGAATAGGCCGTCATCTCCGGCAGATGCTTGTGCGCGAAGGTGAGGCCATAGGGCATGAACTGGCTGGGCGTCGTACCCTCGGCCTCATATTCGGCAATCATCTGCTTCCCGCCGCCGGAATAGCCGGAAATGCCGTGATAGATGGCCTGGAAATCGGCGGGGATCAGACCAGCGGCGATCAGCGGGCGGAGGCCGGCGATAAGACCCTGCGGCCAGCAGCCGGGATTGGCGACAAAGCGGGCCCTGGCGATGGCTTCGGTCTGGCCCTTGTCCATTTCGGCAAAGCCATAGGTCCAATCGGGATCGACGCGATATGCGGTCGAGGCATCGATGACGCGGGTGGTGTCATTGTCGATCAGCCCGACGCTTTCCTTGGCTGCCTCGTCGGGCAGGCAGAGGATGGCGACATCAGCGGCATTGAGCAGGCGCTTGCGCTCGTCCTGGTCCTTGCGCTTGTCAGCGGCAATGGACAGCACTTCGAGGTCGCGACGACCGGCAAGGCGTTCCCGGATCTGCAGACCCGTTGTACCCGCTTCCCCGTCGATGAAGATCTTGGCGACCATATGTGCCTCCTCAGAAAACTGTGCGGGTCGTAGATGGGGCCAGCAGGTCCGCCCGTCAAGCACTAGCTACAGACAGGCAATGCGCCCTGCCTGCCTGCCGTTCCCTGGCGGGATTGTCTTTGCCGCTCGGCCACGGGTAAGCTTGCCGCCAGAATGAGGACTGTCGGGGACGAAAAATGACGCCGCACAACCATGCCAAGCCGGGCGACTACGCCCAAGCCGTGCTGCTGCCGGGCGACCCGCTGCGGGCCAAATGGATTGCCGAGACTTTTTTCGAAGCCCCCCGCCTCGTCAACTCCGTGCGCAATTGCCTTGGCTATACCGGGACATGGAAGGGCAAGCCAATATCGGTACAGGCGACCGGCATGGGCCAGCCTTCGCTGTCGATCTATGTGCACGAACTGATCAATGTCTATGATGCCAGGACCTTGATCCGCGTCGGCACCTGCGGCGGGCTCAATGTGAAAGTGAAGGTACGCGACATTATCCTTGCTCAGGCCGCCTCCACCGACAGTGCCATCGTCAAGGATCGGTTCGGGGCCTTCAATTTCGCGCCCATCGCCGATTTTGCCCTGTTGCGGTCAGCGGCTGACAAGGCCGACGCAGCGGGGCTGCACTACCACGCCGGCAATATGCTGTCCTCGGACATTTTCTATCACGCGAACGGCTTTGAGGGGTATGACCAGCTGCCCGCCCATGGCGTGATCGGGGTCGAGATGGAAGCGGCGGCGCTCTATACGCTGGCGGCTCGGTTCGGGGTCAGCGCCCTGACAATCTGCACCATGACCGATTGCCTGATCACCAAGGAAGAAATCGACGCCGAGGCCCGCCAGAGCTCACTCAAGGAAATGGTCGAACTGGCGCTCGACGTGGCGGTGGAGGCATAAATGCCGGCGATTGCAGCAATACTGGTGGCGCTGATTGCGCTCCTGCACATCTATATCATGCTGCTCGAAATGGTGTGGTGGGATAGTCCGCGCGGGCGAAAGGCCTTTGGCCTGACCCCGGAATTTTCCAAGGCGACCAGGGCGCTGGCCGCCAATCAGGGGCTCTATAACGGCTTCCTGGCGGCCGGGCTGATCTGGGGGTTGGTTCACCCCGACCCGGCCTTCGGCTGGCAGGTACAGATCTTTTTCCTGGCCTGCGTGGGGGTGGCGGGGCTTTTTGGCGCGGCGACGGCGGGGCGGAAGATCCTCTTCATCCAGACCGTGCCGGCGGTGATCGCGCTGCTGGTGGTGGTGTTGGGGTAAGCCTACCCTCCTAGCCTCCCCTTGGAGGAGGGGGACAGACGGATCGCGTTTGTTTGCGCTGTGTCGCCCCTCTCACAGATCTTCCCTCGGGCTCGACCCGATGGTCTCTATCCACCAGCGCGATACCCATTGTATGGGCTCCCGGAGTGGCCCTCGGGTCAAGCCCGAGGGAAGCGAAGAGGTCTGCCGGTCTCTTATGGTGGACCACCCGAAGCGCTTATTCCGCCAGTGCGGCCAGGACGCGGACCCAGGAGCGGATGCCGCGGTGGAAGCTTTCGAGGTCGTATTTCTCGTTGGGGCTGTGGATCTGGTCGTCGATCTGGGCAAAGCCGATGAGCAGCGTGTCGAGACCGAGAATGGACTTGAACTCGCCCACGACTGGAATGGAACCGCCCGAGCCGGTGATGACGGCCTGTTTGTTCCACTCATTCGAAAGGCCGGCGAGAGCCTTGCGCACGAACTCGCCGTCGGACGGCACGGTGATGGCGGGCGAGCCGCCATGGGGCGTGTAGCTCACCGTGCAATCGGCCGGCAGGCGCGCCTCGACGTGGGCGCGGAAGGCGGCGCGGATTTTTTCGGGGTTCTGGCCGGAAACGAGGCGGAAGGAAATCTTGGCGCTTGCCTTGGCCGGGATGACGGTCTTGAACCCGTCGCCGATATAGCCGCCGCTCATGCCGTTGATTTCGCAGGTCGGGCGCGCCCAAAGCGTTTCGAGCACGCTGCGGCCTTGTTCGCCGGCCGGCACGGACAGGCCGACATCGCCGAGGAACGCCTTTTCGTCAAAGCCAAGGCCCGCCCATTGCGCCTTGATCTCGGGCGAGAGCTCGGCGACATCGTCATAAAAGCCGTCGACGGTGACCGAGCCATCGGGAGCGCGGAGGCTGGCGATGATTTCGGCCAGGACCTGGTTGGGATTGCGCGCCGCATTGCCGAACATGCCGGAATGCAGATCCTTGTTGGCGGCGGTGATTTCGATTTCGTCGGCGACGAGGCCACGCAGCATGGTGTTGATCGAGGGCGTCTTGCGATCCCACATATCGGTGTCGCAGACGAGCGCAATGTCGGCCTTTAGCTCCTCGGCGTTTTCACGCATGAACGGCGGCAAGTTCTTGCCACCGGACTCTTCCTCGCCTTCAAGCATGAGCGAGACGCGCAGCGGCAGCGAACCGGTGGCGGCCTTCCAGGCGCGGCAGGCTTCGATGAAGGTCAGCATCTGACCCTTGTCGTCCGAAGCGCCGCGCGCCACGATGATCTTGCGACCCTTTGCATCGTCCTTGAGCTGTGGCTCGAACGGATCGGTATGCCACAGATTGAGCGGATCTACCGGCTGCACATCGTAGTGCGCGTAGAACAGCACATGCGGCCCGGCTTGCTCCGGCCCGTGGGCGACGACGACCGGGTGACCGGGAGTGGGGCGCGCCGCGGCCGAAAAGCCGAGATCGCCAAGTTCGGCCACGAGCCAGTCGGCGGCGCGCTGGCACTCCGCAGCAAAGGCAGGATCGGTGGAGATCGACTTGATGCGCAGGAGTTCGAACAGCCGCGACAGGCTTTGCTCGAGCCCGGCATCAACCTGGGCGAGAACGGCATCAATCTGGGCGGAATTAGGCATTTTCTGGTCCTGCGACGAATCCGGTAGGGTGCCGCACCATGACGCAGGGATAAGCGCCATGTCCACCCTTCGCAGGGGGGTGTTTATTGTCATACTAATGCGCCTATGATGAGCCTAGAAAACCACTTTACGGTGCAAGGATGACGGACATGGACCGATCGAGTGGGCGAGCACGACACTCGGGCGATTTGATCGCATCGCTCTCCGGTCGAAACCCCGCCCGCAATCTGCACTCCGATGTCCTCTGGCACCTCGGTTTCGCCATCGTCTCGGGGCGTTATGCCGAAGGCACGATCCTGCCATCGGACGGTGAACTGCTCGAGCAGTTTGGCGTATCGCGGACCGTGCTGCGGGAGGCGCTGAAGACGCTGGCCGCCAAGGGGCTGATCGAGGCGCGAGCGCGCATCGGCACGCGCGTGCTGCCGCGCAATCGCTGGAACCTGTTTGATGCCGACGTTCTGGCCTGGCACTTCGAGCTCGGCCCCGAAGTCAGCTTCCTGCGCAGCCTTGCCGAAGTGCGCATCGGCATCGAGATCGAAGCTGCGGCCCTCGCCGCCCATCGGCGCACCGACGCGCAGGCCGAAGCCATGGCCGAAGCGGTGAGCCAGATGGAAGCATCGACCACGCCGGAAGATTTCGCTCGGCACGATCTGCAGTTCCACCGGCTGGTCGCCGAAGCATCGGGCAATCCCTTCATGGCCTCGATCAGCGCATTGGTCGAAATGGCGCTGACGGCGGCTTTCACCATTTCCTCGCCGGTCAACGAGCCCACCGCACTGGCACAGACCGTGACTGTCCATGGCGCCATCGCAAAGGCGATCAGCGAAGGGGATGCCCAAGGCGCCCGGGATGCCATGCGCGTCGCCATTTCCGATGGCTTTGCCCGCGCCGCCGGCCGGATGGACCAGGGCTAGCCGGCAAGGAAGCGCTCGAGATTGTCGAGCGACGCATTCATTCCCGCGAGATGATCGGCCTGGGAAATGCCCTCGGGAACCTCATGGGCTTCCATGCTGACTTCCGTGCCCTGCGGTACTGCAAGAAGCTTCCAGTGCATCACCATGGTGCCGGCAAAGCGGGGATCGTCGGAAACGAAATCGACGGACTGGGACACCAGCGAGCCCGGGACAAGGTCGAGAAAGCGCAGATCCGAAATGTCCGCATTGTCCCCGCTCTTGCCTGATATGGCCGGATCGCAATAGCGCAGCACCATGCGGCAGTGGCCACCGGGACGCAGATCGAACTGGAGGATTTCCCCGCTCATGCCGTCGGGCGGCAGCCAGTCGACGAGCGCGTCAGGATCGGTCATGGCGGCATAGACGGCCTCGGGCGAGGCCTCGATGACGCGGCTGCAACGGTCGATGCGGGACATTTGGCGCCTCCTCTGACAGAGGCGCCATTTTCAACTAAAGACCGGCCTTTTCCAAGGCGGGAAGCAATTGTGTGGCGATGGCATCGGCCGTCAGCGGTCCGACATGCTTGAAGGTAATGACGCCGTTTCCGTCGACGACGAAGGTTTCCGGAACGCCATAAACGCCCCAATCGATGGAGACGCGCCGGTCGCGATCGGCTCCTATGGCGTCATAGGGATTGCCGAGTTCGGCCAGAAACGCGCGTGCATTCTCCGGAGCATCGGAATGGTTGATGCCAAAGAGACGGACATTGGTCTGTGCCTTGAGGGTTTCAAGCAGGGGATGCTCGGCCCGGCAGGGAATGCACCAGCTGGCGAAAACATTGACCACTGTGGGCTCGCCCTTGAGGGCGGCCGTATCAAAACCGGGAACGTTCATGCCCTCGACCGGCGCGAGGGTGAATTCGGGCGCCGGCTTGTCGATCAGCACCGAGCGGACGAGACTTGGATTGCGGTCCATCGAGGTGGCGAAAATCGCCACCAGCCCGACCAGTGCCAGCAGCGGCACGAGGAACAGCGCATAGCGCATCAGCGCGTTCCGCCGCGCTTGGTGTCGCCAAGCTCTTCGAGCCGGCGCTTGGTGCGCCGGGCATCGATCAGTATCCAGGCGACAAGCGCCGCCAGCCCCCCGAAAACCCCCACATAGGCGCCGACGATGAATTGGGCATGTTGGCCAAGTTCGATCATGCGGCCTCTCCCCGTGCGGCGCGGCGCTCCAGCGTTGCAACCCGGCGCTTGCGCACTTCGGTGCGCATGGCGACCAGCTGCAGAGTGACGAAGAAAAAGGTGAAGGCGAAGAACATGATGAACAGCGGCGTCAGGATCGAGCCTGCAACCGTGGGGCCATCGGCCCGGAAGACACTGGCCGGCTGATGCAGGGTCGACCACCAGTCGACCGAAAACTTGATGACCGGAACGTTGATTGCCCCGACGAGCGTGAAGATGGCGACGACGCGCGCGGCGCGTAGTTGGTCATCGAAGGCGCGCCACAGGGCGACGATGCCGAGATAGATGAACAGCATGACCAGCGTCGAGGTCATGCGGCCGTCCCATTCCCAGAACGTGCCCCAGGTCGGCCGGCCCCAGAGCGAACCGGTAAACAGGGCCATGGCGGTGAAGGCGGCGCCCAGCGGCGCTGCGGCCTTCATCGACACGTCGGCCATGGGATGGCGCCAGACCAGCGTGCCGAGCGCCGAGACGGTCATGGTGCCATAAACGAATTGGCTGAGCCAGGCGCTGGGGACATGCACATACATGATGCGCACCGTGTCGCCCATCTGGTAGTCGGCGGGCGAACTGAAGAAGGCATAATAGAGCCCTGCCAGGAACAGCGCGCCGGTCAGGACGGCGAGCGGCAGGATGAAGGGGCGCGACCAGATGACGAACTGGCCGGGATGGGCCAGCCGGCTCCACCAGCTTTGTTTTGGACTTGTCTCGATGCTCATGGGCCTAGGGCTTTAATCTTCTCCCCAGTCTATCGCAAGCGCCGCCGCAAAGGGAGAGAGCGCAATTGCCATGAGACTGAGTGCCGCAAGCAGCAGCAAGGCCGCCCCGGCCTGGTCGGGTCCACCCTGCGAGGAAATGGCGCCGACCCCGAAGATCAGCACCGGCACGCAAAGCGGGGCGATAAGGATCGGCGCGATAAGCCCGCCCCGGCGCGTTGCCGCGGTGATTGCGGCGCCAATGGCCCCGAAAGCGGCCAGCGCCGGCGTGCCCACGAGCAACGACAAGATGGTGCGAATAAGCGTCGGCCCGTCCATGGCGAGGAGCAGGGCAAGGAAGGGTGAGGCGATGATGAGCGGCAGCGCGGCGGTCAGCCAATGGGCGATCACTTTTGCGCCAACCATGGCCGAAAGCGGCAAATCGGCAAGCCGATAGAGGGCCAGGGTGCCGTCCTCACGGTCTGGCCTGAACAGGCGATCGAGCCCGAGCAACATGGAAAGGAATGCCGCGATCCAGACGATGCCCGGAGCAATGCGCGCGAGCAATTCCTTGTCCGGCCCCACGGCAAAGGGCACGATTGCGCCGACAATGATGAAAAACAGCAAGAGCGTGAGAATTTCACCGCCCCCGCTGAGCGAGAGGCGAATTTCGCGCCGGAGGACGGCAGAGAAACCGGTCATGCCGTCGCTCCCAGCGTGAAGGCGGTGAGGCCGGGGACATCGATGGCGTCGTGGGTGGCGATGACGGCGAGCCCGCCACTGGCGAAATGTTCGGCCAGGAGCCGGACGAGCAGCCCCTGCCCCTCCGCATCGAGCGCAGCCGTCGGCTCGTCGAGCAGCCAGACCGGTCGGATGGACACGAGGAGGCGCGCAAGGGCGAGGCGCCGCTGTTGTCCGGCAGAGAGATAGCCGGCATCGACGCGGGCCAGCCGCCCCAGGCCGACCTGGTCAAGCGCTTTTTGGGGCGCAATGCCGGTCGCCCCGTTTATGCCCATCCAGAATGTCAGGGTATCGAGAACGCTCATGCGGGGCCGAACGGCGTTGCGGTGGCCGCAATAATGGATCGCGGGGCCGGCCTCTTCCGCATGCCCTTCAACCGAGACCTCGCCCTCGATGGGATCGAGCAGTCCAGCCAGGGTAAGCAGCAGGGTCGATTTGCCGGCCCCATTGGGTCCGCGCAGCAAGAGGCCGCTGCCGGAGGCGACGCTCAGCGTCAGCCCGCGCGCCAGAATTGTGTCACCCCGCCCGACGCTAACCG
>Ga0247738_10001019_pt1 | contig 10332 bp, 6 predicted proteins | sample UWRJL013104B2_FD_180936 | JGI IMG/M metagenome (GOLD analysis project Ga0247738, IMG submission 180936) | Plant litter microbial communities from Arlington Agricultural Research Station in Wisconsin, United States - UWRJ-L013-104B-2 | ecosystem: Environmental > Terrestrial > Plant litter >...
GCGGCGCCGAACGGCAGCATCAGCAGCAACAACGACCCGTACAGCGCGTGCTTGAACATTGGCGTGGCTCCGGATAAGGAAGGAGCCCCTGCCCCAAAGGGGGAGAATGGGACAGGGGCCCCCGGGAGCCCGGCCATTGGCGGATGGCCGGGTTTGTTGCGCTCAACGCGTACTGCTTGCGAAAGCGGACAGACTTACTCGCCGGTGCCGCCACCGCCGCCGGTGGCCGGCTGCGCAACGGCCAGGGCCAGGCTGTTGGCCTGCAGGTTGCCCGAGCCGGAGGCGACGTTCACGCCGATATTGCCGGTGGCGCCGCGGAACGCATCACCGGACAGTGACGCGTTGTTCTCGGCATTGACGTTCACCCAACGGGTGGTGCGCACGGTGCCGCTGAGGCTTGCATACAGGTCCGCGGCCCCGACTTCGATGAAGCCCAACCGGCCTTCTTCGTCGGTGTCGAAGGCGATGCCACCCACGCCGTCCGTATACGGGTTGGCGGTGGCATTCTGGATCTCGCTGTCCATGTCGAGATGGCCGGTGCTGTTGCCGCCCGGATGCGGCAGTTCACCGCTCCACGAATCCAGGTAGTAGTTGTCCTTCTGGTAGGCGTTGCCACGACCTTCGTAGACACCGCCACCGATGGCCAACGTACCGCCGGCGACGCGACCACGCATGGTCACTTCGGTGGTGTCGGACATGGCGCGCGTGTAGCCTTCGTTGCTCACGCTGTTGCCGGTGGAGACCTGGTTGGAGCTGATGCTCGACTGCGCCATGCGTGCGGTGGACACCGAGGCGGCGAGCGCGTTCTTCTGCTCGTTGTTGTTGCCCGCTGCGCTGTTCACGCCGATGTTGCCGCTGGCGTCGCGGAAGGCGTTTCCGCTGAGGCTGGAGTTGTTGACCACGCCTTCGTTCATCGTGGTGTTGCCCGCGCCATACTGGTTCACGAACACTTCCGCATCGGACATGCCGAAGGTGAAGGAGGCATCGGCCGCAGACAGCGAGGCGGCGTTGTCCTGGGCGTTGTTGTCACCGGCGGCGACGTTGAAGCCGAGGTTGCCGGAGGCATCCTGGCCGACGTTTTCGCTGATGGACGCGTTGTTGTCGAGCAGCGTGTTGGACGCTTCGTTGTTGGTGATCGACTGGCGGTTGTCGATGACGGCGATGGCCGCCGAGTTCACTTCCAGCTCGCCGGTGATTTCCGGATCACCCGAGAAGTTGATGTCCGAGCTCAGGCGCAGGTCCTTTTCCAGGTTCACGTCGACACCGTGGTTGTTCTTTTCCTTGCGCTCGTCGGCCTGGATGTTGCTGTTCTCGTTCACCGTCACGGTGCGGTTGCGGGTGACGTCGCTGTTGACGGTGCTGTTGCTGGTGGAATTGCTGTTGGTGGTGGTGTTGCGGGTCCGGTTCCAGGTACGCGAGTCGGTGAGCGTATTGGTTTCGGTGTTGGTATCGGTGTTGGTGTTGGTGCGCGTTTCGACCACGTTGTGGAGGTGGTTGATGTTCGCGTTCTGGTTCTGGTTGTCGCGGTCGTTGCCCCAACCGTTGGCGCCGGCGGAAGCAGACGCGGCGGCGATGGCCAGCGCAAGTACGGTCCGTTTCATGTTGGTGTTCATGGTGCCCTCTCTCTCATCACAGACAATCGGGTGGATGTGACTACTCACGGGGTGGACTGCACCGAGATGCTCAGTTGATTGGCGGTGGCGTTGCCGGATCCCGCGATCTGATTGAGTTGCAGGACGCCGTCGAAGCCCTGCAGCGCGGTGGCTTCCACCGCCACGCTGCGGGTTCCGGCCGGCCGGCCGCGAGTAGCGGCCGCCTGCCCCCCTGCTGACACGAGCGCCCCCGATGAGGCCAGGGCCTCGTCGTTCGACTCGCGTATGCCCTGTTGCGCCAGCGTGGCAGTGACGACGTTGATGGTCGCGTTGCCGGTTCCACTGGCCTGGTTGATCATGGCGACGCCGCCGGCGCCGCTGAGTGCCTGTCCGCCGATGCTGGCGCTGGCGTCCATCGGGCCGTCGCCGAGCACCTGGTTGGCGCTGTATTGCTGGCGGGCGTTGATGGCAATGTGTGCGTTGGAGCCGTTGGCGATGCCGAGCAGGTTGGCCTGCTGGTTGAGGTCGCCGGCGGTCATGTTGACGGTGATGGCACCGTCGGCGCCGGACAGCGCGCGACCGTCGATGCGGCTGGTGTTGAGGTAGGACAGCATGGCGGCATAGTCATCGGCCTGCTGCGCGTGGAGCGGCAGCGGCGATGCGATGACGGTGGCCAGCAACAGGGTGCGATGCAGGCGGTTCATTTGCCAGGCCCGCCCGCAGGTTGGCCCAGCGGGAACTGCGCGAGCGCGCCGCGGACCTGGTCGCCGATGCCGCGGGTGGCACCGGTGACGGCGCCCATGGGGCCGCCGATGGCGTTGCTGAGCTGGCCGCCGGAGAGCACGCCGCTGTCGGTCACTTTGCCCAAGGTGGAGGTGACGTTGGTGCCGGTGACGCGTTCGATGGTGGTCTGGGTGTGGGTGACGGCGGCACCGGTGTTGGAGCCCAGCGAGGCATAGTCGTCGTCGCTGAGTTCGTCCATGCCGGTGGAGGTGCCCAGGGCCTGGTTTACTTCGCGCTTGGGCGAGGGGTCGGCGATGAGGGCCATGCCGGGAGGCGCGGGCCGGTACGCGGGCCGGGCGGAGACATCGCGCAGGAGGACGATTTCACCGGGCTGCGCCTTGACGCCCTGGCGTGCGCCGGAGGCCTGGGCGGACATCGGCAGGGCCAGCGCGGTGGCGAGCAGCCAGAGTGCGGCGGTGGTGGTGCGGTGTGCGGCAACGCTGTCCATGGCGCCCTCCTCGAAACGTGCGGAGGGGTAACGCAGCAATCGTGCCAACTCCGCGCGCCAGCAAATACGGGCCTTCGCCGCCACTACGGGTGTAACAGCGCAACAGCGTTGTTACAGATTCGTTGGACATAACATCTGCTGAACAAGCGCATCACACGACCGACAAGCCCGCCGCTGCTCGGTTCTTCGTGGGTGTATCAGGTGTGTTACACCGGCTGATACACCGTTTACAGCGCGTAGTCAGGTTGGTCACACGCGTTTTGTTTTACCGCAGTGCGCGTGCTGTCTCTACAGTTGCGTGGTTACGAGCGGTGCGGCGAAAAGCGTCGTTTGCCTTGTGCCCCCAACCTGGGATGGGGTGGGTGGGTTCACGGGACACGCCGCAAGTACGTCCGTGTAGGCTCCGTCGGCGCATCCATGCGCCTCAGGGTCCCGTGAACCCACCCACCCCATCCCTCGACAGTTTGCTGGTGGCCTTGGGCAAGCCAACAAGCAACAGCGGCGTTCCCCTGACTCCATTCCCAGATCCAAGCCTCGGCTAGCAAGCGGATTGCAGACTGCAGTGCGCGTGCATTTGCGGGTGCACTGCGCTCATGCTCTTCTCTGCACACCGACGCAGTGTGGATGGGTCGGCATGGGTGGGTAGCCGGGACCCTGAGCGCCATGGATGGCGCGACGGAGCCTACACGGACGTACTTGCGGCGTGTCCCGGATACCCACCCATGCCGACCCACCCCAGCAGCACCGGGACACCGGCTTTGAGCTGTTGAAGTTGAATTTGAATTTGCTTTCAGCTTCTAAAAAAAACAGGCCCGCTTTCGCGGGCCCATCCTCATCGCCATCGAACGCGACACTCAGGACGATCGTTTTTCCAGCTCGTCCACGCCCAGATTGGTGGAGGGGTTGTCGTACACCGCCTTGTCCAGCAACCCGGTCTCCTTGGCCACCAGCACCGGCACCAGCATCTGCCCGGTCACATTGGTCATCGTCCGCATCATGTCCAGGATCCGGTCGATCGCGTACAGATACCCGATCGTCTCCAACGGCAGGTTCGCCGCACTCAGCACCACCGTCGCCATCACCACCGCCGTGCCCGGCACGCCCGCTGTCCCGAAACTGCCCAGCACCGACGCGATCAACACCACGATGTACTGTTCCGGCGTCAACGGAACCCCCGTGTACTGCGCGATGAACACCGCGCACAACGCCGGATAGATCGCGCCGCAGCCGTCCATCTTGATGCTCGCGCCCAACGGCACCGCGAACGACGCGTAATCCTTGTTCACGCCCAGATTGTGCGTGATCGACCGCATCGCCGCCGGCATCGCCGCAAAGCTCGACGAACTCACGAACGCCACCTGCATCCCCGGCGCCGCCCCGCGGAAGAACTTCAGCGGATTCAACCCGTGCGACAACAACAGCCCCCCGTACACCACCACGATGTGGAACGCGCAGGCCACGTACAGCGCCAGCACGAAGTTGCCCAGCGGCAGCAGCTTCTCGAACCCGTAACTGCCCACCAGCCCCGCAATCAGCCCGAAGGTTCCCAGCGGCGTCATCTCCAGCACGAAGCGCGTCACCTGGATCATGATGTCGCTCATCTGCCCGGTCAGCTTGCGCGCCTCGGCCACCTTGTCGCCCAGCTTCACCATCGCAAAGCCCAGCAGCCCCGCGAAGAAGATCACCGGCAGGATCGACCCGCGCCCCGCCGCCAGCACCGTCTCGCCGGCCGCGTTCACCCGCGTGCCAATCCCCGTCAGCGCGTAGAACACATTCGACGGCACCACGTCCATCAGCACCTTCACCACGCTGGGCACTTCGCGCGGCGTATAGCCGTGGTCCATGCTCAGGCTCAGGTTGCCCGTGCCCGGCTGCAGGATCGTACCCACCGCCAGCCCCACGCAGACCGCCAGCGCCGCGGTGATGATGAACCACAGGAACGTGCGCCCGCCCAGGGCCGCCACCGACTTCTGCCCGTGCAGCGAGGAGATCGCATTGATCACCGCGAAAAACACCAGCGGCACCGCGATCATCTTGATCAGCGTCACGTACAGATCGCCCAACGGACCGAACCATACCTCGGCCGCCGGGCCCAGCAACCACCCGGCCAGCGCACCCAGCACGAAGCCGCCCAGCACGCGTTGCCAGAACGGAATCCGCAACCACGCAGAAACCAGCTTCATGAGCTTTCCAGAGAGAATTCGACAGCTAGGCACCTTAGCCCAACCGCGCCTGCGGAACGAGGCGCACACGGAAAATCAGCGTGTCATCGGCGTGCCTTGCGCCGTTCTGCATAATGAACGCCCGATTCACCTGTGAGATATGCCTGTCCATGTCCCGTTCCACGTCCCTGGTGGCGGCCATCGCCACCACCCTGCTGCTGGGCGCCTGCGCCACCAGCACCCCCGCCGCCACGGCCCCCGGCGCGGTTGCCGTCGATGTTCCCGCCGTCGCCCACCCGGCCGGTGAAACCCCCCAGTGGTGGTACCGCAGCGGGGCCGCCCGTGCCGCCGGCAGCGGCGCCATGGACGGCAAGGCCAAGAATGTCATCCTGTTCCTGGGTGACGGAATGAGCCTCACCACGGTCGCCGCCGCGCGGATCTTCGAAGGCCAGCGCAACGGCAACCCGGGTGAAGAGAACCTGCTGTCCTGGGAGCGCTTCCCGGCCACCGCGTTCAGCAAGACCTACAACACCGACTCGCAGACCCCCGATTCGGCCGGCACGATGACCGCCATCACCACCGGCGTGAAGACCCACATGGGCGCCATCGGCGTCAGTGCCGGCACCCGCAACGACTGCGCCGACAGCCTCAACAAGGGCCTGCTGACCTGGCTGCAGCTGGCCGACAGCGCGCACATGGCCACCGGCATCGTCTCCACCGCGCGCCTGACCCACGCCACCCCGGCGGCCACCTACGCGCACTCCCCCGAGCGCAACTGGGAAAATGACACCGACGTGCCCGAGGCCGCCAAGGCCGCCGGCTGCACCGACATCGCACAGCAGCTGCTGTCCACCGCGCGCTATGGCCGGGGCCCGCTGGTCGCCCTGGGCGGCGGCCGCGGTGAATTCACCACCGTGGAAGAGCGCGATCCCGAGTACGACGACAAGGTCGGCCAGCGCCTGGACGGGCGCAGCCTGGTCACCGAATGGCAGCAGGCCCACCCGCAGGGCGCGTATGTCTGGAACGCCAAGCAGCTGCAGGCCGCACGCAATGCCCCGGCACTGCTGGGCCTGTTCGAGCCGGACCACATGCGTTATGAGATCGAGCGCAAGGACGACCCGTCCGGCGAACCCAGCCTGGCCGAGCTGACCAAGGCCGCCATCAACACCCTCTCCCGGCACAAGGAAGGCTACGTGCTGATGGTCGAGGGCGCCCGCATCGACCATGCCAACCACAGCGGCAACGCGTACCGCGCGCTCAGCGACACCGTGGCCCTGTCCGATGCCGTGCGCGCGGCCGTCGAGGCGACCTCCGACCAGGACACCCTGATCATCGTCACCGCCGACCATTCGCACACCCTGAACTTCGTCGGCTACCCGGCCCGCGGCAACCCGATCCTGGGCAAGGTGAAGGACAAGGGCGGCGAAGACGGGTTGGGCGCGCTGGATCTGGCACGGGACGGGGGCGGCCAGCCGTACACCACGCTGACCTACGCCAATGGCCCGGGCTTCACCGGCGCCACCAACCAGCAGCCGGCCGGCCCGAAGCGCTACCCGCACAATCCGTCCAGCTTCGACCCGTCCACCGGCCGTCCCGACCTGACCGCGGTGGATACCGAGCACCCGGATTACATGCAGGAAGCGCTGGTGCCGGGCAAGAGTGAATCGCACGGTGGCGAGGACGTGGGCATCTGGGCACGCGGCCCGGGCAGCAAGGCGATCCGCGGCACGCTGGAGCAGAACGCGATCTACCACATGATCGTGCAGGCTACCCCGCGCCTGCGTGAGCGGCTGTGCGAAGCCGGCACCTGTGATGGCAACGGCGTACCGGTGGAACTGCCGGCACCGGTGAAGTTCGAGCGGAAACCGGCTGCCGAGTAAGGCGCTGGCTGGGAGGATGTGAAGCGAAGGCGGCGACCCCTGCGGGTTGCCGCCTTTTCTTTCACTTGGACAAAGGCAGACCGATCCGTTAGACCTTATGGAGGACTGAGGAGAGCAGGTCATGACCTACGATCACACGCGTGCGCTTGAACTTCTGAGGCTCGGCTCAGGCAACGTGATGGCAGATTTCCGGGAAGACCAGGAAGCCGCCATACGTCACGTCGTGGAGGGCGCAGGGCGTCTGCTCGTTGTGCAGAAAACCGGCTGGGGCAAGAGCTTCGTGTACTTCATCGCGACCCGGCTGCTCCGCGACAGGGGTGCCGGCCCTGCTCTGCTGGTATCGCCCTTGCTGGCACTCATGCGCAATCAGGTCCTTGCAGCGGAGCGCATGGGCCTTCACGCTGCGACGCTGAACTCGGAAAACCGCGATGAGTGGGATGCCATCACGGCACGACTGCACAGCAACGACATCGACATCCTGCTCATCTCGCCTGAGCAGCTGGGAAATGAGTACTTCACTGCGGAAATCCTTGCACCGATCGCTTCGGACATCGCGTTGATGGTGATCGACGAAGCCCACTGCATATCAGACTGGGGCCACGACTTCCGTCCGCACTATCGCCTGTTGGAACGCGTGGTGAAGCGACTGCCGCAGAACCTTCGCCTGCTGGCTACGACGGCCACCGCGAATGACCGCGTCATGCAGGACCTGACCGCTGTCCTGGGACCGGGGATGCGGGTGATGCGAGGCAATCTGAATCGAAGCTCGTTGACCCTGCAAACGCTCCAGATGCCCGACAAGGCAAGTCGTCTGGCCTGGTTGGCGCAGCAACTGCACACACTGCCCGGTCACGGCATCATCTACACCCTCACGATAGACGACGCCAATCAAGTCGCAGCATGGCTGCGGCTGCAGGGATTCGCAGTCGACGCCTACACCGGCAAGTCCGGCGAACACCGCCCTGCGCTGGAGCAGGCTCTGCAGGACAACAAGGTGAAGGCGCTGGTCGCAACGACTGCCTTGGGAATGGGCTACGACAAGCCCGATCTTTCGTTCGTCATCCACTACCAGATGCCGGGTTCCGTCGTCGCCTATTACCAGCAGGCAGGGCGTGCGGGACGCGCGCTCGAATCTGCATACGGGGTGCTCCTCAGCGGAGACGAACAGGAAGCAACGCTCGACTGGTTCATCCGCAGCGCATTCCCCAGCCGGGACGAAGTCACCCTGATCCTGGCTGCGCTTGAAAGCGCGCCCGAGGGGCTTTCCGTGCCGGACTTGATGGCGCGCGTGAATCTGGGAAAGGGGCGCATCGAGAAGACGATCACCGCGCTGTCGCTCGAATCACCCGCACCGATCGCACGGCAGCAGACCCGGTGGCAGCTCACGTCCGCCCTGCTGCGTCCTGAATTCTGGTCGCGGGCCGAACGCCTGACGGCACTCCGCTATCAGGAACTGCAGCAGATGAGGACCTACGTCGCTCAGCCCTTTGGCAGCCACATGGCATTTCTCATTGATGCCCTCGATGGCAACAGCGATATGCTCATGCCCCCTCGCCTGCCTGCCCTTCCCTCGGACATCGATACGACGCTGCTACAGCGCGCCCAGGCCTTCCTCAACCGGACCTGTCTGCCCATTGCCCCCAGGCTGAAGTGGCCCGTGGGCGGAATGCCCCGCTTCGGAATCCACAACGCCAGCTCCATTTCGCACGTGGCGCAGGCTGGAAAGGCCCTCTGCATGCTCAATGACGCCGGTCTCGGCCGCCTTGTGCAGGAGGGAAAATATGCCGACCATCACTTCCCCGACCGTCTGGTTGCCGCTTGTGTGGAGATGCTGCAAGATTGGAGCCCGCATCCCGCGCCCACGTGGGTGACCTGCGTGCCCTCCCCGCGACGCCCGGACCTGATGCCAGACTTTGCGATGCGCGTCGCCCATGCATTGGGCCTTCCCTTCTCGGTGGTCATTGCGGAATCACACGAAAGACCAGAGCAGAAGACGATGGCAAACAGCACGCAGCAGGCGCGGAACCTGGATGGCGCTTTCACCATCACCGGATTGCCGTTGTCCAATGGGCCGGTCCTGCTGCTTGACGACATCGTGGATTCGCGTTGGACGCTGACCGTGGCCGCCTGGCTGCTTCGTCGCAGCGGAAGCGGCCTCGTCTGGCCGATGGTGCTTGCCAAGACAGGTCATGGCGGATGACCACCCCCATCTCGCCGAACACCCAGGCCATTCTGCTGCTGACGGCCCCCCTGATCATCGGGAAGGCGAGCGGATCTTCTGATCCGCTGACACCGGGTGAGTACAAGGCACTTGCACGCCACCTGCGCAGCGTCCACCGGCAACCTGCTGACCTTGTCACAGCTGACATGGATTCGGTGCTGCGCGACTGCACTGGCCTTGTTGACAGCGCGCGCCTGCAGAGACTGCTGGGCCGTGGTTTCCTGCTCAGCCAAGCCCTGGAGCGCTGGGGTGCGCGTGCAATCTGGGTTATCAGCCGCGCAGACCCCGGCTACCCGCGACGTCTCAAGACACGCCTTCGCGAAGACGCACCCGCCGTGCTCTACGGGTGCGGCGACCCGCACAATCTGGAGCAGGGTGGGCTCGCCGTTGTGGGATCAAGAAAAGTGACAGACAGCTTGATCGACTACACCACCGCCCTTGGACGTCTGGCCGCGGAAGCAGGGAGGCCGGTTGTGTCTGGCGGGGCGCGAGGGGTCGATCAAGCGGCCATGGGCGGCGCACTGAGCGCGGGCGGCCGGGTCTGCGGGGTTCTGGCAGACAGCCTGGAACAGCACAGCATGACCCGCGCGCAGCGCGATCCGTTGCTGGAGGGTCGCCTCACTTTGGTGTCTCCGTACGATCCGTCTGCCAGCTTCAACGTGGGCCACGCCATGCAACGCAACAAGCTGATCTACGCATTGGCGGATGTGGCGCTGGTGGTCAACGCAGATCTCGGCAAGGGGGGAACCTGGGCAGGCGCGGTTGAACAGCTGGAAAAGCACCGCTTCGTGCCACTTTTCGTACGATCTGCAGGCGAGTCCAGTGCAGGCCTCGACGGACTGCAGGCGAAGGGCGCGTCGCCTTGGCCCGCGCCACTCGACGTCGCCGCGCTGGAACAGGTGTTCCGCGAATCGAGCGGCTACACCGCATCGCGTGGGCGGGATTCCATACGCGCAGTCGCTGAAGCCGCTGCACCCTATGCGACCCAGGACAGCCACGCCATGGAGCCTTACGCCGTGCCTGCGGAGCCTGCTTCGCAGGGTGCACGTGACCTTCTCCAGCAGGGCGTGCGTGCCGCCTTCTCACGGCTGTTGCGTGAACCCCTGCAGGCTGCCGAGATCGCAGCGGCGCTGGAGGTATCGCTCCCGCAGACGCAGGTGTGGCTGACGTGGCTCGTCGATGAGGGTGTGCTGCACCATGAGCGGGCGTCGGCGCACTATGTGCTGCGGACTCCAGTTTCCGTCGA
>Ga0247738_10001020_pt1 | contig 10328 bp, 7 predicted proteins | sample UWRJL013104B2_FD_180936 | JGI IMG/M metagenome (GOLD analysis project Ga0247738, IMG submission 180936) | Plant litter microbial communities from Arlington Agricultural Research Station in Wisconsin, United States - UWRJ-L013-104B-2 | ecosystem: Environmental > Terrestrial > Plant litter >...
ACGGAATGAGACTGCCGCGTTTGAAGGCATCCTTCAAGGCAAGCCTCGAAATGCACCCAATGCCCAGCCCTGATTCAACGGCGCGCTTGATTGCTTCGGTGTGTTCCAGCTCTAACAAAATTTTTATATTCGTCAGGTGGTGGCGCATGGCCGCATCGAATACCTGGCGAGTTCCTGAGCCGCGCTCACGTAAAATCCAGTTTTGATCGGCCAGGTCCTGCAAATTTAAATTGGAATTTTGGGCCAAGGGATGATCTGGCGCGGCAAAAATAACTAACTCATCGTCCACCCATGGTTTTATTTCGAGGTCGGGATGATGGCTGTCGCCCTCAATTAACCCTAGGTCCAACTTGAAATGCGCAACTTGTTCAACAATTGTGGAGGTGTTCTGCACCGCAAGTTCAACCCGGCTGCCTGGGTTTTGTTGCATGTAGTCACCTATTAATAAGGTGGCAAGATAGTTGCCTATAGTCAGGGTTGCGCCAATACGTAAAGACCCTACACCAGTTTTGCCTTCTAGCAGCGACTCGAGTTCTCGAGCGCGATCAAGTAGCTCCATCGCGCGAGGTAAAAGCTCCTTTCCTTCTGTGTTCAATTGCAACCGTTTGCCCTGGCGATCAAATAAACGTGTACTGAATTGCCGCTCTAGTTCTGCCAGAGCCATACTCGTCGCCGATTGCGTCATTGATAAGGTTTGAGCTGCGCGCGACACGCTTCCTTCGCGGCCGATGGCTACAAGAACTTCAAGTTGGCGAAGGCTAAATTTCATTTTCAGTGATTAACTCAAAAATAAAGGCGGTAATTTCGATTTTATGGCTCTAAAAGTTGCTAAAGACAGCAAGTTTTTTGCGCCGACGGACTATAATGCGTGCCGATTTAGCTTGCCCAGCCGCTCTCCGAAAAAAATATGTGAGCTTCCTATATCAGTATTGCTGATTAAGAATATAAGGGTAATCAATTTTACAGATGTTATTCAAGTACTTATAATTGCGCCAAAATCATGACGGAGTCGCAAACATGAAGGTGTTGGTTGGAATCAAGCGCGTTGTCGATCATAACGTGCGCGTACGAGCAAAGGCAGATGGCAGCGGTGCGGATATAGCCAGTGCCAAAATGAGCATAAATCCGTTTGACGAACATGCGGTAGAGGAGGCAGTGCGTCTTAAAGAAGCGGGAGTGGCTTCCGAAGTTATAGTCGTAACTTTTGGCGCGACCAATGCTCAGGATGTATTGCGCCACGCATTGGCATTAGGTGCTGATCGGGCCATTCTGGTAGAGACCAATGAACATCTGGGTTCGCTGGCAACCGCAAAAGCACTGCGCGAAATTTCTAAGCGCGAAGCCCCACAACTTATTCTGATTGGCAAGCAAGCGATTGATGACGATGCCGCCGAAGTTGGTCAAATGCTGGCTGCTTTGTTAAATGTCGGTCAGGGCACCTTTGCATCCAAATTAGTTATTGCTGATGGAAAGGCGTCTGTGACTCGCGAAATTGATGGTGGTCAGGAAACATTGGAGTTGAACTTGCCTGCAGTTATCACTGCAGATTTACGCTTGAACGATCCGCGTTATATCAAGCTCCCCAACTTAATGTTGGCGAAGAAAAAACCACTGGAAACTATCGCGTTGACTGACCTCGACATTAACCCTGTAAGTAAAGTTTCGACAATCAATGTTGCTGAGCCACCTGTACGTGCTCCGGGTAAAATGCTCAACAATGTTGAAGAGTTGATTGAAATTTTGCGCGCACAAGTGAAGGTATAGGTGAACTCGATGTCGATTTTATTAATTGCTGAATTCGATCAAAACGCATTAAAACCTGCAAGCCGTTCTGCGGTTACCGCAGCGAGCCAAATTAGTGGCGAGATTGATGTATTGGTTGCTGGCCACAATGTTGCCGCCATTGCTGAGCAGGTCGCCAAAATCAAAGGTGTAACACGAGTGTTGGTTGCCGATGATGTTGCCTTCGCAAAACCACTTGCAGAAAATCTTGCACCTTTAGTTCAAAACATTGCATCAAAATATTCACATGTTATTTCTGCAGCCTCTAGCTTTGGAAAAAACCTATTACCGCGTGTTGCCGCGCTATTAGATGTAGACATGGTTTCAGAAGTTACCAAAATTATCGATGCAGAGACTTATGTTCGTCCGCTTTACGCAGGTAATTTAAATGCAACAGTGAAAACCGCTGAGGCAATCAAGCTGCTCACGATTCGCCCCACGGGATTTGTTGCCGCACAGGATGGCGATCAGTCTGCTCCTATAGAAAATATTTCTGCAACGGGTGATAAAGCTTTATCTCGATTTGTTAATGAGCAAATTCAAACGAGTGAACGCCCTGAATTGGCCACTGCGCGAATTGTTGTTACCGGTGGCCGCTCACTAGGCAGCGCTGAAAAATTTGATGCACTTATGACACCTTTGGCAAATAAATTAGGTGCAGCTATAGGGGCAACTCGTGCAGCCGTAGATGCTGGCTTTGCCCCTAATGAATGGCAAGTTGGTCAGACAGGAACAGTAGTGGCTCCAGAAGTATATGTTGCTATTGGTGTTTCCGGCGCCGCACAACATATTGCCGGCATGAAAGAAAGCCGTTTGGTTATCGCTATCAATCAAGATCCGGATGCCCAGATATTTCAGTGGTCTGATTACGGTTTAGTTGCAGATTTATTTGATGCGTTGCCAAAAATTTCAGCAGCACTGTAAAACATTTTAGAAACTTATTTCTGTAGATTTTCTTTTTAGAAACTTGATTAAGGTAAAGAACATGGCTGCTGTAGCTTCCGAAAAAGTATTGAGTGTACGTCACTGGAATGATTCGTTATTTAGTTTCACCACCACGCGTTCAGATGCGTTGCGTTTTGAAAATGGCCAATTTGTAATGATTGGTTTGGAAATTAATGGTCGCCCGCTGTTGCGCGCCTACAGTATTGCCAGTGCAAATTACGAAGAAGAGCTGGAATTTTTCAGCATTAAAGTTCCCAATGGTCCTCTGACATCGCATTTGCAAAATCTTAAAGTAGGTGACGAATTGTTGGTAGGTAAAAAACCAACGGGGTCGCTATTAATAGACGATTTGAATCCTGGGAAACACCTATATTATTTGAGCACAGGCACAGGTCTTGCTCCATTCCTGAGCTTAATTCGCGACCCATCGGTTTACGAAAAATTTGAGAAAGTGGTTTTGTTTCACGGTGTGCGCACGGTGAGTGAATTGGCTTATATGGATTACATCACCAACGAATTGCCCAACAATGAATTTTTTGGCGATTTAGTGCGTGAAAAGTTGATTTACTATCCTTCAGTAACGCGCGAACCTTTCCGCAATCAGGGTCGCTTGACTGAGTTGGTTGAAAGCGGCAAGTTATTCGAAGATATCGGTTTACCGCCTTTTAACCCGGAGACTGATCGCGCCATGTTGTGCGGTAGCCCGGAGATGCTTAAAAGTACATGTGAGTTACTGGATGCGCGAGGGTTTAAAATCTCTCCCCGCATTGGTGAGCAAGGTGATTATGTAATTGAACGTGCGTTTGTTGAGAAATAAATAACCACCGCGTTAAAGAAGCGGATTAGCGAAGGCGATCCGCTTTTTTTATTTCATCCATTAATTCAAATCTGTGAAAAAACGATATTTATACGAATTGCGTGTGCTGAACCTCTGAAGCCTTAATGTCTTTGTTGTAAATTTCGATTCCACTTTAATCTAGACAAATTTTAATTTTTGAAAGGATAAACTTATGTTGAGAAATAATTTGGCTATGGCTGTCGCCATCTTATCTACCGCCACATTTTCATACACCGTAGTCGCTGATGAGGTTAGGCCATGGGAAGTAGAAGTGGAACTAGGCGCTATAGCGACCTCCGGTAATACCCAAACCACCAGTTTGCACTCCAAGGTAGATGTTAAGCAAAATCTACAAAAATTCCGCAATGAATATATTCTTAGTTCTTTATATAAGAAGGATGAGGTTCTTCAGGACGATAACACCAAGAGCAAGGAAAAAACAGCTGATAAATATCTGGTTTCTGCAAAATCTGCATACTTATTAGAGGCGGATAAACCTAAAGATGTAGATAAATCTTCCTACTTGTTTGGTTTTGCATCCTACACCGAAGACCAATTTGGCTCTTACAGAACTTACGAGACGGTCGCTTTAGGTTACGGTGATTGGATTTATTCAAATGAGACGGTTAATTGGTTTTTAGAGGCTGGTCCAGGTTACTTCCGCGGTGAAAAAGTTGTTGAGACAGATAATGTTGATGAGCCTTATATTCTTGAAGATGAAAGCGGCGGGCTATTACGTGCAGCTACCGAACTGCAGTGGCGCTTTAGCCAAACGGCTGTATTTAAACAGATCCTAAGCGTTGAGTATGCGTCAGATAATACTCGTGTATTAAGTGAAACGTCAGTGGCGGCATCAATTACCAATGCGATGCAAATGAAAGTCGGCTTTGCTGTTGCGAGCGACAGCAAAGTTGCACCAGGGAAAGAGAAGACGGATACAATAACGTCCGCTACCTTGGTTTATAAATTTTAGTAATTACTTCAAACTCTATAAATTCACCAGCGTTGGGTTGCGCACCAAACGCTGGTGAATTTATTTTTCCAGTCGTTATTACACACGATTTTCGTAGTGGCAATTCCAGCAAAGTTCAAAAGACGTTGCATTAGGTTCGCTGCAATTATTGCAAATCCAATCTTCAATACTTGTGTTGTTAAAAGACGTTTTTATAATGTCCAAGGCTCTGTCGTAATCCTCATCGTGAAGAATCCACACTTCAAGCCATGTGCTTAGAAAAGATAAATCTCCAGAACCCCCGCCTGCATATTCATTTTTTAACGTAACTTCAATATCGGCGTTTTCCAGAATATTTTGAATATTATTTACGAGTAAACGATTTTCATGGGTATAAATCAATTTCATAATATTTACTCAGCAGTATTTTATGATTGAAATTACATATTTAAATTGTCAAACGACGTAATCCTACAACAGCTAAACCAAAAACAATTAATATCAGCGGCGTAGGTTCTGGAACAGTAGAGTGAGTGAACGTTAAATTATCAATGCCCGCACCAATACGGAAATTAGCATAGCTTTCAAGGTATATGTGACTTATCCCCACTGGCGAATTAAAAGAGAAAAATTCATTAGGAATGGTTGGGATGTAGTCTTCCTCGGAACCTTTCCAGCCCGACGTATATTTAGTGGCAATCAAACCAAGCTCCCCGAAGATGCTAATGACCAATGAGTAGTCGTAGGCGGGGGTAACATTCATACTGAAGAAAGTCGGTAACTCGCCCACAAAAGTTAGCGAAGCAAAATTACTGGTCACCATCGCATTTTGCGAGTTAGACCCATCGACCCATGCATCTGCTATCAATAAACCTTTTGAAAGATATTGATCAGTCAATGGATTGTCGCACCAGCAGGAATTGTACTCGGGGTGGGTAACGGTTAAGTCATCAAAATCTATGGTCACCGCAGATGACTGAGCTGCCAATCCAGAAGAAAAAAACAGTGCGGTTATATATTTGATGAGTCTAGTTGTGTTGAAGATACATAGATTGTTTTTGACGTTCATATCAACCTCCTTTGAGTCAACATAGTGTTGGGTTTGATAGAGGTTAACGTTGTACTTTTAGAATGTCTAGCTATTGATCTGTTTAGATTTCAACTTCAATAAATCTCTTCCCGCTATTAAGTAAAGGAAAATAAAGTGCCGTTTTAATAATATTTTCTCCAAGTGCTTCAAAGCAGGATTTGTAGCGTGCAAGTTGCGCTTTGTAGGCGGTCATTTCTTGAATTAAAAAGTCATCAACAGACTGTCCTGCACTTGGTTCACTGCTTTTGTAATCAATAATCCAACGCGCCCCGTCCACTACAAAACTACGATCAATAATATTGTCACGTAACTTCAAATCAATTTTATTTCCTTGCTGATGAACTATAACGAGCTCACATGCACTTTGAGTATGGGTATTGTCGAGTAGCCACTTTCCATGCCTGTCGTTTAATGTATTATTGACGGCGAGCAAGATTTTTTTAATAGAATGGTCGATCTCTTCCTCATGCCAACCTTGCTGCCTTAATTGGATTCTCCAAAAAGCTAATTGCTTTCCAGTCCATCCCGATATTTCATCACCAGGAAACCCAACCAAATTTTGGAGTGCGCGATGAATTAATGTCCCCGTGTGACGTGCGAGTTTTGCACTTCTGGTTTCGATAACGGGAATATTTTCTTCATCGTCAACTTCTTTTCCGCGATAAATTTTCAGTAATTGGTTGTCTTCTAATAGTGGCGCTTGCCATGTCGGCGTTAAACGAACAAGTTGCTGAAGACCAGCGCGTTCGAATCCTGAGTCATTTTGTGCATACAGAATGGATGTATTCGAAACTTCATTTGCATTATTTTTTACACTTTCCCAAATGCTACTTAATAAGGATTTCTTTGGCGGGTTTTTCCATTCACCTTCTTCAGTTTTTGCCAGGCTTGCAAATAAGTATAATTTTTTAATCGCACGTGTGCAGCCAACATAGAATAAACGAATGGCTTCGTATTCCAATTGCAAGGCACTTTCTTTTTTCATGTAGGCGTAGAGTTTATCTTTTTCACCACCCACAGGCGCTAGTGGCCCTAGCAGTAGTTGGCGTTCGCCGTTATGACTTAATCGTTCCCGCCACAGCAACAATTGTTGGCCGTCGTTAGGTGGCAACTTGTGCAAGTTGGGAATAATCACATGATCAAATTCCAGACCCTTGGATTTATGCATCGTCATGACTTGTAGTTTTGCATCAGCATTAGGGTGGGGCAGTGCATAGAGTTTATGCACCGCACGCTCAAAGCTTCGCCAATCTTTAATATTTCCAGCGTGTTGATGTTGCTCAAGTAATGAGAAAAAATTAGGAACGTCATTAATATCTTGTGCGTTAAGTAAGGTTGCTGGACCTCCAAGCGCAAGCCAAATTCCCTCGATCCACTGCCGCAACGGCTTGCGTTGGCGTTGAACAAGCGCGGGTTGAATAACCTTAATCAATCGCTCAAGGATTTTTTTGCCTTGAACACTTAGCGCTGTTATGTTTTCAAATCCCAATAGTTGTTGCCAAATTAAAGGAAAATCCCGAGCTCTTTCTTTCGGGTTCATTTCACCAAGATCGGAGTTTACGATTGCGTGTAAATCTTTTAAATGTAATCCACACCAGGGTGCGCGCAATATGGCTAACCATGCAATGCGATCAGCGGGATTTAACAAGGCACGAGTTAAGCTGGTAAGATCAATAATTGCCATGCGTTGTGCCAGGCTGTCAATTTCCGTTGCCTGCCAGCTTAGGCCTAAACGACTCATTGCAGGAAAGATATGTTGTAGATGATTGCGTCCGCGCGCCAGTAAAGCGATCGAATCGTTCGGGTTTTGTTCTCGGATTCTTTTTATAAGGTTTGCTACGGCGTCGGCCTCACGCAATTCAGCAAGATATTTATTATCACTGGTACTTTCATCTTCTTCATTGTCTTTTTCATCAGCACTTTTATCCGTCGTAAAACTACTTAAGTGAATTTCGACCGCATCGCCATTGAGTTCTGGTTTAAATGCATTGGACGGAGAATAACTTACTGCTCCGCGACTAATATCATCCTCAATTGGAAACGCTTTTTGAAATTGCTGATTAACCCAGTTAACTACGCCGCTCTGTGAACGGAAATTCACCGTGAGGTCCAGCTTTTTCAGTGGAAAATTATGGATGCCTTGTGCTCGCGCCTCTAAAAAAATTCCCACATTTGCGTTGCGGAAGCTATAACAGCTTTGCATTCCGTCACCCACAATAAAAAGAGTTCGGCCATCACTGGGTTGCCAGCCTGCGGTCAAGCGCTCTAGCAATTGCAATTGAGTGGTGGATGTATCTTGAAATTCGTCTACTAAAATATGTTGAATTCGATAATCCAATTGTAGTGCTATATCTGTTGGGGATTCCTCATCGCCCAGTGCTTTTAATGCAGCTTGGCTGACTGCCGTAAAATCAGTCTCACCTTGTTCCGCAAATACTATATCCAGAATTGCAGCAAGACGAGGTAATAAACGCGTCAAGCTGTCAAGCAATGACCATTGATTATCTTCATATAGATAAGGCGGCAACAAACGTAGTTCATGAATAATAGTTGGTGCATCTGGTCGTATTTCGGTAATAGCGCCGACCATTTCACTAAAACGATTTTTGTAAAGAGTACTGTCTTTGTGTTCCTTAGCGGCAGGAAAGCCTTGAGCTTTGTTGGGTGCCTTACGGAAATTTCCGTCGCCAGTAAGCAGTAATTCGGCTAGAGCGATCCACCGTTCCAGATCATTCAAATCAGCGTCAGGTAAACCAGTGATGCCGTGCAATTTCGTAATTAAACTAGTGTGCCCAGCTTCTAGCAAATTGGTTGCAGCCCAATCTGAAATAAGCGCAAGTTCGCTCGAATGTAATTGTAAAACGTTTTGTGCTGCAACGAGATGTGTAACGATGATCTCGTGCAAAACAGATTCGAGATAATTGCGCGCATTTTCATGTTGCGCCTGAAAAATAACACCTAACCACTGGTCGCGCTTTGCAAGCAATTGAATTAACAGATTTTCAAGACCTTGAATATTGTTATCAAGATGTTCGAGTAATCGTGTCAGGTCCGCGCGTACTGGTGATTCAGATTCCAATTCACTGAATAAATAATGCACCGCTTTTCGATAGGCTGGTTCAGCATCTGTACCTGGTTTTGGTTGACTACCAAAACCGCTGGCAATGGGTAATTGGCGGCTAATTGATGCACATAAACTATCGATAGTTTGGATACGCAAACGTTGCGGACATTGCAACAAATTCCAGTGGTGAAATTGATCCTGTTCAAGTACAGTTTTTGCTAATGCCCACGTGAGTTGGTCGTGAGTATTGTCAGGTTGCGGTTGCTCCTTCGCAGCCCACAGTGCTTGTAAAACACGATCCTGCATTTCTCCTGCGGCTTTTTTTGTAAAAGTAATCGCGAGCACTTCTTCCGGATTTTCGCAAAGGCTTAGTAGTTTTAATAAGCGTTGCGTAAGCAGACCGGTTTTTCCCGAACCCGCAGGCGCACTCACAGCGAAGGAGCGCGCAGGATCGAGTGCTGCTTGTCGAGCTTGGTAATCTAGTGGAAGATTCATGTCAGTTTTTGGATTGTCTTAATGAAAATTGGTAAAGCGCGTCGGCATCCGCCAGGCGAGTTAATGGTGCCAAGTCAGCGGCGTAGTCTTGGGTATGCTTATCTTTAAAGTCGACTCGCGCATCACCGGAAATAAAATCTTGCGCAAGTTGTTGCAATTGTTTTTCCCACTCCTCTAATTGCATTTGCCAATCATCAGAAGGTTTAATGCCAGATTGAGCAAGGCTCTTGTCGTAAAGCTCACCAAGTCCATCCCATTTTTGATTTTTACGATTAATTTGCGCGAAGCTAATTGCAGAAATATTTTCACGGGTTATCGCATAGAGCGGCAATTGCGGTTCGCTTAGGCGATCACCTTGCCAAAATTTTATGTGGGTACTTCCGGTTTTATAGTCAATAAGTAACCGGTCACCGTTATTGAATTCATCAATACGGTCAATACGCAGTGTTAAATGTAAACCTGAAAACTCGATAGTGTTTTCTTGCTCAATCGCAATAACATTAAATTCAGGACGTTCACGCTCACCCAAAAGCCATTCATACAATAGTTGCGAAAGACGTTTTTGTTCAAGCTCGCAATACACCTTGCCCAGCTTTCGCGGATTCCGAGTTTGAGCTTGCGTGACGATGCCATGAGTAATATTTTTAACAACTGATTCAAGGCTTGCATCGTCCAGATCTTTCAAGCCGTGAGAATCCTTAAGTTCGCGCCAAATGGACGCGAGTGCGTCATGCAAAAGATTCCCGCGTTCTGCAGCGGTAAAGCCGATTGTTGGCTCATCAGGATTTTTCGCCCCTAAGCGTAAACGAGCAAAAGCTTCAAAAGGGCAGGCCGCTTGCAATTTAAATAACGTACTCCCCCCTCGCACCAGTTCCTGCTCGTTTAACGATGGTCCATTGCTATCTATGATGATTTCCAGGTTCGCGGATGTTTGTAAATTTTTATAATGGGTTTGAAGCGCTGCTTTGCGATCTGGCAATAGCGCAGTTAGCGGTGTTAATGGTACATCGCGAATTAATGCACTTGCGCGCAATTCAGTTTCACCGTCCGTATGGGCGCTACTAAAAATAACTGAGTGTGCAGATTGTCGATAACGCTGTGTTAAACCTTGGGCAATTTCCAGCTCGCGGGTTGCGCTGGCATGCGGCATTTGGTGTTCACG
>Ga0247738_10001021_pt1 | contig 10327 bp, 10 predicted proteins | sample UWRJL013104B2_FD_180936 | JGI IMG/M metagenome (GOLD analysis project Ga0247738, IMG submission 180936) | Plant litter microbial communities from Arlington Agricultural Research Station in Wisconsin, United States - UWRJ-L013-104B-2 | ecosystem: Environmental > Terrestrial > Plant litter >...
GGGCAAGATTGCCAATTTCTCACCGCCACTAGGGGCGCGGGGCAGCCGCGCGGGCGAGACGATCATTGATGGCTTCGCCGAGGCCGGTCTCGGGAATGGGGGCGACGGCGATGGTCGAGGCGCCCGTCGCATCGAGCTCGTGGAGCATGGAAAAGAGATTTCGTGCCGCTTCGCGGAGATCGCCGCTGAGCGAGAGGTTCTTCGTCGGGCCGTTGAAATTCACGCCGGGACCGAAGGCGAGATAGGCTTCGCCCTGTTGCGGCGTCGTATTGAGGCGGATGCGGGCTTCGGGGGCATAGTGGCTGAGGAGCATGCCCGGCGCCGAGATTTTTGCGCCTTTTTCGGCCAGTTCCACTTTCATCCCCATGGCCGCCTCAATGTCCTCGCGCGGCATGGCGCCGGCGCGCAGCTGGACGAGGCGATCGCCATCGATGGCGATGATGGTGGATTCAACGCCCGCCTTGCAGGGGCCGCCGTCGAGCACGGGGACGGCACCGGCAAAACCGCGGCGCACCTGGGCGGCGGTGGTTGGCGACAGTTTGCCCGATGGATTGGCGGACGGCGCGGCGAGCGGTCGGCCGGTGGCGCGCAAAAGAGCGCGGGCCAGAGGATGATCGGGAATGCGAATGGCGACAGTGGTCAGGCCGGCAGTGGCGACATCGGCAAGTCCATTGCCTGGCTTTTGCGGCAGGACAATGCTGAGTGGGCCGGGCCAGAGCGCGGCAAGGCGCAGGGCCAGCGGCGAGAATTCGGCGTAAGTCTGCGCCATCTCGAGATCGGCGAAGTGGATGATCAGCGGATTGAAGCGCGGACGGCCCTTGGTCTCGTAAATGGAAAGCACGGCGTCGGCATTGGTGGCGTCCGCGCCGAGGCCATAGACTGTCTCGGTGGGAAAGGCGCAGAGCTTTCCGGCGCGCAGCAAGGCGGCAGCGTCCTCTATCTCTTGCTGGTCCGGGGAAATGGTCATGGCGGCTGTTTGACAACAGGCCCGGGCCGCGTCAAGACACAGATGCGCAGAACCGGAAGGCCACAGGTGAGCACGCTTCTCGTCAGTCAACGAAATTTCGAGGATCACCGCACGCCAGCGGGGCATTCCGAACGCGCCGACCGCATGCGGGCGGTGGAAGATGCGCTGGCAGCCAGTCTGTTTGAGCCCCTGGTGCGCAAGGATGCGCCTGAAGGCGACATCACGCTGGCCGAACTGGTGCATGACAGCAGCTATATGGGCCAGCTTCGCGACGCGCGCCCGGCCGAGGGCATCGGCCAGCTCGACGCCGACACCTTCATTTCCGACCGCTCGCTCGACGCGGTTTCGACCGGCCTCGGCGGGGCGCTGGCAGGGCTGCATGGCGTATTGCTGGGCGATGTCGACAATGCCTTCTGCGCCATTCGCCCGCCGGGCCATCACGCCGAGATTTCGCGGCCGATGGGCTTTTGCCTCGTCAACACCATCGCCATCACGGCGCGGGAAGCGCAGCGCAAATATGGCGCCGAGCGGATCGCCATCGTCGATTTCGACGTGCACCACGGCAATGGCACGCAGGACATCTTCAAGGACGATCCCAATATCTTCTTCGCCTCGAGCCACCAGATGCCGCTTTATCCCGGCACCGGCCATCCGCACGAGACCGGGGTGGGCAATATCGTCAATGTGGCTCTCGATGCACAGGGCGATGGCAGCGACATGCGGGCGGCATACAAGGACATCATCCTGCCGGCGCTGGATAATTTTGCCCCCGATCTGCTGCTGATTTCGGCGGGGTTCGATGCCCACCGGCTCGACCCGCTGGCGCAGCTCAATTGGGAGGATAGCGACTATTCCTGGCTCACAGGAAAGTTGATGGATGTGGCCGAACGGCGCTGCGGCAACCGGATTGTGTCGATGCTCGAAGGTGGCTATGACCTCAAGGGCCTCGGCGGGGGCGTGCGTCACCATGTGGCCATGCTGCTCAACGGGGTTGCGCCGAATGACAAAGAATAGGACGAGCCATGGCCGAAACTGCCCATGACGATGTGAAGACGCTGAGCTTCGAAGCCGCGCTGGAACAACTCGAACAGATCGTCCAGAAGCTGGAAAGCGGCCGCGCGCCGCTGGCCGAGTCCATCGCCATTTATGAGCGCGGCGAAGCGCTGAAGGCGCATTGCGAGACCCTGCTGCGCACGGCCGAGGCGCGGATCGAAAAGATCACGCTGAGCCGCGAAGGCAAGGCCGTGGGTGTCGAGCCGCTCGACGCGAACTGAGGTTTTTGGGGCCTTCTGGTCAGCTGGAAAACCCCTCACCCTAGCCCTCTCCCCGAAGGGGCGAGGGGATTTGGCCGGTGGTTTTGGCGATATCTCGCCACTGGCAATAATCTGCGCCGCATGGGTCGGTCTCAGAGAGTTACGAAACAATGACGAACAAGAGCTTGCGGAATTTCCGGATCGTGTTGTGGGCGTTGGTGGCCGTGGTGGCGATCGGCGCGACGGCGCTGTTCATGTTCCGGCCACCGCAGCGGCCGCTTGGGGTGACGGGGCAGGAATTTGCGCTGGCCTCGACGCAGGGCGGCACTTTTACGCAGAACGATCTGCGCGGGACGCCGAGCCTGATCTTCTTCGGCTATACGTTCTGCCCCGATGTGTGCCCGACGACCCTGGCCGAGACCACGGCGTGGCGGGCGCAGCTCGGGCTCGACGCCGACGATCTGCGCATCATCTTCGTCACCGTCGACCCCGAGCGCGACACGCTCGAGGCGGTGAAGGGTTACGTCGAGGGTTTCGATCCCTCGATCATCGGGCTCGTCGGCGACGAGGCGGCAACGGCCCAGGCCAAGGCCGCCTTTGGCGCCTTCTCGGAAAAGGCGGGCGATGTGGAGAGCGAATTCTATCTCGTCAACCACACGGCGCTGACCTTCCTCATCGACAAGAACGGGCAGTTCCAGAGCACGATCTCCTATGAAGAGGCGCAGGACACCGCGCTGGCCAAGGTCAAGCGGCTCGTCGAGGGGTGAGCGAGCGGACAAGGCTCGACCTGGCGCTGGAGCAGCGGGGCCTGCTGCCCAGCCGCGCACGGGCGCGCGACGCCATTCTGCGCGGCACCGTGCTGGTCAATGGCGCGCCGGCAAAAAAGCCCAATCAGATGGTCGGTGCGGCTGACGCAGTGACGCTGGACGATCCGGCGGCGCGCTATGTGTCGCGGGCGGCGCTGAAGCTGGTGGCGGGGCTGGATGCTGGGGCGGTGTCGGCCGAGGGAAAGATTTGCCTCGACGTCGGGTCGTCGACGGGCGGGTTCACGCAGGTCCTGGTGGAGCGCGGGGCGGCAAAGGTGTTTGCCGTCGATGTCGGGCACGGGCAGTTGCATGAACAGCTGCGGAGCGAGGCGCGGGTGGTCAGCCTTGAGCGCACCAATGCGCGGGAGCTGGACCGGGAGATTATTCCCGATGTGATCGATTTGCTTGTTTCGGACGTGAGTTTTGTGTCGGTGACCAAGGTGCTCGAAGCGCCGCTGGCGCTGTGCGGACCGAAGGCGGATGCGGTGATCCTCTTCAAGCCGCAATTCGAGGTTGGGCGCGAGCATGTCGGCAAGGGCGGGATCGTTACGGACGACGCCGCCAGCGCGCGGGCGATGGGCGCGGTGATTGCCTTTGTCGAGGGGCTGGGCTTTGCGCATCGGATGAGCGTGCCCTCGCCTATTGCCGGTGGTGACGGGAACAGGGAAACGGTGTTGGTGTTTTCGCGGGGGTAGTTTTGGGCTTTGTGGTAGCTTCACGCAAGCGAGCAGTAAGTGCCGGCTGAGAGGCATGCACCCCTCACCCCGCCCGCCATTCGAGCGTAGCTCTCATGGCCTTCTCGCCTAAAATTGCTCCACTGGAGCAATTTTGCCTGCGGCCGGCTCAAAGTCCCCTTAGGGGCGAGGGGGCGATGGAGCTGAGAGGCCAGCGAATAACCAACAGAGTGTCTAAAACGGAGGCGCGCATATCGCGCACCATGCCTCGAAGTCCGTCAGAGCCAGGCCTGAAAGCTGCCGCCGGCGATGAGGGCCCAGTAGAGTTTGCCCGAGCCGGTGCGGGCCGTGGCGAGACCGAATTCGACGAATTTGGGCGAGAGCAGCGTATTGCGATGGCCCTGGGAGGCCAGCCAGCCTTCGATGACATCAGGCAGGGTTTTGTAGCCCTTGGCGACGTTTTCGCCGACAGCGCCGAGATAGCCGGCTTCGGTGACGCGCTGGCGCAGGGTGACGCCGAGGTCGTGGCTGAGCGTGTCCTTGCTGGCCATGAGGCGGGCATGGGAGCGGGCAGCAGCCTCAAGGCGGGGGTTATAGGTCCAGTCGGGCGCGCCATTGGCCTTTCGGACGGCATTGATGCCGGCCATGATCTGCTCCCGGGAGAGATCTTCGGGACGATTGGAGGTGGATGCCGGCAGGGGCGGAATGGTGGCCGAGCAGGCAGCCAGCAGCGAGGCGGCGCCCATGGCAAGGAAGGCGCGGCGGGAATGGTGCAGCATCAAATCGTTCCGGGATCAGGCCTGGTCATAGGCGCTGAGCAGATTGGGGAGGACGGCCAATTGATTGACGATGGGCTTTTCCGCCTCCAGATCCCAACAGGCCGAGAGAGCGGCATGGGCGGCGGCCCAGCCCAGGACGCGCTTGCGCGGGTAATTGAGGCGCTGGGTGAGGATGTCGAGGCGCGCAGCGATATTGCGCGGATCGGCGATCCTGCTGCCGGCACGCTCGGGGTTGATGAAGAAATTGGCGAGATCATAGGACGGGTCGCCGAGGAGGCCCTTGGGGTCTATGGCCAGCCAGCCCCGATCGGAGGAGATGATGTTGTCGTGGTGCAGATCGCCATGGAGCGGCACGATGGCGCTGGGCTTGTCGAAGAGTTTTAGCGCAATGCCGGCCGAGCGGGCGTAGAGATCGCGCGCGGTGTGGGGCCAGGCTCGCACATCGGTATCGAACAGCAGCTGAAAGCGGTCACGCAGCGGCTGGAGGCCATCCAACGGTTCGCTGCGCGGACGATGCAGCCCCGCGACGACCGCAGCAAAGGCAATCGTCGTCTCTTCGTCGCGGCCGGCCCGGGCAGGTTCGCCCAGCGTGACGCCATCGAGCCATTCCATGAAGATAGTGTCGCCATGGATATCGAAGACGGTGGCAGCGCCGTCGCCCTCATACCATTGCAGGAGGCGCGCGCCCCTGCCCTCTTCATCGGCGGCGATGGCCTTGAGTATTTTCAGGGCAGCAAAGTTGCGGCCGTTCTGCTCGACCCGGAATATCCAGCTGCGCGGGGTCTCCGCCACGAGGGCGGACTTGGTGAGGGACCAGCGGATCATGGCGCGGCTGAGCGCGGTTTCTGCAGGAGACTGATTCATCATGGCGCCATTAGAGCAGAAGGCTGCGTTCGATTCGACTGGCTCGTGTCAATTGACGCGCAAAGGTGAAGGAAATGGGGCCTTGCCCCCCCCTGCTACATGGGCGGGGCGGGCAGAACCAGCGCCACAACGCCTAGCGCCAGGAACACGCCCACTGTCTGGGAGACAAACAGCAGGCCGATCTGGACCGGCGAGAGGGTGACGATGAACCGACCGATATTGATGAAGGTGAGGAGCGCGATCACCACGATGGCAAGGAGCAGCACGATGCCGACTTCGCCGAAGAGAGTGGAGACGAGCAAAAGCAGGCCCGAAGCCAGGGTCACCCAATTGCTGGCGACGAGATAGGGCACGAAACCATCCTGGCGCCCCATCTGGCGCAGGACGATCCAGGCCATCGCGGCCTGGGCGGCGAAGAGCACGCCATTGACGATGATGGACTGGGTCGGGGCGCCGGCCGGCACGGGCGCGCCAATCAGCATGGGTCCGAAGCCGGCCAGCAGCACGGCGACGAGGACGGCGATCAGGCTGCCGACCAGGCCCTTGGGCGAAAAATCGAAAAAGGCAGCGGCGTCGCGCTTGCCGGTGACGAGGGCGACAAAGCCACGAACGGCGTTGAGGGCTTCATCGGTAAAGGTCTGGGACGGCTGGGCCAAGGCAAGGTCTCGTCTAGGGGGCGGGCGCGGCGATGGGGCCAGTTAGCATGTAGAGCGTCATGGGCATGCCGACAAGCAGGGCCATGGTCAAAACGGCGAAAGCAATGGACACCCCGATGCTCCACTGCGCCGCCATGCGGGCAAGACGATAAAAGAGATAGCCGAGCCCCAGCCAGAGGATGAGCAGGACAATGCCGCCAAACATCGAAAAGACCGTGCCCAGCACGAGATAGCAGACCAGAGCGTAGAGCCCCGGGACGATGAGGGCAAGAAGCGGCTGCCGGCCCGGCACGGCGCTGCGCGTGATCAGGGCGGCAAGGAGCAAGGCCAGGAGAGACAGGCACTGCACGACGAGGCCAGCGGCAAGCCCTGGCAAGGTGGGCATGTTGACGCCAATGGATGCGATGGCGATGGAGACGAGCGCGAAGAAGACGAAAATGACGAGGGCGGTGGCGAGGCCGGCAGGACCAAGCGCAAAATGGGACTGCCAGCCGCTATCGCCGCGCAGGATTTTCATCCAGCCGGCGAAAGCCTCGCTCAGGGCCGCCCAGATCTTCATGGCGTGGCGGACCCGAAGAAGCGGGCCATGAAATGCCGGTAGATTTCGGTGAGGCCGGTGAGATCGGAGAGGGCGATGTGCTCGTCGGTCTTATGCATGGACGGGCCGACAAGGCCGCATTCGACCACCGGCCCATATTGGGCGATGAAACGGGCGTCGGAGGTGCCGCCGCCGGTGGAATAATCCGGGCGCCGGCCGGCGAGGGCTACGATGGTGTCGGAGAGGATTTCGATATCGGCACTCAGCGGCGACAGGAAGGAGCGCGAGGGAATTCCGGCGATCTGGAAGTCGATCGTGCAGCCCCTGGCGTCGACGCCGGCGATGCGGGCGCGGACCCAGTCGGCCAGCGTGTCGGGCGTCCAGAGGTCATTGTAACGGATATTGAAGTGGAGACCGCCGCTGGCGGGAATGACGTTGGAGACCGGATTGCCGACGTCGATCGTGGTCAGCTCGAGATTGCTGGCCGGGAAATGCTCGGTGCCGGTGTCGAGCGTTTCAGTGCTCAGCGCCGTGGCGATGGCGGCAAGGACGGGCAGCGGATTGTTGGCCTTGTGCGGATAGGCAACGTGGCCCTGGGTGCCGCTGACGGTGACGCGGCCGGAGAAGGAGCCGCGCCGGCCGATCTTGATGCTGTCGCCCAGCGTTTCAGCCGAACTCGGCTCGCCGACAATGGCGAAATCGAAGGCGTGGCCGTTGTCCTTCATCCAGGCGCAGAGCTTTTCCGTGCCGTTGACGGCATCGGCTTCCTCGTCATTGGTGATGGCGAGCTGGATGGTGCCGGCCTCGGGCGGGATGGCGGCGCAGGCGGCCACGAAGGCGGCAATGCCGGACTTCATATCGGCGGCGCCCCGGCCAAAGATGTTGCCGTCGGCAATGCGCGGGGTGAAAGGGTCGCTGGCCCAGAGGGCGTGGTCGCCCGGGGGCACGACGTCGGTATGGCCGGCAAAGAGCAGGCGGCGACCGCCCGTGCCCCGCGTGGCAAAGAGATTGTCGACGGGATAAGAACCATCGCCCTCGAAGCGCAGCCGGGTGACGGCAAAGCCAAGGGCGGTGAGTTCGGTTTCCAGCACACCGAGCGCGCCGGCCTCCTCGGGGGTAACCGAGGGGCAGGCGATGAGGCGTTCGAGCAGGCGGACGGGATCGTCCGAAGAAAGAATGGTCACGGTTATCCCGTCCTTGTTCGTTCAGGCAGTTGCGGTCATGGCGAGGGGGTCGGGTCCGTAGGTGTTGGAGCCCGGGGTGCCGCGCAGGAAGCCAAGCTGCACCAGCATGTAGATGCCGGCGACGGCGAGCAGCAACATCAAAATGCTCATCCACATGTCGGGCGTGGGCACCATGACGTCATTGCCGATGTCGGTGATGGTAAAGCCCAGGCCGAAAGTCTGCAGCAGTGTGACAAGGGCCGAAAAGCCCATGAAAATCTTGAAGTCGGTGGCGTCATTGCCGCGATCCTGCCGCCGTTTGATGCCGAGGCACCAGCTTGGATAAAACAGGATCACATAGGTGATGATCGAGGCGAAGAATGCCCCGGTAACGAAGCCCAGAAGCAGACTGAGCACGATGCTGGCAAAGATCAGACCAACGACGCCGAGCCACCATTGTTTTCGCGACAGGCGACCCGAAGTGGTGGTGTAGAGCGCTTGCAGAGTTTCCATGAGTCTTCCCCTCAAAAGACAATCGCGCCGACCCGATGGCCGGCGCGATGTCGAGATTAGGCGAATCGCTTTTGAGGCGCCAGTCCGGCTTAGTCGCGCAGCAGGTCGTTGATGGCGGTCTTGGAACGGGTCTGGGCGTCGACGGTCTTGACGATGACGGCGCAGTAAAGGTTCGGGCCGGGCGTGCCATCGGGGAGCGGCTTGCCGGGCAGGCTGCCGGAGACGACGACGGAATAGGGCGGCACCTTGCCGATGTGGATTTCGCCGGTGGCGCGGTTCACGATCTTGGTCGAAGCGCCGATGAAGACGCCCATGGAGATGACCGAGCCTTCGCCGACGACGACGCCTTCGACGATTTCCGAACGCGCGCCGATAAAGCAATTGTCTTCGATGATAGTCGGAGCCGCCTGCAGCGGCTCGAGCACGCCACCAATGCCGACGCCGCCCGAAAGGTGGACGTTCTTGCCGATCTGGGCGCAGGAGCCGACGGTGACCCAGGTATCGACCATGGTGCCTTCATCGACATAGGCGCCGAGATTGACGAAGCTGGGCATGAGGATGACGTTCTTGGCGATATAAGCCGACTTGCGGGCGATGGCGCCGGGGACGGCCCGGAAGCCAGAGGCGCGCCACTGGTTTTCGCTCCAGCCGTCGAACTTGGTCGGCACCTTGTCCCACCAGGTCGAACCCTGGGCGCCACCGGTCATGGCCTGGTTGTCATTGAGGCGGAAGGAAAGGAGCACGGCGCGCTTGAGCCACTGATTGACCTGCCATTCGCCGTCGACTTTCTCGGCGACGCGGACTTCGCCATTGTCGAGCAGGTTCAGCGCCGTTTCCACCGCATCACGAACTTCGCCACGCGTGTCGAAATTGATCTCGGCGCGGTTTTCGAAAGCGGTATCGATGATCTGGGCAAGCTGGGCGTGCGACATGACGGCTCCTATGGATAATTGGCGCGGACCATAGCCGGGCGCGTGGGGCTGTCAACGGGATTGCGGACTGCCCGGAGCCTTCTTCGCTCAGGATTTGGGCGAAACGATCTCCTGCCAGGTATCGATGAAACGCTGGCGGCGCAGCCTGTCGAGCGCAACCAGGAGGCTGGGCCCGAGCGGAATGGCCTGGATAACGCCGCGACCGCGCGCCGCAATGGCCTCGCTGGTCCAGGGACCGTTCGCACCCGGAATGACGGAGCCGAGCGCAGTATCGCCGGCAGCAATCGACTGGCCAGCAGGCGACAGCGCGAAATCGATGAAATTGCGCGCCAGCTGGGGATGAGGCGCAGTGCGCGGGATCAGCATGGAGCGGGTCAGCACCAGCACGTAATCGTCGGGGACCACGATCTCGATATTGGCGCCATCGGCCTGGCGGGCGAAGGCATAGGAGCCAAGCACATTGTAGCCGAGCGCCAGGCTGCCATCGGCGACGCTGTTGAGAATGGCGGGACTGGAGCCGGAGAACTGGGCATTGACCCGGCCGAAAGCGGAGGCGAGCCGCCAGAACGTGGAGGAAATGGTCTGGTCCTGCGCCGCCAGCAGATAGCCGACCCCGGAGAGCGCAATGTCATAGGTGGCGATTTCACCGCGAAAGCGCTCGGTCTGGGATTCGAGCAATTCGGCCAGGGTGAGATGGGTGCGGGGCACCTCCGCTGCCGAGATGCGGTCGGGATTGTAGATGATCACCGCCGGCTCGAAGGTGAAGCCGAAGACCTCATCGCGCCAGCGCGCCCATGCGGGAAGCTGGGACAGATAGGGGCTCTCATGAGCCAGCGCATGACCATCATTGGCGAGCTTGAGCTGAAGATCGGAGGCGGAGCTGATGAGCAGATCGGGCACGACCGGGAGCGTGCCATCGAGGAATTGCTCGTAGAGGGGGAGCGAATCCATCTCCTCGTAAACGACGCTCACATCCGGATATTGCGCCTGATAGCCGGTGATGAAGGCGACAAAGAGCGGAGTATCGGTAACCCCGGCAATGGTGAGGACCGTGGAACTGGAGCCATCGGGCGCGGGATAATGGCTCGACGCGGCCTCTGCGTCGGTGGGAAGGACGGCAAGGGACATGAGGCCAACGACAAGTGCCGCGAGAACACCAGTGGCGCGCACGGGCTGGGCGAT
>Ga0247738_10001022_pt1 | contig 10323 bp, 10 predicted proteins | sample UWRJL013104B2_FD_180936 | JGI IMG/M metagenome (GOLD analysis project Ga0247738, IMG submission 180936) | Plant litter microbial communities from Arlington Agricultural Research Station in Wisconsin, United States - UWRJ-L013-104B-2 | ecosystem: Environmental > Terrestrial > Plant litter >...
AGTTGTGGCCAGCTGATGTCGATCTATACCGCCCTCCGATCATATTATGACCGCGTGAGGCGTGGTTTTTTTCGAAAAGAGCACTTTGGAATAACCCGGCGCTGCCAGAAAACTGAAACTTGTTCGTTCGAGGTAATCGATCAGAACCCTCAGATGATGGAACCTAATCCCGTTGATCCCCACTACGTGAACGGACGCTGCCTTGCCCGACACCGAGCATCTTTGCCTGGCGCATGAAATCACCTTGAGGTGGTGACTGCGATGCAGCAAACAACAGGAACTATCGGACTATTTGAGTCTGAAACGGCATAGGTTAAACCAAGCAGATTACCGCATGAGGAACAAGTTTGAGAATTTCATCCGGAGTATCCCATTATCCGCCAGCGACGGCAGAGCCCGACCATCAAGCAGATCATGAACTAACTACCCTTACCCCAAGCCGATCGACCGCATCTCCCGGCGGTATCGAAACTTCCCAACCTGTCGAGGAATTGGCGCCGCGTGATCGGGCCACTTCGCCCGAGCGCACTCCGGCCGGCCAAAGGGGTACGCTAGCACCGACCCTCCAAGAGCGACTCGAAAGCACCAGGAAAACCACTATCGGATTGAAGCGCAAGGCAAATGATGTAAGCAAACAGCTAGCCGAGTTCCACTGCATGCTCAGCGAGATGTTGGGCGAGGCGCGCATAAAGGGCGAAATCACCGGTCGCGAAGAGCAGGCAGCCATCGAGGGAATAGAAAAACTATTGAGGCGTACTCCAGCGCTTGAGCAATCGCTGCAAAAAATCATTGAGCACACTCAGAGCCTTGAAAAATCGGGCGCCAAAGAGGACTGGGGAACGTACTCCAAACGGAAGGCGTCAGAATGGAAAACACGCACAACCGAGTTGATCAGTCCTCGGGCAGCAGGTGCCGTTTGCCTCGGGCTCGCTGCTATGGCGGCAAAGAATGGCGCCTGGTACATGCCGAGCCTTATTTCTTCGAAGAATATTCCCTTCGAATCTGTTTCCGAGATGGCGAAGGTTTTTTTCGAGCGATGGGCAACTGCCAACACGGCAGCGGGCGCCGCGGAATACCCGGCCTCGGTCATCAGCCAGCGTATGTTCAAGGCCACCGGCAACTCAATGAATGAGTTCCTAGCGACGTTGCAATTGGGCGATATGGTCTCTGCCTATGCCGCCCTGAAGGTTACCGGTCAGAAAATTAGCGCGTTCGAAGGACTAGGTCTCGCGTCTGTGGCCGTGGCGGCGTTGATTCGAACTGGCACGTTGGGCAAGGTTTGGAACCGATTTAACGGCGCTCATGAGCAGCAGCAAATAGGGCATATCGCCTTCGACCAACCTCAGCTTGAATACGGCTCTTCGGGCGCGCCAACGCCTGCCCCCAGCACTGATCGAGACCTGGAACGCCAACAGCCGCGTCCCGCTGAAGCACGTAACGATTCAAAGCGCATTCAGCAGTTGTTCGAGAAAATACCCGATGCCACATGGGCGGCACGCATCTCCAATTTCAAGGGGCTGATGGCGGATCTCGACGAACTACAACGCAGTGAGTCGCAGCACTCAACCCCCGCCAGCTCTTCCACGAATGCACAAGGTGCTGAACCTTTGCCTAGCGCTGACGATATCGGGGGTTTGACGGAAATGTTAGGCAGGGTTCAGCAGGAATTAACTAGCCCGGCTTTCGAAAGCTACCGGGAAGCCCTTGCCCAGATAAAAGGTTCCCAGAACGGCGAAACCGATGAGACTCAGCTCGATCAATTACGCGTTCATTTGAAGGCTTTTAAAAAGGATCTGGACGAAACCGGTGGTAAAGATCCCAAGACTATTGGTTTCGCCATCGGCATGCTGGCGGCATACGCCGTGCCAGTGATTCTCGGCAACGTTGGGCAACTTACCAACAACCCTGTTCTGGCAAGCCCGGTCACCCGCGGTGCTCTTAATATCATGGGCTCGGTCAGCGCCCAGACCGCCGCCAACCTAGGTCACCATTTGCTGGAAGAAAAGGAAGACGACAGCGCTCTTTGGAAGCATATCAAAAGTACTGGCGTGGCTATCGGACTTACACCTACGGAATTTTTGCCATTGGTGCTTGGTTTGTTGTACATGGACAAAGCCAGCGACAAGGCGCAAGTCAGAGATGGCGCCAGTAGTCCATGGCCTCGCACTGGTACCTTGCGCGTTTTCCAGGAATTAGGCAGGGCCTTTTACAGCACGCTGTTCACTCAATTGACCATTGGCACGCCTGTGACTAAGTCTGATATCGCTGGGCTACTCGTGCAGTTGGGCGGTGCAGGGCTTGCCACCGGACTCGACTACCGTCAGCACTCCCAAGCTGCGAAGCCGGACCGAGCCTAAGCAAAAAGCCGTACTACGCGCCGTCCTTAAGGGGCGGCCTTACTACGATCCACAGACTAAATCCATCGAGTACGGCTTCCTACCGCTTACCATCGATGACACGGATCTTAGCGGGAAAAACATATGTCTTACCGCTGTATGCCTTGTATCTCGGAGCTTACAGCCACGTTCAGGCTACAAATGTTCTGTGTAACAACTACAGGTATCTCATCTGACCTTCTTCTTTACATTGTCTGACCAAATCCCTTTACCGCTCTCATTGAACCAAATAAAAACGTTACTGTTTGAAGCCCTATGGCATTAAAGCGTAACGAATGCGTCACAGGAGTGCTCAGGATACGACTGCGGATTCCACGTCATCCACACATGGAATCGGGGGAGCGGTGACGCAGGTTCGTTTCGTTGGTTAGCGGCTCGCGATTGAAAACGGGGCCGAAATTTCACTAGAGTCAAACCGCCTTCACCTAATCCCCTTGTTTTATTCAGGACGCTCGCGACGCGCTAGCCTATTTATGGCGTGTCCGTTATAGCTCGCCGTTGAATGAAGCTTTGGACCGTTTATCAAGACAAAATCCCGTTGAAAAAGAGTAAGTTTGGCAAACCCACTGATAGCCTCAGCGTCATAGCCAGCCGTTGCATGGAGCCTCGGGCCGTACGCCAAGACTATATTCTGTTCCGCAGAGGTAAGTCTGGCTAACCCATTTATGGCGCTTCCGTCATAGCCAGCAGTTGCATGAAGCGTGGGGCCGTGCGTCAAGGCGAAACTCTGTCGCGCAGGGTTAAGTATGGCTAAGAGGTTTGTGGCGTTTCCGCCAAAGCCAGCCGTTGCATAAAGCATCGGGCCATGTGTCAAGGCAAAACGCTGTTGAGCAGGGGTAAGGGTGGCTAACATGTTTATGGATTGAGCGACATAGCCAGCCGTTGCATAAAGCTTCGAGCCGTTTGTTAAGGCAAAACGCTGTTGAGTAGGAGCACGGGTAGCTAACGAATTTATGGCGCTCCCGTCATAGCCAGCTGTTGCGTGAAGCATCTGGCCGTGAGTCAAGGCAAAACTCTGTTGTTCAGGTGGACGTCTGGCTAACTCATTTATGGCGCTTCCATTGTAGCCAGACGTTGCATGAAGCGTTGGGCCGTTCGTTAAGGCAAACCGCCGTGCATCAAGGCTAAGGGTGGCTAACGTATTTATGGCGTTTCCAGTAAAGCCAGCCGTTTTATGAAGCGTTGGGCCGTTCGTCAAGGCAAAACGCTGTGCATCAAGGCTAAGGATGGCTAACAAATTTATGGCGCTTCTAGTAAAGCCCGCCGTTGCATGAAGCATCGGACCGTTTTCTAACCTAAAGCGCTGCCTGGGGGAAAGTTGTTTATCTGCGATTCCCTGCATCCGCTTACTGACGCATCGCAAGCTAAGATTAACCCCCTCTCCGTCTGGGCCAGTATCCCCAACAATTTGCAAGAGCATTTCGTTTGGAAGTTTGAGAATGGCCGCTTTGGATAATGAAGTTTTTTGTGAGGAATTACCCCCCTTAATCCCTCCTCCTGTCGCATCCCTACGTTCCGTGCGCTGTGGATGTAGTGGTGCTCCTAGTGTCGCTGTCGTTGAAGCAGAATGGGGGGCCTCAGTAGAGAATATCGGGGCCGGGATAATAGCGGGTGGCTGTGGGCTGGAAGAGATACGCATTAGATAAAGACCCCTAACTGTACAGCTGACGGACAGATGTAGCGAAGCTGTGGAAGCGCGCGAGCTGACGCTCGGGCTTGTGTCGAGAGCCCTGAGTGGTCTGAGTGCGGTTCCAGTTCCGGATCGAAAATACAATAATGAAGTTAACCGGAATCAAAAGCGCAACCTGCTGTTGAACCATTCAGTGATTGTCCCGTGTAGTTGAATATTGGGGGCAGCGCTTTAGACAATGCGCTGACATCACTTGAGGGTTGATTGCCAAGCAGCAAATAATAGCCTTACTGGTCGATGCTTTACTGTGCAATGGCACGCCGTCAGCCCATTGCATCAATGATGATCTGGCCTTTGATCGATAAGCAGACTAATGACGCTGACATGGCAATTGAGGCTAAGCGCCAGATGCACCTTCGACGGCCCAACGATGCCTCTCCCAGTCGAAGGCAGCGATGCATCATTTGCAAATAGCATGAGCCCACCGCTATGAAGTGCAAACTCGCACCATCGAATGTAAACTCATAGTCAATTAATGTGAGCCGACGGCTTTGGCTGGTCGCAGTTGATGTGAGCCAAGAATGCCGATGGATGCGAGTCCGAGAGACTTCAAACGCTAACCGATACAGCTGCTACTAACTACCTTGTCAAGACAGCCCTATCTCTGGCGAACCGCTAACCGATTTATATCGTGACTATCATAGCCATCGGAGGTATGGAGCCTCGGGCCATGGGTCAATACAAAACTCTGTTGAGCAGGGGTAAGTGTGGCTAACCCATTTATGGAGGTACCGTTATAACCAGCCGTTGCATGAAGGCTCGGGCCGTTTGCCAAGGCAAAGCGCTGTTGAGCTGGGGCAAGCCTGGCTAACCAGTTGATGGTATGACCGTCATAGCCAGAAGTTGCATAAAGCCTCGGGCCGTTGTTCAAGGCAAAGCGCTGTTGAGCAGGGGTAAAACTGGCTAATCCATTTAAGGCCTCAGCGTCATAGCCAGCCGTTGCGTGAAGCGTCGGGCCATTCGTCAAGGCAAAATTTTGTCTTGCATGGGTAAGTATGGATAAATAGTTTATGGCGTTCCCGCCAAAGCCAGCCGTTGCGTGAAGCGTCGGGCCGTTCGTCAAGGCAAAGCTCTGTTGAGCAGGGGTAAGTGTGGCTAAGTGGTTTATCGCGTCAGCGTTATAGCCAGCCTCTGTATGAAGCCTCGGGCCGTTTGTTAGGGCAAAATTCTGTTGATCGGGCACCTTGGTAGCTAACCAATTTATGGCGTGACCATTATAACCAGCCGTTGCATGAAGCATCTGGCCGTTTGTTAGGGCAAAATTCTGTTGGGCTGGGGTGAGTCTGGCTAAGTCGCGCATGGCGTGAGCGTCGTACCCAGCCGTCGCATGAAGCGTCGGACCGTATTCTATCCTAAAGCGCTGCTTGGGGGACAATTGCTTATCTGCGATGACTTGCATTCCCTTACTGACGGGTCTTAAGTTCAGATCAATGCCCTCTCCGTTTGGGCCAGTATCCCCAACGATTTGCAACACCATTTCGTTTGGAAGGTCGAGAAAGGCCGCTTTGGATAACGAAGTTTTTTGTGAGGAATTACCCGCCTTAATCGTTCCTCCTGTCGCATTAGTACGTTCCGTGCGCCGTGGATGTAGTGATGCTTCTGGTGTCGCTTTCGTTGAAGCAGAATGGGGGGCATCAGCAGAGAATGTCGGGGCCGGGATAATAGCGGGTGGCAGTGGGCTTGAAGAGATACGCATTGATTATAGACTCCTAACGGTACAGCGGACGGACAGATGTAGCGAAGCTGTGGAAGCGCGCGAGCTGACTCTCGGGCTTTTGTGTCCAGAGCGCTGAGTGGTCTGAGTGCGGCTAAAGTTCCGGATACAAAAATACAATAATGGAGTTACCCGGAATCAAAAACCCTACCTGCTGTTGAACCTTTCAGTGATTGTCCCGCGTAGTGGAATATCGGGCGCTGCGCTTACGCAACAAATTCAGGCGATGCGGTGAGACAGCTCGATCCTTGATAACAAACTGCAAAGGCGCCATATAAATAATGCTCCAGACTTGAGTTTAGCGGCGGCCACGCAAATGGGATTTATTGCTAACATCAGCACTATTCTGCGGTGATTATATGAAGTAGAAGGTATGCGAGGTCACTTGATTCAGAATGCGCAAGTCACCACCCGGGACGTGGACATCCAGTCCCAGCGCAGATTTTTTCAATCACCGTGTTTTTTAACCGCATCAACTCGGACCTCATACACGTAGCTGCGGAGGTAATACGCAGTTCGGTACCGGTTACCCTGTAACGGGGACGCAGGAGCTCTGATGTAGCTCTAACCAAACAAGCCCGGCGACGCTGACGTACGAGCCGAGCGGGACGATCATCAAATGCGTAGTAGATCTCCGGCGGGCTAGAAAGTTGCTCTGGCATGTTGGCGCTAATAGAAAACTGAATCACCCTGCCGATTGCAAATTTACACAAGGGCGGATTGCTGGTTTTCGCATCAGCAGCTGTCAACAAGTTTAGCGGCCGTGACCTACGGACATAGATATTAAGCCACACCACGTACAGGAGTGTGGTCGGGTTTTCCCGGTGTGGATTAAAACCGTGCATCGTGCTTGCACTTTCACCCCACGTTGAACATGCATGCTCAAAAAGAGGTATGCCTTTGGCAGGCATTTTGGACGTTTTATGCAGACCCAACCCTGGCACCCTATCTGCACTTTTTAGAATCTGGATGCCTTAGTGGTTAAATTAAAAGCTTAATTTTCCTTAACCTTTAAGCTGGACCTCATACTTCGCGTTCCAACCTACAAACCCATGGTGCTTGCAGATTTACTCACAGTCGACGGATCGCACAACCGCCGCGAGAAAAAATTTTTGGTGCACGATTTTCAAGGTTCTAAGGAGTCCCCAATAAATTCGCCCAAACGAGTTTTTCGTAATTCTGGCTCACTCGCCAACCATCCCTTTTCACTAAGGATAATATTGCATCGCAAGGCCAGTTGCTTGGGGTCCGCGTTAAATCTTCCGAAATACGTGCCAAATTTCATCCCCATTTGTGAGCACGCTTGTTCAAGGTGTGGGGATACAACAGATTCTATTGCAACTTTCTCTATATCTAAAGCAAGTGCAGCTTCTGCCAAGGCCATATGAAAAAAATAGCTAAGCCCCTTATTCTGCATTTTTTCAGGTAGGTTGATGTAGTCATATCCCAGCGTGCTCCGCCCCCCATGCCTTGGATCTAGATCTGTGATCAAAACCTTCTGGACATATGATGAAAGAGCAGAGCCCTTTTTTAATTGAATTTCTATATGTAACTCTTTGTTACTCACCCCTTTGGAACGTCGGATAATATTCGCTACACCGTGAAGTGGATGGCTAATCTCGTAATCCATTCTGTGTAATGTTCTTTGTACAGAGCTGATCGAGCTTACGGCCGTATCTAAAATCGGTGTCGACCGGGCCGAGGTAGAAATCCTATCGTTTACGGGCTTACTCGTGACGCCAATATCATCAGCACGAGGAACAACAACTTTAGCTAAGGAACTAGAAACGCTGCTCACATCAACCTCCATTCAAGTTATGTTACAACAGTAGTTATGGTCGCCAATATTCGCAACCCATTTAAAACCCGATAATAATCCACGAAAAAACACTAACAGCATCACGTATTAATTCATCTCTAATATTACATCCTTCGACCTAAGCGATATGCTTCACTAACACGTAAAATTGTTATCACAAAGGGAAGGATGGCCGACACTCGCATTTGGATTTTCTTGAACGAGACGTTCTGGGGAGGATCGCAGAACCTCTGTTTACGGCTAACGTCATATTGAGTGCCCTTCGTAATCGCGGTTGTGAGCTTACCAGTTGCACAAGATAGTCAAGAGAGCTTATCGAAACGTCGCGCAGATAAGAGTTAGAAACATTCTGCTTGCGTACTGCTGTGTGGTAGGACGGCAGGATAAAGTTCCTTCCACGAGCGAGATTCACTGAGTCGGCAATAAAGGGAGTTGCGGGGATTTGGGCGTCGATCCCTATGGCCTCAACCTGACAAGTCGAAGGTTTAGCGCTCGACTTTTCCGTTTTCTCTATTGATGCGAGGTCGATAAAACTCATCGTCGCTCCGAACATGAGTTCGCCAAACGGGGGCATTGGACAGGATCAGATACTGCTGGATCCCCGTACTTATCTGACGTCTGCCTTTGGAACTGCATCAACTCTCCTGACCACCCACCGGGGTTCAACTCTGTAGATCACAGGAGCAACAATCCTACGGAAGCTCTTGAGGTCTTGCCTTGCCTGGCTGCCTCTCAAATCTAACACTCTGCCCGGAGCCCACGTTGTCGAACAAAGCCTTGCGTATCCTGATTGTCGACGAACAGCATTTACAGCGTATGAAAATCGAGCGGCTGTTCAATCAGCTCAGCTACTACCGCGTTGCTCCGGTGCAAAGTCTTTCGGAACTGCTGAATCTGGTCGAGTACGGCTGCGAGCCTTTCGATCTGGTAGTTATCAATGCATCGTTGGCCAATGGCACGCTGGATCTGCTCGACTTCTTCCGAGATAACCCGCAAGTCCGTCACGCTTTCATCTACGACGGACAACAGGAGAAAGCGCCGTCGATTCCGACCGGCGAGCAGCAAAAAGTCCGGGTGACTCATGCGTTGATGCCTGATCTGTCGGCGATTCAGCACTTGATGGCGATCGTAGATCGACACGTGCCGTTCGTCCCTATAAGTTGCCTTGAGGACCGTGTCGGCGAGTTCGTGATCAAGAAAGCGGGCCAACAAAAAATACCCCGGGGTGGATATAGGGGCTGATTTTTCCTCAGTATCCGTTGTCGAGCGTCAGGTTTCAGTTCGCGGACGTGGCGTTCTATCTCATAAAGCGCGCGATGTTATGCAGCGCTTTTTCGGCGTTCTGATTCTTAATGGTCACGTGCAAGTCGAAGAATTTACGGCAAGCATGAGCCATGCGGCCGATCTCTGTGACGCCCAGATCAAAACTCGTCTTTTAATCGGCGAAGTCGTCGCAGACCAGCTTGTCGTTCCAGTTGTTCAGGAAGGCTCGGGCGTGTTCGCCGGCGCGGCTCCGGCGGAAGTCGTAAACGACTGCCAATACGACGAACTGAATGGTCGTAAACGTAGGTTCGGTGGGTCTGCTTGGCGCCTGGCGCCAGCACCTGTACCGGCGTTTCATCGGCGTGGATCACGTCATGCTCGAGCACTGCTTCATTCAGCGCATCCACCAGTGGCTGGAAATGCACGCCGCAATCACCGCATCAGCTGCATACCCCTGATCTTCAATCTGTGAGCCGCTATGGCAATAGTGATTATTGTATCTGCGCGATCTCTTAACCGCAGCCTCACAGGGGGCTCACGTCATTCGTGATAATCGATTTGCTCAAGCAGCGTGAGATTTTTATGAGTAATCAAGAGTGGCACGCCATGCTTGAGCTGCGAGATTTCGTGCTTCGATGGTGCGTCATCTAGACCGTCTACGCACAAACGATAAACGCCCTGCCCCTTCCTTTTGAGATCGCTGCGAAACCTCTCGCCCGCTGTTGACTCTTCCGTTGCCAGGGGCGCCACTAAGTGTAATTGCGTACTTCCCAATTGAATGCTCAACACATCCAAGCCTACTGCTTCCAATGAGTGAGTGACGCCCAAAACCGTGTCGCTCTCTGACCCTAAGAGGGCGCGATAGGCTTCGGCTGCATCATCCAAATTGTCGACACGAATGGCAATGGATGTAATTCCAGATGCTTGGTTTCGGTGTTTACGCACTTCACCGTCCGGAACTCGCAACGACCTCGGCGTGACATCGCCACACAAAAAAGGTAATGCGCGAGAGACCGGCCAACCGAGTTGCCACTGAACATGCTCGCCAGTCGGTTTGATCCGAGATCCGTCGATCGGGCCACGGTATTGGACACCGCGCTCCGCTGCCTGGGCAATTGTGTCACCGATTTTCGAAGGTACGAATGCGAAATCGACGAGGCCTTCCCCGTGTTGGGTCAAATGCTCGTACCATTTCTCGCCAGGCACAGGCATCGTCCACTCAATCAACTCCAGATAGGTACCATCAGCAAAATAGACCAATGCGTTTTGCGTAGGCGTATGCTGATGCCGCCCTCCGGGGACGACATTGAAACCCAGCTGAAGATAGTCGGCGACCGCTTGCTCAAGGTCGATCACCGCGATCACTAGATGGTCCAGTTGAAAAGAAACACCCATAGAAACCTCCTCATTTTTGGTTTGGAGCTGACCAGCAAGCCAGCCC
>Ga0247738_10001023_pt1 | contig 10320 bp, 9 predicted proteins | sample UWRJL013104B2_FD_180936 | JGI IMG/M metagenome (GOLD analysis project Ga0247738, IMG submission 180936) | Plant litter microbial communities from Arlington Agricultural Research Station in Wisconsin, United States - UWRJ-L013-104B-2 | ecosystem: Environmental > Terrestrial > Plant litter >...
GATCTCGCGTCGACCATGCCGCCCGTGCGCGCGAGATCGCCGCTGCGGCGATGGGCATAATCGGCGCTGACGGCTTCCGCCCAGTCGGGACGATCGCGGCTGGTGGCGGCGAGTGCGGCGACGAGATCGGCCACGTCGCGGAGGCCGAGATTGAGCCCCTGGGCGCCGATGGGGGGGAAGGCATGGGCGGATTCGCCCACCAGCACGGTGCCGTCGCGACCGGCCTCGGCGACACTCAGCACGCTGAGGGGGAAGATGAAGCTCGGCGAGGCGAGCTTGATGGTGCCAAAAAGGCCTTGGGAGCGCTGACGGAAGGCCGCGAGGAGGTTTTCCTCGCCACCGGCTTGGGCAGCACGCAAACTGGCCTCCTCGTCGATCCAGACGAGATTGGCGCGCGTGCCACCGGCCGGGACTAGGGTGAAGGGGCCGTGGGGATAGTGGAACTCGATAGAGGTGCCACCGATGGAGCGGCCGAGTTCGAGATCGCAGACCAGCGCCGATTCGGTAAACTGGTGTTCCCGTGTCGCGATATTGGCAGCGGTGCGGATCAGGGACTTCTTGCCATCGGCGCCGACGACGAGTGGGGCGGCAAGCTCTGTACCATCGGAGAGGGTGACGACGCCCAAGCCATTGTCGCGGCGGTACGCGATAACGGCTTCATTGCGCGTGCGCAGGCCGGTCGCGGGGGCCGCGGCCTGGAACTGCTCGAGGAGGCGCGCATTGGCAAAATTCCAGCCAAAGGCGGGCAGCCCGGCCTCACCTGCGTCGAACAGCGTTTCGGGCGCCCGGATGAGACGCGGCGTGGCATCGATGATGCGGATCGCCGTGAGCGCATGGCCGAGGCTTTGCGCAGATGGGATCAGGCCGGCATCCAGCAGGAAATCGACGCTGGGCATCATCAGCGCCGATGTGCGCCTGTCAGGCGGCGCGACAGGCGCAAGATGGAGGGTGCCATATCCCGCGCGCCCAAGACTCACCGCAGCGGCAAGCCCCGCAAGTCCGCCACCCACGACGATGATGTCCGCATCCTTGTTGATCATTGTGCATCCGCCTGACGTTTCAAATGCCCGCTGGGAACAATCCGGCTGCCGGCAAAGGTTCCAACGAGCAAGGCGATGAGAAAGAGCCAAAGCCCATCGGGCGGAAAGGCGAGAAGAGCAATGGCCGGGCCCGGGCAGATGCCCGACATGCCCCAACCCAGCCCGAACAGCGCCGCGCCACCGAGCAGCCGCTTATCGATACGCCGATATTCCGGCTCGTGGAACTCCGTGTCAAAGAGCGGCGCGGTCCGACGGCGACCGAGGCGCACCGCGACGAACATGACCACGATAGCCGGGACGATTACGAAGGCCAGGCTCGGATCCCAGCCGCCGGAGGGAATGGCGGTAAAGTCGAGGAAGCGCAGAACCTTGAGGGGATCGACCATCTGCGAGACATAGAGTCCCGCGCCGAACAGGAGGCCGCTGACTGCGGCGACGGCCAATTGAGGAGCGTGTGTCCTGGCCATCAGACGATCCCCGTGACGGTAACGGTGAGGATGGCGATGCTGAAAAAGACCGCGACGGCTGCAAGCGAGCGGCGCGATAGCCGGGCCAGCCCGCAAACGCCATGCCCGGACGTGCAACCGTTTCCGATTTTTGTGCCAAAACCGATCAAGAGGCCCGATAGGGCGATCCAGACCGGAGCCGGAATTCCCCATTGCGTCGGTGGGACCGCCAGAGCCGTAGGCTCCGCCCCGCCGACACCCAGCGCCGGAAAGAGCTGCGCGCTGCCCCAGGCCCCGACAACCAGTGCGATGAGGAACACGATCCGCCAGGCGACGGTATGCGCCGGCGGCAGCAATTGGCCGAAGATTCCGGAGATGCCGGCAATCCGCCCATTGCCCAACCAGAGCACGGCGCAGGCAAGGCCGATCAGCGATCCGCCGATGGCGGCGGTCAGGGGAGTGGAGCTTTCCATGAATCTTTCCAAGACGAGGGGACGCGACGCAAGCCTAGCACCGGCGCTCGAGCCGATACCAGCAGCCGGGCGAGACAACCATTTCGCCCAATGCCGCAGCCATGGAAATCTGTTGTGACGGAGATGCTTCCGCCAGCGCAGGCGCAACGTCGGCGGAAAGAAGAGCTTCCCGCCGCATGCTGAGCCCGCCGCCTATTCCACTGTCACCGACTTCGCCAGGTTTCGCGGCTGGTCGACGTCCGTGCCCATGAAGACGGCGGTGTGGTACGCCAGGAGCTGGACCGGAATGGTGGCGAGGATCGGCGCCACGAAACTGTGGACATGCGGGATGATGATGGTCTCCGCAACGCCCTGTCCGACGCTGGCGGCGCCGACGGCATCGGTGATGAGAATGATCTTGCCGCCCCGTGCCGAGACCTCCTGCATGTTCGAGAGGGTCTTGTCGACGAGCTCGTCGGATGGCGCCACGACGATGACCGGCATGGCTTCGTCGACGAGGGCTATGGGGCCATGCTTGAGCTCACCTGCAGCATAACCTTCGGCATGTATGTAGCTGATTTCCTTCAGCTTTAACGCACCTTCCATGGCGATTGGGAACATCGGCCCACGGCCGAGATAGAGCACATCCTTGGCCTTGGAGAGGCCCTTGGCGATCTCGGCGATCTGGCTTTCCGCGCCCAGTGCCGTCGACACGGCAGACGGCAGCGCCACAAGCGCCTGCACCAGTTCCTGCTCCTGCTCGACACTGATGACGCCACGGGCGCGGCCGGCGGCGATGGCAAGGCTGGCCAGCGCAGTCAGCTGGGCCGTGAGGGCCTTGGTGGAGGCAACGCCGATTTCAGGACCGCAGAGAATGGGAAAGACCACGCCCGATTCCCGAGCGATGGTGGATTCGAGCGTGTTGACGAGGCTTGCCACATGCTGGCCCTGCCCGGCGCAATAGCGCAGTGCCGCCAGCGTGTCGGCGGTCTCGCCGGACTGGGAGATGAAGAGCGAGAGGCCATTGGCGTCGAGCGGCGGCTCGCGATAGCGGAATTCGCTCGCCACATCGATATCGACCGGCAGGCGCGCATAACGCTCGAACCAGTATTTGGCCACGGCCCCTGCATAATAGGCGGTGCCACAGGCGCTGATCGTGAGGCGCGTGAGATCGGAGAAATCGAACGGCAGTTCCTCGCGGATGGCCACCTTCTCGGCGCCCATGTCCACATAATGGCTGAGCGTGTGGGAAATGGTTTGGGGCTGCTCGTAGATTTCCTTGGCCATGAAATGGCGGTGATTGCCCTTGTCGACCAGCAGCGCCGAGGCCTGCGACAGCATCTGCTCGCGCTGGACGAGATTGTCGCGACCGTCGCGGATGGTCACGCCCTGGGGGGTGATGACGGCCCAGTCGCCATCTTCGAGGTAGGTGAGGCGCGAGGTAAACGGCGCCAGGGCCATCGCGTCGGAGCCCAGATACATCTCGGTATCGCCATAGCCGATGGCCAGCGGCGCGCCGTGGCGGGCGGCAATCAGCAAGGCGCTTTCGCCCTTGAACAGGAAGGCCAGGGCAAAGGCGCCCTTGAGCTTCTTGAGGGTGCGCGCGACGGCCAGCTCGGGATCGGCCCCATTGGCCAGCTCGCGGCTGACCCAGAGCGCCACCGATTCCGTATCGGTCTGGGTCTGGGGCAGATAGCCATCCTGGGCGAGATCGGCGAGGAGCTCGCGGAAATTCTCGATGATGCCATTGTGCACGACCGCCACGCGCTCGGTGGCATGGGGATGGGCATTGGTTTCGGTGGGGGCGCCATGGGTGGCCCAGCGGGTGTGGCCGATGCCGACATTGCCGTCCAGCGGCTCGAAATTGAGCTTTTGCGCGAGATTGCCCAATTTGCCCTCAGCCCGGCGGCGGGTGATCGCCCCGGCTTCGAGCGTTGCCACGCCGGCGCTGTCATAGCCGCGATATTCCAGGCGCTTCAGCGCATCCACCAGGCGACCCGCAACAGGGGCGCTACCGACAATCCCGACTATCCCGCACATGTCATTTCCCCTTGGCGGCTTTGCGCGCCAGCGCTTTTTCGCGAAGCCGGGCCGCATAGCCAGGCTTGTTCTCCTGCCGGGCCCGGCCAAGCGCCAGGGCACCATCGGGCACGTCCTCGGTGATGACGCTGCCCGAAGCAGTGTAGGCGCCATTGCCGATACGGACCGGCGCCACCAGCGAGGCATTGGAGCCGATAAAGGCATTGTCCCCGATAATGGTCTTGTCCTTGTTCACGCCGTCATAATTACAGGTGATGGTGCCGGCACCGATATTGGTCTTTTCCCCGATCTCGGCGTCACCGAGATAGGAGAGGTGGCCGGCCTTGGTGCCGGCGCCGATTTTCGATTTCTTGACCTCGACGAAATTGCCCAGATGCACGTCCGGTCCCAATTCCGCACCCCCACGAATGCGCGCAAAGGGACCGATCGTCGCCCCCTCCCCGATCCGGGCATCTTCGATATCGCAGAAGGCCCGGATTTCGACATTATCGGCGATGGTTACGCCGGACCCAATAACTACATTGGGGAAGATGGTGACGTCCCGGCCTATCTCGGTATCCCAGGAAAACCAGGTGCTGGCGGGATCGCGCAGGGTGACGCCGGCCTTCATGAAATCCTCGCGGCGCGTCTCCTGGAACAGGGCCTCGGCGCGCGCCAGCTGGCTGCGATCGTTGACGCCCATGACGTCGTTTTCAGGGGCTATGCCGTAGCCGACGGACTTTCCGGCAGCATTGGCCAGCTCGACGAGGTCCGGCAGGTAATATTCGCCCTGGGCGTTGTCATTGCCGACCTTGTCGATGAGATCGCGAAACACTTCGGCGCGGAAAGCGAGGATGCAGGCATTGCAGAGGCCAATCCGGCGCTCTTCCTCGGTGGCGTCCTTGTGCTCGCGAATAGCCAGCAGGCGCTCGCCGTCGGTGATGAAGCGGCCATAGCCCGTGGGGTCCTTGGGTTCAAATCCAAGGATCGCCACGTCTAGGCCGGCATCGAGCCGGTCGATGACGGTGCGGAAATTGACGCCGCGCAGCAGCGGATGATCGCCATAAACGACCGCGACATAGCCGGTGGCAGCCTCGAAAAGGTCGCGCGCCATCGAGGCGGCATGGGCCGTGCCCTTGGCCTCGGGCTGCTCGAAATGAAGAATATCAGGCTCCAGCGCCGATACCCGGTCGCGGATTTCCTGATGACGAGGACCGGTGACGAGGGCGACCCGCGAGGACCCTGCTTCCCGCGCCGCTCGGGCCACATGGGCGATGATCGGGAGGCCGCCGACGGGATGGAGAACCTTGGGGGTGCGCGACTTCATCCGCGTCCCCTCGCCCGCTGCGAGAATGATGGAAAGCAGTTCGGTCATGCACATACTCCGCCTCGGGCGGCTTCTCTTCGCCCATTGCTACTATTTTATGGCGGTAACAGTTGGCGAACAGATAACTGATACCCCAGTCTGTAGGGGTAATGCCCTTGATTCGTAGGCATGTCGAGGATCAGACAATGGCGCGCACATCTGAGCAATTTCGTCAGTCGGACGTCCGCAATTGGGGACTGGTCGCCTTGATGTGCGGCGGGCTCGCGGTTTTCGGGGCAAATGTTTCGGCAATATTGCCGTCATCCCTGCTTGTTGGACTGCACACTTCGCACCTCGAAGGAGCTTCCCTGGTGCAGTTGCGGCAGGAAATCGCCGAGTTGCGCACCGACTCGGCCCGGCTCCGCCGCGACAACGAAATCTTCAACGCGCGCTTCTCCCTGCAGGAACAGGCCGGAAGCGATGCGACACGGCGCATCGGCGCGCTCGAGGTGAGCGTACCCTTGCTGATCGAATCCCTGCCCGCAAGCTCGGGCATCGATCGCTCCACCTTTACCGCATCCATCGGCACCCAGAATGGCGAGCTGATGGCGGCAGAAGGCGGATCGGTGTTGGTGCGCCAGATGCCGCTGCCGAACGCTGCGGCCCAGCTCGACGCCTCCCAGCCCCTGCCCGCGCTGATTGCGGCCGCTGGGTCGAGCACGATCATGCCGGCCGCCCATGGCATTGCCATCGGGCCATCCATCGCCCGGGACGGCGCCACGGCCCAGTGGCGCGACCTCGAAATCCGCCTCGGCTCGGTCCTCGGCGAGCTGACACCGATCATGGCCGACAGCGGCTCCACAGGCCAGGCGCGCATCGTCGTCGGCCCGTTTGCGCAGGCCGAAGCGGCGCGCAGCATGTGCCAGCGGCTCGAGCAGATGGACGTCTCCTGCCTGCCCACCGATTACATCGGCACCCGACTGACGCCATAAAGCTGTGGGACAGCGTCAAAGACGCGTATATTCCGCAGATATGAGCCGATTACAGATTGACTCCGAAGGCTGCCTGACTATTTTCCGCCGCAACGCCACACGGCGTTCGGAATGCGCCGGTAGCTCAGTGGTAGAGCATTCGACTTTTAATCGAATGGTCGCGGGTTCGACCCCCGCCCGGCGTACCACTCTTTTCCACCCGATGTTTGCTTCGCCTGCCTTGCGCCGCGCAAGCGCAATGAAGGCCTTCGAGCCACAAGCTCGCCCATCGCCATGACGCACGACCCCGACCCTTACGCCGAACTCGACTATCGCGCCGATGCAGACGAAATGTCCGAGGGCCTGCGCATGCCGATCCGCGTGCGCCACCAGCCGGGCCGGCGCGTGCCGCCGCAATCTGGCACTGCCAGAATCGCGCGAAAACCCTAAGATCACCGAGTTCAGCAGCAAAGAGGCGGCATGTCCCAGGACACAATGGATCTGCTCAAGGTGCTTGCCGCGACACTCATCGTGTTCGCGACCAGCACGCTGGTCATGCTCTATGCGATTTTCCTGCTGGCCCAGTATGGGGCCAATCTGCCGATGATCGGCGCGCTGCCGCTGACGGCGCCGCCGGAGCTGGTGCCGCTACTGGCGCAGAGCCAGGTGTTCTCGACGCTGGCGGCCGTCCACGTGACGGCAACGGGCCTGGCGCTGCTGATGACCAGCAACACCATCGACATGGCGCTCATCATCACCGCCAAGGCGATGACGGTGATCATCACCTCGCTGATCGGATTTGCCGGCGGGCACATGATCTATCTGCAGATCAACGAGAACACGCCGCTGGCGACCAGCGTGCTGACGCCGGCCGTCATCGCGCTGGCCGGCTATTTCCTGCTGGCCACCGTCCTCAGCGCGCCGGGGTTGCGCCGGTTCGGCAATCTGCGCTTTGTCATCGGGCTGGCATTGATCGTCATGGGCCCGATGCTGCTGGTCTGGCTTTAGGCCGCCAGGGTGACCACCAGGGCGCCGCGCGGCGTCGCCACGATGGTGTGCTCATATTGCACGCATGGCGCCAGCGGATGGGCCACAAGGGTCCACTCATCGTCATCATCCTTCTGTTCGGCCATCTGGCCGCCCATGGAGAGGAAGGGTTCGATGGTGAAGACCAGGCCATCGGTGATGCGGCGGCGCTCGGACTTGTCGGGCCAGGTGGAGATTTCACCGGGCTCGTCATGAAGGCTGTCGCCGACGCCGTGGCTGGCGAGATTGCGGATCAGCGTATAGCCACCCTTTTTCGCCAGCTTGCCGATTGCGGTGCCGATATCGGCAAAGGGCGCGCCGGCCTTGACTGCATTGATCCCCGCCCACATCGCCTTCTTGCCATCGCGGCAGAGGGCTTCGAGACGTGGATCGCCCTTGCCGAGGACATAGGACGCGCCGCAATCGGCAAAGACCCCGTCCTTTTCGGCCGAGACGTCGATATTGACGAGATCGCCCTCGCGCAGCACGCGGCTGCCCGGAATGCCGTGGGCGATCTCTTCGTTCACCGAAATGCAGGTGTGGCCCGGAAAGTCATAGGTGAGGATGGGGGCCGACCGCGCGCCGTTTGCGGTGAGGATTTTTGCCCCGATCTCGTCCAGCTCGAGCGTGGTCATGCCCGGCTGCATCGCCGCCGCCATGGCCTCGCGGGCCACGGCACAGATACGGCCGATGGCCTTGAGTTTTTCCAGCTGCTCTTCGGTGGTGATCGTCAAGACATCAGGCCTTGTTTGCGAGATAGTATTTGAGGAGGCCCTGGGTCGAGCTGTCGTGCCCTTCCCCGCTCTGCTGCCCCTGCACCTTTGGCAGCAGCGCCTTGGCGAGTTGCTTGCCCAGCTCCACGCCCCACTGATCGTAGGAATTGACGTTCCAGATGACGCCCTGGACGAACACCTTGTGCTCGTAGAGCGCGACCAGCGCGCCAAGCGTCTCGGGGGTCAACTGCCTGTAAAACAGCGTGTTGGAGGGACGGTTGCCGGGGAATACCTTGTGTGGCGCCAGTGCCTTGATCTCGTCCTTGGAGAGGCCCTGCGCCTTGAGCTCGCCGACGACTTCTTCCTCGGTCTTGCCGAGCATGAGGGCTTCGGACTGGGCGAGCACATTGGCGACCAGCTTGTCGTGGTGCGGCGGCAGGCTCTCATGCGGCTGGGCGGCGATGAGGAAATCGCAAGGAATGACGTCGGTACCCTGATGGATCAGCTGGTAGAAGGCGTGCTGGCCATTGGTGCCGGGCTCGCCCCAGACGATCGGGCCGGTGGACCAGCCAACGGGCTTGCCGCTGAGCGTCACCGACTTGCCGTTCGATTCCATGTCCTGCTGCTGCAGATAGGCCGGGAAGCGGCTGAGGCGCTGGTCATAGGGCAAGACTGCGTGGGTCGAGAACCCCCAGCCATTGCGATACCAGACGCCCAGCAAACCCATGATGACGGGCAGGTTCTGCTCGAGCGGGGTCTCGAGGAAGTGGCGGTCCATGGCGTCGGCGCCGGCCAGGAACTTTGCAAAATTCTCGTAGCCAACAGCCAGCGCCACGGGCAGGCCGATGGCCGACCAGACGGAATAGCGGCCGCCGACCCAGTCCCAGAACCCGAAGATGCGGTCTTCCCGGATGCCGAACTTGGCGCAGGCCTCGATATTGGTGGAGACGGCGGCGAAATGGCCCGAAACGGCGTCCTCGCCCAGCGCCTCGGCGATCCACTTCCGCGCCGAATTGGCGTTGGTCATGGTCTCGTCGGTGGTGAAGGTTTTCGAGGCGACGATGAACAGCGTCTTCTTGGGGTCGAGGCGCTTGAGGATGTCGTGGATATGGGCGCCATCGACATTGGAGACGTAATGGGCACGCAGATCCGGCCGCGTATAGGGCTCCAGCGCCAAAGTGACCATGACCGGACCGAGATCTGACCCGCCGATGCCGATATTGACGATATCGGTGAACTGATCGCCGCTGTGGCTGCGGATTTCACCACTGCGAACGGCATTGGTGTAGGTCTCTATGGCCTTGAGCACAGCCCGAACGTCGGGCATGACATCCTTGCCGTCGACCTCTACCGGGCGCTCGCCCTGATAGCGCAGCGCCATGTGCATGACGGCGCGGTCTTCGGTGATGTTGATGTGCTCGCCTTCGCACATCTGCACCCGCCGCTCCTCGACGCCGGCAGCGCGCGCCAGATCGAAGAGAGCAGCCATGACCTCTTCGTCGATCCGGTTCTTGGAATAGTCGAGCAGGATGTCTGCGCCGCTTGCCGAAAACCGCCGGAAGCGGTTCGGATCCTCGGCGAACATCAAGCGCATGGGCTGTTCCGCAATCTGCTTTCTGAGCTTGCTCAGAGCCGCGAAACCGTCCTTACGACCAGCTTTAGCCATGACCTTCTATCCCCTTGAAATACTTACAGAACCGGCAGATCGCCTGCGGCCCAGGCCGCGCGTGTTTCGGCTGCAAAATCGGCGAGGCGCCCGGCCTCGATAGCGGCGCGAGTGCCCGCGGTGAGTTCTTGATAATAGGCGAGGTTGATCTGGGAAAGCACCATGGCTCCCAAAATCTCTTCCGTCCTGACCAGATGGTGAAGATAGGCCCGGCTCCAGCGCCGGCAATTGGGATTTGGCGAGGCCTCGTCGATGGGCCGCGGGTCGTCCTTATGGCGGGCATTCTTGAAATTGATGACGCCGAACCGCGTATAGGCGTGGCCATGGCGGCCGGCGCGGGTGGGGTGCACGCAGTCGAACATGTCGATGCCCCGCTCGATGCCGCCGAGAATATCGTCGGGCTTGCCGACGCCCATGAGGTAACGCGGACGGTCCTCCGGCAATTCGGGCGTGATGTTGGAGAGCACGCGGAACATGACTTCCTGCGGCTCGCCCACGGCCAGACCGCCAACGGCGTAGCCGTCGAAGCCGATCGACTTCAGCCCTTCGGCCGAACGCACGCGCAAGTCCGGATCATCGCCGCCCTGCACGATGCCGAACAGAGCGCGGTTCTTCTGGTTGTTGAAGGCGGTCTTGGAGCGATCGGCCCAGCGGAGCGAGAGCTCCATGGCGCGCTCGATT
>Ga0247738_10001024_pt1 | contig 10320 bp, 12 predicted proteins | sample UWRJL013104B2_FD_180936 | JGI IMG/M metagenome (GOLD analysis project Ga0247738, IMG submission 180936) | Plant litter microbial communities from Arlington Agricultural Research Station in Wisconsin, United States - UWRJ-L013-104B-2 | ecosystem: Environmental > Terrestrial > Plant litter >...
ACGGTCACGGAGACCGCGACGCCAAGCATGGACATTCAGGTCTCGTCCAATTTCGAGCGGCTTCTGTTCGATCTGGGCGGGCGCGATGGCCTTGCGCTGGCTGAGCAGATGCGCGGTTTCGAAGCGACCAAGGCGATGCGCCTCACCAATCAGCAGCAGGAAGGCGCATCGACGCTCTTCGGCTCGGCGCGCATCGACGCGGCCAGCATGCAGCAGGCGATGCGCTGGGCCTATGATGCCGCGGGCGAAGTGATCGATCCGCACAGCGCCGTTGGCCTCGCCGCTGCGCTCGCCGCCGATCTCGATCCGTCCGTGCCCGTGGTGACGCTGGCGACGGCGCATCCGGCCAAGTTCCGCGATGCCGTCGAGCGTGCGGTAGGCGTGCGTCCGCCTCTGCCCTCGCGCACGGGCGATCTCTTCGGCCGCGAAGAGCGCTTCGTCACACTCCCGGCGACATTCGAAGCGATCACGGCTTATGTGGCGGAGCGCGCGACGCCCCGGGCATGATGCCTGAACGGAGTTCTCAATTGGAATTGCAGACCCTCATCGCCGAACCATGGGCCGACTACGGCCTTGTCGACAGCGGCGCCGGGCGCAAGCTGGAGCGCTATGGCGCTTACCAGTTCATCCGCCCCGAACCGCAGGCGATGTGGCAGCCCGGGCTGACCTCATGGGAGGCGCATGGCGAATTCGTGCCAGCGTCCGACGATGACGGCGGCGGCCGCTGGCAATATGACAAGCCCGTGCCGCGCGAAGGCTGGCCGCTGAGCTGGGAGGAAGTGCGCTTTCAGGCGAGCTGCACGCCGTTTCGCCATCTCGGCTTCTTCCCGGATATGGCGCCGGTCTGGAGCTGGGGCCGTGCGCAACTGGCCGGGCTTGAGAAGCCGCAGTTCCTCAATCTATTTGGCTATACCGGTGTCGGCACGCTCGCGCTCTCGGCCATTGGTGCTGACTGCGTGCATGTCGATGCCTCCAAGAAGTCGGTTGGGCAGGCGCGTGACAATGCAGCTTTGTCTGGAATGAGCGATCGCCCCGTGCGCTGGATCGTCGACGATGCGGTCAAGTTCGCTGCCCGTGAGGCCCGGCGCGGCCGCCGCTATGACGGCATCCTGCTCGATCCGCCCAAATTCGGCCGTGGTCCTGAGGGCGAAGTCTGGCGGCTGGAGGAAGATCTGGCGCCGCTGATCGGCTATTGCCGCCAGCTGCTCGACGCCGACAGCCGCTTCCTTTTCCTCACCGTCTATGCCGTGCGCATGTCTGCGCTGGCCATTGGCGAGCTGCTCCGCGCGCATTTCGCGGACCTTCCGGGCCGGATCGAATGCGGCGAACTCGCCGTGCGCGAAGAGACACGGGGCTTGCTGCTGCCGACCGCCATCTGGGCGCGCTGGGTGCGGGACTGACCTGAGGCATTCGACGAGAGTTCTGAGGCTGGAAATCTGTCGTTTGCAGAAACGAACGGAATGTTGCCAATTGGTGCTCCGACTTGCGGCTTGAAAGGCAAGGTGCATGAGAAGTCATCGCGAAAGCCATCTCGTTTCTCGCATCGGTTGGCTGCGTGCCGCCGTGCTCGGCGCCAATGACGGCATCGTCTCGACCGCGAGCCTCATTATCGGTGTTGCCGCCTCTGGATCGCCGCGTTCCGCGATCCTTGTCTCCGGGGTGGCGGGCCTTGTCGCGGGCGCAATGTCGATGGCGGCGGGAGAATATGTCTCCGTTAGCTCGCAGGCGGACACTGAGCGGTCGGATCTGGAGCGTGAACGACTCGAACTGGCAACGGTGCCCAAGGCCGAGCTCGAGGAACTTGCCGGGATTTACCGGGCGCGCGGCGTCGATGCCGATGTCGCGAGGACGGTGGCCCAACAGATGACTGCGTTTGACGCGCTCGGAACCCACGCGCGCGAAGAACTCCATATTACCGCAATGACCTCCGCACGTCCGATTACTGCGGCCTTCACCTCGGCGGCGACCTTCACGACGGGCGCACTTCTTCCGCTGCTTGTCGCGTCTTTCATACCCCAGGCCCTCCTGGTCGCGGGTGAGGCGATCGCATCTCTCCTGTTTCTTGCTTTGCTCGGATGGATAGGCGCGGTTGCTGGCGGGGCCCATCCACTGAAGCCGGTCATGCGCGTGGTCTTCTGGGGCGCGCTGGCAATGGCGCTCACGGCGGGTATCGGACGGGTGGTCGGCACGACCGTCTAACCAAAGGGGCGCGCATTTGGACATTCTAGGATTTGCGCTGGCTGTCTTGCTCATCGAGCTGACGCCCGGCCCAAACATGGCCTGGCTAGCGGGTCTTGCCGCCACGGAAGGGCGCCGCTGCGGCATTTCGGCCGTATGGGGCGTCGCGCTTGGACTGCTTGCGAACGGCATTCTCGCTGCGCTGGGACTTGCAGTGGTGCTGCAGGCCGCCCCTCAGCTGTGGCATGGCCTGCGCTTTGCCGGCGCAGGGCTGATGTTGTGGCTAGCGATCGAAACGTGGCGAGGCGCGGGCGAGCCAACCAAGGCTATCCCACAGGAGAACGCGCGTCGCCGGTCGTTTGCGACTGGAGCGCTCATCAATCTCCTGAATCCGAAAGCGTATATCTTCTTCCTGGTCGTCGCGCCGCAGTTCCTGCGCGGAGAATCGCTTGGCATAAGAAATGCACTAATCTTGTCATTGGTCAGCGTCACGATCGCCACGACCATCCATTTCGCGATTGTCATTGCCGGAAGCAAAGCCCACCGCTGGTTGTCAGACCCGGCGTGCACAAAAACGGTGCGGCGCATTTTTGCGGCTATCATGCTGGCGGTCGCGATTTCCTTCCTGATCGCTGATCTAGGCTAACTGCCTTTGGGAATGGGGTTGGTCGCGCCCAGTTCCTTATATGCGGCTTCGATGGCCTCTTTGCCCTTGTCGTCATTGCGAGCGGAGCGAAGCAATCCACCAGCGCGACATCGACTGGACTGTATGGCTCCGCTCGCAATGACGACAGGCTGTAATCGGATAGGGCCGGACCCTAGTCCCGCCCGGCGCGCAGTGCCGCGCCACCGGCCAGCGGACAGAGCACGATCAGCACCAGCGAGCTTGCTGCGACCAGCTTCAACGCGCCGATGCCGGCGAGGCTGAGCGATCCCGCGCCGAAGATCAGGAGCGGGATAGCGAGCGGCAGCACCAGCAGGCCTGCCAGCGCGCCACTGCCCCTGAGGCCCGCCGTCAGCGCCGCCACGAGCAGCGCCAGCGCGGCCAGACCCGGCGTGCCGAGCGCCAGCCCCGCCTCGACCATGAGGATCGTCGGCATATCGAGCCGGAGCAAGGCAGCGGCTGGAAGCGCGGCGATCAACACGGGCGGGCCGAAGCTCAGCCAATGGGCGATAAGCTTGGCCAGCAGGATCGTCCCTTCGCCCGTGCCGCGCACGACGAGCTGGTCGATGACGCCGGAGTCGCGATCGGGCTCGATCAGCCGGTCGATGGGGAGCAAGCTGGCGAGCAGCGCGGCGATCCACAACAGCCCCCCGCCCGTCCGCGCGAGCAGAACCGCATCCGGGCCGACCGCGAAAGGGAAGAGCGCGGCGATGAGCAACAGGAATGCCAGCGGCAACCACAGGCCGCCGCCCCGCAGCGAGCGCTTGAGGTCGCGAAGGACGAGCGCGCCGATCATGGGAGGATTTCCTCGGCCGGGGCGGTGAGGGCGATCTCGACATCATGATCCCAGCCGAGCGGCATATGCGAGGCAGTCAACACGATACCGCCATCGGCGCGGTGGCGATTGACGATTGCGCCCAGCGCCTGTGCCGAAGCTGTGTCGAGGCCGTTTGCGGGCTCGTCGAGCAGCCAGATATCGGCGCCCGAGACGATACTGCGCGCGAGCGCGGCACGCTTGCGCTGGCCGGTCGAGAGGATGCGCACGGGAATGTCGGCGAGATGGCGAATGCGCAGGTCGGACAGTGCCGCGTCGATCCGGTCCGGGCTCGCGCCGTCCAATCGAGCCCAGAAGCCCAGTGCCGCGCGCAAACTCCGGTCCCGGTCGAGCGCAGCTGCCTCATCGGTGAGCGCAATGCTGCCGCTGGCCTGCACGCTCCCCGCAAAGGGTGCGAGCAACCCGGCTATGATGCGCAGCAAGCTCGACTTGCCGATGCCATTGGGGCCGGCGACGAGCGCGCTCTGGCCCTCCGTCAGGTCCAGGTTGAGGCCCGCAAACAGCACCCGGCCGCCGCGACGGCAGGCGAGGCCCTTGATTGCAAGCGCAGCCGCGCTCATGCTCGTGCCTCGCTGCTGCGGAGACTGGTCCCGATGATCCCACGCCTGACCGAGGATGAAATTGCGCAAGGGCTTGCGAGCCTGACCGCATGGGCGCTCGACGCGGATGGACTGGGTATCAAACGCAGTTTCAAGTTTCGCGATTTCGTCGAGGCCTTCGGCTTCATGAGCAAAGTCGCCCTGCTCGCAGAGAAGGCGGACCATCATCCTGAATGGTCCAATGTCTATAATCGCGTCGAGGTCCGGCTTTCGACGCATGACTGCGGCGGCCTCTCGAAGCGGGACATAGCGCTGGCGACGAAGATCGACGCATTGCTGTAACAGCCAGGATAAAGCGCCTCATTACAGCACTTTGATATTATAATGGTGCCAGGCCATGATCGCCATGGCGCTGCGGTGCGGGCGCCATTGCTCGCCCAGCGCGCGGGTTTCCTTTTCGGTCGGGCGTTCTGGCAGGCCCAATATCGTGCCGATGGCGGCCTGCACGGCGAGGTCGCCCGCTGGCCAGATGTCGAGGCGCCCCTCCGCGAAGAGCAGGTAGATTTCCGCTGACCAGCGGCCAATCCCCTTGACCCGCACGAGCAATTCGATTGCCTCTTCATCGTCGACTGGCAGCTTAAGCAAATCGAGTTCGCCGCTGGTTACCAGCTCGGCCAGGCTGCGCGCATAGCCCTGTTTCTGTCGCGAGAGGCCGCAGGCGCGCAGGGCATCATAATCCTGCGCCAGCAGCGCTTCGGGCGTGCAGCCGGGGCCGAGCAGGGCCTCCAGCTTGGCCCAGACGGACGCCGCGGCCGCGACGCTGACCTGCTGGCCCACAATCGTCCGCAGCAATGTCTCATAGCCCGGGTCGCGTTGACGCGATGGCGGATAGCCCACCCGGCCGAGCGCAGCCGCGATTGGCGCGTGCTGCTTCGCCAGTGCGTCCATTGCGCCGCGCAGTGCCGCTTCATCAAGCATGATCGTCCGGCATGTGCCGCCCCGCCTCTATTGGTCGTCTCTGTGGCCGGGCCGTCATCCGGCCCGGTTGATTTCTGCATAGCGGCCCCTCATAGCGTTGCCACCAATGTTTGGAGATAAAAATGCCGCAGTTGACGGTCGTGACGCGCGAAGGATCCGAGCAGACATTCGAGGCTGAGGCCGGCTTTTCTGTGATGGAAGCGATCCGCGACCACGGGATCGACGAGCTGCTGGCCCTGTGCGGCGGATGCTGCTCCTGCGCGACCTGCCACGTCTATGTGGACGACGCATTTCTTGCTGACCTGCCCGGCATGAAGGGCGATGAGGACGATCTGCTCGACAGCTCCGATCATCGCCAGCCCAATAGCCGGCTCTCCTGCCAGATCACCATCGCTCCCGCGCTCGACGGCCTGCGTGTGACCATCGCGCCGGAAGACTGATTTCGCCAGCGGGCCGGGGTGCGCGCTGTCGCCGCCTGCCTGATGCATGAAGAAGCGCTACAACGAAAAAGGGGCGATCCTCGCGGACCGCCCCCAAATCTCAATCAGGCTGTGCCCCGTTCGGGGCCGCAATCAGGCGAAGCTGACGGCGACGTTGCGCTTGCGGCGCATCGAGAAGCCCACAATGCCCATGCCTGCGAGCATCATTGCCCAGGTCGATGCTTCCGGAACAGCGTTCTGCACTGCCAGATTGTCGATCTCGAACGAGTTGCTCGTCGCGCGCAGCGTGATCTTGGTGAAGAGTTCGCCCGCTGTGCCCGCGACCTGAAGCACGCCATTGGAGGACGGATCGGTGTGGCTGCCATAAGCAGGAATCGGGTTATCGAGCGGGCTCAGGCCCGGAACGATCGACAGGATCGTGCCGTCAGACAGGACGATTTCCAGCGTGTTATACGTGTCGAGCGAGCCCCATTCGAAGGCGAAGCCCGAAACGCCAGCGCCGGCAAAGTCGATGGTCGCGAAACCGTCGCCCTTGACGCTGAGATAGTTGGTGCCAGCCGAATCGGCCTGCGGCAGCGCCGCGCCATTCGTGTTGTCGCCGCTCTGGATCACGTAGTTAGAGCCGGCGCTGATGCCCGACGCGTCGTTGAAGTCATCGATGACCGTGAACCCGACGAGGCTCGAAACGGCTCCGCCCTGGATGAAGTCGATCTGGACGGCGGCGCTCGCAGGAGCGACGAGGGCAGTGGCGCCCAAAAGCGCGGCAACTGCCGGCAACAACTTACGCATATTCATATTCCTTCCCACAATCAGTCGAGCCGAGCTTCCCCACAAGCGATCGTTCAACCAGAGATTGAGGCTAGGACCGCAAGACGCTCACGGTGTCAACGTACCTATTAACAGCCAGATTGCTTCCTACATGTGTCAATTCGTTGAAATGATGTGACAAAGAGTGGATGAAATAAAATCGTTAACCAAAGTAGATAACTGTTTCCATTATGATTGAGGGTAGGTTTTTGGATTTTCCAGGCTCGAATCGGATCGCAATAATCTGATTGGATCTTTCAGCTATTTCCCAATAGCTTCCTATACTGAGAGTAATTCGCTGTTACGGGAACTAATATAGGTTTCGTTAGTTACGGACACAGTCCGTTGTTCTGCGCGACGCGGCCGGGATCGACCGCCTGACGATCCTGAGCAAGACGCCTAGCGAGAAGATGCCAGCCATGTGAAGCCATGTCGCAGCCTCGGGCACACGATCATGGTGGGTCGCGCAGGAATCGCCGCAGGCGTGCCGCATTGCTCGACGCTCGCGCTGTGACTTTCATCACCGCCACCGCCCATCACCGCCACCGCCCATCACCGCCACCGCGGAGTCCGCCACCACCGCTGCTTTCGTCTTGTCGCGCGCCATAGTCTCAGTTTCCTGTTTGCCCACGTCTGAGGGATCAGGACAAAGGTGGACCGGATTGCGGTTATTTGGGGGGGGCAAGTCAGGGCAGGGGTGGGGCAGCACGGCCATGGGTGCTTCCTTGGTCTGGGGCGTGGCCCGCCAGACGATCTTCTTCGCGTCGCTCGGCTGGGCCTGCGCGCCGTCTTCCTGATTCTGTCCGACGATATTGGCATTGGTGGTGTAACGAGGACTGCGATGGCAGCGAGCCACCTTGTGCAGTCCCCGGGATAAGCCGCGATTCGCCCTGCTGGGACTCAGCGAGTCATGCAGGCATAGAGAGCGATCGCTGCTGCGTTGGAAACGTTGAGGCTTTCCATGAGCGGGCTCATCGGCAGCTTCGCCAGCATATCGCTATGATTGATGCTGTTGAGGCGCAGGCCTTCGCCCTCGGCTCCCAACACCAGCGCAACGCGCGTCGTGTTCTTCAGCGCTGAGTCGAGCGTGTGCTCGGCCTCGCCGTCGAGCGCGATGCGCCAGTAGGATGCTTCTGCAATCTCATCGAGCGCGCGGGCCAGATTGACGACTCGCACCCACGGAACGAATTCCAGCGCACCAGCGGCTGCGCGGGCGACCACGCCCGATTCGGGTGGCGCGTGACGGTCCTGCGTCACAATGCCCAGCGCATTAAATGCCGCTGCCGAGCGGAGAATTGCGCCGACATTATGGGGATCGGTGACCTGGTCGAGCACGATGATCGGCCGACGCGCTGCTTCGTCGCTCGCGCCTTCCTCGATCAAGTCGCCCAGCCAGATGTCGTCGAGCGCCTCGACTTCCGCGACAATGCCCTGATGCGGCGCATCGCCGGGCACCATGCGACCGAGATCCGCCACGTCCGAGTAGACGATAGGCAGGATCGGCGGCAGCTCGAGCGCGCCAATGGCCTCCCGCGTGCCCCAGATCTTGCGAATCACCCGATTCGGATTTGCGAGCGCCGCTGTGACGGCGTGGCGGCCATAAAGGCGGGGAAAGCCGCCTTTGGGTTTTCCTGTGCGATGTCCTCTTTTCATGGCGAGCGCTTTTCCATGAGTGGCATTGACAGGCAAGGCCCCATTCGCCATTGAGCCGCCTCCGACACGGCCCTGACCCAATCAGGGCCCTCGTGCGCGCTGGACAGGTGGCCGAGTGGTTAATGGCAGCAGACTGTAAATCTGCCCGCGAGAGCGTACGGTGGTTCGAATCCACCCCTGTCCACCATCGCCCCCTAAGGGGTTGATGTAGTAAGAAACCCAGTGAATCAGTGGTTTTGACCCGATTGGGTGCTGCAATCGTAGCCTGACGGATGACCCCCATGTACCTCACCAAAAAATCCCCACGGTGTTTGTTACTATTTCCGTCTGATCATAGCTGAGGACCAACGGTTCTGGGTCCGAGCCGGGGAACTCCAAAAAAGAGTCGCGCATGACTCTCAAGGCCAAGGATCGTCGAACAGCGATAGCTGAGTTGCCCAGCGCGGCTGACTTCCATGATACGGCGCGCGCCATGCAGTGCGCCCGATAATTTGGAACGCAACATCTGGGAGGGGAGGAGTGGATGCGCTGACGGAAGAGCTCCACCGCGTGTCAGAGAAACGCGGGATTTACCGATCGGTTCGACAAAGGGAAATTCGCGCGGCTGTTCTGAGAATCCATCGGCGCTGATGCGACTGGCTTGGCAATCGTGTGCGATGGCAATTCGGGCCGCAGGAGGTTGCATCACCTACGGCCCTGACCACCCACGCGAAAGGCACGCGATGGCTGGCCCCCTGTAATGACATATGTCTGGATAAGGGAAGCTATTTCGCATTGGGATGCAGGGGCGCGATTCTGATTGACGATCAACCTTCGCCAACCGCCATGTCGCTTACGGTGGCCGTCGCCCCGGTTGGCGACCCTCCCGGATCGCAAGGCGAAGGCCTTGGCAGCGGCGCGCCTCGGCTTCGCTCCTTATGCGCGACAAAAGTTCCCGGCGCGGACTGTTTGTGCCATTTCAGGGCGGTTTCGCTTTGGTGCACTATGGTTCTGGCGAGATCCTTAAAATCCCGTTAACCCATTAAATGCGCTGAGGATCGTTCCAGATTCCGTGCGCAGTCAAAATTGACGAGTGGGAAAAATCATGCAAAAATTTGTGAAACTGGTCGCGCTTTCGGCCGCACTGTCGCTGAGCGCGGGTTCGGCGCTCGCTGCGGATACGATCACCTATAATTCGGCGCCGAACGACGGCTGGGTTTTCGGTAGTGGGAATAACTACACGCCTGCCAATACGGCGGTGCTGACGACCGACAGCAACCAGCAGGTCTATCTGCGCTTTCACCAGAACAGTGTTGTTGCGCCGGCTTCGAGCAGCAATGGCGTTTACAGCTTCGCGCTGGGAACGACGCCGCTCAATTTCGATTGGGGCGTTGAAGCCAATAAGAGCCTTTCGCTGTTCAACTATCAGGGCCTCTCGGCGCTGATCACGATCACGAACATCGGCACTGGCGATGTCGTCACCTACAATCCCTTCGCGTTTCTGCCGCTTGGCTATGACAACAAGTTCCAGAGCGGCAGCGTGCAGAACAGCTTCCAGCTGAACTGGCCTTCGGCCCTCGATTTCGATCCCGGCATCGACAACACCTATAAGGTCACGTTCGATGTGAACGGCCTGACCGGTGGCGCCAAGTCGCTGAGCATCTTCGCGCAGCTGGGCGCTGGCGCGGGCGCAGTTCCTGAGCCGGCCACTTGGGCCATGATGATCATGGGCCTCGGCATTGTGGGCGCCAGCATGCGCCGTCGCCGGACGACCGTCAGCTTCGCCTGATTCGATCCGCACTGAATATCGAACCCGCTCGGATCACGGTCCGGGCGGGTTTTTTATTGCCTTCAATCCCGGATCAGCGCGCGCAACGCAGCGATCCGGTCTGCCTCATGCGCGGGCTTGTCGGTGCGGATGCGGCTGATGCGCGGGAAGCGCATGGCGAGGCCGGATTTGTGGCGCTTGCTTTCGTGGACCGAGTCAAAGGCGACTTCCAGGACGAGGCTTTTGTCGGTTTCGCGCACAGGGCCGAAGCGATTGACCGTGTGCCGGCGGACATGACCATCGAGCCATTTGAGCTCTTCGTCCGTGAAGCCGAAATAGGCTTTGCCGACGGGAAGCAGTTCGGCCCCCGCGTCCGGATCGCCATCCCAGCAGCCGAAGGTGAAGTCGGAATAGAAGGACGACCGCTTGCCGCTCCCGCGCTGCGCATACATGAGCACGCAGTCGATCAGGAGCGGATC
>Ga0247738_10001025_pt1 | contig 10313 bp, 8 predicted proteins | sample UWRJL013104B2_FD_180936 | JGI IMG/M metagenome (GOLD analysis project Ga0247738, IMG submission 180936) | Plant litter microbial communities from Arlington Agricultural Research Station in Wisconsin, United States - UWRJ-L013-104B-2 | ecosystem: Environmental > Terrestrial > Plant litter >...
AAGCTGTACTCGCGGTTGCGCAGTGCGGAGGATGCCGTACGGGTGTGGGCGGTGTCGGAGCAGCTGACCGGCCTGCTTTTCCAATAGTTGCAGCTTGTGAACGGATGAGCTCAATCCCCCGACGGCACCGAGCTTTTCAGTTTAGGAAGCACTGCAGGGAGCGGACGGCCGATCCCGTCGGCAGGCACGACACGCTCGATCGCCTTCACTCGATCGCCTCCCACTAGCCAACCAGCTACAACCGTTCCTCCCCCTTCGACTCGTAGAGCGGTACCCAGAACCGTGACCGTATGGCGCTCGTTATAGATGATTTGAAGGCGCAAGATGTCTCCGTGAGAAACGTCGTCGATTGCCAGCGTTGCCTGCACAGGAGTGGCGGAATCGACCTTACGAAGGGCGTGCAAGTCAGCGGGAACTGAGGTCGAGGACCCGATGAAGGTTCCTCCAATATGCTGGTCCACTGCAGACCGGATCACTATGCCTTCGATAACAAAGACCCCGTATCGGGATGAGGAAAACGTCGCGCTCCACAATTCTCCCGGCTCCACTAAAGCGAGTTGGTCACGTATCGGTTGAAGCACACGGCGCGCGGGTATTTGAAGCTCGGGTGTCGGCATCTCGCAAGGATACCGAGAAGATGAGTGCATGACAGGCCTCATCCGGTACGGCAGCAACGCGAGGGAAAACTCAATCCTGCGTTCCGCGTTAGCAACAGTGGCGGGCTACCAGTGCTACAGCTGCAGAGAGCCCAAAGCATTTGTCGACTTGGAGATTGACCACCTCATACCGAGGTCGAGCCCCGATGCTCTGGTCAGAGCCGAGTCAATCATTCTTAGTCCTCCCGATGGGTTTCACGTCGACGACCCCGAGAACCTCGCAGCAATTTGCGGAAGTTGCAACGTCACAAAGTCGCAAAAAAATCTGCGATCGAAACTTCTATTTCAGATCCAACAAGACACGGCCGTAAGGCGAGCCGATGAAGTCCGGAGACTCGTCAGCTCGATCGGAAGCGGGCATCGAATCGCAAGTTATTTGATGCGGGCAGCCCAAGCGGACCTCACCGATCCATCGACACGCAGGGCCTTTGTAGACTTCGCACCCGCGATAGTTCAACAACTTGCGGCAGTCGACGAGAGGCACGTGGACTTTGTCACGGTCCAGCACATTAGGCGGCAGGACATCGGCAGGGACTTCGACCTTCAGCTCTCTCTGGATGGTAAAGGACGCTTCGCGCGAGATTTATTGGCCACAGCTCTAGACAGGGATCTCATGGATCTTGTGCAATCAGTGGGAGATGAAATCGTTGACGAGTTAAAGGAGCTGGTGCGCCTAAAACTGAGCTACGGGCCGAAAGACGGATACTCACTTGCTTCCGATCCAGGAAGCGCCGATGTCCACCATCTGGAACTTTCGTTCGATGCCGTGGAAGTCACGCGCAGAAACGGTGCCCTCCACTACGAGCTCTCCGGATGTCTTGAGAGCTGGATGACGTCTTTCGTGACCGGAGAGTTGGAGGATCGACAGGCCGACATCTGGATTTTTGGGCCCTTCAGGGCCCTTGGGACGTTTGCGGCGAACCCTAGTGACGCCAGCCTCCTCGATGAGGAGCTCAGCATCTCGGAGATCGACCTCGATATCGACTGGTGAATGTCCCGTCCCAGAAGTCGTGGGCGTGTACTTTGGCATCACGGGCAACCTAGCCACTTCGGTGTGATTCCCGCGAACCCCGTTAGTCATGCTGGAGCCATCGGCGGCGCTGATGCTTTCGCCGGTGGCCGCCATTCGCAGCCCTGGAGCCAAATGCGGCCAAGTTGTGGAACGCAATCCTGCTCGCGGTGGAACGTTGCGGGACTAGTCGAGCTTCGGGCGACCTGGATTTCTCTCCCCGGCGCCGTCCTTCAGCCCCTGTTTGTAGACGGCCTCGATCACTTCGGCCAGACGCACGCCCTGGTAAAGGGTCAGATCTTCTTGAACCTCGTCAAGCGCTTTTCCGACCTTCGCGCCCGCGTAAACAGGCACAACGTTTCCAGTACTCGGCATCGTGAACTCGTGACGTCGGGGGCCTTTATCTGCGTTCGGCATCGAGCTACCTTCCCTACTGAGCAAACTCAGACCATTCTGCACCTCAAACAAGGTCACTGACATTGCCGGATTGCCACCTGTCCAACCAAGAGCGTCGCACAATCCGAAGGCTTGTTGGCTGAGACCAGATGGCGCCCTTTCCGGTGGCGAGCGATCCGTTGACTTGATGCCAACTTACGGCACCGAAGGTCGCGCCCGGTATCGGTGAAGGCTCGAGGCTACAGGGAGCGACTCAAAACAACGTAGGCGGAGGCTCGGGCGCGCTCTCGGGTCGCATCAGCAATTGGAAGAACCTCGAGTTAATGAAGATTCTCTCCCTGCCCACCTTCACATCCATGAGGACGCCCTCCTGGACGAGCGCGTTAAGCCAGTTGGTGGCGGTGGGCCGAGAAACCCGACAACGGTCAACGACGTTGCTGATTCTGCAGTATGGCTGTTCGAATAGCACTGCAAGCAGGTCTGCGTTCGCGGCATTCGTAGCTGTGCGAATTCTCACGAGTGTCTCGTCTTGCAGACTCTGGATCTGGTCGATTTTGGCTACCGTGCTGAGGGCCGTCTTGCGGATTCCCTCCAGCATGAAAAGAATCCATTCTTCCCAGTTTCCGTCGCGGGTGACCTCGAGGAGGAGCCGGTAGTACTCGTCTTTCTTCTCGATGATGTAACGCGAAAGATAGAGGATGGGCTGGCTGATGAGGCCCTCACTCATCAGCAGGAGGATGTTCATGATTCGACCGGTTCGGCCATTGCCGTCCTCGAAAGGGTGAATCGCCTCGAACTGGTAGTGAGCAATTGCCATCGCTACTAGCGGATCGAGGCCACGCGGGTCATGAATGAACCGCTCCCAGTTGGCAAGCTTGTCGCGAATGAGGCTCTCGCCTGATGGCGGGGTGTATATGGCCGCTTTGGTCGCCGGATTGCCGATGTAGGTTCCGGACAGCTTGCGCACATCCATGTCTCTCCCTTGCACTGTGGTGCAGACCTGCACGGCAGTGGAAGTCGAGAGGGGTCTCGCGTTGATGAGCTCTATCCCAACGAACAGAGCAGACCGGTATTTGAGCGTCTCCTTAGTAGCCGGATTGGTTGCTGCGGATTCATCATGCGAGTACTTGAACAGATCATCAGCTGTCGTCACGATGTTCTCGATCTCAGAACTCGCTTGTGCTTCAAGCAGAGGAATCGAGTTGATCAGTACCGTGGGGTTGGTGATTCTGCGAGCGGCCTGATCCAGCGAAGCAAGTGCGGACCGCGCCTCAATCACCGCTTTGAGAACGAGCTTGGTCTCGACCTCTGCGGCCGGCGGGAGCTCGGGAAGCTCGTTGTAAGGAGCGTTCGGCAGCCAGGTCATATGTGAAGCGTAGTTACACATCCACAAAACGTGTAAAAAATTGGGCGAATTTTTTACACATTTCTCGAACGTGTAAAGAAAGCTGGAAAGTGGACGAGCGAGTTGCTAAAAGAGGTAATCGTCGACCCGCCAGCGACGATCAACCCGTCAACCACAAAACGCCTTCTCGAAGGAGGGCGGATGTGAACGATGACCCGAGGTATACATGAGGCCGGGGGATGTGGCCCCCGACCAGTCGAGCAGTAGTCTCACGCGCTCGGGTGTGCGGCAGGATGGCTCGCCCGCGGAACAGAATCCGTACTCGCGGTTGCAGAATCCGGAGGTGGCCTCGCACGTCTGGGCGGTGTCCCGACGGCTAGCGGACGTTGCTTGGGCCTGGCTAGGTGGCTGATTTATGAATTGTTTCCAACTAGAAACGCCTCTCACCGGGTCGAGAGCAACTCGAATCCGCGGCTCGAGATCAGGCGCAGTCTCTGACCGCTGAAACGACTGGGCTTATGCAACACCACGAAATTCAAACGTCCATTGGTGAATCCCTCGGCGGTGAACGTCACATGACCTCTCGTCGTTCGCAAGGTGACCTCGCACGTCGGAGCGCCGCCGGTCTGCTTGTCGAGTAGCGACTTGAGTTCTGGGTACGTACTCACGCCGACTGACGGATCTACCATGCCGACAAGTCGACCGTACTTTTCTAGAAAGGAGTGTGACTCGAAAGTCTGGTCGTCAAAGCGCTTCACCTTGCCTGATTGTCCCGTGTACTTTCCCAAGGCGAGCACGGCAATCGGGTGCCTGCTGTTTTCGACGTAGTTGCGGATTGCGGCATGAACCGAGACGCCATACTCCGTCGAAAGATACATAGGCACTTCCAGGCCCGGCGCATATTCATCAGCTTGCTTCGTGAATCGGCCTGCCCCAAAAAGCAACTCGGCGGCAAACTGGTTAGCCTCGCTCTCGAGGACCTTTTTCGTCGCAGGATCGAGAGTGGTGTGGTCTTCGCCCCAAAACGCCGCGTTATGCCAGGGGAGAGCGTCGTGACCGATCTCGTGGCTCTCGGTGAACCTCTGCCGAGACACCGGCATAGTTCGATCGATGAAGTACTTTCGCTCCTCAATCGAGAGGAATCCCAGCACGTTGCCCTTTAGCCGCTTTACGATCTCACGAACGCTCGGGGGCGCGTCCTCACCAAGCTCGAAAAGATCTGCCCTTTGCAGACCGATAGCCTCCGCTACTTGCTGAACTGGCACCAGCGATATATCGCCCACGCCAGCCGCCGATAGCGCCCCTCGCGCGTACTGGCGAATCTTGCCTGCAGATGCTGTCTCGCTCGTCATTGAACTACCGCTTGCTTTTCAAATAGTGCAGATAGTCCATGAGATCTTTGCGTTCACTTTCACTCAGGTCCTCTAGCGCACGCAATGGAATCCCATTTAGCGCAGTTCCACTGTGCGGATTTGAGGTAGCGGGTACCCGATGCCCTGCGCGCTCGAGAAGATTCGAATAGTCGATGCCGTAAAGCTCAGCAAGCTGATAGAGCACATTTGGTGAGGGCTTTGATATCAGCTCGTTCTCGATTTGGCTCAGGTAGCCGTTCGTAATGTCCGTTCTCGCCTCAACGTCACGCAAGGTGAGCCCCACAGACTTACGTGCACTCTTTAGATAGGGGCCTAGGGCTTCCGAAGCAGAGGATCCAATGTGGTCAGCGTTGCTCATAAGTGAATCTTTGCGCACTTTCGCTTAGTGCACCAAGCGATGCAACAAATAACTTGCATCGAGATTAGGATTTGCGTAGTCTTCTAAGCACCGCAGGGAATTACCTGCACCGACAGAAAGGCCATCAAATGGCAAATCGCAGTTCGATCTCTGGCCGCTACATTTCCAATGCAGCAGCTGCACGTCATCCCCGGACCAGCGTTAGCGAGAGCGGTGCAAACCGGTCAAGCGGCACCCACCACCGCAGCTCCATCACCGGGCACTTCATCACCCCGGCTGCAGCGGCCCGGCACCCGAAGACGAGCCTGACCGAAAAGGGCTAGTTTTCAACGCAATACAAATGACGAAGGGGTCCGATCTCACCGGTAATGAGATCGGGCCCCTTCTACGTCGCGTGTGGTGCGCCCGGAGGGATTTGAACCCCCGGCCTATTGATCCGTAGTCAATTGCTCTATCCGCTGAGCTACGGGCGCATCCGGCCTGCGTGAAAACAGGCAACCTGAAAACTATACCAGCCGCTTGGAGGGGTTGTGAACGTGAGGGAAGATGATCTTATGTCCGTTAATCCTCCCAAGTCCGGGCCGTCCGTCACCCTCATCATCGTGATCGCCTCCGCCGTGCTTCTGGTGCTGGTGGGCGTCATCATCGCGCTGACCGTGTCGCTGCTGTCTGCGCAGAGCCCCGCGCGGTCGGACCGCGACGAGGCCGACGACGAAGACGAGCCCGAGACCAGCGAGGTCGTGCTCGACGCGACCTGGGCCGACGGCACCGCCCCGGAGGGCGACGAGCTCGACACCGTAGAGGACATCATCAACACCCGCCTTGAGGATGCCGGCATCATCAGCAGCGGCTTCTATGTCGAGAACGACCAGATTCATGTCACCTTCGACGACAACGTCAACCAGAAGACGCTGGACAACGCGGCCGAGGCACTCGACGTCACCTTCACCGCCGACTTTCGCCAGGTGCTCGACGTGGGCATGTGCACCTCTGACAACGACTACACCGACTACGGCCCCGACGAGGAGGTCGTCTTCTGCGACCAGGCGGGCGAGACCGCCATCGCGATGGCGCCCAGTGAGATCAGCGGCGAGACGATCATCGGGGCGACCACCTACGAGCGCGACGACAAGACCTGGGGTGTCACCATCGTCTTCAACCCCACGGGCACGGCCGCACTCGCCACGCTGACCGGGCGGCTCTCGGCCCTTGAGGGCGTCACCAACCGGCTCGGCATCACCCTCGGCGGTGTCGTCATCGAGTCCCCGTCGGTGTCAGAGGCAATCATGAACGGCGAGGTGTCGATCACCGGCACCTTCGACGAGGAGGCCGCCAACACGCTCGCGACCCAGCTGCGCTTCGCCGCGAGGGGACTCGAGCTCAGCGTCGACGACATCGTCTTCGTTAAGTAGGCCTAGGCCGCCTTGGCGGCACGACGGGGAAGCCGGGCGCGCAGCTCGGCGAGCTGGCGGTAGAGGGCCGCGGGCACCCGGTCGCCGAAGCCGTCGAAGAAGGTCTCCGTGTCATCCGCCTCGATGTGCCAGCTGGAGGCATCGACGGAGAAGAGCTCGTCGAGAACCTCGTCTGCGATGTCGAGCCCGTCGAGGTTGAGGGTCACGGGCACGAGTCCGAGCGGAGACGCGACGGCCGGGGCCTCTCCGGAGACGCGCTGCAGAATCCACTCGAGAACACGCGAGTTCTCGCCGAAGCCCGGCCAGAGGTAGCCGCCGTCCGCGCCCTTGCGAAACCAGTTGACCTGGAACACGCGCGGAACGGAACCCGACGAACGCAGCGACGCACCCATGCTGAGCCAGTGCGCCCAGTAGTCGGCCATGTTGTAGCCGCAGAAGGGCAGCATGGCGAAGGGATCGCGCCGAAGCTCTCCGGGGGTGCCTTCGGCGGCCGCGGTCTGCTCGGAGCTGATGGTGGCTCCCATGAAGACCCCGTGCTCCCAATCGCGCGCCTCTACCACCAAGGGCACGTTGGTTGCTCGGCGGCCGCCGAAGATGATGGCGTCGATAACGACGCCCTGCGGGTGCTCCCACGTGTCCGCGATAGACGGGCACTGCGAGGCCGCAACAGTGAAGCGGGCATTCGGGTGGGCGGCGGGGCCCGCCGAGTCCGGGGTCCAGTCGTTGCCCTGCCAGTCGATGAGGTGCTCTGGCACCGTGTCGGTCATGCCCTCCCACCAGACGTCGCCGTCGTCGCGCTGGGCGACGTTCGTGAAGATGGTGTTGCCCCAGAGGGTGTCCATGGCGGTCTCGTTGGTCGCGCGGCTCGTTCCCGGTGCGACGCCGAAGAAGCCGGCCTCGGGGTTGATGGCGCGCAGCTTGCCGTCGGCGCCGCGGGCGAGCCACGCGATGTCGTCGCCGATGGTCTCGACCGTCCAGCCTGGGATCGTCGGACGCAGCATTGCGAGATTGGTCTTGCCGCACGCGCTCGGAAAGGCGGCCGCGACGTGAAAGACGCGCCCAGCATCCGAGGTCACCTTCAGCAGCAGCATGTGCTCGGCCAGCCATCCCTCATCGCGGGCCATGACCGACGCGATGCGCAAGGCAAAGGCCTTCTTGGCGAGGATGGCGTTGCCCCCGTACGCGGACCCGAACGACCAGATCTCCCGGCTCTCAGGAAAGTGGCTGATGTACTTCGTCTGGTTGCACGGCCAGGCCACGTCGTCCTGGCCGCTCTCCAGCGGAGCTCCGACGCTGTGCACCGCCGCAACCCACGGCTCCCCCGCCTCGACGAGCGACAGCACGTCCGACCCCATGCGCGTCATCGTGCCCATACTGACGACGACGTAGGGCGAGTCGGTGACCTGCACGCCGAGGCGCGACAGCGGACTTCCGACAGGTCCCATGCTGAAGGGGACGACGTAGAGGGTGCGGCCGCGCATCGCGCCGGCGAAGAGCGGCTCGAGGGTGGCTCGCATCGATGACGGGGCCATCCAGTTGTTGGTGGGGCCGGCGTCCGCCTCGTTGTCACTGCAGATGTAGGTGCAGTCTTCGACGCGGGCGACGTCACTGGGGTCGCTGCGGGCGATGAAGCTGTAGGGGCGGTGCTCCGCGTTGACGGGGGTGAGGGTGCCGGTGGCGACCATGCCGCGAATGAGGGCATCGCGCTCGGCGACCGAGCCGGTGCACCAGACGACGTCGTCGGGCTGGGTGAGGGTGGCGATGCTGTCGACCCACTCGTGAACGTTCATCGTCAACTCCCTTGTCAAGAAACGGTTCTCTTGAAGAATGGGGCATGAAAGCACCCCATTGAACGAATTCACTGTCGAAAGAACTGCACTTTGTTCGCTATGGTGCAGGAATGCAAGACTTTGTGACCCTCGGGCAGCGAATCCGCCACTTCCGCGTTCAGCGCGGACTCACCCTCGAGCAGCTCGGCGCCACCATCGGCATGGCCGGCAGCCAGCTGAGCCTCATCGAGAACGGCAAGCGCGAGCCGAAGCTCACGCATCTCTCGACGATCGCGAGCTCGCTCGGCATCGACGTCAACGACCTGCTCGACCAGACGCCGCCGAACAAGCGGGCCGGGCTCGAGATCGACCTGGAGCGCATGCAGCGCAGCACGGTCTATGCCTCGCTCGGGCTGCCGCGCATTCGCGCAGCGAAATCGATGGGCGACGACGTGCTCGAGGCGCTCGTCGGGCTGCACCGTGAGCTCTCGCGGCGCGCGGCTGAGGCCATCGCCACCCCCGAGGAGGCGCGACGCGCGAACACCGAGCTGCGCGAGCGCATGCGCACGGTCAACAACTACCTTCCAGAGATCGAGGCGCTCGCGCAGGAGGCCGTGCTGTCAGTCGGCCACCGCGGCGGGGCGCTCACGCACCGCACGGTGAGCAAGCTCGCAGAGAAGCTCGGATTCGAGCTCGTGCACGTCAACGACCTTCCGCACTCCGCACGGTCGGTCACCGACTTCGAGAACGGACGCATCTACCTTCCGGCAGCCTCCATTCCCGGGGGGCACGGCCTGCGCGGCATGGCCCTGCAGGCCATGGCGCACCGCATGCTCGGCCACACCGCGCCAGAGGACTACGCGCACTTTCTGCAGCAGCGCCTGGAGATCAACTACTTCGCGGCCGCGGCACTCATGCCGCTCGAGCAGGCCGTCACCTTTCTGGATGCGGCAAAGCACGACCGCAACATCGCCGTCGAGGACTTTCGGGACGCCTTCGGCGTCACCCACGAGGCCGCCGCCCTTCGGTTCACCAACCTCGCGACAGAGCACCTCGGCATTCGGGTGCACTTTCTGCGCGTGAGCGACGATGGCGCGGTGTCGAAGGCCTACGAGAACGACGGGCTGCGGCTGCCGCTCGACGTGACCGGATCGACGGAGGGCCAGATCGTCTGCCGTCACTGGAGCGCACGCAAGGCCTTCACCCGCACCAACCGCACCACGGAGTTCTACCAGTACACCGACACCCCCGAAGGCACCTTCTTCGAGTCGACCCAGACCGGTACGTCGGCGGCCGACGAGTTCTCGATCACCGTTGGGGTGCCCTTCAACGACTCCAAGTGGTTTCGCGGACGCGAGACCACCAATCGCGAGTCATCGACCTGCCCGGCAGAGACCTGCTGCCGTCAGCCCTCGGGCGAGCTTGCGCGCCGCTGGGCGGGCAACGCCTGGTCAAGCGCGAAGCTGCACGCGCACATCCTGTCGCCGCTGCCGTCGGGCACGTTCCCCGGGGTCGACGACCAGGAGCTGTACGCCTTTCTCGAGGCGCACGCGGACTGAGCTAGCCCCAGGTGCCAGCGGGCGCCTTGACGACGGGAACCTCAGCGTACGACCAGTGACCGCCGTTGGCGTAGTGGCCAGAAGCCCAGTTGGAGTTCCAGATCGCGGACTCGATGGTCGCCGTGTCTGACGGGGTGGAGAGCGCCGCGACAATGCCCCGGTAGCCCGACATCTTGCCAAGGGCCTCCGCCGCCTTCTGCGCCGCGATGACCAGGTTGGCGTAGCGGCCGGTGCCGCCACCGCCGCCCGATCCGAAGCCGTTGTTGAGAGGGTTGTTGCGGTTCCACCAGTTGTCGGTGCCGTTCTCCTGGCGCATCCAGCGCATGATCACGGTGATGTTGTTCTCGCTCAGCTCCCAGCCGCCCGACAGCAGCACGAGCTGCGCCCAGTCGCGGTTGGTTCCGCCTGCGGCGAGCGTGGCGATGCCCGGGGTGGC
>Ga0247738_10001027_pt1 | contig 10301 bp, 5 predicted proteins | sample UWRJL013104B2_FD_180936 | JGI IMG/M metagenome (GOLD analysis project Ga0247738, IMG submission 180936) | Plant litter microbial communities from Arlington Agricultural Research Station in Wisconsin, United States - UWRJ-L013-104B-2 | ecosystem: Environmental > Terrestrial > Plant litter >...
CCGCGGCTGGAACAGCTGGGGCGGCAAGCCCTACACCGACCTGATGTCGATCACGGATGCCGTCACCCTGCGTCCCGATATCGACGAGACGAAGACCGCGGCGATGGGCGGCTCGTTCGGCGGCTATATGGCCAACTGGGTCGCCGGGCACACCGACCGGTTCCGCGCGATCGTGACGCACGCGAGCCTGTGGGCGATGGATCAGTTCGGCGGTACGACCGACAGCTCGGAGTACTGGCAGCGCATCTTCACACCCGAGGCGATGATGGAGAACTCTCCGCACCGCTTCGTGGACGGCATCCGCACCCCGCTCCTGGTGATCCACGGAGATCGCGACTACCGCGTGCCGATCGGCGAGAGCCTGCGGCTGTGGTCGGAACTGGCCGAGCACCACGCGGCCGCAGACGGGTCGACCGTGCACCGCTTCTTGTTCTACCCCGACGAGAACCACTGGGTGCTGAAGCCCCAGCACGCCGTGGTGTGGTACCAGACGGTCTTCGCGTTCCTGGACCAGCACGTCCACGGCGCCGAATGGAAGCGCCCCGAACTCCTCGGCTGACCTGCGAGCGCCGAAACGGGGGATCCTGGCCGAGGCAGGGCGCGACACCCCCTGTTTCGGCACAGAGCCCGGTTTCGGCGCGAATCGATGCGTCGGACCGGCTCGCGAGCACGGGTACGAAACGCGGACGCAACAGATTTGGGCGACACTGTGGGAATGTCCACAAAGGTCTCGCTCACGCACTACACCGGGTACACGTTCGCCCGACCGGTGAATGTCACCCCTCACGTGGTGCGTCTGAGGCCCGCCCCGCACTCGCGGACGCCCATCGAGGCGTACTCGCTGGACGTGAGCCCGGCGAACCACTTCATCAACTGGCAGCAGGACCCGTTCGGCAACTGGGTCGCCCGCCTGGTGTTCCCCGAGAAGATCGACCACCTCTCGATCACGGTCAGCCTGGTCGCCGATCTCATGGTGATCAACCCGTTCGACTTCTTCATCGAGGAGTACGCCGAATACTTCCCGTTCGAGTACGAGCCGAGCCTGAAGGCCGACCTGGCGCCCTATCTGCGCCCGGTCGACGACAGCGAGCAGGCCGGCATCTGGAAGCAGGCGCTGCCCGCCCTGCCTGAGAACGGCGTTCCCACGGTGCAGTTCCTCGCGGGTCTGAACTCCGCCGTGCACCGCGACGTCGCGTACGACGTGCGCATGGAGCCGGGCGTGCAGACGCCGGATGAGACGCTGCACAGGGCCATCGGAAGCTGCCGCGACAGCGCCTGGCTGCTCGTGAGCCTGCTGCGCAAGTACGGCCTGGCGGCGCGCTTCGTCTCGGGCTACCTCGTGCAGCTCGCCGCCGACCAGAAGGCGCTCGACGGCCCGAGCGGCACCGAGGTGGACTTCACCGATCTGCACGCGTGGACCGAGGTGTACATCCCCGGGGCCGGCTGGGTCGGCATGGACCCGACCAGCGCCCTGTTCGCGGGTGAGGGTCACATCCCGCTCAGCGCGACGCCGCACCCGTCGAGCGCCGCGCCGATCGAGGGCACGACCGAGCCGGTCGAGGTGACGTTCGACTTCCGCAACGAGGTGGTGCGGATCCACGAGGACCCGCGCACGACGAAGCCGTACACCGACCGGCAGTGGGCGAGCATCGATGCGCTCGGCGGCGCGGTCGATCAGCGCCTCATCGACGGCGACGTGCGTCTCACGATGGGCGGCGAGCCGACGTTCGTCGCTCTGGACGATGCCACGAGCGCGGAGTGGAACACGGATGCCGACGGCGAGCACAAGCGCGAACTCGCCGGCATCCTCGCTGAGCGCCTGCGCGCCACGTACGCACTGGGCGGTGTCGTGCACCGCGGCCAGGGCAAGTGGTACCCGGGAGAGACGCTTCCGCGCTGGAACATCGCGCTGCAGTGGCGCACCGACGGCCAGCCGCTGTGGAACGACCCCCAGCTGCTCGCCGACCCGTGGGGGAAGGATGCCGATCCCGACGCGCGCTCGAACGCCGAGTCGCTCGCCCGTGCGGTGACCGCGGTGCTCGGCATCCCGGATCGGCGACTCCTGCCGGCGTTCGAGGACCCGTTCGCCGAGATCGCGGCCGAGATCCGCAAGCCGGAGGGTCCCCGGCCGGACTTCGAAGATGCGGCTGAGGTCGATGTCGCCGAACTCGACCGCACCGTCAGCACCGAGACGGGCTGGGTGCTGCCGCTCACGACCGAGGGCGAGTGGACGAGCCCGGCGTGGACCTTCCGCCGCGGGCGACTCGTGCTCACGCCGGGTTCCAGCGCGGTCGGCCTGCGACTGCCGCTGGACTCGATCTCGTGGGAGGACCCGGAGCACCCCGGTGAGCCGTCGTACCTCGAGGCCGGCCCGCCGCTGCGCCCCGGCATCCCGAAGGTGACGGTGGTCGACCCGAAGGACGCGCGCACCACCGCGGTCACATTCGAGGCGCGCGACGGCCACGTGCACGTCTTCCTGCCGCCGACGATCACCCTCGAGGCCTATTGCGACCTGCTGATGGTCATCGAGAGGGCCGCCGAACTCACGCGCTGCCGGCTCGTGCTCGAGGGCTACGGTCCGCCGCCGGACGCGCGCCTGACCCAGCTCATCGTCACGCCCGACCCCGGCGTGATCGAGGTGAACGTGCAGCCGACCTCGTCGTGGGCGGACCTCCGACACCTCACCGTGACGCTGTACGAACAGGCCCGCCAGAGCCGCCTGGCGACGGAGAAGTTCGATCTCGACGGGCTGCACACCGGCACCGGCGGCGGCAATCACATCACGCTCGGCGGGTCGCAGCCGGTGGACTCGCCCCTGCTGCGCCGCCCCGATCTGCTCGCGAGCCTGATCACCTACTGGCAGCGGCACCCGAGCCTGTCGTACCTGTTCTCGGGGCGGTTCATCGGACCGACCAGCCAGGCGCCGCGCTTCGACGAAGGTCGGCCCGAGGCGGTCTACGAGATGGAGATCGCGCTGCAGGAGATCCGCCGGCTCACCACCTCGGCACGCGAGCTGGACGAGGAATCCTCGCCCTGGCTGGTCGACCGCGCGCTGCGGCACCTGCTGACCGACCTCACGGGAAACACGCACCGTGCCGAGTTCTGCATCGACAAGCTCTACAGTCCCGACAGCAGCCGCGGCCGGCTCGGACTGCTCGAGCTGCGCGGATTCGAGATGCCGCCGCATCCGCAGCTCGCACTCGTGCAGGCCCTGCTCGTGCGCAGCCTCGTCGCGATGTTCTGGGAGAAGCCGCACACCGCTCCACTCGTGAGGTGGGGCACCCGGCTGCACGAGGACTTCCTGCTGCCCGAAGGCGCGACCGCCGACATCGGCGAGGTCGTCGCCGATCTGCGCGAGCACGGAATCGCGTTCGAGGCCGACTGGCTCGACGCGTTCACCGAGTTCCGCTTCCCGCGGGTCGGCATGACCCGCCTGGCGGGCGGGATCGAGCTGGAGCTGCGGCAGGCGATCGAGCCCTGGAACGTGCTCGGCGAAGAGGTCACCGAGGGCGGCACCGCCCGTTACGTCGACTCCTCGGTCGAGCGCATCCAGGTGAAAGTGACGGGCCTCGATCCGCGCATGCACCTCGTGACGTGTCAGGCTGTTCCCGTGCCACTGTCCCCGACCGGTCGCACCGGCGAGTACTTCGCCGGTGTGCGCTACCGCGCCTGGCAGCCGTGGTCGGCTCTGCACCCCTCGATCCCGGTGCATGCCCCGCTCGTCTTCGACGTCGTCGACATCGAGTCGGGCGTGAGCGTCGGCGGTGCGACCTACCACGTGGTGCACCCGGGGGGCCGGTCGTACGACCATCCGCCGATCAACTCCAACGAGGCCGAGGCCCGCCGCGCCAGTCGATTCGAGCCGCACGGCCACACCGCCGGGCGCCTGGACGTGTCGGCGCTGCGCGAGGCGGCACGGCGCGCGTTCAGCTCTGACTACCCGCACACGCTGGACCTGCGCAGGGTTCCGACCGCGTGACCCCTCTGGAGTGAGACTGCCCGAATGAGCCTGTTACGCGACTACGCGGCCGCGATCGCGCAGCCGACGCTGCCCCTGACGGGCAATGGCGGTCGTTTCGACGAGGTCGTCGGCGCCGACGGCGCGCTGCGCCCCGCATGGAAGGGCATGGCGTCGATCGCCGTCGAGCTGACACCGCTCGAACTCGGACGCATCGACGGCGAGATCACGACTCTGCTCGCCGACGACGGCGCGACGTACGGGAATCCCGACGGCGCGCACCCCTGGCAGCTCGATCCCATGCCACTCGTGCTGGATGCCGCCACCTGGGCGCGGCTCGAGGTCGGGCTCGCGCAGCGCACGGAACTGCTCAACGCACTGCTGGCCGACATCTACGGCGAGCAGCGGCTGCTCGCGGAGGGGGTCATCCCCTCGGCCGTCGTCTTCGGCCACTCGGGCTACACCCGTCCGATCGCCCGCGCCCGCGGCTTCGATCCGAACCCCCTGATCCTCTCGAGCACCGATCTCGGTCGCGACGCCGCGGGGGAGTGGCGCGTGCTCACCGACCGCGTGCAGGCCCCCTCGGGCCTCGGCTATGCGATGGAGAACCGGCGGGTGCTCTCGCGCGTGCTGCCGGAGCTGTACGAGGAGGCCGGCCTCCACCGCATGGAGCCATACTTCTCGGCGCTCCGCTCGGCGCTGCTGCAGGCTGCGCCGCCCCAGGCGGCTGACCCGCGCGTCGTCGTGCTGTCGCCCGGCACGCACTCCGAGACCGCGTACGACCAGGCGTTCATCGCCAACATCCTGGGCTTCCCGCTCGTGCAGGGCGAGGACCTCGTCGTGCGCGACGGGTGGGTGTGGATGAAGCCCGCAGGCTTCCCGCAGCATGAACCGCACGAGCGGGTCGACGTGATCCTGCGACGTGTGGATGCCGAATGGTGCGACCCGCTCGAACTCCGGGCGGGCTCGCAGCTGGGCGTCGCCGGGCTCACCGAGGCCGTGCGCCGCGGCCGCGTGCGACTCGTGAACGGCCTGGGCGCCGGCGTGCTCGAGAACCCCGGCCTCATGCCGTTCATGCCCGCGGTGTGCGAGAGGCTGCTCGGCGAGCAGCTGCGCCTGCCGTCCGTTTCCACGACGTGGTGCGGCGACCCCGAGGGACTCGCCACCGTGCTCGCGGCAGTCGAAGCGGACCCGACCGGGTACATCGTCCGTCAGATCGACGGCCGCGCGGCGGACCTCGTCGGACTCGACTCCGCGCAGCTGCGCGATCGGATCAGCTCGGCACCGCACCGGTTCGTGGGTCAGGAGCGGCTGCCGCTCTCGCAGGCACCCTCGTGGGGCGACGCCGGCCGCGCGTCGGGCCGGGCCAACCCCAATCCGCTCGTGCTGCGCGCATTCACCGTGCGCGACGGCGCGATCTACCGACCGCTCGTCGGCGGGCTCGCGACCCTGGTCGATGACCGCAAGGCCGCACCCAGCACGAAGGACGTCTGGGTGCTCAAGAACACCCCCGGCGACCTGGATCAGGGCATCGTCGAGGTCGCCCCCCTGCCACTCGCCCGCGCCGTGCCCGTGCTCTCACCGCGCGCGGTCGAGGACATGTTCTGGTCGGGTCGCTACACCGAGCGTGCGGAGGACCTCGTCCGCCTCGTGATCACGGCGAGCGCGCACGCCGAGCAGCTGGACTACACCTCCACGCGTGAGGGTGGCGCCGCGCTGCGTGCGCTCATCGGCGTGCTGCAGCGGCTGTGCGGAACCCGCTGGCTCGACACGGATCTCGAGCAGCGCTCGCTGCTGGTGGATGCCGACCGACCGGGATCCGCGGCGCACTCGCTCCAGCGCCTGCGTGACGCGCTCGAGGGCGTGCGCGATCAGCTCTCGGTCGACACCTGGCGGGCCTTCGGCAGCACCGACCGCGCCATGAAGTCGCTGCGGGCGATGCGGCGGCCGCAGATCGCCGAGTCGGCCAGCCGCATGCTGGGCGGCATCCTGTCGCTGCAGGGCGTGACCGCGAACATGATCCGCGACGACGGCTGGCATGCGATCGAGGCGGGCCGCTACCTGGAGCGGTCGCTGCAGGTGTGCACCCTGCTCGCGGCGACGACGACCGTCTCGCTCGGTGTGGGAGTCGACCGGGCGGTGCTCGGTGGGGTGCTGATGGCCGCAGAGAGCTCGGTGACCCACCGCCGCCGGTTCCGCGGCAGCGCCCGCACCTCCGACGTGCTCGAGCTGCTCCTGCTCGACCCCGACAACCCGCGGTCGATCGCGTTCTCGCTCGCGCGATTGCGGTTCCACCTGTCGAAGCTGGCCGGCTCGACCGGGTCCACCCGGCCGGAGCGCCTCCTCGAGCACCTCGAGGATGCGCTCGAGGCCGCCGACATCGGGGCGCTGACTGCGCCCGTCGACGGTCACCGCCCGAAGCTCGAGGAGTTCATCGGCGAGACGCATGCGCAGCTGCACCGACTCGGTGACGCGATCGTGCACCTGCACTTCGCCGCCGGACCGGTGCCGCAGCCGATCTCGTCGCTCTCGCTCACCGAGGTCACGGGGGTGTCGCTGTGAGATACCGCGTCTCCCACACGACGACCTACTCGTACGACGACGACGTCTCGAGCAGCTTCGGCCTCGCGCACTGCCGGCCGCGCGAGCTGCCGTGGCAGCACGTCGCCTCCCGTTCGGTATCGATCGACCCGATGCCGAGCGACATCACCGATGACACCGACTGCTACGGAAACGTCGTGTCGTACTTCCATGTGACCGAGCCGCACATGCGCCTGACCGTCGATGCGCTCAGCGAGGTGACGGTGGTTCCGACCGAGTACGACGCCGACGCCCTGCTCGAGCCGTGGGAGCGCGCGCGCCCGATCCTGAACCCGGGCATCTCGCGCGGAGCGTGGGCGGCGACCGAGTTCGCGATGGAGTCGCCCAAGGCGCTGCACGTGGATGCCGCCCGGGCGTATGCCGCGGCATCCCTCACCCCTGGGCGCCCGATCGGCGAGGCCGTGACCGACCTGATGCACCGCATCAAGACCGACTTCCACTACGACAAGACCGCGACCACCGTCACCTCCACGGTCGCGGATGTGATCGAGAAGCGGGCGGGCGTCTGCCAGGACTTCGCGCACCTCGCACTGGCGTGCCTGCGCAGCCACGGCATGGCAGCCCGGTACGTCAGCGGGTACCTGGCGACGCGACGCACGCCGGGCAAGCCGCGGCTCGGCGGCGCCGACGCTTCGCACGCGTGGGTCGCGGCGTGGATTCCGGGCTCGGACCAGTGGCTCGCGTTCGATCCCACGAACGACCAGTGGGCGTCGGATCGGCATGTCACCGTTGCGTGGGGCAGGGACTACGGCGATGTGCCGCCGGTCAAGGGGGTGATCTTCACCGAGGCGAAGAAGTCGACGCTGCGGGTGGCGGTCGATGTTGCACCTGTCGAGGAGTATGCGCAAGGGTGAGTTCTCGCGCGGGCGGGTATGCGACCCTGAAGAGTGAGATCGTATCGATGCCGCGTCTGCAGCAATCCGCTCTACTTCGAGAACTCCATCTGCGTTTCGTGCGGCGTGGGTCTGGGGTACTCCCGCGCGGAAGGAGAGATCGTGCCGGTCGGTCTCGATGGGCGCTACATCGACGGCTCCGGCCTCATCTGGCACGTCTGCCGCAACCTCAATCTGTCGGGCTGTACGTGGCTCGCTCCGCTCGAAGGCGGACAGTGCTTCAGCTGCGCGCTCACCCGTACCCGGCCGAATGATGCGGATGCGGCGGGGGTGGCGAACTTCCCCGTCGCAGAGCGGGCCAAGCGGCACCTGATCGTCGAGCTCGACCGACTCGGCTTCCCCGTCATCGGGAAGGACGCTGCGACCGGCGGCGATCCGGTGAACGGGGTGTGCTTCGACCTGCTCTCGAGCACCGACCGCAGCGTGGTGATCGGACACGACGACGGGGTCATCACGATCGACCTGGCCGAGAGCGACCCGGCCTATCGCGAACGTCTGCGCGGTGAGCTGGACGAGCCGTACCGCACGATGCTCGGCCACTTCCGTCACGAGATCGGGCACTACTACGAGTGGCAGCTCGTCGAGGTCGCCGGCGATGCCGAACGGATCGCCCGATGCCGTGAGCTCTTCGGCGACGAGACCATCGACTATCAGACCGAGATCGACCGGCACTACTCGCGTGGTGCGCCCGCAGGCTGGGAGCTGTCGTACCTGACGACCTACGCCACGATGCATCCGTACGAGGACTTCGCCGAGACGTGGGCGCACTTCATGCACATCTGCGACACGATCGAGACGGCATCCGAGTACGGCCTGACGGCTGTGGCCGGAATCGACGCGTTCTCGCATTTCCGCGACCTCGTCACGGGCGTGTGGGTGCCGATGTCGGCAGCGCTCAACATGATCAACCGGTCGATGGGCAAGGACGACCTGTACCCGTTCATCATCCCCTCGCCGGTGCTCGACAAGCTCGAGTTCGTCGCGTCGCTGCGGGGTGTGCGCCCCGCCTGAGCTCAGGCGGATTCCTCGAGGGGGGTGTCGCCATCGGTCAGGACGCGCAGGTCGGAGAAGTCGACATCGGCGAACGCGCCCAGGAATCCTTGGAGCTCCTCGGCCATGTCGATCACGTCACGGTCGAGCAGCCATTGCACCTGCAGACCGTCCATCATGGCGATCGTCGCGACCGCAGCCCCCTGAGGCGTCACTCCGGCCATCAGCCGGCCGTCCCGCTCGAGGGACTCGAACGCCGTGCGCAGGTTGGCCCGGGTGTATTCGTAGCGTCCGATGAAGTACTCGTGCGCCGGGTGATCGGGAGTCGTCGCCTCGGCGGAGAGGATGCAGTAGAGCTCGACGACTCCGGGAACGGATGCGTTGTATGCCGCCAGTTCCACCAGTCCGCGGAGCGTGGCCTCACCGTTCTCGCCTCCGAAGGGAACGCGCTCGAGGGAGTGCTGGTCACGTCGGTCGAGCACCGCGGCCAAGAGCGCGCTCTTGTTGGGGAAGTGGTGCAGCAGGCCGGCTTCGCTCATTCCGACCTTGCCGGCGACGTCGCGCAGCGACCCGGATCGATAGCCGGACTCGGCGAACACCTCGAGCGCGGCATCCAGGATCGCCGTGCGCTTCGCGCCGGTCTTGGCATACTCACCCCGCGGCTTGCGCACGCGCGGCGGTGACGGGGTTTGGGTCACGATGCTCACCGTATCGTCTCCGCTGTCTCCGGTCATGCTGTCCGCCTTCTTCGGCCCTCGTTCAGTCATTGTGGGCGCAAATGTAACAAAAACCTAGCGGTTGCTAGGAATTTATTCCAAAAACCTAGTGCACACTCGGATTTGGTGTTACCTTTTCGTCTACGAGGTGATCCGCAGTGGAATCGCCCCCTACCAAGAGGACTCGAAGATGATCCGATGGAAGAAGGCCGCGGCAGCAGCGGCTATCGCCGTCACCACCGCACTCGCGGTCACGGCTTGCGCCGGCGGCGGAACCGACGGCGGCGGTGGCGAGGGCGGCGGAGGCACGCTCACGCTGGGCGCCCTGTTCGCGCCGACCACGTACGACCCCTCAGGGGCCGAGTGGGGCAACCGTTCGCCGTACTACCAGGCGGTCTTCGACACCCTGCTGCTCGCCACCCCCGAGGGCACGATCGAGCCGTGGCTGGCGACCGAGTGGTCGTACAACGAGGACAACACGGTGCTCACGCTCACCCTGCGTGACGATGTGACCTTCACGGATGGATCCAAGCTCACCGGCGATGTCGTCGTCGGTAACCTGCAGCGCTTCAAGGACGGCACGTCGCCGGATGCCGGTTACTTCGCCGGCGTCGCCAGCTTCGAGGCGCCCGATGAGACGACGGTGGTCATCACCCTCAATGCTCCCGACCCCGCCATGCTCAACTACCTGACCCGTGACCCGGGACTGGTCGGCGCAGAGGCGAACTTCGACAACCCCGACGCCGCCACGACGCCGATCGGCTCGGGACCCTACGTCCTGGACACCGACGCGACCGTCACGGGCACGACGTACTCGTACACGAAGAACCCGGACTACTGGAACCCCGACGTCCAGCACTACGACAACCTCATGATCAACGTCCTCGGCGACCCGACGGCCGCGCTGAACGCGATCAAGGCCGGCGAGGCGAACGGCGTGAAGCTCGTCGACAACGCCGCACTCACCGAGGTCGAGGGCGCCGGCTGGACCATCAACGCCAACGAGCTCGACTTCCAAGGGCTCCTGCTGCTGGACCGCGCAGGCACGATGGATCCTGCGCTGGCGGACGTGAAGGTGCGCCAGGCGATCAACTACGCGTTCGACCGCGCCGGCCTGCTCACCGCACTGCAGTCCGACCACGG
>Ga0247738_10001028_pt1 | contig 10300 bp, 8 predicted proteins | sample UWRJL013104B2_FD_180936 | JGI IMG/M metagenome (GOLD analysis project Ga0247738, IMG submission 180936) | Plant litter microbial communities from Arlington Agricultural Research Station in Wisconsin, United States - UWRJ-L013-104B-2 | ecosystem: Environmental > Terrestrial > Plant litter >...
AGAACCTCAAGGATTTCCCAGAGGGCGCGCTAGAACCCTTTGCCATCACCGCGGTCACGGCCGATGATTTCCTGTCGAGCACGTTCGAGCTGTACCCTGGCGACGCATTCCGTGCGATGCGCATTATGCGCCGCGCCTATGGCAATCCACCCTTCTCGCCGGGCGAATTCATCTTCGATCTCCAGGCCAAAGGCCTGCCCAAGCTGGCCTCGATGCTCAAGGAGAGCATCGATCTGCTATGACGCTCGACACGCTCCTCATCCGGCCGCGCCTTACGGACTACCATGGCATCACCCTCGCGCAGGAGGACGCCAATTTCGCGATCCCGTTCTTCGACGAGGATATCCCGCTCTACGTCGATCCCTTCCTAATGTGGCGTTCGCCCTCGATGCAGGACAATTCGCTGCACGAGATGCTGATGGCGGCATTCAACCATGTCGGCAAGCTGGCGCAGGGCGGCGGCCGCGATGCTGCTATCGACGTGCTGGTCACGGCCTCGGAGTGCGACGAGGTCGGCCTGGGATCATCGGCCAAGCGCAAGGGCAAGCGGATCGGCCGGGACAAGGCGGGCGAGATCCTGGACATCTTCCGCCGCATTCCGCGCTACGCGACGCACGGACTTGGCCATATCGAGGAGCTGCAATTCTTCGTCGAAGGCATTTCGAAGGACCGGATCAGCGATTTCGCGTGCAGTTTCCTCAAGTCCTTCCTGATCGATTTCACGATCGATCAGTGCACCCGGCTCGGCATTCCGACGCGGCGCCAGACAATTTCAAACGTGTGGGATGTGCGGGGCCGGCAGTTCGGCAGCGTCACCACCGACCTGCCCCTCGATCCGACCAACGGGCGCCCGCTGCTGCTCGTGCCCAAGCGCTGGCTGCGGTTCATGCCGTGGATCAATTATGAGGATTATTACGAGAAGCATTGCCCGCAGGACGACATCGCGCACACAGCCGAAGAGCTTACCCGCGTCGAGGTGTTGACCTACAACCGCGACAACTACGGGGTCGTCGCTGCCTATATCGACGCCAAGGAACGCTCGTTCGCCGACGCTGCCAATGATCCGTTGTTTGCGCAGATCCCGGTGCGCTCGGCGCGCGGCAAGCTCGCGCAGATTAGGAAGCTGCCGACCGGGAAGGCCGATGGCGCCGACCTCAAATATGAGAATGCGGTCGGGCAATTGTTGCCGTCCCTGCTCTACCCCAATCTCGACTTCGCGAAGGTGCAGGCGCGCACTGACAGCGGGGTTAGCATTCGCGACCTCATTTTCTACAACACTCAGCGCGCGCCGTTTCTAAAGGAAGTCCATGCGGATTACGGGTCACGTCAGGTCACCTTCGAGCTCAAGAATGCCGCGGAACTGGAGCGCACTCATGTCGATCAGTTGAACCGCTATCTCGCCGATGAGCTGGGGAAGTTCGGGGTGTTCGTGACCCGCCATCCGCCGAAGAAGGCGATCAACCAGCGGATCGTCGATCTGTGGTCAGGTCAGCGCAAGGCAATCGTGACACTGACCGATGCCGATCTCGAGCAGATGGTCGAGGTGTTCGACAGCAAGCAGCGCGACCCGCTCGATGTGATCGTCAAGAAATATGCCGAGTTCCGGCGCAGCTGCCCGTAGGAGGAAATGTGAAGGATCGAGACGAACTTGAACGGTTCGAGAAGCTCATGGGTCAGCTGCGCGGCCTTCATGACGAGATAAGCCTGCTCGCCCGCAAGTCGGCCAATGACGGTGTCAACGCGTTCAAGCTCAAGCTCATCAACAAGGTGCTGGCGACGGCAAACGCGGTTCTTGGACCATCCCATCGGCCGTTCGATGATTTCGAGCAGTTCGACGCCGACGACGTCCCCTCGACCAGCGACGTGACGATGGTGCTGGCCCAGTATCTCGAGGAAGCTGAACGCTATCGTGCGAACTTCGTCACGCAGCTGTTCGGCGACAAATGGTATTTTATAGTCGGCGGCGAGGTCACGGACATTCCCGCTGGCGCACCGAAGAAGGTCACGAGAAAATGAGTGAGTTTGATCCAGTGACGACCAACGCTGCGGTCGCGACCTACGATTCAGCGACCGGTGTTTATTCCGCGCTCCTCCACGAAATCAGGGAGTTATCGAAGAAAAAGCCGGATGCCACGATGAGCGCGAGTAAGGTCAAAGTGATCAACAAGGTGCTCGACGACCTACTGATGATCCTGAAGGACGAACCGGAAGGCAAGTATCTCGAACGCCTGGAGGATGCCGACCTGCCACAAGTGAGCGACGCGCTGTTGACAATGGTGCAGTACAATCCGGCGCTTGATGCGTTCAAGAAGCGGTATCTTCGCCATGTGAAGATCGGTTACGACCGCAAGTATCTTTGGATCACCGCCGAACGGGTCGCGGAGTGGGAAGCGGATGACGAGGACGCGAGTGAGGAAGAGGACGACTTCTAAGTGTCGCCCCTTCCAGCTCCGAGTGGCGTACCCGTCCCCTATGAATCCGCGACCGCATTTGAGAACAACGTGCTTCTTGCTGTATGACCGGAATGGAGGCGCGCTGCCGATCGTCCGCTTTGACCGGCGCGAACGGCAGCTTCCGTCAGAACCAGACGTTTAGCGCGGACGGAGCGAACGACTGGCATTGGTCGGGAGCCGTTATGCCGCACGCCCAGCTAAGCGCGACTGCAGCCGCCAACATTGCAGACATTCGATCGCTCGAAACTGCTCCCTAAAACCTGTCCTTCGTTCATCAAGCTGGCGTGCTGCGGCGAGCGACCGGACTTGGGACATTGCTGCCGTTCCCAGGCCGCTCATCGAACGGCAGAGTTGGCCAAAAGCCGACGTCAGGTCGTGAGGCTCTGGATGTCCACGATTGGCGACAGTCTGGACTGTCCGCTATTGGAGGTCGATTGAACAGTCCTTCGTTCATCCACTCCTGCACGTTCTTCTCGACCCGACCCTCCCACCCAGCGGGCGGCTTACAGAGCCCGGCTTCGAGCAGCATCTCGTGGGTCTGCAGGAGATGGGCCCGCACGAAGAAGGCCCGGCTGTAACTGAGCTTGAAGCGCGCCACCTGCAGCTTGGTGCGCACGCCCTCGATGATCGCCCAGTCCTCGCTCAGTCGAACTGGAACGGCTAGTTGCAACAGCTAGACATTCGGGTGAGTTCGCTGGCAGTCCGCCTCACTCCAGAAGGTCGCCCATTCGCACCAGATCGGGCACTGAGAGCGCTTCCATCTTGCGCATCACCTGACCGCGATGCAGCTTCACCGTCGCCTCGGTGAGATCGATCCTTGCGGCGATCTGCTTGTTCAGAAGGCCTTCGGCGACCAACCGCATTACCTGGCGCTCCCGTTCGGTGAGCGTGGCGTAGCGCGCGCGGACGGCGGCGCCGCGCTCGGCTAGATCTCGCCGTTGCTTATCCTGCGCAATGGCGCGGTTGACTGCCTCCAGCAGATCCTGCTCGCGGACCGGCTTGGTGAGGACATCGACGGCACCGGCCTTCATTGCCCGCACTGCCATCTGGACGTCGACATGACCGCTGATCAGCACCACCGACTGGGGGGCTTCGCTCGCTGCCAGTATCTCCGTGAATTCGAGCCCGCTCTGTCCGGGCAAGCGGATGTCGAGGACGATGCACCCTGGGTCGCCGGGGCGCCCGGTCGCGAGATAATCGTTGACCGAGACATGGAGCTCCGTCGGCAGTCCGACCGAGCGGAACAGGCCGCGCAGTGACTCGCGGACGCTTTCGTCGTCATCGATGATAACAACGCGCGGCGGGCTCTCAGTTGGGGCGGGCATGTGCGCTGACCTCTTTGGCGAGCGGCAGGGTGAAGCTGAACGCGCTCCCTGCGGGCGAATTTTGGGCTGCCCAAATGCGGCCGCCATGCGCATCCACGATCGAGCGACAGATCGATAGGCCCATCCCTATCCCTTCGGGCTTGGAGGTAAAGAAGGCCTCGAACACTTGTTCGAAATGCTCGCGGCTGAGCCCAACGCCGTTGTCCAGGATGCTCACCTGGACAAAATCGCCCCTGTTGACCGTCCGAATGGTCAGGCGGCGTCGCCCCGAAGTGACATCCGCCATTGCTTCGGCGCTGTTCATGATGAGATTGAGCACGACTTGCTGAAGCTGGGTGACGTCGGCAATCACGGGAGTCGGCCACCGCTCGAATGCGGTTTTCACGACGATGTCCCGTCGCGCGAGTTCGCCCTTCAAGAGATCCAGCACCTGCTGGATCAGCAGATCGAGCTCGATCCGTTCCATTTTTTGGGGCGCCTTGCGCGCCAAGGCCCGGATGCTGGCGATGATATCGCCGGCACGATGACCATCACGAACGATACGTTCTGCGGCTTCGCGTGCAAGAACCACGTCGGTCTGCGCGTCATCGAGCCATCGCAGGCATGTGCTTGCGCTCGTGACGATGGCCATCAGCGGCTGATTGACTTCGTGCGCAATCGACACGGCTAGCTCTCCCATTGTCGTCATTCGGGCGACATGGGCGAGATCGCTCTGGCTTTGCCGCAGGTCTTCCTCGGCGCGCCTGCGGTCTTCGATATCGATGATGATGCCGTACCACCGCACCACATTGCCCTGCGCATCCAGAAGCGGACTCTGGCGAAGCGTAAACCAACGATACTCCCCGTCGGCACGTTTTATCCTCGCGTCGACTGGCTGACCAATTTTCGTCGTGAGAATCTCGTTCCATGCCGATCGCATGGTTTCCACGTCGTCGGGATGGAAAATCCGGTAGAAACCGTCGCCAACGATCTCTTCGAAGCCGAGACCGACATAGTCACTGAGATACCGGTTCCAGAAATCGAGCTGGCCGTCATGCGTTGCCGACCACGCCATTGCGGGGACCGTATCGATGATGAGACGCAGGTTACGCTCGCTGTCCCTGAGGGCCGCCTCGCTTTCTCGAAGCGCGTTTTCGGCACGCTGAAGGTCCTCGATGTCGACGTTGACCCCGAACCATCGAACCTCGCCGTTGGCGTCCGTTAGTTTTCGGCCGGAAAAATAGAACCATCGGTAGGTGCCATCGGCGCCTCTAATCCTTCCCTTAAGCAGGGTGTGATCTGAGCTCTCAAGGTCGCGTTTCCAAATTTCGACCATGCTCGGGATATCTTCGGGATGATAGAGATCGAGAAAACCCCATTCCAGGATTTTCTCGGCCGGCACACCGGCATAGTCGATCCACTCCTTGTTGATGAAGTCAGCGCTACCGTCCGGTCTTGCCGACCAGATAAGCACCGGCAGGGAGTTTATGATCAGGCTGAGATTCTGTTCGCTTGCCTGAAGCGCTGACTCGGTCGCTTTCAATGCATCTTCGGCACGCTTACGGTCCTCAATTTCAAGAACAACACCATACCACTTTATGACTCTTCCACGCGAGTCTAGCAGCGGCTTCTGACGGAGCGTGCACCAACGATATTCGCCGTCGGCTCGCTTGATCCTGCCCTCGATCTCCTGGCCCTGTTTCGATGCCATGATGGCCTGCCAAACCGACAGCAGGTGCGGAGAGTCTTCGGGGTGGAGAATCTGGTAGAAATTGAGCCCTCTGACGGCTTCGAAGGGAGATCCGATAAAGTCGAGGAAATGCTGGTTTGCGAAATCCAGCATGCCCTCCGGTGTTGCGGACCAGGCCATTGCCGGGATCGTATTGATAATCAGATTGAGACTGCGTTCGCTTTCAGCCAGCGCAGTGCCACGCGAGTCTAGCCGGACATCTGGAGCAAGGTCGGAATCGATGATCTCGCGAGCTTCTCGACAGCTCAAGCTTGCGCACATTGCTGCCGTCGATAGTCGCAGCATTTCGTCTCGCCGCGGGAAACCGGGTCGCCTGGACGCGGCTATCAGTGTGCCAATGCTTGCAAGCTTGCCCAACGGCAGGGACACGATGTGGAGATCCTCTCCTCCGATCAGCGGGGTAGTTTGGTGCTGAGGACCCTTGAAAGGACTGTGATCCAGCATAGCGAAAACAGTGCCCGCGTCATGCTTATCGCCAAAGGTTGGGCTCACCCGGGAAATGAACTCCGCGGCGTCATTGAGGCGCAACCCGACGAGATCAAGTTGGAGCATGCCGAGCAGCATTTCCAGCGTGGGGAAGACAATCGACATTCGATCTCGGCCGTCCCACGTCGCAGCTATGCCGCTGAGGAGCTCTATGTCTTCCAGACACACCTCTATCTCCGAGACTTCTTCGGTCCTGCGAGGCCTCGGTGCCGCCTGGGCGCTCACTGGCCTGTCCAAAGTCGCACGTCCGCTCACTCGAAATCCCTTGTCGCGTGCCAATTCGCCACCTGCCTAAAGCGCATCGCAAAAGTGAGTCTATCCCACTCCTCGCACGGCATCCACTCAACCAAAGTCGATCGCGATATGACCATTGGCTAGAAGTGCAGACCAAGTGAGAATTGAGCCCAGATGATCCTCGCGATACTTCGTCAAAAGGGTTCGGAGGGCAATCGACAACGTATGAACGTCGATCGTTTCCCCGACCTAAGGGGGCTGAGGGTTCACTAGCGCATCTCGTGACCAGATCGCTTGCGACAGGGGATTTATGAGGAGCATTTCGATAGCGACGCCCGTTACGGCGTTGGCCGGCATCATGGCTTTGTGTCAGCCTGGACAAAGCTTTGCTCAGACGGACGACACTGCGAGTGGCGACATCATTGTCACTGCGACACGTCAGGAGACGCGGCTGCAGGAAACGCCGCTTGCGATATCGGCCTATACTGCCGCTCAACTTGAGCGCAGCGGCGCGCGCGACCTTCGTGACATAGCTGCGTTCACTCCCGGGCTGACAATCGGGACCGGCGAGGGCCAAGGCGCCGTTCCAATCTCCATTCGCGGCGTAGGCCAGAACGATCTTGGCATCGGGTCTGATGCGCCGATCGGGATCTATCTGGACGGGGTGTATCTCGCCCGTCCCTATATGAACCTCTTCGACCTCGTCGATGTCGAGCGGGTTGAGGTGCTGCGTGGTCCCCAAGGGACTCTTTATGGTCGCAACGCCACCGGCGGGGCCATCAGCTTCATTACCCGCAAACCGGGCGACGATGTCGTCCTGCAGACGCGATCGCGCTACGGAAACCTGAATGCCTGGGGCGCTCAGGCGCTGGCGATGACGCCGCTTGGCAAAACATTGTCCGGTAAGCTTGCTGTTTCTGCGAGCGGGCACGACGGATACACGCGCTCGACGTCGACGGGCGGGGGGCTGGATCCGCAGAGCACATTCACGGTGCGCGGGGCGCTGCGCTGGCGCCCGAGCGCTGCGCTCGACGTGCAACTGAACGCCGATGGCGGCTATCATAAGATGCCCGTCATCCTGCACGCCAGTTCCGATCCGGCATTCCGGCCCGATCGGATCGCTATAGATTCCGACGTGCGGGAGGATCGGGATTATTGGGGGGCGTCGTTGGACGCTTCGCTTGATCTGTCGGGCGTCTCTCTAACGTCGATTACGGGCTACCGTGAATCGAAATTGGCCAACGTTCTCGACACCGATGCAGGCCCCGCTCGGGAAATCCAGTTTGCGCAGTTCGATCGGTCCACCCAGCTCAGCCAGGAACTCCGTATCAACTCGATCGGCAAGAGCCGGCTGCAGTGGCTCGCCGGGCTCTACTATCTCGGGGAGCGCGCACATACATTCAGCCCGATATATTTGGACTTCACGCGCACGCTCGGCCTGCCCAGTCCGACCATGCAGAATATCAACGCGTCAAACCAGACGGCAGCTTTCGCCGCGTTCGCACAAGCCAGCTACAACCTTACCGATCGACTGACGGTGTCGGGCGGGCTGCGGTGGAGCCGGGAGACCAAGACATTCAGTTTTCGGCAGCAGTTCACTGTCGATATTCCCCCCTTGTTCACTTCTTATCCGCAGTCGCGGCAACGCAGCGCGTGGACGAACCTGTCGCCCCGCGTCTCGGTCGATTACAGGCCAAACACCGATATCTTGCTTTACGTCAGCTATTCGGAAGGCTTCAAAAGCGGCGGATCAACTTCAGTGAGCCTGATCACCAGTCCCACGCCCAACGTTTTCCAGCCTGAGCGCCTCGATGCAATCGAGGCGGGCATCAAGAGCGAGTGGCTGGGCGGCCGTTTGCGGGCCAATGCGACTGCTTATCACTACGACTATAAGGACTTGCAGGTCCGCACCACGGACGCCCTCGGTTTCCTAGTGGTGCGTAATGCGGCCAGCGCGACTGTCGATGGCATCGAGCTTGAGATGACGGGGCGGCCTACCAGTCGGCTGGAACTTGCTGGCATCGCGGCGCTGATGGATGCGCGGTATGATCGATTTATCGACCCGATCTCGCAGGCTGATTATTCGGGAGACCGATTGAATCGGGCGCCAAATTTCAAGCTCAGCCTCGGTGCGCAAAACCGTTTCCCACTGGCCGCAGGCGGCGAAGTGACGGTTCGCGGAGAGTATCAGCATGAAAGCCGGATCTTCCATCAGCCCGGGGAAGCCCCAGCGTTCTCGCGCGCTCCGACGAACCTCTTCAACGCACGGGTTGCGGTTCGAACGGAGGATCGCCGATGGTCGCTCGCGCTGTTCGGCAAGAACCTCAGCGACGAGAGATATGTCGGGCATGCTTTTCCGGTCCTGGGCGAGCCGCGCGCGACGATCACGCCGCCCCGCACGTTCGGAGTCGAAGTAAATTTCTCGAACCAATGAACAGGTAGTTCGCGGATGGGAGCAGCCGACTCGACTAAGGTGCAGACGCTTTGGACCAATGTCGAAGTTCGCAGACTAAGTGAGAATTGAGTCCACGTATCGATCATATTAGCTTTCGAGATGTCCGGCATGGGGCCGCATGACTTGGGAGGTGTGCGATAGTTTATGAGCATCGCGCGGACTTTCGCCTTCGGCTCATTCACCCTCACCCCTGAGCGGCAGATGCTGCTCCGCGAGGGAACTGCGATGCGGATCGGGGGGCGCGCGCTCGACCTGCTGACGGCGCTGGTAGAGCGACCAGGCGAATTAGTCACCAAATGCGAGTTGATGGCGCGGGGTTGGCCGACCACGACAGTCGATGAGTGCAATCTCAAGGTCAACATGGCATTGCTGAGACGGGTGCTCAGCGATGATCCCAGGGCCGCCCAGTATATCGCGACAGTCACCGGACGCGGTTATCGTTTTATCGCACCAGTCGAAGCAAAGTTGCCGGCTGACCCGCGTGCTGCACCCGTCAAGGGCCCCAAGCCCTCGCCAGTGATCTGGCAGCCGTCCATGCAGGGTGACCAACCCGCCACGTCTATTCGTCTTGTCGATCTTCCCCCCGCCGCCGAGAACGTTGCGGCGTCATTCTCGTGGATCAACGACCTGCTGGAGACGGTGGATTATGGGATCGTCGTGGAGGGTGAAATCACGATTTTACTGAATGAGACTACCGTGCTGCTCAGGCCTGGGAGCCTCATCGTACAGCCGAGTACCGGCCAAGGTTGGGCCAATCGGTCCGACAAACTATGCCGCATGCTCTTCGTCCGCTATCCGGACTGTCACGCCCTCAACGCTTGCGCCAGCAGTGCGGACACCGCCAGTGATCATGCGCCGCCAATGACACGAAAATACTAAGCTCGCGCTGTTCGGACCGCTGGATGTCTAGCGACTGATTTGGATTTCGAGGCCGACCATTTGGATCGTCCGCGCAGGGCCGGTGGCCCGGATGAACCCGCCGGGCACGAAAAGCGAGTACGAAGCCGACAACGATAACGGCCCGGCGCGCCAGCCTAGCACCGCCTCGGCCTGATCCCCGATATGGCGCGGCGCGCTTTCGACGCCCGGACGCAGCAGGTTTCCGGGAATCCCGTAGATGCCATCGCCGCGCTGCTGCCGCCAATAGGCGACCGCCGCCAGTCCAAGCGTAAAACTGCGGCCGAGGTCGGTTTCGACGGCGGGGTGGAGGTTGATGATATTGTAAGGCCCCAGCGGTGACAATTCTCCGAAATACTTTCCTTTCGGAAACAGCGGGTTGAACGTGCCGAGCGTGGTGTCGTGGCGATCGGCGTCACCGCTGGCAACATTAGCGCGAAGCCGAAACGTTGTCTTTCCACGTCGGTAGCCGGTCTCGCTGGCAAGCGACCATGCTCGGACCGGCACAGTGCCAAACCGCCCACGCTGGAGCATCGCTTCCCAGTTCCAGGACCATCCGCCCTCTTGACCAAAGACCCGAGCGCCATAGGTGTGCCGCGTCTCAGCCGCGATCCCCTGCAAGAAGCGCGCGGCATCATTTGCATAATCAAGCCAATAAATTTCGATGCCGGAATCGGTGCGGCCGATCGTCGCATAGATGCCCGATAGCTTCCGTGTGGCA
>Ga0247738_10001029_pt1 | contig 10300 bp, 15 predicted proteins | sample UWRJL013104B2_FD_180936 | JGI IMG/M metagenome (GOLD analysis project Ga0247738, IMG submission 180936) | Plant litter microbial communities from Arlington Agricultural Research Station in Wisconsin, United States - UWRJ-L013-104B-2 | ecosystem: Environmental > Terrestrial > Plant litter >...
AGGAAACCACGCATCGCCCCGAGCTGGACATCCTGACCTGGTGGTCCAGCGTGTTCGAGCTGCCTTGCGTTGCGATTGGCGGGATCACTGCAGAAAATTCAGCGCCGCTGGTGGCCGCAGGCGCGGATTTTCTCGCCGTCAGTAGTGCGGTCTGGGCGCATCCCGATGGACCGGGCGCTGGCGTTGCCGCGTTCAAGGCCGTGCTCGGCTGATGCCTATGTCGGGCCTCGGATCGTACCGATGGCCCGCTTTGTTCGTCTGTGCCTGTCTGCTGGTCACGGGATGTGGATCGGCTCCGTCTCCCCTTGGAACTGAGCAAGGCCGGTCTGCAACCGATGGTCATATCGCACTTGCCGGGCGCGTAACTGACGCTGCTCATATCCTGACCGCAGAGCAAATCGAATCGCTCACCCATTATCTCGCCAATTTCGAGGCTCGCTCGCGTCATCAGATGGTCGTCGTCACAGTGCCGACGCTCAATGACCGCGACGTCGCCTATTATACGCGCGATCTCGCCAATCGCTGGGGCATTGGCCGCAAGGGCGCCAATGACGGCATCGTCGTGCTGGTCGCGCCAAATGAGCGGCGGATCCGCATCGCCGTCGGCTATGGGCTCGAGAAGATCGTGACGAACGATTATTGCCAGCGCATCATCACGCAGGTGGTGACCCCCGAGTTCCGCAAAGGGCAATATTATGACGGGCTCATCCTCGGCGTGACCGGCCTTGCCCGCGTCGCACGGCGAGTCTGACCGGCTTCGCTAGACCCCGTTCTCGAACATTGAGTTGGGATTGACCGGGCTCGCCGGGATTTCCTGGAGCACATCCCAATGCTCGACAATCTTGCCATCCTCGATGCGGAAGATGTCGCACACCGCAAAGCCTGTATCGCCCCGCCAGCGGATGACATGCTGGTGCGTGATGACATGATCATCCTCGGCGAAGATACGGTAGATTTTCTGCGTCGCCTGCGGGCTCTCGACACGCACGAAGTCGAGCCAGCGCTTCAGCGCATCGCGTCCCGGCTCGGCGAGTGAGCTGTGCTGGAGATAATCCGCCGCGATGAAATCATCGACGAGGCTGCTGTCCATCGGGATCAGAACCTTATTGAACAGGTCCAGCACCAATTGGGCATTTGCGTCTTCCTGCGGCGTGCGCGCCATAACATTTTCTCTCCCGCGTCCTTGTTGCGCAGAGGCTTAAGGCGGGGCGGGAGAGTGGGCAAGCGCGCCGGGTGCGGACCGGCTCCCGTCAGCGTGCAGCGGCGATCAGAGCCGCGGCATCATCCAGCAGTTCCAGGCGATGCTTCTTGAGTTCTTCGACCCGCTCGTCCGAAGCGGCCTCTGCCTCGATTTCGATGCGGTGGATTTCCTTGTCGAGAGCCTCGTAGCGATCGGCCAGCGCGTGGAAATGCGCATTCTCGGTTTTCAGCCGGGCGAGGATCTCGCCGTCCTGGGGAAACTGGCTGTGAAGGTCGTGACGGCTATCGATCATGGGTGCAGCCTCCTCAAGGTTTCGGAACTTGGTGTCGGGACCGGACTAGAGTGAGGGATGTGGGGAGGCATTGCGCAAGATCAACGGTGCCAAATTCCACAGGCTGAACTCCACCGGGCTTGCCGTTCAGCCTCCACGAAGCTAGAGGCCCGTACCGGCTCTTTCCAACATTTGAGATACAGGCAGGCGATCCCTATGAAGATCAGCGGCGTGGACATCCGTCCCGGCAACAACATCGAATATGAAGGCGGTCTCTGGCGCGCCGTCAAAATTCAGCACACCCAGCCCGGCAAGGGCGGCGCATATATGCAGGTGGAGCTGAAGAACCTCATCGATGGGCGCAAGAACAACGTCCGCTTCCGCTCTGCCGAGAGCGTCGAGCGCATTCGCCTCGATACCAAGGATTTCCAGTATCTCTATCCCGAAGGCGACATGCTCGTCTTCATGGACACCGAGACCTATGAGCAGATCAACCTCCCGACCGATCTGGTTGGCGAGGCCGCGGCGTTCCTTGCCGATGGCATGATGGTCCAGCTCGAAATGTATGACGAGCGTCCGATCAGCGTGGCACTGCCCGAGACGGTCGAAGCGACTGTGGTCGAGGCCGATGCCGTCGTGAAGGGCCAGACCGCTTCGGCGAGCTACAAGCCTGCGATCCTCGACAATGGAGTCCGCGTCATGGTGCCGCCGCATATCGTCGCGGGCACGCGCATCGTCGTCGATGTGTATGAACGCGAATATGTGAAGCGGGCCGAGTGATGCGCGCGCGCTGCCTCCTCGTCGTTGGTGCGGCGCTGGCTCTGGTCGGCGCGCAGGCACCCGCTTTTGCTCAGGGCGCAGCCGCGCCCGCCACGCCGCCGGCCGGAACGCCGGCTGCGCCCAGCCGTGAACAGCTGGAGGACGCGGCCTATGAAATGCGCGTGATCGTCAGCGCGATGGGCTCGGACAAGGTGGAAGCGCCGGTCAAAGATGCACTGTTCCAGTGCCTTTACCAGAATGCGTTCGGTAAGGTCAGCGAGGCCGTGGCCAAGGTCATTGAGCAAAATCCGAACAAGATCGCCAAGCGCGATCCCGACCAGATTCTGGCCGTGATTGCCGGCGTCTGCGGCTTTCGGCCGAAGGAAGCCGGGGCAGGGGCGGCAACGCCCGGCGCACCGGCCAAGCCCGCGACACCGGCCAAGCCCGCGACACCGGCCAAACCGACAACGCCGGCCAAGCCGAACACCCAGGGCCGCTAACGGCTCGACATAGACTCTTCCCCATGTGGGAGGAGGGAGATTTAAATGGTTTCGCATTCCGGTCTTTTGACTGTCATCGAGCGCGCTGCGCGCAAGGTCGCCCCGCAGTTGCGCCGCGACTTTGGCGAGGTTCAGCACCTTCAGGTGAGCCGCAAGGGGCCTGCCGATTTCGTCAGCATTGCCGACCAGAAGGCAGAGGATACGCTCGTCGCCGAGCTGCAGAAGGCGCGTCCCGACTGGGGCTTCCTGCTCGAAGAGGGCGGCGAAGTTCTGGGTGATCCGACCAAGCCGCGCTGGGTGATCGATCCGCTCGACGGCACAAGCAATTTCCTCCACGGCGTTCCGCATTTCGCGATCTCGATCGCGGTGCAGGAGCCGCGGCTCGACGGCAAAGGCTGGGGCGAAGTCACGACCGGCATGGTCTATCAGCCGATGACCGACGAGAGCTACTGGGCCGAGAAGAATCGCGGCGCATGGCGGCACGATCAGCGACTGCGCGTTTCTGCGCGGCGCGACTTGAGCGAAGCGCTGATCGCGACAGGTATTCCGTATTTGGGCCATGGCAATTTCGTCGAGTGGAACCGCATCTTCGGTGCGATTGCGCCTTCGGTTGCGGGCATTCGCCGCTTTGGTTCGGCCGCGCTCGATCTCGCCTGGGTTGCTGCCGGGCGCTATGATGGTTTCTGGGAAAGCGGCCTTTCGCCGTGGGACGTCTCAGCCGGTATCCTGCTGGTTCGCGAGGCGGGCGGCTTCGTTACCGATTTCCGCGGCGGGGCCGATCCGGTCGAGCGGCGCGAGATCCTGGCGGGCAATGATGTGCTCCACTCCAAGCTGCACAAGCTGCTCGCGGGCGCGCTTCGTTAAAAACAGGCGTCGCGCTAAAAACAGGCGTCACCCCAGCCTGAGCCGGGGTGACGGCCGCGCGCCTCAGTCTTCGACAGCCTCACTGTTGAGCTGGATATAATTCTGGATGCCCATGCGCGCGATCATCTCGAACTGAGTTTCGATCGTGTCGACATGCTCTTCCTCATTATCGAGGATATTCTTGAAGAGGTCGCGGCTCACATAGTCGCGGACCGTCTCGCAATGCGCGATCGCGTCGCGCAGCACGGGCAGGGCCTCAAGCTCGGTCTCGAGATCGGCTTGCAACACTTCCTCGACCGTCGAGCCGATGCGGATGCGGCCCAGCAGCTGGAAGTTCGGCAGGCCGTCGAGAAACAGGATGCGCTCTGCCAGCTTGTCGGCATGCTTCATCTCTTCGATAGATTCCTCATATTCGAACTTCGCGAGACGCTTCACGCCCCAGTGGTTGAGCATCCGGTAGTGCAGGAAATACTGATTGATCGCGGTCAACTCATTCTTGAGGGCCTCGTTCAGAAACTGGATGACCTTTTCGTCGCCCTTCATGGCTGTGCTCCGCTTGTATTTTTGATGGTTCGCTATTGGAGCAATCTATTACCACCGCGGGGCCACATATTCACGCGCGAACGTCTCGCAGTCATGAATCGATCATGGCTCGCAAGAGCGTCGAATCCGCGCGCTAATGTGACTGATACGCAGGAAGAACGCCCTCAGGCGGTGGCAGCAACGCCGGGCAGGGACAGGCTGCGCGCGGGGCAGCGGCCGGCACAGCGTGCGCGCTCCTCGCAGATGACATCGTCGGCATGGTCAAGGCAGGTGCGGCACTGCGGTGTCTTGCCCAGAATGGCATAGGCCGCCTCGGAATCGGTCACGCCGTGGCGCGCGATTTCCCGCAGTTCATCTTCCTTGATGGCGTTGCAGATGCATACGTACATGAGTTTCAGGTATAGCTGTTGCGAGGCATTTGCAATAGCGTTCATCAAGATTCTGGGTTGGCGGCATGCATTTTTTGCGTCGCTTATTGCCTCGATTGCAACTGTCGCGAGGTAGGCAGCGGGCCGCCCCGTTGTTGCGAGTCATTCTCACCCTCCGAAGGCTTGCCTCGCAGATGCAGCAGTCCTAGAAGCCGCGCGAATAGGCCATATTGGCCGAGGGGATTCAAGTGGTCGATCTATCGCAATATCTGCCGATCCTGCTGTTTTTGGCAGTCGCGCTGGGTCTTTCGAGCGCCTTTGTCTTCCTGCCTATGATTGCAGGTCGCTTCACTGGCTCGCACAAGCCCGATCCGGAAAAGCTCAGCGAATATGAGTGCGGCTTTCCGGCCTTCGAGGATCCGCGCAGCCAGTTCGACGTGCGCTTCTATCTGGTCGCTATTCTGTTCATCATTTTCGATCTCGAAGCCGCCTTCCTCTTCCCGTGGTCCGTGAGCCTCGGTGAGATTGGTTGGGCTGGCTGGGCGACCATGATGGTCTTCATTTTCGAGCTGGTGCTCGGCCTCGTCTATGCCTGGAAGAAGGGAGCGCTCGATTGGGAGTAGAGCTTGAACGGCCCGGGACTCTCGGTGCGCCGTTGATCGGCGTTCCGCCCGCGACCCAACCTAATCCGGAATTCTTCAATGCGCTGTCCAGTGAGGTCAGCGACAAAGGCTTTCTGGTGACCTCGACCGAAGACCTGTTCACCTGGGCGCGCACCGGCTCGCTGTGGTGGATGACCTTTGGTCTCGCTTGCTGTGCGGTCGAGATGATCCACGTCAATATGCCGCGCTATGACATGGAGCGTTTCGGCGCTGCGCCGCGCGCGTCTCCGCGCCAGAGCGACGTGATGATCGTCGCGGGCACCCTCTGTAACAAGATGGCCCCGGCGCTGCGCAAGGTCTACGACCAGATGTCGGAGCCCAAATACGTCATCTCCATGGGCAGCTGCGCCAATGGCGGCGGCTATTATCATTACAGCTATAGCGTCGTGCGTGGCTGCGATCGCATCGTGCCGGTCGACATCTATGTGCCCGGTTGCCCGCCGACTGCCGAAGCCCTGCTTTATGGCATCATGCAGCTCCAGCGGAAGATCCGCCGCATCGGGACGATCGAACGGTGAGTGTGACTGCAATCCATTCCGCGCCGCGCGTGAAGGCGATCGAGGGGCTGGCCGACGCCATTCGCGCTGCGCTTGGCGATGCGGTCTATGCGATCAAGGACGCGCATTTCGAGCTGACAGTGGGCGTTGCGCGCGAGAAGCTTGCCGAAGTGTTGCAGATCCTGCGCGATCAGTTCGCCTATCAGCAACTCATGGAAATTGCCGGAGTCGACTATCCCGAGCGCGAGGAGCGCTTCGAGGTCGTCTACCATCTGCTCTCGGTGACGCTGAACCATCGCCTGCGCGTCAAAGTGCGTACGGACGAAGATCATCCGGTGCCGACTGTCACGCATCTATGGCCCGTCGCAGGCTGGCTCGAGCGTGAAGTGTTCGACATGTATGGCGTCCTCTTTGAGGGCAATACCGACCTTCGCCGCATCCTCACTGATTATGGCTTTCGCGGGCATCCGCAGCGCAAGGACTTCCCGCTCACCGGCTATGTCGAGCTGCGCTATTCGGAAGAAGCCAAGCGTGTGGTCTATGAGCCGGTCAAGCTGGCGCAGGATTTCCGCAGCTTCGATTTCATGAGCCCATGGGAAGGCGCGGAATATATCCTTCCCGGCGATGAGAAGGCCGCTGGACAGGCGCCGGGCGCACCGACGCCTGCGCCCGCTCCGCCTCCACCGCCGTCTCCGGCCGCCAAGGGCCCGCCGCCGGTGGATCAGCCCAAGACGACGGACAAGCCCGCCGACACCGGTGCAGGCGCGCCTGCCAATGCGGAAGCCGCCAAGCGCAGCCGCACGAAGACGAAGGCCGACGCTGAAGCCGTGACGCCCGCCAAGCCTTCGGGGGACAAATCCTGATGTCCGATTATCTCGACAAGCTTGAGCATGTCACCAACGCGGATGATCCCGAATATGGTGATACCGCGATCCAGAATTACACGATCAACTTCGGCCCGCAGCATCCCGCCGCGCATGGCGTTCTGCGCCTCGTCATGGAGCTGGACGGCGAAATCGTCGAGCGCTGCGACCCGCATGTCGGGCTGCTTCATCGCGGCACCGAGAAGCTGATCGAATATAAGACCTATTTGCAGGCGCTCCCATATTTCGATCGCCTCGATTACTGCTCGCCGCTCGCTATGGAGCACAGCTATGTGCTCGCCATCGAGAAGCTGCTGAACCTCGAAGTGCCGATCCGCGCGCAATATCTGCGCGTGTTTTTCGCCGAGCTGACGCGCATCTGCAATCACATGCTGAACCTCGGCTCGCACGTGATGGATGTCGGCGCGATGACGCCGAACCTGTGGATGTTCGAGGTCCGCGAGGATTGCCTCAACTTCTTCGAGCGCGCGTCCGGCGCCCGCATGCATGCGGCGTGGTTCCGTCCCGGCGGCGTGCATCAGGATGTGCCGCTCAAGCTGCTGACCGATATTGGCGACTGGCTCGACACGCGGCTGCCGCGCCTGTTCGAGGATGCGATCAGCCTCGTCGCTGACAACCGTATCTTCAAGCAGCGCAATGTCGACATCGCGGTCTGCTCCAAGGAAGACGCGCTGCGCTGGGGCTTCTCCGGCCCGATGCTGCGCGGTTCGGGCATTCCGTGGGATATCCGTAAATCGCAGCCCTATGATGTCTATGATCGCATGGAATTCGATGTTCCGGTCGGCACCAATTATGACTGCTATGACCGCTTCATGGTGCGCGTCGAAGAGGTCCGCCAGTCCGCGCGGATCATGAAGCAGTGCCTGCGCGAGATGCCGGACGGCCCGATCGCCTCGGACGACCGCAAGGTTTCGCCCCCCAAGCGCGGCGAGATGAAGCAGTCGATGGAAGCGCTCATCCACCACTTCAAGCTCTACACCGAGGGCTTCCATGTGCCCGCCGGCGAAGTTTACGTGGCGACCGAAAGCCCCAAGGGCGAGTTCGGCGTCTATCTGGTGAGCGACGGCAGCAATAAACCCTATCGCTGCAAGATCCGCCCGACGGCATTCAGCCATCTGCAAGCCATGGATTTCATGATGAAGGGCCACATGCTCGCCGACACCACCGCTGTGCTGGGTGCGATGGATATCGTGTTCGGGGAGTGTGACCGTTGAGCGTAGAAACCAAATTGTCCGCCGCCGAGCGCATCGCGATCACGCACAAGATGATCGAGGTCTATAATGCGCAGGACGCCGACACCTACGTGACCTTCATGACCGACGATGCCTGCGAGGCGGGCTATCGCGGCGCTGTCGTCCGCGAGGGCAAGGAAGGCACGCGTACCGGTCTCAAGGCCATGTTCGCCCAATTCCCTCAGAACCGCGCCGACATCATCGGTAGCTGGTGCCTCGGCGAGACCGTTGTCCTTCACGAGAAGGTCGAGCGCGCGCCGGATGGCGACAAGTTCGAGGTCATGTCCATCTATACATTCGAGGGCGACAAAGTGTCGCGCGTGGAGTTCATCCGTTAATGGCCGACGCACCCCAAATTCCTGACGAAGCGACGGTGCGCGCGCAGTGGAGCGGCTTCGCTTTCACCGACGCGAACATGGCGCGCGCGAAAGAGTTGATCTCGCATTATCCCGATGGTCGCCAGCAGTCGGCGGTCATGGGCCTGCTCGATCTCGCCCAGCGCCAGGTCGGCGCGCAGACGAATACGCAAGGCTGGCTGCCGATCCCGGTAATCGAATATGTCGCTGCGCAGCTCGATATGCCGTATATGCGCGTCTATGAAGTCGTGACTTTCTACACCATGTACAACATGGCGCCGGTCGGCCGCTTCCACGTGCAGGTTTGCGGAACGACGCCCTGCATGTTGCGCGGATCGGACGACATATTGGACGCTTGCTACAAGCGCGGGATGCACAAGGGTGCGACCACCGGCGACGGCCTGTTCACGCTGACTGAAGTCGAGTGCATGGGCAATTGTTCGTCCGCACCGATGGTCCAGATCAACGACGACAATTACGAAGACCTGACCGCCGATCGGATGAACTTCATCCTCGACGAACTGGCCGCCGGGCGTCAGCCCAAGGTCGGCACGCAGGAGCCCGGCCGGCACACGGTCGAGCCGCTGGGCGAGGCGACCAATCTCGCGGCGATGGTCAGCGAAAATCACGATTATCGGGGGGAATGGTAATGGCCACGCAAGCGCCTGACGCGCCGCCGCCGCCGCCGCCCTTCGTGGGTCCGCTGGAGGACAGGGATCGCATCTTCACCAATGTCTATGGCTATCAGCCATGGAACCTGCCTGCTGCACAGAAGCGCGGCGATTGGGACAATACCAAGGCGCTGCTGACGCTCGGCCAGGACGCGATCATCGAGATCATGAAGGCTTCCGGCCTGCGTGGTCGTGGTGGCGCGGGCTTCCCGACCGGCATGAAATGGTCGTTCATGCCCAAGGAAAGCAAGGACGGTCGTCCCAGCTTCCTGGTCATCAATGCCGATGAATCAGAGCCGGGCTCGTGCAAGGATCGCGAGATCCTGCGCCATGATCCGCACAAGCTGATCGAAGGCGCGCTCGTCGCTGGGTTCGCGATGCGCGCGCGCGCTGCTTATATCTATGTGCGCGGTGAATATATTCTCGAAGCCCGCGTGCTCGAAGCGGCCGTGAACGAAGCTTATGCGGCAGGCCTGATCGGCAAGAATGCCTGCCAGTCGGGCTATGATTTCGATGTGTTCGTCCATCGCGGCGCCGGAGCATATATTTGCGGCGAAGAGACCGCGATGATCGAGAGCCTCGAAGGCAAGAAGGGCCAGCCGCGCCTCAAGCCGCCGTTTCCGGCCGGAGCAGGCCTTTATGGTTGCCCGACCACGGTCAACAATGTCGAAAGCATCGCGGTCGCGCCGACCATCCTGCGTCGCGGTGCGGCATGGTTTGCCGGCTTTGGACGCGAGAATAATCGCGGCACGAAACTCTTCCAGATCAGCGGCCATGTGAACCGGCCCTGCGTGGTCGAGGAGAGCATGTCGATCCCGTTCCGCGAGCTGATCGAGCGTCATTGCGGCGGCATTCGCGGCGGATGGGACAATCTGCTTGCGGTCATCCCCGGCGGCTCTTCTGTGCCGCTGGTGCCTGCAGCCGAGATGATGGACGCGCCAATGGACTTCGACGGTCTGCGCGCGCTGGGCTCCGGCCTCGGCACCGCCGCCGTCATCGTCATGGACAAGTCCACCGACATTGTCCGCGCGATCTCTCGCCTGAGCTATTTCTACAAGCATGAGAGCTGCGGTCAGTGCACGCCTTGCCGCGAAGGCACGGGCTGGATGTGGCGCGTCATGGAGCGCCTGCGCACGGGTGACGCAAATGTCGAAGAAATCGACATGCTGTATCAGGTGACCAAGCAGGTCGAAGGCCACACCATTTGCGCGCTTGGCGACGCAGCGGCATGGCCGATCCAGGGTCTGATCAAGCATTTCCGTCCGGAGATCGAGCGGCGCATCACTGCGCGGGCGGATGGTCTGCCGATCATGGAGGCAGCGGAGTAATCATGCCTACAGTCACCGTTGACGGTATTGAGATCGAAGTTCCCGCCGGCGCCACCGTGCTCCAGGCGTGCGAGCTGGCGGGCAAGGAAATCCCGCGCTTCTGCTACCATGAGCGCCTCAGCATCGCGGGCAATTGCCGCATGTGCCTCGTCGAAGTGAAGCCC
>Ga0247738_10001030_pt1 | contig 10297 bp, 12 predicted proteins | sample UWRJL013104B2_FD_180936 | JGI IMG/M metagenome (GOLD analysis project Ga0247738, IMG submission 180936) | Plant litter microbial communities from Arlington Agricultural Research Station in Wisconsin, United States - UWRJ-L013-104B-2 | ecosystem: Environmental > Terrestrial > Plant litter >...
AACCAGATCGTCATCAACGATCTCGAAGTCCATATGAACGGCGCACCGGCCTGGCTGGAATTCGATTCAGAAGGCACGATCAACGTCCAGTTCACCGCGGTGCGTCCGGGCGAATACACATGGTCTGTTCCCGATCTTGCCGACAAGGGCATGAAGGGCAAGATCACCATCAAATAGAACCGGCACTTTTTGCAACATTGGGGCGGACAACGGCGGGGGAGCGCCGTGGTCCGCCGAGGCGAGGACCAAGATGCGCAACGCCGAACGAACCGAATTGAGCAAAGCAATGTCGCCTGCTGCCGAGGAGGCGGCTGGCGGCCTGCCGCTGGAACTGACGGCGATCAGCTATAGCTACGGCGCCCGCAAGGCGCTCGACGATGTGACATTTTCGATCGAAGCCGGCCGCTTCGCCGTGCTTCTGGGCCTGAACGGCGCCGGCAAGACCACGCTGTTCTCGCTGATCAGCCATCTGTTTGCCACCCGCGCCGGCCGCATCCGCGTCTTCGGCCACGATATCAACCGCAAGCCCGGGCTGGCGTTGCGACGGCTCGGCATCGTCTTCCAGGCTCGCACGCTCGATCTGGATCTTTCGGTGCGCCAGAACCTGTCCTATCACGCAGCACTTCACGGGATCGGTGGCCGGCAGGCAAGCCAGCGGATCGACGAATTAATGACCTCCATCGACATGGCCGACCGCCTGCACGACAAGGCGCGCAGCCTGTCCGGCGGCCAAATCCGCCGCGTCGAGATCGTCCGCGCGCTGCTGCATCGGCCGTCCCTGCTGCTGCTCGATGAGGCGACGGTCGGCCTCGACATCAAATCGCGCGCCACCATCCTTGCCGATATCCGCAAACTGGTCGACCGCGACCGCATCAGCGTGTTGTGGGCAACCCATCTGATCGACGAGGTCAACGCCGCCGACCAGGTGGTCGTCCTCGACCGCGGCCGGCTGGTGGCGGATGGCAGGGTGGCAGACATCATCGCCGGCACCGCCACCGAGACCATCAACCAGGCTTTTTCGAAGCTGACCGGAATCACCGACATCCGCTCGGCCGGAGCACGCCCATGACCGACATCACATTTGCCGAGTTGAGCGACCGCCGGCGCTTCGGAATGCTGCAGTATCTCGTCTGCCTGAAAGGCATCCTGGTCCGCGAGGGTCTGCGCTATCTCAACCAGCGGGAACGCTTTATCTCCTCGCTGGTGCGGCCGCTGCTCTGGCTGTTCATCTTCGCCGCCGGGTTCCGCCAGGTACTCGGCGTGTCGATCATCCCGCCCTACCAGACCTATGTCCTTTATGAAGTCTATATCACCCCCGGCCTCTGCGGCATGATCCTGTTGTTTTCCGGCATGCAGTCGTCGCTGTCGATGGTCTACGACCGTGAGATGGGCAATATGCGCACCCTGCTGATAAGCCCGTTTCCGCGATGGTTTCTGCTGGTCGCCAAGCTTCTGGCAGGCGTCGCCGTGTCCATCATCCAGGTGTATGTGTTCCTGGCGATCGCCTGGTTCTGGGGCGTCAAGGCGCCGGTGGTGGGCTATGCGCTGGTGCTTCCCGCCCTGTTTCTTTCAGGCCTGATGCTGGGCGCCCTCGGCATGCTCCTGTCCTCGGCGATTAAGCAGTTGGAAAATTTCGCCGGCGTCATGAATTTCGTGATTTTTCCAATGTATTTTGCCTCTGCCGCCCTCTATCCCCTGTGGCGCGTGCAGGAATCCAGCCCGCTGCTCTACACGATCTGTCGTCTCAATCCGTTCACCTATGCCGTCGAGCTCATCCGCTTTTCCTTTTACGGCCGGATCGAATGGACATCGCTTGCCGTGGTCATCGCCTTTATGCTGGTTTTCATGGGCGCCGCCATCATCGCCTATGACCCGGCGCGCGGCCTGATGCTGCGCAAGCAGGAAACGGGAGGGAGCTAATGATCAAGCACTTCGCATGGATGGGTACGGTCGCCCTGCTTTTCGCGCCCAGCCTTGCCGTTGGCGCTGCCAATACCGATCCGGACTGGCCGTGTGTCCAGCGCAAGGTCCCCGACTTGTCGGTCGCTCAGGTTTGGACGGCCGGCGAACTGCCCGCCATTGCTGCCGATTGGAACAAGGACGAAAAGCTTGCCGAACTCGTCAGTGTGGTTGCCGCGCGCAGAACGTCGATCGAGGATGCCGAAAAGCAGATCACGGCCTATGTCGCCACCTTGCCGGCCGCGCAGGCCAATGAAAAATTGGCGCAGATCTTTCAGGGATTGTTCGACACCCTCAACCACGAACGCCAGCAGGTGATCACCGGCATTTCCCGCTATGCCGGCAAGCAGCGCGACATGGCGGCGGATGTTCGCAAGTCGAGCGCCGAAGTCGACCAGCTCCGACGACAAGCCGATGTTGATCCGGCGGAACTGACCAAGCGCAGCCAGCAGCTGACCTGGCAGACCCGAATTTTCCAGGAAAGGGTCCACTCCCTCACTTTTGTCTGCGAAGTACCGACGATCATCGAGCAGCGGCTCTACACGCTGTCGAAGATGATAGCCCAATTAATGTCGAAAAGCTGACTGTTTAGGAACCGATGGCACCGATACGCCGATAGCGAAAGCTGTCGGTGCCGGCCGCGTGTGCCGTCATCGCCTCGTCGATCAACCCGGCCATGCGGGCGTGCAGCGGAGACTTGACGCAGGCAGGATCCGTCGCTGCCGCATTGCCGGCCAGCGCCATCGCCTGGCAACGACAGCCGCCCCAGTCGATTTCCTGTCGGTCGCAGCTCCGGCACGGTTCCAGCATCCAGTCGGTGCCGCGAAAGGCGTTGAAGGCCGGGGCATCATGCCAGATCTCGGAAAGCGACGATCTGCCTTCGCCCTCCCCGAAGCGGGGAAAGGTCAGCGATGGAATGGTACCCGCCGCATGGCACGGCAATACCGTACCGTCCGGGGCTACCATGAAGGCATCGCGAGCCCAGCCGCCCATGCAGGGCTTTGGATAGATGGCGAAATAATCGGGTGTGACGAAGTCGATGGTCATGATCCCGTAAAGGCGGGCTTGCGCTTCTTCGACGATCCGGACCTGTCGCTCCACCGCGTCCCGGTCGGGCATCAGCGCATTGCGGTTGAGCAGGGCCCAGCCGGCATATTGCACATTGGCTATTTCCAGGCGCTCGGCGCCGAGCGACAACGCCAGATCAATGAAATCGCCGACTTCGTCCATATTGTGCCGGTGCATCGGCGCATTGATGGTGAGTGGCAGCCCGGCACGGCGGGCAGCCGAGGCCGTCTCCACCTTCTTTTCATGGGCGCCGCGGTGATTGCCGATCTTTTCGGTCGTCGCTGCATGCGCCCCTTGGAAGCTCAACTGCACATGATCTAGCCCAGCGTCGGCCATCTTCTGAAACCGGCCTTCGGCGATACCGACGCCAGCGGTAATCAGGTTGCTGTAGACGCCGCGACGCGCAAGCCCGGCGATGATAAGCTCAAGATCCGGCCGCAAGGTCGGCTCGCCGCCGGACAGATGCACCTGCAGCACCCCGAGATCGGCGGCCTGTTCGAACAGCGCCAACCATTCCGCCGTCGACATTTCGCGGTTGGCCTTCAGCAGCTCCAGCGGATTGGAGCAATAGGCGCATTGCAGCGGACACCGATGGGTGAGTTCGGCCAGCATGCCGATTGGCGGAAGATATGCCTTGCTCATAGCGTCACCAGAAAACGGTCGGACCATTCCTGCAGGAAAGCACCGACATCCGGCGCGATCGCCTCTTGCGGCGCCTCGTACTGCTCGGCAAGCGATGTCGTGATGGCGGCAAAAGAATGCTCACCGTCGCAAAGTCTCAGAATATCGAGGCCGACCTCGTTCGGCCAGAACACCCGCTCTGGCGATAGCAGCGCCCAGGCGCTGCGCACGGGATCGTAGTGCAGCCGGACATGCCGCCGGAGTTTGGGCTTTGCTCCCTCCCACAGCAGGATCCGCTGGCGTATCTCGACCATTACGCAGCCTCCGGATCGAAGGCGCCTGGCGGAATATGGCCCGGTTGGCCATAGGCATGGTCGAGCGCGTCGAGCATTGCCCACAGGATATCGCATTTGAACACCAGCGCATCGATCACCGCCTGCTGCTTTTCGGCGGTGTCGGCATGTTTCATCACATAGGCAAGGGCGAAATCGGAATCGCGCGCCGCCTGCACCGGGCGTGGCTGGAAATAAGAGAGAATATCGGGGGTGACATAGTCATATCTTGCCAGCATCGCCGGCACCCGCTCCGCGATGATTAACGGCGAAAACAGTTCGGTGAGTGACGAGGCAACGGCTTCCAGCAAGCTTCGATTGCCGCAAAAGGACAAATAGGCGCCGACCGCGAAGCGGGTTGCCGGCAGTGCCAACCGCTCGGCCTTGACCGAAGCCTCGTCGAGGCCGAGGCCGGTTGCGAGCTTTACCCAGCGGGCGATGCCACCATCCCAGCCGGTAGGCCCATCATGGTCCTCGATGCGCTTGCGCCATTCCGCACGAAAGGTCGGATCCTCGGCGCGCGCGAGAATCGTCGCGTCCTTGCGCGGGATCACCGCCTGGTAGCAGTAGCGATTGAGAGCCCAGGCCTGAAGCTGGCCTCGGCTGAGCGCCCCGGAGGTCATCTGGTGGTGCAGCGGATGCAGGTTGTGGTAGCGCTGGGCCCCCACCTCCCGCAACACTGCCTCAAGGTCAGCGGGCGACAGGCCGTTGCGGGCGGCGTCGGCAAATCCCGTCATAGCGCGATCTCCATGCCGTCGAAGCCTATTTCCCAGCCGGCGGCGAGTACGGCGGCGGCCTCGTCCGAACGCGGATCGAGGATCGGATTGGTGTTATTGATATGAACGTAGATCCGCCGGGCAATCGAGGTATCGGCCAGCTGTGCCACGGACCCGTCGGGGCCCGAAATGGCAAGGTGGCCCATGCGCTTGCCAGTCTTGGCCCCTACGCCAGCGTCCGGCATTTCCGTATCGGTATAGACGGTGCCGTCAAATAGCAGACAGTCAGCGTAAGTAAGCCTCGCCTTCAGGTTTTCATCGATGGCGGCACAGCCCGGAATGTAATACAGCGCCCCGCTTCCGCCGGTCGTACCGATGCGCAGGCCGATGGTGTCTCCGGATTGCGTCCCAAACCCATGCTCGGCCTTGGTCTGATCCTCGAGAAACAGCGCCACCTTGCCGGCCACGCTGAACGTATCGACGGTGATGCCGGTCGGCGCACCCTCGCGGTCGGCGATGACCGTGCGGCCGGAAAGCGGCAGCGGTCGGCGATCGACGGCGTCGCGATCCAGCACGTTGAATATCGAATTCTGCTCCAGCACCTCCAGCACCCGTTCCGTCGCATATACAGCATAACGATGTCGCTCGCGCAGGCTCAGCAGCCCGGCGATATGGTCGACATCGGCATTCGTCAGCACCACGGCACGCACGGGCGAATCCCGTAAGGCACCATCCGCCGCCGGCTGCAGATCGGGCGTGGCGGCTATTTGGGCGCGGATGTCCGGCGACGCATTGAATATGGCCCAATCGCGACCATTGGCCGATACAGCAAGGCTGGACTGGGTTCGCGGCAGAAAACCGTCCTCGCCATGTCTAACTGCCCGGCTGAGGTGGTAGTTGCAATTCCACTGCGGAAACCCGCCGCCCGCCGCCGAACCGATGATTTTCACGCGCATGCCGATGCCAATTCCTATTCACTACAGTCTCGCCTCACGGACGCAAACCGCATGCCGCCCCACAGCCGAGGCCACGGGGCGGCAAGCTTGATCATTTCTTCGGAGGCATCTGTGCCGGAAAATATCGGGACATTTCCATGCCCACGGCCACAGCGCACATTGTTGGCTTGGTCCAGGTTTTCTTCATCGCTTCTTCTCCTCTTTTAAAAAGCCGGAAACAAGAACCGTTCCCGGCATCCCGCGTCTCAAGGGCGCGTGATCTGCAATTTGTAAGGCGTCGCGTTCTCCGTCGGCTGACCAGCGGCGATCCAGCCGTCCGATCCCGGGGGATACCAGTAGACCGATCGATATCCCCAGCTGACGGCACGTTTGGCAGCGTTCCACGACATCCAGCAATGCTCCTGGCAATAGAAGGCTACCTTGCGGTCCTTCTCCTCGCCCAGCAGTTCGCGCAAAGCATCGCGAAAATAGGTTTCCATCTGCGAATTGAGGACACCGTAGCCCGTATTGGCGAGCCAGGCGCTACCGGGAATGTTCTGTCGTAGCTTTTCCTTCCAGATCGTGCCCGCCGGCAGATTGGCAGGCTTTGGATCGTGCGGCAGGACGTCGATAAAAACGGCAGCCTTGTCCTTCCACAGCGCAATCGCCTTTTTGGTGTCAAGCACAGTCGCACCGGAAAGTGTTTGCGGCACGTCGCTCCGATAGCTTTCCATCCGGTAGCCCTCCGGCTCCGGCACGGTCGCGGCCACCGCCGACGCGGTCGCCATCATAGCCACCACACAACCCAGCATTCCGTTTTTTATCCATCCCGGCATGTCAGCTCAGCCCTTCCACTCGGCCGCGGCTCCTACATCTACTGGGTTATCGGTTTGCCGCTCTCGTCAACGAGCGGCACATGGAAATCGAGCAGGATACGGTTGATCTCGGCCTGATTTTCCCGGATCAGGGTGTTGAGCGTCCGCTTCCATTCCTGGTCGGACGGCCTCACCCCCATGGTAATGCGGTAGGACATGTGATCGGGCTTTTCCTTGGTCAGGGGAACGACGACGAGCTCTGGATCCATCTGATAGGCATAATAGCCGGCCATCGGGCCCCACAAAATGGCGATATCGACGACGCCCTTTTCGAGATCCGTCAGCATCACCTCGGCCATCGATTTCTGCAGCCGTGTATCGACCATCAGCGGATATGGATGCACATGCCGCATGAGGCCGGCCTTGGCGAGAATGGTGGAGGGCGGCGTGCTCTCGACGATACCGATTTTTCGGTCCGCCAGCCGCGGATCGGTCAGGCGATCCAAGCCATCAAGGCCCGCACCCTTCTTGTAGACCACAGCATAGGTCGATTTATAATAGGCATTGGTGTTCTGTACCAGTTCGTCGCCCTGAGCATAGCCGATGACGATGTCGCAGAGATTGGCGCCCAGCGTATTGCGGACGAAACCGGTCGCCATCGGATACCAGGTGTAGGCGACTGACTTGCGCCCGGTCTTGGCGGCAACCAGTTCCGCCAGCTTGTTTTCGAACCCTTGTCCGCTCTCGTCGGAAAACGGCATGTTGGAGGGGTCGGCGCAAACCCTCAGGATATCCGGATCAACCAGTTCGCCGGCAGCCCCCAACCCGGCGCTCTGGGCCAGCCCGGACGACGGCAGCGCGATCGATGCCAGCAGGCAAAGCCCGATCCATTTCAAGCCGGATGCAGGGATTTGAGTCATCTATCCACCCATGCAGGACGTTTCCTGCTCCTTTGCCGCCTCTGGCTTGTCTTCCTTCTTGGCCGGGCGGCCGCGCGGCAGGTCGCCTACGGCGCGCGCGCGCAGGTAAACATAGATATCGTCGAGGTAGCAATAAACGTTCTTGTTGTTGCCGAATGCCGGCATCACGTTTTCCTTGCCGCCCGTCATGTTCTTCCGGCCCTCGGCAACGATGGCAATGAAGTCGCCATAGGGCATGGTTTTCAAGGAGTCGGCCAGCACTGGCGCGAACGACGATCCGGCCCCGTCGGCGCCGTGACAGACATTGCATTCCGAATTGAAGCGGCGATAACCGCTATAGGTGTACCAGTCTACGGTGCCGTCCTCCTTGATCTGGAATGTTGGCGAACCCTCTGCGTCGAAAAATTTACCGTTGTCGCTGGAGGCCACGGCGGCGGCAGCCTTGTCGTCGGCGGATGCGGGGTAGACGATTGCAGTAAGCGCGAAGGCCATGGCAACAAGACAATCTCTGAAACGAACTGGCATCAGTACCTCATAAAGTCGACTGTACGAAGGTCGCGGCGACGCCCCGCGCACAGCAGTGATGAACAGGATGTGTAGTGGTTGGGGCGACAAACCCGACCAACGGTCGTGCTGACCGGGTCCGTCCGACCCGAGCCCAGCGAAGCAGGGCTCGGGCGTTACCATTCGGACGGTTTATTTGCCGGGAACCGCGAACACCGTCAGCTGACCGCCAAGCGTCGTATAGTCGGAGAGCGCGGCATAACCGCCAACCGCACCCAGACCATCCGTTCCCTTGGTAAGGCCGGCGGCGAGACCGATACCGGCCCAGCCACCAACGCCCGACAGAACGGCTACGTACTGCTTGCCGCCATGTTCGTAGGTCGTGACATTGCCGATGATACCCGAGGGGGTCTTGAACTTGTAAAGTTCGTTGCCCTGGTTATCGACCGCTTTCAGATAGCCTTCCAGCGTGCCGTAGAACACGACGTCGCCATCGGTGGAAAGCGCACCGGACCAGACCGAGAAGGGCTCGGGCTTCGACCAGACGATCTCACCCTTGCCGGCATCCCAGGCAATGAAGTTGCCAAGGCCACCATGGCTGTTGGGAGCCGGATACATCGACAGGGTGGCCCCAATATAGGGCTGGCCTGCGGTATAGCTGACGCGATACGGCTCATAGTCCATGCAGACGTGGTTGGTAGGCACATAGAACAGCTTGGTCTTCGGCGAGTAGGAAGCCGGTTGCTGGTCCTTGGAGCCGAGTGCCGCCGGGCATACGCCGGTGGTGTTGACGTCTTCCCCATTCTTGTCGGTGGAGTATTTGTCTACGACAATGGGGCGGCCATAATCAGGGCTCGCCTTGTCCATCACCACTTCGGTCGCCCAGTTGACGGCCGGATCGAACTTCTTCGCCACCAGCAATTCGCCGCTTGCGCGGTCCAGCGTGTAGGCAAAGCCGTTTCGGTCGAAATGAACCAGCACGTCGTGCGGTGTGCCTCCGACGTCGATACCATCGGCGAGGATCATTTCATTGACGCCGTCAAAGTCCCATTCGTCATGGGGTGTCATCTGGTAGACCCATTTGGCCATGCCGGTATCGGCATCACGCGCCATGATGGCGAGTGACCAGCGATTGTCGCCAGGCCGCTGTGCCGGGTTCCAGGTCGAGGGATTGCCCGTGCCGTAGTAGATCAGATTGAGCTTCGGATCGTAGGAATACCATCCCCACGTCGTGCCGCCACCGTTCTTCCACTGCTCGCCTTCCCAGGTCTTGGTACTGGAATCGGGGCCAATCGGCTTACCGAGCTGCGTGGTCTTTTCCGGATCGACCAGCATTTCCGCGTCGGGTCCGGTAGAATAGGCACGCCAGGCAAGCGAACCGTCCTTGATATTGTAAGCGGTCAGATGTCCGCGAACGCCGAATTCGGCACCGGAAATGCCGACGATCACCTTGTCCTTGACGATCATAGGCGCCGACGTGCCGGATTGGCCTGTCGTGCCGTCGGCAACGTCGCCGTTCCTAACCGACCAGGCCGGCTTGCCTGTCTTGGCATCCAGCGCCACCAGAGTGGTATCGGCCTGGTACAGGAAGATCTTGCCGTCGCCATAGGCGACGCCACGGTTCACCGTGTCGCAGCACATGATCGGGATGACGTTGGAATCCTGTTTCGGTTCATATTTCCATAGGATCTTGCCGTCGTTGTTGAGATCGAGTGCGAACACGTTGTTCGGATACGGCGTATGGACATACATGACGTCGCCGATAATCAGCGGTCCGCCTTCATGGCCGCGCAGCACGCCTGTCGAAAATGTCCAGGCGACCTGAAGGTCCTTTACGTTGTCCTTGTTGATCTGGTTGAGAGCCGAATACCGGGTATTGGCATAGTCACCGGTCTGGATCGCCCAGTTCTTCGAGTTGGATATAAGGCCTTGGAGATCGTCGTTGGCAAAGGCTCCTCCAGCCCATGCCAGCGACAGTGCGGTGGTTGCAAAGGCAAGCCGCACAATGGATTTGTGTACACGCATTTTAGTCCTCCCTAAGTTCACATAGATGAACCATGCGGCGGAACCGGCATTTATGGGCGGGTCCGCACCATCAGCTCACGCAAATGGGAAGTATTTCCGGCAGCGTGTCACGACCTAAGCCAGGCGCGCAGAGGGCACCGTTACCGCCCACCCCGCTTGGCCTACGAAGACAGTCACCACTCCCTGACGGTAACGTCCTTGAAGCCGGAAACAAGATGACGATAGGAGATTGACGCATGCTCCGCAAGCATTATTATTATTTCTATTCGCTGCAGCGCAATACATTTACGCTGCAGCGCAATATATATTATATATTAGACTTTTATCGTATACAATACTTGGCAAAAGCATGCAAACTCCCAATATTTATGGGATCTATTTGCGATATTATTTTGTTTCATC
>Ga0247738_10001031_pt1 | contig 10296 bp, 8 predicted proteins | sample UWRJL013104B2_FD_180936 | JGI IMG/M metagenome (GOLD analysis project Ga0247738, IMG submission 180936) | Plant litter microbial communities from Arlington Agricultural Research Station in Wisconsin, United States - UWRJ-L013-104B-2 | ecosystem: Environmental > Terrestrial > Plant litter >...
CGCCGAAGGAGCGCAGCAGCGCGATTTTCGATTTCTCGTCGGCGGCGTACAGGTCCTGCGCGCCATACAGCACCCGGCCCTTGGCCGGCTCCTGCAGACCAATGAGGTGGCGCAGCAGTGTGCTCTTGCCGCAGCCACTGCCGCCGGCCAGGGCCAGCACCTCGCCGGGCAGGATCTCGAAGTTCAGGTCGCGCTGGACCACGTTGCGACCAAACGCCATGGTCAGGTTCTCCACGCGCACCAGCGGTTCACCACCGGGCTCGGGCGTTGCGGGATCGGGGTGCATGCGTTCCTGCATCTAAAAATCCAGACGTTGAAACACCACCGTGAGGGCGGAAGCCACGACGACGATCCACACGATGGCCTGCACCACCGAGGCGGTCGTCGCATCGCCCACGGCCTGCGCGCTGCGCCCCGCCGCCATGCCCTGCAGGCAACCCGCCAGCGCCACCAGCACCGAGTACGCCGTGCCCTTGATCAGCCCCACCGCCACATGCGGCAAGGTGATGGCCTGGGCACTGGCGTACACATACTCCAGCGGCGTGACGCCATAGATGCCCACCGCCACCAGCCAGCCCACGGCCATCCCCACGAGCGCACCAAACGCGGTGAGCATGGGCCCCACGATGAGCAGCGCCAGCACGCGTGGCAGAACAAGAAAGTCCACCGGGTTCACGCCCATGGTGGCCAGCGCGTCCACCTCTTCGTTGGCGCGCATGCTGCCGATCTGCGCCGCGAAAGCCGCGCCCACGCGCCCGGCCAGCACGATGCCCACCAGCAACGCCGCCACTTCGCGCACCACGCCGACCGTCACGAGATCGGCGATGTAGTTCTGCGCACCAAAGCGCTGCAGCTGAGCCGCCCCCATGTAGGCCACGATCAGCCCGACCAGGAAGCACACCAGCGCCACGATGGGCAGGCTGCGTGGCCCCGTCTGCTCGATCTGCCATGCGAGGTCAGAGGCGCGCATGTCGCTGCGTCCGCGCAACCAGCGCCCCAGAGAAAGCAGCACTTCACCGAAGAAGGTGAGCGTCTTGCGGCGCAGTGCCCACCAGGCCGTGACACGGGCGCCCAGACGGGCCACGCGGCCGGCTGGCTGGGTATTGGCCGTGGAAGCCGGTGGGGGGGTGTCCAGCGCGAGCGCAAGGATTTGCTGAAGGCCTTCGGGAAGACCTTGCAGATCCACATCCTTGCCTTGCCGCGCAAAGGGCTCCACGTGATGCCACAAGGCCGAGGCCAGGGGGGCGTCCCACGAACGCAGACCGTCCGCGTGGACGCGCACGGCGCCCACGATCTCGGTGGCCGGAAGGTCGGGGAGAGGGGCGCTGTGTTCGCGCCAGGCACCGCTGAGCTCCAGCACCCAGTCGTCGCCTTGTGAGAGCCAGCGTGCACCCGGGGCATGCGTCTCGTCATTCACCTCCATCGTGTCCGACACGGTATCTCCGCTCGGGGCATCGCGCATGGAAGAACCCATTCAGATTCGGAATCTGGATTCTATCGACCGTGTCCCGGGCTGACCGTCGCCCACCTGTAGGACAAGGCCGCGTCATCGGGCCGAAATCGAACGATCTGCCGCGCGCTGCGTTCCAATCAACCGTGGATGCTCAAATCAACCCTCCCCCCATGAAGAGGCGGCACACCCGCACGCCCTGGATCGTTGGCGGCCTGGTCGCCCTGCTTGCTCTGGGGGTGGTGTGGGGCGAGTGGAGTGGTTGGCCCGTGCTTCGCCAGCCGATCGAAAACGCCGCCTCGCGCGGCGTCGGTGTGCCGGTGCAGATGCAGGGAAGGGTCAGAACGCATTTGTTGTGGCGGCCCCGGCTGGAAGTCGAGCACCTGCGCATCGCATCGGATGCGCGCTTTGGCGCGCCTCACCTTCTCGATGCTCGCCACATCAGCCTGGGCTGGCACTGGGGTGACATCTGGCGCTGGCACCGCGGGGATCGCCTGCTCCTTCAGCGCTTGCAGGCGGATCAACTGGACGCCCACCTGATGCGCATCGCTGGCGGCGACGCCAACTGGCAACTGGGCAACCGCGATGAAAAACCGCGAACCGATGAGAAACAAGATCCGCTGGGCGGTCTGCCACGCTTTGGTTCGCTGGTGGTGGGCGAAGGTCAGATCGCCTGGAAGGACGCCGTACAAGACGTCGATCTCGACATCCACGTGAAAGGCCGTGAAGGCGAGGCAGTGACCGGCGCCGCCTCGGGTTATGAAGCCACCTTCAAGGGCCGCTACCGCACCCTGCCGATGGACCTGCAAGTGCGTGCGGGCAGCACCCTGCCTTTGCTGCAAGACCCCGAAGCCGCACCCGATGCGCAGTGGGTGCCCGTGCGCGTGGCAGGCACGGTGGCCTCGGCCAAGCTGCTGTTTGACGGCCAGGCCGCCGCGCTGCTCGGCACACCACGGCTCGATGGCGCGCTGTCGTTCCAGGGCCGTTCGCTGGCCGAGGTCGGCCAACCCCTGGGCATCACCCTGCCGCAGACACCCCCCTTCGACCTGCGTGGGCGGCTGTCGCAAGAAGGCGGCGTGTGGCGCCTGCAAGCCTCGCGCGCCACCATCGGCAGCAGCCGCCTCGCGGGCGATCTGCGCTTTCACCAGCTCACCAGCCCGCGCCGCCTCACCGGCGAGCTCACCGGCCCGAAGCTGGCCTTCGCCGACCTGGGTCCCGCCATTGGTGGCGACGGCGGCACCGCCAAGAAACCCGCACAGCAGGTGGCTCAAGGCCGTGTGCTGCCGCAGCGCCGCTTCGACCTGCCCTCGCTGAAGGTGATGGACGCCGACGTGAACGTGGCCATTGATGAAGTCGACTTCGGCACCGACGCCATGGCGCCTCTGAAGGGCCTCAAGACCCGCATTCACCTCGACGCTGGCGTGTTGCGCCTGGAAGACCTGCAAGCCACGGTATCGGGCGGCCAGTTCAAGGGCCGGACGCAGCTCGACGCCAACGCGCAACCGGCGAAATGGCAGGCGCGGCTCGACATTGCAGGCGTAGACATCGCGGGGTGGATGCGCGGACTGCGCAAGGACGCCGCGCCACCCGCACCCTCGGCCAACGCCACCAAGGCGCTGAAGAAGGAGCGCGAACAGGCGCGCCAGGGCGGCGAGCAGGCCGTGCGCTCCTACGTCACGGGCGTGCTGTCCGCCAAGCTCGACGTGCGCGGCGCGGGCAACTCCACGGCCGACATCCTGGGCTCGTTGAACGGGCCGATTGATCTGACCCTGCGCGACGGCACGCTCTCCCACCTCGCCACCGAAGCCATGGGCCTGGACGTGGCACAGGCGCTGGGCGTGTTGATCCGGGGCGACCATCCACTGCCGCTGAACTGCGCCCGCTTTGACATGGTGGCGAGCAATGGTGTGCTCGAACCCCGGCTCGCGGTGATCGACAACCGGGACAGCACCGTGCGCATCAGCGGCAACGTCAACCTGCGCGACGAATCGATGGCGCTGCGCCTGGTCACCCAGCCCAAGGACTGGTCGCTCATCTCGCTGCGCACGCCCATCACCGTCAACGGCACCCTGGGCAAGCCCGACGTGGGCATCGAAGCGCGGCGCCTGACCGGCCGGGTGCTCGGCGCCGTCGCGCTGGGCGCGGCCGCCGGGCCGGCCGCCGCCGTGATACCCCTGATCGAACAAGGTCAGAAAAACACCGAAGACCCCTGCACCACGCAGGCCGCGGCTTCGGCGGCGACACCGCCCACCAATCGAAAACCCTGAACAGGGCCTGGGCGACAATCACTTCCATGTCGACCCCTGCCAACCCCACCCCCTTCGCGATGGGCACCGAGGCGGTGCCCTCCCGCTTGCTGAACAGCGCTTCCAATTTCCGCGATCTCGGCGGCCACACCGGCCTGGACGGGCGCCGCGTGCGCCAGCGCCGCGTGTACCGCTCCGACCACCTCGCTGGCCTCACGCCTGAAGACCGGGCCACCCTGCAAGCACTGGGCATCACGCACCGCATCGACTTCCGGGGTGTGGCCGAGAGCGCCACCCTGCCTTCCGAGGTCGCGGGCCTGACCACGCTGGCGCTGTCGATAGAACCCACGGTGGTGCACCGCGTGCAGGAACTGCTTGCCGCCCAGCAGGTGCCCACCGAGGCCGAGACCGTGGCGCTCATGTGCCAGACCTACCGGGGCTTTGCGCGCGAAGGCGCGCCAGTGTACGCGCGCTTCTTCCGCCACCTGCTCGAACAACCCACGCCACTGGTGTTCCACTGCACCGCCGGCAAGGACCGCACCGGCTTCGCCGCTGCGCTGCTGCTCAGCGCGCTGGGCGTTTCGCGCGACGACATCGTGCAGGACTACCTGCTCACCAACCGGTTGTACGTGCGCAGCCCGCTGGTCGAAGCGCGTGGCCCGGCGCATGTGATGGACGTGCTCTGGAGCGTGCAGCCCGCCTTTCTCGACGCGGCTTTCACCACCATCGAGCAGGAGTTCGGTGGCCTGCCCCGCTACCTGGAAGGCCCCATGGGTCTGGATGCGAAGGCGCTCGCTCGCCTGCGCGCTTCGCTGCTCGAAACCTGAGCCATCACGCCGTGGGCAGCGGGTGATCCCGGTACAGCTCGCGCAGCTTGGTCTTGAGCAGCTTGCCGGTGGCGGTGTGCGGCAGGCTCTCGACGAACAGCACGTCGTCGGGCAGCCACCACTTGGCCACGCGCGTGGCCAGGTGCGCCAGGAGGGCCTCGCGGCCCACCTCGGCACCCGGTCGCCGGACCACCAGCAGCAAGGGCCGCTCCTGCCACGTGGGGTGCGACACGCCGATCACCGCCGCTTCGGCCACGCCCGGGTGCGAGGCGGCCGCGTTCTCCACGTCGATTGATGAGATCCACTCGCCGCCGGACTTGATCACGTCCTTGGCACGGTCCACCAATTGCAGGTACCCGTCGGCATCAATGGTCGCCACGTCGCCGGTGGGGAAAAAGCCCTCTTCGTCCAGCACCAAGCCACCTTCACCCCGGTAGTAACCGCTGGCGATCCAGGGTCCGCGCACCATCAGGTTGCCGTAGGCCACGCCATCCCAAGGCAGCGCCTGGCCATCTGCATCGACGATCTTGAGGTCCACACCCCACACGCCTCGGCCCTGCTTGAGCTTGACCTTCACGAGGTCTTCCACGTCCATGCCCTGGTGTTTGGGCAACAGTTTGCTGATCACGCCGATAGGGCTGGTTTCGGTCATGCCCCAGCCTTGCACCACCTCGGCACCGAACTGCTTTTCAAACCGCTCCAGCACCGCGCGCGAGACCGCTGCGCCACCGATGCCGATGCGCTTGACGCCCAGCTGTCGCGGGTCGATCTGCGGGTTCTTGTCCAGGTACTGGAACAGCATCATCCAGACCGTGGGCACGCCCTGCGAGAAGGTCACCTTCTCGTCTCGCATGAGGGTGTAGACGCTCTCCCCGTCCAGGTGCGGCCCCGGCAGCACGAGCCGGGCACCCACCATGGCCGCCGCATAGGGCGCGCCCCAGGCGTTGGCGTGGAACATGGGCACGATCAGCATCAGCGTCTCAGCCGAGCTGATGCCGAAGGTGTCTGGCGCAAGCTCCATCAGCGTGTGCAGCAGCGTGGACCGGTGCGAGTACAGCACGCCCTTGGGGTTGCCCGTGGTGCCCGAGGTGTAGCAGAGCGATGAGGCACTTTTTTCATCCAGCTCGGGCCAGGTGTAGTCGGTGCTCTGCGCGTCGAGCAGTTCGTCGAAACACAGCAGGTTCGGCACCTTGATGGCCGGCATGTGCGCGCGGTCGGTCATCGCAACGAAGGCCTGCACGGAGGTCAGGCGCGGCGCGAGCTGCTCGACCAGCGGGGCGAACGTGATGTCGAAGAACAGCACCTTGTCTTCGGCGTGGTTGACGATGTAGTCGATCTGCTCGGGGAACAGGCGCGGGTTCACGGTATGCAACACCGCGCCGCTGCCCGAGACGCCGTAGTACAGCGCGAGATGGCGGTAGGAATTCCAGGCCAGCGTGCCGACGCGCTCGCCCGGCTGCACACCCAGTGCCTGCAGGGCGTTGGCCACCTGGCGCGCACGCTGGCGCACGCCCAGCCAGTCGGTGCGGTGCACCGTGCCTTCGGGCAGGCGAGAAACGATTTCGGTGTGGGGGTGAAAGGTGGCCGCGTGCTCGATCAGCGAAGAGATCAGCAGCGGACGGTCTTGCATCAGGCCATGCATCGGGAAGGTCTCCTGGTTGAAAAACAGATGGCCCGTTCGGGTGCGGGCCCGCGCAGTCAGCGCCTCAAACGAAAGCCGCGCAGCGAAGCCCAGCCCAGCGCCACGAACACCAGCAGCACCACGGCCTGGGTGATCGCAAACGGTGGCTCGGCCTGGGTGGGCGCCAGCTGCGCCAGCGGCGGCGTCTTCACGAACAGCTGCACCACCAGCACGAACACGTTGAAGTAGACCGCCGCCACCACCGTCAGTACATAGGTGCCGCGCCACTTGCCCGCCAGTTGCTTGCCGTAGCGCGCCAGCAGGCACACGGCCAGCACCGCGAGCGAGATGGCGCCCACCGCGTGCGCGGGCGTGATCTGCGTGGCCGGAAAGAAGAAGCCGGTCACGCTGGTGAGAATGGTGGTCAGGAGAAAAAAGGCCGCCCAGCCATCGAGCCGGGCGCCAGCCATGAGGCCGCCGATGACCACGAGTCCGGCCACGATGCCGAGCAGGCTGATGAGGACGTGGATGAGGGTGAACATCGGCAGGTCAAACATCTCTTGGGGCCTTTCGTGAGGAACTGGGCGCACGACACCGTGGCCAATGTAACTGCGGTCGGGCTGAAATGCACCGGATTTTGATGCCGGCCCGGGGCCCGATGTCCGCCATCTACAATTCGCGCCCCACCTTCTTCCCCCCGAGCCCCGACCCCATGCAGATCACCGTCAACCCGGAACTGAAAGCCTACATCGACCCCCTCACGCCCGACGAACACGACGCGCTGGAGCGCAGCATCCTGACAGAAGGATGCCGCGATGCGCTGGTGCTGTGGGGCGACGTGCTGGTGGATGGCCACAACCGGTACGGCATCTGCCAGAAACATGGCCTGCCGTTCCAGACGGTGCAGAACCCCCGCTTCCAGTCCCTGGAAGACGTGCACCTGTGGATGATCGACCAGCATCTGGGCCGGCGCAGCGTGTCGGACTTCCAGCGCGGCGTGCTGGCCTTGCGCAAGCGCGAGATCATGGCCGAGCGGCGTTCGCGCATCCTGGCGTCTTCCCCCTCACCCGAGGATCTGCCGCCCGACGAGGAAGCACCGGTGCCTTCGGAAGGACCGGCCACTGCCGTGGTGCCAGAGCCTCGCCCGCTGCACAGCCGCGAAGACATTGCCAAGGCCGCCCGCCTCAGCAGCAGCCAGGTGGTGATGATCGAGAAGATCCAGAAGCAGGCCGCACCCGAGCTGGTGGAAGCGCTCAAGGCCGGGGCCGTGTCGCTCAATGCGGCGGCCGCCGTGGCCAGCCTGCCGGCAGAAGAACAGAAGGCCGCCGCGCTCGCCGGCAAGGACGAGCTCAAGCTCGCGGCCAAGCGCGTGCGCGAGGCCCGCCGCAAGCCGCCCGAGGCCGATGCGGAAGCGGGCGACGAAGCGTCCGCGCCCACCGATGAGCTCGCCACCCTGCGCCAGAAGGTGGCGGCGCTGCAGGCGGAGAACACCGCGCTGCGCGAGCAGGTGTCCACGTTGCAGGCGCAACTGGAAGAGGCGCAGTCGGCCTGACGGCCCCTCGTCCCTGACCCTGATGAGCTCCTCGTCCGGCGATCTGATCAGCCTGGTCCTGGGCACCCTGCGCACGGACCGCGCCGTGACGGCGCGCTTCTCGCTCACCGCCCCCTGGGCGCTGCGCTCCGAAGGGGTGGAGGGCCTGCTGATGCGCGTGTGCACCGGCGAGCCCTACTGGATCGAAGTGGACGGGCTGGAAGCGGTGCACGTGCAGCCGGGCGACATCGTGATGCTGCCGCAAGGCGGTCCCCACGTGGCGGCCTCCGAAGTCGGCCTGGACACCGTGCCGTTCCGTTCCCTGCTGCAGCGGCACATGCGGGGCGCACACGGCGACCACCCCATCACCTTCGCCCATGGCGGGGATGGCGCGGCCACCGAACTCTTCTCGCTGCACCTGTGGATGCCGCAACACCAGGGCGTCTCGCTGCTGTCCTGGCTGCCGCCGCTGATCGTGCTGCGCGCCGCCGACATCGCCACCACGCGCACCCTGGCGCTGGCCACCCAGGCCATGGTGGACGAGACCATCGAGCAACGCCCGGGCTGGCAATTGACCACCGCGCGCATGGCCGACCTGCTGCTGGTGCACGTGCTGCGCGAACACCTGCACCACGGCCCGGCCGATGCCCAGGGCTGGCTCAACGGCGTGCGGGACAAGGCCATCGGCAAGGCCCTGGCGCAGATGCACGCCCACCCCGAGCTGCCCTGGTCGGTGGCCAGCCTGGCCCGCGTGAGCCACCAGTCGCGCTCGGTGTTCAGCGAGCGCTTCGTGGAACTCATGGGCACCACCCCGCTGCGCTACCTCACCTCGGTGCGCATGGGCATCGCGCGCCAGCAGTTCCTCAAGGGGGCGGACGATGTCTGGCGCGTCGCGCAGGGTGTGGGCTACGGTTCGGAGAAAGCGTTTTCCCGGGCATTCGAGCGCTGGGCCGGCCTCACGCCCAGCCAGTGCATCAAGGCACGGACGATCGGTGTCCAAGTCCGGCGCCCGGAAGGTTGAACACGATCAGGGGTTGACCAAGAATCGACGGCGTCACCGTTGGTTCTCTTGCGTCACCCATGAAAAAAGTCTTGATCGTTGGTGCCGGCATTGCCGGCTGTTCCGCCGCCCTGGCGCTGGCCCAGCGCGGGTGGCAGGTCGAGGCCATTGAAAAGCAGCCGCAATGGCGATTCCAGAGCTCAGGCATCTTCGTCTACAGCAACGGCCTGGACCACTTCCGCGAAATTGGCGCGATGCAGGGCCTGGTCGAGGCGGGCTTTCCCATCGCATCCGGTCGCAACGTCTACCTGGACCAGGACGGGCAGCACCTCGTGGACGTGGCCTACCCCAGCCTGGGTTCACCCCCGGCGCCGGCCATCCTGGGCATCAAGCGGGCCGAGATGCACCGCGTGCTGTCCAGCCAGCTCGACGCTCTCGGGGTGCCGGTGCGCCTGGGCACCACCGTGCAATCCCTTCAGCAGGACGATGCGGGCGCGCACGTGTGTTTCTCCGATGGCGGTGCGGCCACCTTTGACCTCGTGGTGGGAGCGGACGGCATCCGCTCGGGTTTGCGCGCGCTGCTCTGGCCCGAGGTGCAGCCCACGTATTCCGGCTTCGGCGTCTGGCGCAGTGTGCACCGCCGCCCGCCGGCGCTGGTGGACAAGATCATGATGATGGGCCTGGGCAAGCGGCTGGGCATCATGCCGATTTCCGAAGAGCGGCTCTACATCTTCGGCACCGTGGCGCAGCCTCGGGACACCTGGTTCGACCCCGCCAGCTGGCCCGAGAACATGCGCGCCAGCTTCACCGAATTCGGTGGGCCGGTGCGGCCTTTCCTCGATGAGATTTCGGCAGACACCGAGGTGCTCTACACCGCCGTGGAAGAGGTGGTGATGCCTCTGCCCTGGCACAGGGGCCGCGTGGTGCTCATCGGCGACGCCGCCCACGCATCAACACCCTTCATGGGGCAAGGCGGTGCCCTGGCGGTGCAAGACGCCGTGGTGCTCGCGCGCCAGCTGGCCGACGGCGCGCCAGTGCCGGCGGCGCTGGCCAGCTTCGGCGAGCGCCGCGCGCCCGTGTGCCGTTTCGTGCAGGAGGCCTCGCACCGCGTGGGCCAGGCGGGTGCCGAGCAGGACCCGGCCCGCCACGCCCAGGCGCTGCAGGCCCTGCCCACGAGCGCGCAGGCCCACGTGGACAACTTCTACCGGCAGCTCCAGAGCCTGAGCCAGTGACCGCCTTCCCCCGCCCCCGTTGAAAGGACTCCCCATGCCCCAACTGTTCCGTCCCCTGTCCCGAACAAGCCGCCGCAGCGTGCTGACGCTGCTCATGGCCATCGGCACCACGGCCCCGTTCATGGCCCAGGCCCAGCCGCAGGAAGTCACCTACCTGCTGCCCGCACCCGCCACCCTGCCCGCCTTCGGCCCCTGGATGCTGGCCCAGGCCAAGGGCTACTACGAACAGGAAGGCCTCAAGGTCAACTTCGTCACCGCCCGTGGCGGCGTGGACGTGGCCAAGCAGATCGGTGCCGGCAACGCCGTCATCGGCGGCGCCATCGGTGACACCCCCATCATCGCCCGCGCCCAGGGCATCCCCGTCAAGGCCGTCGCCGTGCTCGGCGCCG
>Ga0247738_10001032_pt1 | contig 10267 bp, 9 predicted proteins | sample UWRJL013104B2_FD_180936 | JGI IMG/M metagenome (GOLD analysis project Ga0247738, IMG submission 180936) | Plant litter microbial communities from Arlington Agricultural Research Station in Wisconsin, United States - UWRJ-L013-104B-2 | ecosystem: Environmental > Terrestrial > Plant litter >...
CATGAGGCGCAGCACCATGCGGCTGGTCGTGGTCTTGCCACAACCCGACTCCCCGACAATCGCGAAGGTTTCGCCCTTGCGCAGGTCGAAGCTGATGCCGTCGACGGCCTTCACTTCCCCGAATGGTCGCATCATGAGGCCACGGCCGATCGTGAAGTGCTTGGTGAGATTCTCGACGCGAATTAGTGCTGTGTCCACGACGGGTCATGCCTCCAGCAATCTGCAACATGGGTCTCTTCGACCGTGAATGAGGGTGGGTACTGCCCGGTGCAGATCGGCCGCGCATATTGGCAGCGCGGCGCGAAGCGGCAGCCCGCGGGCAGGTTGCTCAGCAGCGGCGGCTGGCCCTCGATGGAATAGAGCCGGTCCGTCGGCTCTTCCAGCTTGGGGACCGAAGCCAAGAGGGCCTCGGTATAGGGATGGGACGGATTGTTGAAAATCTGCCGTACCGACCCCTGTTCGACGATGCGGCCGGCATACATCACGGCCACCCGGTCACACATGCGCGCAACGACGCCGAAATCATGCGTGATGAAGATGATCGCCATGCCGGTCTGCTTCTGCAGATCCTTGAGCAACTTGAGATATTGCAGCTGGATGGTGACATCGAGCGCGGTGGTCGGCTCGTCGGCAATCACCAGTTGCGGTCCGCAGGCAATGGCAATGGCGCCGACCACGCGCTGCTTCATGCCGCCACTCATCTGGTGGGGGTAGTCGTCCATGCGCTGTTCGGGCGCCGCGATGTTGAACCGGCGCAGCAGGTCGATCGCCCGCTCCTTGCGCTCGGCCGCCGGCACGCCGGCAATCTGCAGGGCCTCCATGAGCTGGTTGCCGATGGTGTAGACCGGGTTGAGCGAGGTCTGCGGATCCTGCAGGATCATCGAGATTTCCCGACCCCGGATCTGGCACATCTCGTCCTGGCTCTTGCCCACCAGGTCGCGCCCGTTGAGCAGAATTTCGCCAGACACGACGCGACCCGATGGACGCGGCAGCAGGCCCATGAGCGACAGCGAGGTCATCGACTTGCCCGAACCGGACTCGCCCACGATGCCAAGCGTCTCGCCGCGCTTCACCTGGAATGACACGCCGTCGACGGCCTTCACGGTGGCATTGGCGGTGAACACGTAGCTGCGCAGGTCGTTGACTTCGAGAATGACGTCGCTTGCCGTCTCTGGCTTGTCAGCTTGCATGTCAGAGATTCCTGAGTTTGGGATCGAGGCGGTCACGCAGCCAGTCCCCGAAGAGGTTCATGCTGAGCACCGTCAGCAGGATGGCGAGACCGGGGAACAGCGCGACCCACCACGCCTCGACGATCAGGTCACGCCCGTCGGCCACCATCAGGCCCCAGGCCGGTGTCGGGCGTGGCAGGCCGATGCCCAGAAAGCTCATGGTCGCTTCAAGCAGGATCACCTGCCCCACTTCCAGCGTGGCAATCACCACGATGGTGTTGGTGACGTTGGGCAGGATGTGGCGAAGCATGATCTTGAACGTGGACACACCCGACATCTGGGCCCGCGCCACGAAGTCCTTGGACCGCAGCGCCAACACCTGGGCACGCACCAGGCGGGCATAGCTGTTCCAGTAGATCAGGCTGATGACGATGACGACCGACAGGAAACCCGAACCCAGCGCGATGGACAGCACCATGGCCAGAATGATAGTGGGAATGGCGTGGCTGATGTCGACCAGCCGCATGATGAGGTGATCCCACCAGCCGCCGAGATAGCCCGCGAGCACGCCCAGCGTGGTGCCGATGGTCCCGGCAATCAGGATGCTGATGCCCGACACCAGCAGCGAGATGCGCGCGCCATAGATGATGCGGCTCAGCACGTCGCGGCCGACCTTGTCGGTGCCCAGGATGAATTCCCAGCTACCGCCCGGCGTCAGCTGGATGCCGTTCAGCTCCTGCGGGCCGATCCAGGCCGGCGGCAGCAGCCGCTGGCTGAGCTTGCCGGTTTCCGGATCGTGCACGAAGGGCAGTACAGCGCGCAGCAGGTCGGCGAATATCGCCGGCAGGACCAGCACGAGGAACAGGACCGACAGTGCGAACCAGGGATAGCGGCGCAGAATCCTGGGCCAGCGCCATCCGGTTTTTTCGGCGGCAATGACGTCCGTTGGGAAGGTTGTCACGGGCTTGTCTCCGCCCCGTTGGCCATTATGAGTCATAGCGGATACGGGGGTCCAGATAGGCATAAAGGATGTCGACGAGCAGGCTCGACACGCAATAGACGAGCGAGAAGAACAGCACGATGGTCTGCACCACCGGGATATCCCGCGAGCGGATTGCCTCGATGGAGAGCAAACCCACGCCGGGCCAGGCAAAGACCGTCTCGATGACGACCGAGCCCGAAATCCAGCCACCGATGATGACGCCGAAATAGGTCAGCGGGGCCACCGCGGCATTGCGCAAGGCATGCTTCCAGATGACTTTCCATTCCGGCAGGCCCTTGATGCGGGCCAGCGTGATGTATTCGGAATCGAGAACATCGAGCATGGACGAGCGGGTGATGCGCGCCACGGCCGCCACCTGGAACAGGCCCAGGGCCACGGCCGGCATGATGACGTTGGCTATGCCGCCCCGCCCATAGGATGGCAGCCAGCCAAGTTGCACCGAGAACAACCAGATCAGCATGGTGCCGAGCCAGAATGAGGGCATCGACTGCCCCAGCAGGGCCAGGGTCTTGGCGATGAAGTCGGTGGGCGTGTTCTTCTTGACCGCCGAGATAACGCCGATGGGCAATCCGGCAAGCGAGGCGACCAGCAGGGCGAGTCCGGCCAGTTCCAGCGTTGCCGGCAGGCGCTGCAGGAGCAGGTCCGACGCGCTCTGCCCGCGCCACTTCAGGGATTCCCCGAAATTGCCCTGCAGCACATTGCCCATATAGGCGAAGTACTGCTCGGGCAGCGGGCGATCGAGCCCCCACTGGATGCGGACGCGCTCGATATCCTCCAGCGTCGCCTCGGCCGGCAGCAGGGTGCTGACCGGGTCGCCCGATAGCCGCACCAGCAGGAATATGATGATGCTCACCGCCAGCAGGGCAATGATGGTGTGAAAGACGCGGAGCAGAATGTAGCGTTGCATGGCGGCCTCTTCTGACCCTTTGGATCGGCACCGTTGCGGTCAATCGGGCCGACGCGTTCGCATCGGCCCGGCGCTGTCAGGCCGGCTGGATCTTGCGAAGCTTGTGTACGGCGCGGTGGGTGGCGGTATAGATGTTGCCGACCGAGTCCATTGCCATCAGGTGGGTGCGGCCGACATCGAGATGGGTGATCAGTTCACCCTGCCCGTCGAGCACGCGGATGCCCGATGGCCTTGCGGCCTTGGCCTCGGAGCGATCTTCGGAATCGCCACGCGCCTTCTGGTTGCCCGGGTCTTCACACACCACGAAGTCGCCTTCATGGGTGGGCAGCACCTTGGATGGCCATTGCAGGTCCTTGTCCCACATGCCGAGGAACTTGCCGAGCGACGAGAAAATCTGGACGCGATGATTCATGCGATCGCTGACGATCAATCGTCCGTCGGGCATTGGCAGCACGGCGTGCGGCGACTTGAAGTGTCCGGGCCCGTCGCCCCACTGGCCCCAGGACTGGATCAGGTGGCCGCCACTGTCGAAGCGGTGAATGCGCGTATTATGCGTACCGTCGGCCACATAGAGGTCGCCCCAGGGCGCCTGCGTGAAATCGTCGGGATGATTGAACGGGCCTGCCGCGCGCGGCACGAAAGCCCCGCTCGACTCGCAGCCCGTATCGGAATGCATGCCGCGCTGGCCGAGCATCTGCAGGATCTTGCCATCGAGCGTATAGCGCAGGCAGATCGAGTCATACTTGTCGGTCAGGAAAACCTGGTCGTTGACGATGTTGAGGCCGTGGGCGTGATTGCTGGCGCCTGTGCCCCAGCTCTCGATAAATTCACCGGACTTGTCCATGACATACATCAGCGGGCCGGGCTTGACGTTCTTGTATTCGCCGATGCCCAGGGAGACGACGTAGACCCGGTCCTGGGAGTCGACCGCTATGCCATTGTTGTAGACCTTGTCGGGAAAGTTGCCCCAGTTGGGGATAAACTCGTAGGTGTATTTCCCGTCGCCGACGATCTTGGTTTCGGTGATTTGGTCTGACATAGCGGTCTTCCGTTTCGGTCTGCGGCTTAGCTGGCGGCCTTGGTGTATTCGTGCCCGACCGAGGCGCCATAGGCCCCGATATCGGCGGTGTATTCGGCCACCACGGAAGGGTCGGTCGCCACCTCGGCATAGATGTAGAGCAGCGGAATGCTGGAATGCACCTCGTGCAGGTGGGCGCCGATTTCCTTGATGATCTGGTCGCGTTCCGCCACGTCGAGGCTCGCCTGCATGCGGTTGACCTGTTCATCGAGATAGGCGTCTTCGAAGAAGCCATAGATGCCCTTGGTCCAGAAATACTCCATGGCCTGGAACAGCGGCTTCACCGACTGGCGGTTGGAGAACAGCGTGTTGTTGAGATCGCGGGCGCGCTGCAGCTTGTTCTGGTCGGCCACCTCGGTCTGCACCAGATGCGGGCGCAGGCCGATATTGGTGAAGTAGATCGCCATGGCTTCGACGACCGAGGGGATTTCGGGGAAACCGGGCGGGTTGACCACCGTCATGTCGAAATCGAAGCCATCGGCATAGCCGGCCTCGGCCAGAAGCGCCTTGGCGCGTTCCGGGTCGAACACATAGGGCTGCCACGATGGATCGAACGCCGCATCGGCCGCACGATAGGAGTCGACGATTGCCACCTCGCCACGACCGGCAAAGAACTGCTCGTTGATCTCTTCGCGGTTGACCGCGATGTTCATCGCTTCGCGCACCTTGGGATCGGTCAGCGGGCCTGACGGCGCCTCGCCGCTTTCCTTGACATTGTTGCCGCCGAAGCGGGCCGCCACCAGAGCCGGCGTGCCGGTGCTGCGGGCGATTTCTTTGCCGCGCGCCATTGCCTGGTTCTGCACCGAGCGCGGAATTTCAGCGATATGGACTTCGCCGGTCAGCAGGGCCGCAAGGCGCGTCGTATCCTCGGGCATGTAGAAGAGCTGCAGTTCGGCAAATTCGGGGGTCTGGCGCCAATGGTCCTCGACGCGCTCATAGAGGATGAACTCGCCTTCACGGAATTCCTTGAACTTGAACGGCCCGGTGCCGACCGGCTGCTGCCGGTAACCTTCGAGACCGACCTTGTCCCAATAGGCCTTGCTGTAGATCAGGAAAGCCTGGGTCAGGAAGTAGGGCAGCTCGATCTCGGGGCTTTCGAGCCGCAGGATCACTTCGCTGTCGCTGACCACTTCGACCGCGGTGATCTTGCGGAAGACATTGGCTGTCGAGACGCGGGATTCTTCGGACGTGTTCTGCTCCCAGCTGAACACCACGTCGGCGGCCACGAAGGGGCTGCCATCGTGGAAGGTCACGCCCTGGCGCAGCTTGAAGGTCCAGCTCAGGCCATCTTCGGCCATGGTCCAGGAATCGGCCAGCATGGGTCCGAGTTCGCCGGTCAGGCGATCGCGCGCCACCAGCATTTCGAACATCGGCTGAAGCGGCCCGGTGCCCGAATTCTCGGTCTGGAAGCCGAGCGTTGTCTGCGTTGATGGCGGCGTCAGCGCGACCTTGAGGCGCGTCGTCGTCCCCTGTGCGAATGCCTGCCCGAAACCTGCGACCAGCACCGAGCCGGCAATTGCTGCGCCAGTGCCCTTAATGAAATTGCGGCGCGCACGACCAAATGAGTTATCCACGGCGACCTCCTCCGACGGGTTCTGTTTGTTTTTTTCCCGACCTATTGGCTAGCCAATCGCCTTAGTCAGCACCAATACAATCTCTCCCGGGCAGTATAAGGGGCACTTATACGAGTGCAATCGCCAACCCCGCCCTGACGGCCGGAACTCCATGAAATTGCTGTAATGTGGACGTGTCCAGCCGGGCAGCGTACGGGCGGAACGCCACGATATAACGAGCAGCAATGGCAGAGATTCATGGGCGTCCGCCCTGGACAAGGCGGGGCCGCGGCGACGCGCGAAAACCGCGCGCCGCTTGAGTGCTTCAGTCGCGCGGACGCAATGCGCGGGCGCGCTGTTGGTAGAGCTCGCCGAAGTTCCGCACCCCGATATGGCCGAGCGCCACGTCCATCTCGACCCGCATGAGTTCGAGCATCTGGCGCAGGCCGTTCTCGCCATCGGCAGCCACGGCATAGGCATAGCTGCGGCCGAGCAGCACGCCCTTGGCGCCCAGCGCCATGGCCTTGACGACATGGCTGCCGCGACGAATGCCGCCGTCGAACAGCACGTCCAGCTTGTCGCCGACTTCGCTCACCACTTCGGGCAAGACCGAAATCGACGAGCGTGCGCCGTCGAGCTGACGCCCGCCATGGTTGGAGACCACAATGGCATCGACACCCAGCCGAGCGCATTGCGCAGCATCCTCTGCGCTCAGGATGCCCTTGATGATGAGCTTGCCCTTCCAGCGGCTGCGGAAGCGGGCAATGTCCTCCCAGGTCATCGATGCGTCGATCAGATGGCCCAGCTTTGCCGCCTGTTCCAGCGCGCTCGAGCCATATTGCGGATAGTCGGCCAGATTGTTGATGCGGATCGGCCCACCGGTCAGCGCGCCGGCCACCCAGCGTGGCTTGCGCATCAGGCGCAGAGCCAGGCCGGGCGTCAGCTTGGTCAGGGTGCGGAAGCCGTTGCGCGTATCCTTCTCGCGCACGCTCTTGACCTGGCTGTCCACGGTGATCACCAGCGCTTCGGCGCCGATAGCCTCGGCGCGTTGCAGCAGCTTTTCGGACAGTTCGCGGTCCTTGAGCACGTAGAGCTGGAACCACAGCGGACCATCCGTTGCCGCGCGCAGCTTTTCCATGGCGACGATGCCGAAGTTGGACAGGCAGAATGGGATGCCCGCGGCATGGGCCGCCCGCGCCGCCTTGATTTCGGCATGAGGCGCAAAGAAGCCGGCAAAGCCCACCGGACCGAGGATCATTGGCAAGGGGCGGCTCTTGCCCAGATAGCTGGCATCAAGCGTGCGCTCGGCGACATCGACCAGCACGCGCTGCTCGAAGACCCATTTGTCGAAGTCCTCGATATTGGCGCGGGCGGTCGACTCCGAAAAGGCGGCGCCGTCGATGAAGTCGAAGAAAATCTTGGGTAGGCGCCGTCTGGCGCCCTCCCGTGCATCTTCCCAGTTTGCGAGGATCACCCGGCCCTCGCTTCGCTTTGCAGCCCGTTTGTCGCCAGCTCGGTATCGAGCGAAATGCTCCTGAGCAGCCGCTGGATATAGCGGCGGTTCTCTGCCGAGACAGACAGGCCGTCACCGCCGTAATTCTCGCACAGGAACGCGCCCTTGAAGCCATGCGCCACGGCAAAGGCAATCGCCTTGCGATAGTCGATCAGGCCGCTGGCCATCGGCGACGGCGTGGTTAGGTACAGGTTGGATTCGGGCAGTTCGACGCGGTTGTAGTTTTTCACATGCCAGTAATTGGCATGCGGAAACGTCTTGATCGCCATGGATTCCCAAGGCTCAATTGGGTTCTGCGCCCGCACCAGATTGCCGAGGTCGGGGTTCAGCCCGACATTGTCCCGGTCGATATCGGCGAGGAAGGCGAGCGCGCTGTCCGCCGAGCAGAGGAACGTCCCCTCATAGAGCTCCAGCGAAATTTCGACGCCGACCGAGGCCGCGTGATCCGCCAGTTCCTGATAACCGGCCACGGCCTGCTTCCAGACCTCCCGGTCATTGGGATTGTGGTGCGTCGGCATGGTCCAGAACCAGGTCACGTCGCGCTGCTGCTGTTGCAGGGCCTCATGCAGGCCGAGGCAGATCAATGGCGCACCAACCGCGGCTGCCGCGTCGATCGCGGCATGGGTGATGGCCATGTTCTCCGCCTCGTGTCCCGCCTGGATGATGCTGCGCCGCACCACCGAGGTTGCACAAACCGACAGGTTGAGCTGGCGCAGGACGGCCTTGAGCTCGTCATGCTCGCCCCGGTCCAACTCTCCGACCGGCAGCCAGGCGCTGGCGATTTCAACCGAGTTGAAGCCTTCCACGGCGATCTGGCTCAGGTCGCGGAACCAGCGCTCGGGGCCGGCCTCGCGCATGCTCTTGCCCTGCGCAGTCTGGCCGGGGAACTGCAGCATGGCCGCAGCGATGGGCCATTCCTCGGGGGTGTAAGGCAGCGCCAGCGGCAGATCGATTGCCGACAGCGTCGCCGCGGCCTCCCAGCGGTCGATACCCGTCGGGTCGGTGCCAAGCGGATTGAAAACGTCGATGGTCCTGGTTTCCAGCATCAGCCGATCCTCGCGCCGCCATTGATGTTGAGCGTGGCGCCGGTGATGTAGCCGGCGTCCGGTCCGATCAGGAATTCGATGAGCGCGGACACTTCATCGACCCGCCCGAGACGGCCCACCGGCAGGCGGCTGGTGAAGTAGTCGAGGCGATCCTCGGTGATGGTGCCGCCCATGATGTCGGTATCGATGATGGCGGGCGCGATGGCGTTGGCGGTGACGCCGGTCTTGGCGATTTCCAGCGCCAGCCCACGGGTCATGCCCTCGATGGCAGCCTTGGACGCGGCATAGGCCGCGGTGCTGAAGGTACCGCCGCCACTCTGCGCGGCCGTCGAGGACAGGCTGACGATACGCCCCACCTGACGCTCAACCATGCCCGTGACGAAGCGCTTGGTGACAAGGAAGGTGCCGGTGGCGTTGATCTTGAGCACGCGCTCCCAGCGCACCACGTCGGTGTCCATGAACGATGTCGGGTCGCTGATGCCGGCAATGTTGACCACGGCCAGCACGGGCGGCAGCTTCTGCTCGAAAATCGTGCCCGCGCGATCAACCGCTGCCGCGTCGGAAATGTCCGTCTCGACTGCCACCGCCTGGATACCGTGTTCTCGCGACAGAGTCTCGGCCAGGTCGGTGGCGCCAGCGATATCACGGTCGATTAGGCCCAGATTCCAGCCCTTGCCACCGAGGCGGCGGGCCAGGTCCTGCCCGATGCCGCGCGGCGAACCGGCGCCGGTGATGATTGCTGTCTTCGTGCTGGGATATGGAGTCGTCATGGTCGTTCCTGGAAGTTAGATAGGAGGCAAGAGGCTACTGGTCCGTCAGGTCCAGTTCGGAGCGCTTCTCGACATTGTCGATATGCTGCTCCATCGCCCGTTCGGCAGCGGCCCGATCGCCGCTGCGCAGGGCTGCGAGAACGGCTTCGTGCTCGGTCAGCGCGTGGCTTTCGTCGGATATGCCGGCCTGTGCCGATTGGCGGATACGGTGGAGTTGGGCCGACAGCGCCTGTGACATCACCCTGATGAACCGGTTGTCGGTGTTGTCGAAGATGGTCTGGTGAAACTGCAGGTCTGTCAGCATCAGGTCCCAGGCCAGCGCCCCGCTATCCGCGTCCTTGTTGGCCCGATAGGCATCGACGGCGCGGCGTTGCCGGTCCAGTGCCTTTTCGAGGTCCCGTATGAAGCCTGCCCCGCCATTGTCGCAGGCGCGGCCCACAGCGGCGACTTCGATCAGGCGGCGCGCATCGATCAGTTCGCCGAGTTGCTTACGATCGAGCGGCGGCGCGATGGTATAGCCCTTCCGGGGCTCATGCAGCACCAGTCCGGTGGTTGCCAGCCGGGCCAGCGCCTCGCGCACCGGCGTGGGCGAGACGTCGAGCGTCTTGGCCAGCAGGTCTATCCGCAGCACCATGCCGCGCTTGAGCACGCCCTGGACCAGCATTTGCAGCAGGGCCTGATGAACGTGTTCGCTAAGACCCTGGCTTTTTGCCAAGGGCCGCGCGGAGTAAACTAGATCGAGATCTTCCATGGCTGATCCAATGACTGTCGGTAGGCTGTAATAGACCGACATAGAAGTCGGGAAGTCCGTGCCGGCCAAGCGATTTTCTTTGCTTTTCCAGCCCGCCGATTGTTGATCAGACCCGTCGACCGACGCCGAGGGTTTCGGTGACCGGGGTGCGTGGCCAGCCTTCGGCAAACCACGCGATGACATTGTCCGCGCAAAGGGTCGCCATGGCGGCCCTTGTGTACTCGGTAGCCGATCCGACGTGCGGCACGAGGGTCGCATTGGGCAGGTCGAGCAGGGCCTGCGGCAGGTTCGGCTCGCTGGCAAAGACGTCGAGCCCGGCCGCGGCAATGGTGCCGTCGCGCAAGGCCGTGATCAGCGCCTCCTGATCGACCGTGGCACCACGACCGATATTGACGAACACGCCATCGCGGCCGAGCGCCTTCAGCACCTCGGCATTGACCGACTTGGCCGCGATGGCGTGTTCGTCAATATCGGTCG
>Ga0247738_10001033_pt1 | contig 10252 bp, 12 predicted proteins | sample UWRJL013104B2_FD_180936 | JGI IMG/M metagenome (GOLD analysis project Ga0247738, IMG submission 180936) | Plant litter microbial communities from Arlington Agricultural Research Station in Wisconsin, United States - UWRJ-L013-104B-2 | ecosystem: Environmental > Terrestrial > Plant litter >...
GGTCCACCAGTCCATGCCCATCCAGACATTTGGCCTCGCCGGATCGGGAGACGCCCAGTGAGGTTCGGACTCGTCATGGGCGAGGCCGCGAGCGGTCTTCGTCGCAACATCTCGATGGTCATCTCGGTCATTCTCGTGACCTTCATCTCGCTGACCTTCGTCGGTGCCGCGATCCTGCTGCAGCTGCAGATCGTGCAGATGAAGGGCTACTGGTACGACCGGGCGCAGGTCGCGGTCTACCTCTGCACCGAGAGCGAGGCGAGCGGCAACTGCGCGCAGGAGGAGGCAACGGCAGAGCAGAAGGCCGCCGTCGAAACCGAGCTGAAGTCTGCTGATCTCGCCCCGTACATCGAGAGGTACGAGTTCGAGGACCACGATCTCGCGTACCAGAACTTTCAGACCTTCCTCAGCGACAGCTCCTACGCGTCGTTCGTGAAGCCCGAGATGCTCAACGAGAGCTTTCGCGTGAACCTCAAAGACCCGTCCAATGCCGACGTGCTCATCGAGAGCCTGTCCGGTCTCGCGGGGGTCGAGAGCGTGGTCGACCAGCGCAAGTATCTCGACCAGATCTTCGGCATTCTCAACGCGGCCAGCTACACGGCCATCGGTCTCGCGGTGCTCATGCTCATCGCCGCTGTGCTGCTCATCGCCACCACAATTCGGCTCAGCGCATTCAGCCGACGGCGAGAGCTCGGCATCATGCGGCTCGTCGGCGCATCGAACAGGTTCATTCAGACGCCGTTCATTCTCGAGGGCGTGTTCGCGGCGCTCATCGGCTCAATCCTCGCCGGTGGCGCGATCGTTGCCATCGTGCAGTTCTTTGTGCGTGGCTACCTCGTCGAGGCTCTGCCGAGCACGACCGCGCTCATCGGGCTCGGCGATGCGCTGCTGGTGGTGCCGGTGCTGATCGTGCTCGGTGGGGTGCTGGCTGCCGCATCCGCCGGGTTTGCCATCAATCGGTATCTGAAGGTCTAGGCTTGAGGGCTGCCCTCAGATGAGCGGCACCCGACCAGGAGAAGACCATGCCACGCGAGAAGGGCCAGAAGGTTGTCGCGAGCAACCGCAAGGCTCGCCACGATTACACGATCGAGGACACCTACGAAGCGGGCCTCGTGCTCACGGGCACCGAGGTCAAATCGCTGCGCGCCGGACGCGCCTCGCTCGTCGACGGCTACGGCTTCATCGAGCACGGCGAGGCCTGGCTCGATGCCGTGCACATCCCGGAGTTCAACCATGGGTCGTGGAATAACCACCCCGTGCGCCGCAAGCGCAAGATGCTGCTGCACAAGGCACAGATTCTCAAGATCCACAACAAGGTGAAAGAGGGCGGCTACACCCTCGTTCCACTGTCGATCTACTTCAAAGACGGCAACGCCAAGGTCGAGCTGGCAATCGCCAAGGGCAAGCGCGAGTACGACAAGCGCCAGACCCTGCGCGAACGGCAGGACAAGCGCGAGGCAGACCGCGCCATGGGCACCCAGCGCAACCTGGGCGACTAGCTAGACGCCCGGTGTTGGCGGGGTCTCGTCCTCGTCGTTGTCGAACTTGCTCTTGACGAAGCCCGTCGCCTCGCCGGCCTTGCCGATGATGAAGTCAGCTGCCTCGCCCGACTTCTCCTTGACGAACTCGGCGGCCTCCTCGGCCGCGTCCTTCGCCTTCTCCAGACCCTCGGCCAGGTTGTCCTTCGCCTCGTCCAGTGCGCCCATGGGATGCTCCTCGTGTTGGTGTTTCTAGAGAGTATGGCCCCGCGGGTTAACGGGCAATGAAACGCGCGTCGACACTCGCGCTGACCTCGAGCTCCTCGGGCTTGAGCTCGAGGGGAGGGGCGCCAGCGCCGCTGAACTTGGCCATCATGCGGTCCATGGCGACAGGCCCCGCGCCGGAGCTGTTATCTCCCAGCATGCCGGGGTCGGCGATGGCGGTTGCGGTGACGGATCCGAGCCCGATGCTCTGGGCGTAGACGGTCGCCTTGGCGACGGCGTCCTTGACGGCACGGGACCGCACCTCGGTCGTTGCGGAGGTGGCGGTTGCCTCGGTCAGCGACCAGGCAACGCTGCCGATGCTCGCGCCGGGGATCGCGACGACCAGCTCGATCCAGCTGGCGAGCGCCTCGAAGTCCTTGAACTTGGCGGTGAGGTCGAGTGCCGCGTGGTGCACGGGGTCGAGCTGCTTGCCCTCGTTGTTCCACGGTCGCTCTGACCAGACGCGCACGGTGTCGGCCGACCACCAGGTGATCGGGCCGTCGTTCTTGTCGAAGCGCGACACTGCCGTCTCGCGCACGGCGTCGAGGGCGGCGGTCGCCGAGGAGAACACGGGGTTGCGGTGCGGGCCGTCGAAGGCGATGTTCACGACGACGGTGGCGCGCTCGGCCTTGTACCAAGCACTGTGGTGGCCCTGAACGCTGATGGTGGTCTCTGTCATAGGGGCAACGCTACCTACTCGAGAGCACTCACGCGGTCGCGTCGCGCGCGGCGCGCAGCGTGGAATCCACCCGGACCCCGTAGACCGCCTCCAGCCCCGCCGCGAACTCCGCGCCGCGACCCTCACTGGCGAGCTCGCGCGCGCGCACCGACGGCTCGTGCAGCATCACCCCGGCGAAGTGTCGGAGGGCCCGGATGGTCTCCTCGCCCTCCCCGCGGGCGCGGGCGCGCTCGATCTCTGACTCGAGTGTGGCAAGCACGTGGCCGCGAAGTGCCACGATGGCGGGCTCGGCGATGCTCTCTGCCGCAAATCCGGCAGCCGCCTCGCGCACGAGCGCGTGGGCACGGGAGTGGGAGTCAAGCTCGGGCAGGGGGGCGTGCAGGCGGATGGTCTCGAGGTCGAGCAGCTCGACACTGGCGAGCTCGCTGACGGCCGGATCCACATTGCGGGGGAGGCCGAGGTCGATGACAAGACGGCGGCCGGGGCGATCGAAGGCGGCGGCCTCGAGAAGCGCGTTGGCGGTGCAGGTGACCACCACATCCGCTGCCTCGATGTCGAGGGTGAGCTGGGGGACGATTCCGTACTTCGCGGCAAATGCGGGGGCACGGCCGGACTGGGAATAGACCCGGATGTCGCTGGCGCCGAGGGCGCGCAGCGCGGCAACCGTGGTGGCGGCGTAGCGCCCGGTGCCGATGACGAGGGTGGTGAGGGCTGCCCAGTCGGCAACGCGGCTTGAGGCGAGCTCGAGGGCGAGGCGCACGAGCGAGCGCTCGACACCGCCGATGCCGGTCTCGTTCTTGACACCGCGGCTGGTGTGGGTGGCGCGCTGGAAGAGGCGCTCGAGGTCGCGGCTGGTGGTGCCGCCGAAGCGGGCGGCGTCGAGGGCGCGGCGCACCTGGCCGCTGATCTCGTCCTCGCCGACGACGACGGACTCGAGTCCGGAGGTGACGGCGAAGAGGTGCTGAGCGACGTCATCGCCCTCGTGCACGGCGATGGAGGCGCGCAGCTCATCGGCGGGAATGTCACTCGCCTCGCTGAGGGCGTCGATGGTCGAGGCGAGGGCGATCGCGGTGGCTGCGGTGAGGGGCTCGTCGATGTCGAGGTAGGCCTCGAAGCGGTTGCAGGTGGCCAGCACGACCGCCCCGGTCACGAAGTCGGTGGAGAGGAGTAGCTCGCGCGTGGCGTCAACCGCATGCAGCGAGAGTTTTTCGAGTACCTCAAGGCTCGCGTTCTGATGGTTCGAACTGAGGCACAGGAGCACGATCTAATGTTAGTTCGTGCCTCTCACTCCCGCTCACCCGCTGCTCGACGGTCGAACCGGGGACTCCCCGCTGATTCGCGCCTACCGCGGCATTCGCGACCAGACCCCGCCCGTCTGGTTTATGCGGCAGGCCGGCCGATCGCTGCCGGAGTACCGCGAACTCCGCGTGGGAACGGCCATGCTCGACGCCTGCCTCACGCCGTCGCTCGCCAGCGAGATCACGCTGCAGCCGGTGCGGCGTCACAGCGTCGACGCGGCGATCTTCTTCAGTGACATCGTGATTCCCGTCAAACTCGCAGGTGTTGAGGTCGAGATCGTGCCCGGGCGCGGCCCGGTCATCGAGAACCCGATTCGAACCGCCGCGGATGTCGCGGCGCTGCGGCCTATCGACCCGTCCTCCCTCGACCCCATCCGCGAGGCCGTTGCCCTCACGGTCGCGCAGCTCGGCAGCACCCCGCTCATCGGCTTCGCGGGTGCCCCTTTCACGCTCGCCTCCTATCTCGTCGAGGGCGGTCCGTCGAAGGACCAGGCCCGCGCGCGCACCATGATGTACGCCGACCCGCAGAGCTGGGCGTCGCTGCTCAACTGGTGCGCCGATGTGACCGGCGACTTTCTCAAGGCTCAGATCGAGGCGGGCGCGTCGGCCGCACAGCTCTTCGACTCGTGGGTCGGCTCCCTGTCGGAGCAGCAGTATGTGCGCCGCGTCGCCCCGCACTCGCGCCGCGCGATCGACCACCTGCGCGGCTTCGACGTGCCGAAAGTGCACTTCGGGGTCGGCAGCGGTCCGCTGCTGCAGGCCATGCACGCGATCGGCGCCGACGTCATGGGAGTCGACTGGCGCCTGCCGCTGGATGAGGCCTCGGCGCGGCTGGGCAACACCGTGCCCCTGCAGGGCAACCTCGACCCCGCCATTCTCGGCGCGCCGTGGAAGGTGCTCGAGGCGCACGTGCGCGACGTCGTCGACCGCGGCCGTGCCGCGCCCTCGCACGTGCTCAACCTCGGCCATGGCGTGCCGCCCGAGACCGACCCCGATGTGCTGACCCGCATTGTCGAGCTGGTGCACTCGCTGTGATCTATGTCGTCGGCGGGGGAGTCGCCGGACTCGTCGCCGCGCGCACCCTCGTGCTCGGCGGCGCGCAGGTCACGCTGCTCGAGGCCTCTGCTCGCCTCGGCGGCACCGTCGCCTCGCACACGGTCGGCGGCATCGTTCTCGACGCGGGAGCCGAGAGCTTCGCCACGCGCCGCGGCACCGTCGCCGAGCTCGCGACGAGCCTCGGCCTTGCGGAAGACATTGTCGAGCCCAACCCGGCGGGGGCGTGGCTGCAGCGTGCCGACGGGTCAACCGTGCCGTTGCCAGCGACGAGCCTGCTGGGAATCCCCGGGGTGCCGCTCGCGTCAGACGTGCTCTCGGTCGTTGGCACCCGGGTCGCGTTCCGTGCGCTGCTCGACGAGCTCATGCCGGGCACCGTTGGCGCGCGATCGACGACTCTCGGCGAACTGGTGCGCACGCGGATGGGGCAGGGAATTCTCGACGGCCTGGTCGCGCCCGTCGTGCAGGGCATCCACTCGCGGCACCCCGATGAGCTCGAGCTCGACCGCATCGCCCCCGGTCTGCGGCAGGCACTGCTGCGCGAGGGCTCGCTGGCTCGCGCTGTGCGTGACCTGCGCAGCAGCGCCAAGGCCGGAGCGGCCGTCAACGGCATCCGTGGCGGCGTTCACCGGCTCGTCATCGAGCTCGCTGCTGACCTCGAGCGCTTCGGCGTCGACGTGCGCCTCAACTCGCGGGTCACCCGCGTCGAGGCTGGCGCCGTCGAGATCGGTGACGAACGTGTTGAGGGCCCCGTTCTCGTCGCTGCCCCGCTGGGGAGCGAGTACGAGACGACCACCCTCGCAACCCTCGTCGTTGACTCCGCAGGGCTCGACGCGGCACCCCGGGGCACGGGCGTGCTGATGACCGGCACGATGCCGCGGGCTCTCACCCACGCGACGGCGAAGTGGCCGTGGCTGGCCGAGAGGGCGGGGCGTGGGCGGCACGTTGTCCGGCTGTCGTACTCATCAGCTGTCACGCAGCAGACTGCTGTCGCGGATGCGGAGCGGCTGCTCGGCGTCGCTTTCGACACCGTTGTCGACTTCGCCCTCGTCGAATGGCGTCGTCCCTCGTCGCAGACGCAGCCGGTCGAGGGCGTGTGGGTTACCGGCGAGGCAGCGGCGGGCACCGGCCTTGCCGCTGTCGTCGCCCACGCGACGGCAACCGCCTTAGAAGCGCTTGACCATCTCGAACTCGAGTTGTGACTCGTCGAGCACGTAGGGCACGGTGACACCGGTTCGCTCGTAGCCGCTTCGCTCATAGAAGGCGATTGCTCGGGGATTCGCCTCGTGCACGTGCAGCAGCAGAAAGTCGCCCTGCCCGCGTGCCCAGGTCTCGATCGTGGCAAGCAGGTCGGCGGCGACCGAGGTGCCGCGGTGCGAGGGCGTGACGTAGACGCCGACGAGCAGCGGACCCTCCGGGCTGACGTAGCCGCCCATGGTGCCGACCCAGCGTCCGTCGTCGATTGCGACGGCCGCGCCGCGGGCACCGCGCAGGCGCCAGCCCTCCTCGTCGACCTCGAGGGCATCCGCGAGGTGCTCGGCGAAGGCGTGCGGGGTGTCGGCGAGTGCCTCGAGCCGGAGGTCGCGCACCTGCTGCCAGTCGTCGGCGGTCGTCGGGCGAATGCTCAGAGCCATGGGATTAGCCTAGATACATGAGCACACCCCCGTCTGGTTTCACCCTGTGGGCGGTGCTTCGGCGCAACCCCGCCGACCCGCGATCGGCCATGGGCATCGAAGACGCTATCGAGCGTGTCGAGAAGGCCGGTGTGGTTATCCGTGGCTTCTACGACGTCTCGGGTCTTCGCGCTGATGCCGACCTCATGATCTGGCTGCACGGCCCCGTGCCAGAGACGCTGCAGTGGGCCCTGCGCGAGCTGCGCCGCGCACCGCAGCTCAGCGCCCTGCTGCCGACCTGGAACGCCATGGGCGTGCACCGTGACGCGGAGTTCAGCAAGTCGCACGTGCCCGGCTTCCTTCGCGGTGAGCCCGCCCGCGACTGGCTTGTCGTCTACCCCTTCGACCGCTCCTACGACTGGTACGTGCTCGACGAGGACGACCGCCGACGCATGCTGGCCGACCACGGCCGCAAGGGCGCTGCGTTTCCCAGTGTTGTCGCGAACACGGTGTCGGCCTTCGCCCTCGGCGACTACGAGTGGATTCTGCCGATGGAATCCGACTCGCTCACCGACCTCGTCGACATGATGCGAGCACTGCGGGCCACCGAGGCCCGGCTGCACGTGCGCAACGAGGTGCCGTTCTACACGGGCCGACGCATCGCCGTGACCGAGATCGCGGAGGTGCTCGCATGAGCATCACCAACGGCCAGCTTGTCCGCGCTGCCGCATCCGCGCAGGCGTCGGCTGGTGAGCCACACGTGACCGAGCCCGTTGCCTACGACGCGATCCTGCTTGCCAGCTTCGGCGGGCCGGAGGGACAGGATGACGTCATCCCCTTCCTACGCAACGTCACCCGCGGCCGCGGCATCCCCGATGAGCGCCTCGAGGAGGTCGCGCACCACTACCGGCACTTCGGCGGCGTCAGCCCGATCAACCAGCAGAACCGCGAGCTCAAGGCCGCCATGGAGGCCCGCCTGGCCGAACGCGGCATCGACCTTCCGGTGATCTGGGGCAATCGCAACTGGGACCCGTACATGGCCGACGCCTTCCGCGAGGCGCACGATCGCGGCTTCCGCAAGCTCATTGCCGTGGGTACGAGCGCCTACAGCTCGTTCTCGTCGTGCCGCCAGTATCGCGAGGACTACGCGATGGCCCTCGACGCCACCGGGCTCGAGGGCACGCTGCAGATCGACAAGGTGCGCCAGTTCTTCGACCACCCCGGCTTCGTGCAGCCCTTCACCGACAGCCTTCGGGAGGCGCTGGCCGCCTTCGAGGGCAAGGTCGCGCGGGTGCTCTTCTCGACCCACTCCATTCCCACCGCCGACGCCGAGCGCAGCGGTCCCGACGGCAACGCCTACGAGCAGCAGCACCTCGCGGTCGCGGCGCGCATCATGGCCGATCTCGGTTCGACCGTGCCATGGCAGCTGGTCTACCAGTCCCGCTCCGGCCCGCCCACCCAGCCGTGGCTCGAACCCGACGTCAACGACGTCATCGCCTCGCTTCCTGCCGAGGGGGTGGAGGCCGTCGCCGTCGTTCCCCTCGGCTTCGTCTCCGACCACATGGAGGTGCTCTGGGATCTCGACACCGAGGCCAAGGAGTCCGCCGAGGAGGCCGGTCTCGCCTACATCCGCACCGCGACTCCGGGCACCCACCCTGCCTACGTCGACGCCCTCATCGACCTCGTGCTCGAACGACGCGACGGGGTTCCGGTAGAGCAGCGCCCCGCGGTGACGGATCTCGGCCCCTGGTACGACACCTGCCGTCCCGGTTGCTGCGAGAACGTGCGTGCCGGTTTCAAGCCCGCCCTCTGCGGGGTTGCCCCGTGAGAATCGGCACCAGAGGAAGCGCCCTCGCACTCGCCCAGACCCACACCATCGTGCGCGCGATCGCGGCAAAGACCGGCGACGAGCCCGACGTCATCACGGTCTCGACCGAGGGAGACCGGTCCTCGGAGTCGCTCGCCAGCCTCGGCGGCACCGGGGTCTTCGCCAGCGCGCTGCGCGAGGCCCTGCTGGCCGGAGAGTGCGACGTCGTCGTGCACTCCCTCAAAGACCTGCCGACTGCGGCCCACCCCGGCCTCGTGATCGGAGCGGTGCCCAAACGCGTGGATGCCCGCGACGGTCTCATCGCCCGCGACGGTCTCACCCTCGACACCCTGCCTGCGGGGGCGAGGGTGGGCACCGGCTCACCGAGGCGCGTTGCCCAGCTGCGATCGCGGCGCCCCGACCTCGAGGTTGTCGACATTCGCGGCAACGTCGACACGCGTCTCGGCTTCGTCGCGAGCGGCGAGCTCGACGCGGTGGTGCTCGCCGTGGCGGGGCTGCACCGGCTTGGACGGCTCGACTCCGTCACCGAGTACCTCGACCTCAACGGGTGGCCGACGGCCGCCGGGCAGGGCGCGCTCGCGATTGAGGTGCGAGAGGGCTCAGAGAAGCTGGTGTCCGCGCTGAATCACTCGACATCCCGTCTGCTTGTCGAGGCGGAGCGGCAGACGCTGGCGCTGCTCGAGGCGGGCTGCGCGGCTCCCGTTGGCGTGCATGCGCTCGCGGAAGACGGCATGCTCTTTCTCGATGCGCGCGTCTACGCGACCGACGGATCGACCTACCTCACGAGCTCGCACGCGCTCTACCTCGCCGACGCGACGGATGCGGCCGGCGAGCTCGCTGCGCGCGTCTCGACCGAGCTGTTCGAGCTCGGCGCAGCAGCGCTGATGGGAGCCTCCGCATGATCGAGCGCCCCCGTCGCCTTCGCGCCACCCCCGCACTGCGGCGCCTCACCGCCGAGACGCGCCTGCACCCCGCCGAGCTCATTCTGCCGATGTTCGTGCGCGAGGGCACCCGCGAGGCGATGCCGATCTCGTCGATGCCCGGGGTCGTGCAGCACTCGCTCGACAGCTTCAAGCTGGCGCTGCACGAGGCCGCGTCACTGGGTATCGGCGGAGTGATGCTCTTTGGGGTTCCCGAGTCGAAGGACGCGAGCGGATCGGGTGCCACCGACCCGAACGGCATCCTCAACGTCGCCACCCGGGCTGCCATCGCGGAGGTCGGAGACGCCCTCGTGGTGCAGACGGATCTCTGTCTCGACGAGTTCACCGACCACGGTCACTGTGGTGTTCTCGCGGCGGACGGCTCCGTCGACAATGACGCGTCGCTCGACCGCTACCGCGACATGGCCCTCGCCCAGGCCGAGGCCGGCTCGCACCTGCTCGGCCTCAGCGGCATGATGGACGGCCAGGTCGCCGCCGTGCGCGAGACGCTGGATGGCGCAGGGTTCACCAACACGCCCATCCTCGGCTACGCGGCCAAGTACGCCTCCGCCTTCTACGGCCCCTTCCGCGAGGCGGTGCAGTCGTCGCTGGTCGGCGACCGACGTGCCTACCAGATGGACCCCGCCAACCGCCGCGAGGGCAGCCGCGAGATCGACCTCGACGTGCTCGAAGGCGCCGATGTCGTCATGGTCAAGCCAGCGATGAGCTACCTCGACGTGCTGGCGGATGCCGCCGACCGCAGCCCCGTTCCTGTCTGGGGCTACCAGGTGAGCGGCGAGTACGCGATGATCGAGGCCGCAGCAGCGAACGGCTGGATCGACCGCCGCCGCGCCATCGAGGAGTCGGTGCTCAGCATCCGCCGCGCCGGCGCCGATGCCGTGCTGACCTACTTCGCCGCCGAGCTGGCGGGGTGGCTGCGATGAGCAACGCGGACTGGTTTGCCCGCGCCCGCGCCGTGATTCCGGGCGGCGTGAACTCGCCGGTTCGAGCCTTCGGCTCCGTCGGTGGCACGCCGCGCTTCTTCACCAGCGCGACCGGTCCCTATGTCACGGATGTCGAAGGCCGCGAGTTCGTCGACCTCGTCTGCTCCTGGGGACC
>Ga0247738_10001035_pt1 | contig 10245 bp, 14 predicted proteins | sample UWRJL013104B2_FD_180936 | JGI IMG/M metagenome (GOLD analysis project Ga0247738, IMG submission 180936) | Plant litter microbial communities from Arlington Agricultural Research Station in Wisconsin, United States - UWRJ-L013-104B-2 | ecosystem: Environmental > Terrestrial > Plant litter >...
TCGCGGCATCCCGCAAGGAGGCAACCGGGATGACGCGCACGCCGGGCACGAGCCCTGCCTCATCCGCATTGCCGGTCGGCACCATTACCGTGCCGAAGCCCGCGCGGGCGGCGCCCATCACCGCGGGCAGCACACCGTTGATCGGCCGGAGCCGGCCGTCGAGCCCCAGCTCGCCCAGGTGCGCGACCCGGTCGATCGACTCGGCCGATACATCCCCGGCAGAGGCCAGCACGGCGAGCGCGATGGCGAGGTCGAAGCCCGACCCGTGCTTCGGCAGCGCCGCGGGCGAGAGGTTGATCGTCACCTTGCGGTGCGGCAGCTCGAGACCCGAGTTGGTGATCGCCGACCGCACCCGGTCTTTGGCCTCGTTGAGGGCGGCATCCGGTAGTCCGATCAAGACGAACATCGGCAGCTGGTTGCTGATGTCCGCCTCGATCTCGACGACTGCGCCGGTCATGCCGAGCAGGGAGATGGAGTGGGTGCGACCGACGGGCATGGTTGATGGTGGGGGCTGGCCACAGCGCACAACCACGAGTCGCTCGGCCTGCTAAGAAGTCGGCTCTGGGGAGGAGGAGTGGCTGGCTAGCCGCTATGGGTGCCGGTGACTACTACGTGGTGTTCGTCGATCAGGCAAACACTGTCATCTTCGAGACCATCACGAGCGGGGTGCCTCGTGTCGGGGACGATGTCGATCTGACCGTTTCACGCGTGACCGGCGACGCTAGAGCCCGAGTAAAACCGGGTCGCCCGCGATCTCGCCGGCGATCACGGCCGCGAGCGGCGTGACCAGGTCTCGTGGCGAGAACAGGTCGGGGCCTGGGTAGTCGGCGATCTCGTCCAGACTCCACCAGCGCATCCCGCTGATGTTCTCCGCCGCGAGCTCGTCGTCTGACAACGCTCCGCGAGGCTCGAAGCGGGCGGTGCGAACCAGAAAGTAGTCGTTGATCACTCCGTCATAGCCCTCGTCGCGCGCGAGACCCGCGATCTCTTGGTGCCAGATGTGCGGCGGCTCGGTGTCGAGCACGAAGCCGGTCTCTTCGAGCAGCTCGCGGCGCAGCGCCCCCAGCGCGGACTCACCGGCCTCGACTCCCCCACCGGGTGCCGCCCAGAGTCCGGTGGCGTTGAGCGGCACAGCCGGATGCGCGATGTGAAAGCGGCAGAGCAGCACGCTGTCGTGCTCAGAGAGGATGATCGCCCGCACCGCCCATCGCCAGCTCATGAGCGCAGCCTATGCTCCGCATCCGTCAGCGCCCCGTCGGCACCGAGCTCCAGCCACACCTCAACCCCCAGCCGCTGCAGAAAAGCATCATCGTGGCTCACCACGAGCAGCGCACCCCTGTACGAGCTCAGCGCCGACACCAGCTGATCAACACTGTGCAGGTCGAGGTTGTTCGTGGGCTCGTCGAGCACCAGCAGCCAGGGCGGCGGGTCGGCCAGCAGCAGGCAGGCCAGCGCGACCCGAAAGCGCTCGCCCCCCGACAGGCTGTGCACGGGCCGATCAACAGCAGAGCCGCGGATGAGAAACCGCGCCAGCCGGTTGCGCACCTCTCCCGGCGGCACGTTCGGCGCGGCCGCGCGCACGTTCTCGAGTACGCTCGCCCGTTCGTCGAGGCCGTCGAGGCGCTGCGTGAGGTAGCCGATGCGGTCGGTGTGCCGAACCAGGTTCTGCAGCATCGTCGTCTTGCCGACGCCGTTCGGCCCGGTGAGCGCGACCCGTTCCGGACCCTGGATGATGACGGTCCGGGTGGCGCCGCGCAGCTCGGCCACCCGGCGCGAGGCTGCCAGCCCCGGGTCGGGCAGGTCGACGTGGATGAGGTCGTCGTCTCGAACACGCAGCTCCGCCTCGGAGGCGGCGGCCGCCGCATCCGCCACTTTGCCGCTCAGGTCGGTGCGCAGCTTGCCGGCGCTCACCTGCGCCGCGTTCTTTCTGCCGTTGAGCAGGATCTTCGGCAGGCTGCCGCGGTCGGCCTTGCCCTTGGCGTTGGAGTGGGCGATCTTCGTCTCGGCCTCGATGCGCTGCCGCTTCTCGAGCTTGACCACCTGCTCAGCCGTCTTCAGCGCCTGCCGGGCAGCCGCCTGCTCGCGGTCGATCGACGAGACGTATGTGCTGTACGGGCCGCCATAGAAGGTGAGCGCGCCGTCGCGCAGCTCGACCGTGTCGTCCATGAGCTCGAGCAGCGTCGTGTCGTGGCTGACGACGATCAGGGTGCCGCGCCAGCCCTGGATCATCGTCCCAAGGCGCGCCCGGGCATCGCGGTCCAGGTTGTTCGTCGGCTCGTCAAGCAGGGTCACGGATGCGCCGCGCAGCTGCAGCCCGGCGATCGCGACGAGCACGGCCTCACCGCCTGACAGGGTGCCGACGGAGCGATCGATGTCGTAGCCGGTCTCGCGGGCGCGGGACTCAACGTCCCAGTCGTCACCGATCACGTCGAAGTTGTCGACGGAGACGTCACCCGCCTCGATCGCCCGCAGGGCGTCGAGCTTCGCGCGCACGCCGAGCAGGTCGGCGACCGTCGCGCCGGTGTCGAGGGTGAGCGTCTGCGGAAGGTAGGCGACGTCGCCATTGACATCGACGCGTCCGGTCGTTGGCTCGACCAGTCCGGCCATCAGGCGCAGCAGCGTCGACTTGCCCGAGCCGTTGAGACCGACAAGGCCGGTGCGGCCGGCACCGAAGTGGGCGGTGAGGTCGCGGAGGGCGACCGTGCCGTCGGGCCACTCAAGGCCCAGTGAGGTGAGTGAGATAGACATGCGACTCCTGAGAGGTCAGTTGGCTGACCCGGAGCGCGGCTCGACGGATCAGCGCGTGGGCTGAAGGATGTCGAAGCTGTACACGGTTCCACCCTAGAACACCCGTCGCAGATGCTCAATCTGCACGCCGCCGCCGCGCGGAGCAACGACCGCGACCGCATCGATACGGATGCCGCCGCCGTGATCGGGATGCGCCTCGCACCAGCTCGCCGCCAGCCGTCGCAGCCGCGCCAGCTTCGCGGCCGTGATCGCCTCGAGCGGATGCCCGTACCCCAGCCCCGCCCGCGTCTTCACCTCGACGAAGACGGTCTCGCTGCCATCGCGCAATACCAGGTCGATCTCGCCGAGAGCGCACCGCCAGTTGCGCTCCACAAGAACCATGCCGGTGCCGACGAGGTAGTCCGCCGCCACCTGCTCGCCCCGGCGTCCGAGGGCGTCTTTGTCTGCCATGCGCCCGATTGTGGTCTCCCGGAAGCGCAGCAATGCCCCCTCGGGCGAATCGGAGAGGTGCACTGTTGGGTGCAGGACTAGAGTGCGGGCGGCAGCACGCGGGGCGGGATGACATGCTTAGCCGCATGAAGGTCGCTCGCGTGCTCAACGTCGTCAGCGCCGTGCTCGGGGTGGGGTTGGCCGCCTGGGCGACCGTGAATGCGATTTTCTTGGACGGTCGAACCGGCATGACCTTTCTTCTGGCCGTGCTGGTGTGGCTGGCCACAGGATTCCCATTGCTTGTTGCAAGCGCGCTGAGAAGCGGCGTCCGCCTCAAGGGCACCTCATTGGCGGCGCCCAGCCACTGGGCGGACTGGAAACGTGAAAGCCCGTTCATGCCTGCGCCGGGCAGCATGTCTCGTCGAGAACGTCGCGCCATTGAGCGGTCCCGCCGCCGCCGCTAGGCCGAGACGACAGAACGCCCCTCCCCGAAACCGGGGAGAGGCGCAGTGCGGTGTGGGACTAGTGGCTCTACTTCCTAGTCGGCCAGGATCGCGTAGAGCGCGCGCCGGGTCTCGTCGAGCTTGACGACGGCAGCAGCGCGCTGCTCATCCGTGGCGGCGAAGCGCACCTGGTGAACGACACCCATGAGCTTGGCGACACTCTCGTGCAGCCCGGCATCGGCGTGCACCTCGTCAGAGGCGGCGGCCCAGAGCTTCTCGAGCTGCTCGGCGTTGTCGGTCGCATAGGTGCGTCCGGCATCCGTCAGCTGGAACTCGGTGCGGCGGCCTTCGCCGACCGCCTCGATAAGCTCCTCGTCGACGAGCTGCTGCAGCGTCGGGTAGACCGAGCCGGGGCTCGGAGTCCAGGTGCCACCGCTCTTCTCGGCGATGCCCTTGATGAGGCCGTAGCCGTTGCTCGGGGCTTCCCCGAGCAGGCTGATGATCGCGGAGCGCACGTCGCCGCGACGCTTGCGCTGCGGTCCGGGCGGGCGGAAGCCGCGGGGGCCGAAGCCGCCGAAGCCAGGGCCGAAGCCGGGGGCTCCGGGTCCGAAGCCGCGTCCGCGGCGAGGGTGATCGTGTCGATCGTGTGTGTTGGATTCGCTAAACATTGCGCACCCATCCTTTCGTTGTTCTATCAAGACGTGTTAACGATATATCGGTACTGTTCGCGTGTCAAGGCTGTTTTTCCAACCGGTCGAAACTCCGGCTGGATGCGGTGGGCGGAGTCCTCTGCGACCCGGCTGCCACATCCAGCCGGAATTCACGTCGGCGTGCCCGCCGGCGCACGCGCGGACAACGGCCTAGCGTGAGGGCATGGCAGTCAGTCAGACCCGTCGCGCGCGTGCGACCCGCCGCCGCGCGGGGCGCATGGCGCGCGCCGACAACGACCTGACACCGGCCGAGTGGGCGTCAATCCGCGACGCGTGGGGATGCTGCGCCTACTGCGGCGGCACCCCCGCTGTGCTGCAGAAGGACTGCGTGCAGCCCCTCTCCCGCGGCGGCCGCTACACCCTCGAGAACGTGGTGCCGGCGTGCGGCTCGTGCAACGCGAGCAAGAGCAACGACGAGGTCACCAGCTGGCTTCGGCGCAAGAAGCTCGACGAGCGCGCCTTTCTGCTGCGCTACCGCGAGGTCGTCGTGCAGCTCACGTCGCCCGCCTGACAACGAAAAAGCCCCGGCGAACCGGGGCACTTTTCGGCAGAGAGCTACTCGTCGAGCGCGAGCTCCTTGGGCAGCTCCAGCTCTTTGGCCGAGAGCTCCTCGACGTTGACATCTTTGAAGGTCAGCACGCGCACGCTCTTGACGAAGCGGTCGGCGCGGTAGACGTCCCAGACCCAGACGTCGTTCATGGTGAGCTCGAAGTAGAAGTCGTGCTCGGTGTCCTGGCGAACCAGCTCGACCTCGTTGGCGAGGTAGAACCTGCGCTCGGTCTCGACAACGTAGCGGAACTGGCTCACCACATCGCGGTACTCGCGGTACAGGGCAAGCTCGACCTCGCGGTCGTAGTCTTCGAACTCGTCTTCATCCATGCTGCGGCAAGTCTAGACGGCTAACTTGAGCCATGTCTGGCGATGCATCGGAGACGGGCCGAGCCGCCCGATCGCCTCGTAGTGCGCGGCCGAGCCGTAGCCCTTGTTGCCTGACCATCCATAGCCGGGGGTCGCGGCATCCGCATCGATCATCAGGCGGTCCCGGTGCACTTTGGCAACCACGGAGGCGGCGGCGACCGACGAGCAGTCCTGGTCGGCCTTGACCCGGGTCTGCACCGCGAGGGGCGAGGCGAGCGACGGCGTGAGCCAGTCGTGAGATCCGTCGAGCAGGATGATGCTCTCGCGCACCGCGACGCCCTGCTGGTGCAGGTGCGTCAGGGCGCGCTTGCCCGCGAGGGCGAGGGCGGCGATGATGCCGATGCGGTCGACCTCGTCGGGCGACGCGAGCCCGACGGCGGTGAACAGCGCCCAGCCGGCGGCAAGCGGGGCAAGCTCTTCGCGTCGCTTCTCGGCGAGCATCTTCGAGTCACGAAGACCGGACGGATGCGCCCCGACACCCGCGTCGACAACAGCCAGCCCCACAGCAACCGGCCCTGCAATCGCGCCACGGCCCACCTCGTCGCAGCCGATCACGTACCGGTGACCACGCGCGTGCAGACCGGCCTCGTACTCGAGGGTCGGATCGACGACGGGGCTCACTTCTGATCGACCCCCTGGAAGGTGAGTGGGTAGTTGTCGAGCCAGGTCCAGCGGTTCGCCGGCCAGCTGATGAGCAGGGCGCGGCCCACGACGTTGTCGATCGGCACGAAGCCACCGCTCGGGTCGTTGCGGTGGAACGAGGAGTCGGCCGAGTTGTAGCGGTTGTCGCCCATGACCCAGAGGTAGCCCTCGGGCACGGTCACGGTGAAGTCGTCGCGGGTCGCCTTGGTGACCCCGGGTGAGAGCTTGATGTACGGCTCCTCGAGCGGCACGCCGTTCACCATGAGCTGGCCGAAGTCGTTGCAGCACTCCACGGTGTCGCCGGGCAGGCCGATGATGCGCTTGATGAGGTGGTCGTTGCTGTCGGGGGCGCTGAGGCCGACGAAGGCGAGGAATCCGTCCACCGCACTGAGGAAGGGTCCCTGGTCGGGCTCGATGGTCGGCGTGAGCCAGCCACCCGGGTCGGTGAAGACGACGACGTCGCCGTGGTTGAGCGGCGCGAGGTCGGGAACCAGCTGGTTGACGATGATGCGGTCGTCGACGTGCAGGGTGTCTTCCATCGACGTCGACGGAATGTAGAACGAGCGAATCAGAAAGGTCTTGATCAGAAAAGAGATCAGCAGCGCCGCGACGAAGATGAGGATGATGTCGCGAATGAAGAGCTTGACCCCGCGCGACGACTTCTTCTTGTCGGCTTCGGTCTGCTCGGTTCTGACGCGTCGGACGCGCTTCACCAGTTCTTCGCCTGTCATTAAACCCCTGAGATCAGCCACCAGCTTATTCGCCGATTGCGCGACTCCACGATGAAACGCTTACTTGACGCCGAGGTAGTCGTCGGCGTGGTTGTCGAGCCAGGTCCAGTGCGAAATCGGCCAGCTCACGACGATCGCGCGACCGACCACCCGAGAGATCGGAACGGATCCGCCACCAGGGTCGCCAAGGTGAAAGCTGGAGTCGCGCGAGTGGTTGCGGTTGTCGCCCATCACCCAGATCGAGTTCGCTGGCACGGTGATCGAGAACTCGAACGCTCCCGCGGCGGTCTTTCCCGGGTCCAGCGTGATGTACGACTCGGTCACCGGCACCCCGTTGATGATGAGGTGCCCGAAGCTGTCGCAGCACTGCACCGTGTCGCCCGGAAGCCCGATGACGCGCTTGACGAGGTGGTTGTTGCCATCCTGCGGCGCGAGGCCGATAAACGACAGCACGCTGTCGAGAGGCGACGGACTGGATGCGGGCGCGGCGGGCAGCCATCCGCCCGGGTCCTCGAAGACCACGACATCGCCGCGCTGCAGCGGAACCAGCTCGGGCACAAGCTCGTTCACCAGGATGCGGTCGTCGATCTGCAGCGTCGTCTCCATCGACCCGGAGGGCACGAAGAAGGTACGCACGAGGAAGGTCTTGATGACGAACGAGATGACGATTGCCACCAGAACGATGATGAGAAGGTCGCGCACGAAGAGCAGCGTGCTGCGACGGCGCTTCACCGCGACATCCGTCATTTAACCCCCGAGCTCCCCGTCAGCGTACTGGCGGGGAGCTCGGGTGAAACTGGGAAAGTCGCGGGACTTAGAAGTCGCGCTTCTCCTTGATCTTGGCCTTCTTGCCGCGCAGGTTGCGCAGGTAGTAGAGCTTCGCGCGGCGAACGTCACCGCGGGTGACGATCTCGATGTGGTCGATGATCGGGGAGTGCACGGGGAAGGTGCGCTCTACGCCGACCTGGAAGCTGACCTTGCGGACGCAGAAGGTCTCGCGAACGCCCTCGCCCGAACGGCCGATGACGACGCCCTGGAACACCTGCACGCGCGAGCGCGTGCCTTCGATGATGTTGACGTGCACCTTGACGGTGTCGCCGGCGCGGAAGTCTGGAATGTTGTCGCGAAGCGACGCCTTGTCGAGTTCGTCAAGGATGTGCATGGTAATTCGCTCTCTGTAACCGCCACAGGTCGATCACGGGTTTCGGTGAAGCTGGAAGGGATGAGGCTTCTCGAGTGAACGACTCCCCTGAGGCAGAGTCGTGCGGAAGCACAAGGGGCAATTATGCCAGAGATCAGGGGCTAGCGCGACAGCGGGTCGCGCGGCACCACAATGACATCGGGGATCTGCCGCGGCCCGTTCGACGGCGCGGCCGCGTCGAAGAAGGTCTTCACCCGGTCGCGGGTCTCGGTGACGAGCTCCCACGTGACCAGCCAGAACAGGCCGACGACGGCGAGCACGACGATCACCGCGAGAAGAGGGAGCGCGAACAGGCCATAGGTGACAATGGCGGTCCAGGTGATCAGCAGGCCAACCGCATCCCGCCAGCTGACGGCGCGAGTCTCACGAACCCGCTTGCGCGCGACCGTCAGGGCAACGAGCAGAGCGAGGGCGATGAACAGCACGGGGGCCAGCACGAGGTAGATCACGAGCTGCCAGCCGACGCCATCGGCGACGATGCCGCGGCTGACGAGAACCCACACGGGCAGGGCAATGGCCATGCCGAACTGCACCCAGTAGAGAGCCCGTCGAAGAAGCATGCGACAAGGGTAGCCTCGTTGGGTGATAGAACTCCGAACGCCCGCTGAGATCGAGGCGATGCACGAGGCCGGACGATTCGTGGCGAGCGTGCTCGAGGCCACCGCCGCAGCCACCGCCGTCGGCGTCAACCTGCTCGAGCTCGATGCGCTCGCCCACCAGATGATCAGGGCGCGCGGCGCCGAGAGCTGCTACATCGACTACCACCCGTCCTTCGGTGGGTCGCCCTTCGGCAAGGTTCTCTGCACCTCCGTCAACGATGCCGCCCTGCACGGGCTGCCGCACAACTACAGGCTGGCGGATGGCGACATCGTGTCGCTCGACTTCGCCGCCTCGGTAGACGGCTGGGTCGCCGACTCGGCCCTGACGGTCATCGTCGGCACCCCCGACCCGCAGGACGTCACGCTCATCCAGACCGTGGAGGCCGCCCTCGTCGCAGGCATAGCGGCCGCGCAGCCCGGCAGTCGCATGGGCGACGTCAGCGCCGCCATCGGCGCGGTCGCACGCGCGGCAGGGTACGGCGTCAACCTCGACTTCGGCGGCCACAGCGTCGGCCGCACCATGCACGGCGACCTGCACGTGCCCAACGACGGACGCCCCGGACGCGGCTTTCCGCTGCAGCCCGGCCTCGTCTTCGCCATCGAGCCCTGGCTCATGCGCGACACCGACCGCATCTACACGGATGCCGATGGCTGGACCCTGCGCAGCCTCGACGGCTCGCGCGCGGCACACGTCGAGCACACCGTCGCGATCACGGCCGACGGACCGGTTGTGCTTACGGCTCGAGCAGGTCAGGTCTGACGCGCTTCGTGCGCTCCAGCTGCTGCTCGTGGCGCCACGCCGCGATCGCACCGTGGTTGCCGCTGAGCAGCACGGGCGGCACCTCGCGGCCACGCCACTCGGCCGGCTTGGTGTAGCTGGGGTACTCGAGCAGGCCGTCCTCGTGGCTCTCCTCGGTGAGGCTCTCCGGGTTGCCGACGACGCCGGGCACGAGCCGGCCGATCGCCTCGATCATCGCCATGACGGCGACCTCTCCCCCGTTGAGCACGTAGTCGCCGAGGCTGATCTCACGCACCCGCGTGACACTGCGCGCGTGGTCGATCACGCGCTGGTCGATGCCCTCGTAGCGGCCGCAGCCGAAGACGAGGTGCTGCTCTTCGGCGAGGTCGCGAGCGGTGGCCTGGGTGAAGCGCTCGCCGGCCGGGCTCGGGAAGATGACCACGGTGTCAGCGCTGATAACGCTGTCGAGGGCCTCGCCCCAGGGCTCCGGCTTCATGACCATGCCGGCGCCGCCACCGTAGGGGGTGTCGTCGACGGTGCGGTGGCGGTCGTGCGTGAAGTCGCGCAGATCGTGCACGCCGAGCTCGATGAGGCCCTTCTCGCGCGCCTTGCCGAGCAGCGAGATGTCGAGCACTCCGAAGAAGTCGGGAAAGATGCTGACGATGTCGATGCGCACCAGTCGAGCGTAGCTGGCTGCGTGCCACGGTCCCACCGGTCGAAATTCCGGTTGGATGCCAGGTGCAGCCGACAGTGATCGCTGACCATTGCATCCAACCGGAATTTCACACCCTGCTCCGCTCCGGCGTTGTCCCCCGTTGCCCGGTTCGCCGCGCAGCTCATCACGGAGGCGGGCAACACTGCCCCGGTGATGAGTACAGCGCAGACCGTCGCCGCGCTTGGCGGCATCGCCAGCCTCACCCGCCTGCGCGAGCGCGGCGTCTCGTCCCGACGGGCGGCCGCCGCGGTGAAGCGCGGCGAGCTCATCCGCCTGCGCAACGGCTGGTTCGCGCTGCCGACTGCGCACACGGGTGCACGGTGTGCAGTGCAGATCGGCGGGCAGCTGACCGGGTCGAATCGGCTCGAGC
>Ga0247738_10001036_pt1 | contig 10236 bp, 9 predicted proteins | sample UWRJL013104B2_FD_180936 | JGI IMG/M metagenome (GOLD analysis project Ga0247738, IMG submission 180936) | Plant litter microbial communities from Arlington Agricultural Research Station in Wisconsin, United States - UWRJ-L013-104B-2 | ecosystem: Environmental > Terrestrial > Plant litter >...
GAACTGTCCGGGATAGAAGCGGCCATGCATTCAGATTTGGTGAGGCGGTGTTCACCATAAACCCTGCGGGTTTCACGCACACCGATCTGGTTGGACAAGCCAATGATTTTGGCGTCGGCATACCCCGGCACCTCCTTTTGAAAGAACTTTTCAAAGACAAAGGCCTGTTTGCGGCCCTCCGTTTCGGCTTTGGTGAGGTCTTCCACATTCAGGGCATTCAATCCGGCCACTTTGACGGCCACCGTCGAAATACAGCTTTTGACATTCATGGCATGGGCTGAGCCTTCTTTTCTGGGCAGGGGTTCGGCGGTAGCCTGCATGAGTTCTTTTAATATCTTTTTACCCCCTGCTTTTTCGTAAGCTTCCAGGTCGACGTTGGCCATCCTGAAAGTGGTGGTCATGCTCTGGGCGGGTTCTTTTTCTCCGGCGGTTTCATAGGCAAAACCGGCCAGGTGACAAAAGTCCGCATCACCTGAGGCATCAATTACCCTTGAAGCCGTTACCTTGCTGAACCCTGATTTGTTCCAGAAGATGCATTCATACCTACCATCTGTCAGAGGATTCACGTCAATTAAGGTAGTATGTAAAAGATAACGGATACCTGACCTGAGGATGAGGCTATCCCATACGTTCTTTAGTCTTTCCGGGTTATAATTGACCCCTGCTCCCGCACCGTAGGTATTGGGTCTGAGGAATATCTCTCCCAGGCCATCCAGTTCGTTGACGACAAGGTCGGGTAAGCCACCGACAATTTTCCTGGGGGAGTCGCCGGGAGTGAAGAAGCCATAAAAGGTGTCGAGCATCTGTGTGGACGAACCTCCCGGAAATCCATAGCGTTCGACCAGCATGACTAAATAACCGGAGGATTCAGCAGCAGAAAGGGCGGCCATACAGCCGGAAGACCCGGCCCCAATGACGAGGATGTCAACGGATGGCAGGGTGGCTATATTACTGTAGGTATTTTGCATATCCGGAGTTGTTCAGCAGAATGGCTTTGTGTTATAATCTGCAAATAAAGTATTTGTGTATATTCGAAAATTTAAATTTAAAATAAATTATATGCAAAATTGGATCAGAAGAAGTTGATAATCCACCGATGAGGAGAAGAATTACGATACTATTTTGATATGATGGTAGGGTGTGGGGGGTCGTGAGGCGTTGAAATCATGAAGAAGGCTGACGAAGAATCGAATTTTGAAGCCTGATCATAAAAAAAGCCCCGTTGGGGCAAAATATCGGTGGAGTCAAAGAGGTATCAACAAAGGCAAGCCCTGTAGGGGCGATATATTCTTTATCTCTATATTTTTTTGTCACGATGGGAATCCGTGTCTTTGTACCCTCGTGGCAATCCCTTGAAGGTTTTTTATAAGGATAAAAAGAGAATGTTAAGCGTTGTCACTCATCCCTCGCCGCCCGGAAGCCGACATGAACCAGGCTGGTCTCGGGTGAAGAGGAGGCAATGCCACCGATTTTAAATCCATGACAAACGGACGGGTCGCAGAGGTAGGAGCCGCCCCGTTGCACTTTTTCTCCTTGCCTTTCGTCGGAGTCGTCCAGGCACCATTGCCAGACATTGCCGCCCAGGTCAGATATGCCAAGTTCGTTTTTGCCGAAATGGCCTACCGGAGAGGTGGTCAGGTAGCCGTCATCTACTGTATTTTTGCCGGGGAAACTACCCTGCCAGAAGTTGGCTTTATAAACGCCGTTTTCTTTAAAATCCTGTCCCCAGGTATAGGTTTTGTCATAATCAGGGTGCCCGTTTTTTTCTGCCAGAATAAATTCCTCACTCGTAGGCAGGCGTTTACCGGCCCATTTGCAATAGGCTACGGCATCGTTCCATGACACCATAGTGACCGGATGGTCAGGTTTGGCTGCTCCGGAGTCTTGTCCGAAAGGATATTGCCAGGTAACTCCTTTCTGAAGTTTCCATACGCCGAGGTTAAAATCAAACACACCCCCGTCGCCAAATTTCTCTGCCTCAGTCTGGTATCCTGTGGCTTTGACAAATTTGTCAAACTGAGCCACCGTGACCGGCGAAACATCCAGCCAGTAGCTTTTAATGTCGTCATGCCCGTTTATAAGCACCATGCCGTCTTTCTCTACGGGTTTGTTTTGACAGGCCGCCAGCAGAAAAACAGAGAAAATAACAGATAAAAATCCGGATAAATGCTTCATGTTAATAGTTACCCCAGAACACATGATCGTTTCGTTTCTGATTGATTTTCTTTAATGGAATCTGTAATCCGCCTGTTTTTTCGAGCCAGTCCATGAGTTCGCCTCTGAGGCCTTTGGCAATTTCCTGGTGCTCCTTACTTCTGATCAGGTTATTGACCTCGTCAGGATCGCTGTCAAGATCATACAGTTCGTTGGCATCCCATATCCCGTGGTTAAAAATGTATTTGTATCTATCGGTTCTGACCGCAAACATGGTCGGGGTCTGCGGGAAATCAAACTCCCAGAAATATTCATAGAACATCCGGTTGGTCCATGGAATCTTCTGCCCTTTGATCAGCGGCAGGAAAGATTTCCCTTGCATCTGGGCAGGTTTAGCCACCCCGGCATATTCCAATAAAGTAGGAGCAATGTCGATGTTTTGAATCACTTCTTCAATCACCGAGCCTTTCGGGGCAATGCCCGGAGCATGCACCAGCATAGGCACCCTCATGGATTCTTCATACGCATGTCTTTTGTCGATCAATCCGCGTTCTCCCATTGAGAAACCGTTGTCTCCCATATAAATCACAATGGTATTTTCTTCCAGGTTATTCTTTTTGAGCCAGTCCATTACGTTACCGATGCTGTCGTCCACACCCGCAAGTGTTTCAAGATAATTCCTGTAAAAAGAGTTGAAGTCGGTATAGCCATGATACAGAAAGTCAACGCCATGCCATGAATAACGCTGATTTTTGACCCATTGAGGCATGTCTTTCATGTTGTATTTGTAGTCAGCAGGCAGTTCCGGTATTTTACCCCAGATTTTACTGGTGTCGGATTTGGTCAGGTACATAGATCTCGGGTAAGGAATTTCCTTGTCTTTGTACATGCCTTTGTGACGTTTCGCAGGCTGGAATTCGGCATGAACGCCTTTATGCGAAAGGTACAGACAGAAAGGTTTCGATTTGTCGAGACTTCCCATCCAGTCTAAAGCATAGTTGGTCAGCAGGTCAGAAATATAACTGCTGTCCTTATGAGCTACCTGCTTCCCGTTGATGTTGAACGTAGGGTTGGTGTAAATGCCCTGTCCCTTGAAACTCAGCCAGTAGTCAAAACCCGGCTGCGGAGCATCATCGGTGTTACCCATGTGCCATTTACCCATAAAAGCTGTTTTGTAGCCGGCTTTCTGCAGGTATTCAGGAAAAAACTTCAGCCCTTTTGGCAGCGGGGCAAAGTTGTCGACGATGGTATGGGTATGCGGGTACTGTCCTGTCAGGATGGAGGCCCGGCTGGGTGAACAAAGGGCAGTTGAGACAAACGCGTTTTTGACATGTACCCCCTGTCTGGCCATTTTATCCATGTTGGGGGTTTTCAGCCACGGCACTTTGTTCATAAAGCCCATGGCGTCATATCGGTGGTCATCGGCCAGGATAAAAATAATATTTTTAGGCTTTTTAGGAGCGGTTTGTGCCAGGGCGTTGATGGAGAGAAATGCCAGAAAGAAGCATAGTTTTTTTAGCATGAGTCTGATAATTTAAGGTTGAGAACCGGATGAACACCTCCGGTTCCTGTTTTTAATTCCGATCTGAATTATGCTAACAAAATTATAAATCTCTGCCGGAAATTTCCGGTCGTTCCAAAAATTAATTTACTTTCAGTTTTACCGTTTCGCTTGGAGCATAACCGATTCTGTGGGCTACCACATACAATGAGTCTCCTTTGGTGAGGGTAACCGGCTGGCTGTAAACACTCCAGGACTTGTCATTTTCATGCTTTTTGTACCCGATAGAAGCCCCTTTGGTAGTACTGACAAGTTCGGTTTTGCCGGATTTTGTAATGATCTGCGGTTTTTGAGTGGCCGGGGCCTCTTTCTGCCCGTTCCACCACCGGCTCAGCATTTCTCTTTCAGGAATGGCTCCTTTGTCACCATATTGCTTTACCCATTCCTCGTGTTTCGCTCTTAATTCTTTGAGTTTAGCCTGGTATTGAGGGTTCCCGGCCAGATTTTTCAATTCATACGGATCATTTTCGGTGTCAAAAAGCTCTTCTGAAGGTTTTGAAGTTCTGAACCACAGCATCTGGGTTTCATTCAGTTGCCCGGCGTCTTTCAGTCTCAGGATTTCTTTCATGCCTTTTTGCCCGAGTCTGAATTCTATGTCCTGGTAATATGGCTTTTCAGGCATATAGTTTTTGAGGTATTTGAAACGCCCGTCGCTCACCGCCCTGACCCTGTCCAGCTCAGTGTCCATCCTGTCCCTGGCCGCATAGATGTATTTTCTCGGGGTTTTGGCCCTCTGATCGCCGAGGAAGGCCTGACCCTGCAGATGAGCAGGTACAGGGATATGGCTTAACGACAAAACGGTAGGGGCGAGGTCCACAAAGCTGATCAGTTGCTTGTCGACGGTCCCGCCTTTGACAGCATGCGGATAACGGACAATCATCGGGACTTTCAGTCCGCGGTCATAAAGTTCTCTTTTTGACATCGGCAGGCCGTCACCGTGGTCGCTGTAAAAGAAAATGATGGTGTTGTCATAAAGACCGTCGTCTTTGAGTTTCTGAATGATTTCTCCGACCTGTCTGTCCATGGTCTGCACATTGGTCAGGAACCTGGCGATATCTTTTCGGATGATGTCATTGTCCGGCAGGTAAGGAGGAACGACGACCTCTTTCGGATCGACTTCCAGCGGCACATTGTCCCGCATGAATACCTGCGACTCGTGTGTGATCATGAGGTTAACCACAGAGAAAAATGGCTGGTTTTTGTCTTTTCTCCCACGCCAGTCGGCTTTGCTGCTGTTTTCGTCCCACGCGGTAACGGGAGCAATGAACTGGTAATCCTGTTTTTCATTGTTGGTACAATAATAACCCGCTTTTCTCAGATATTCCGGGAAGCATTTTACCTGCTCAGGAACCACAGCCGAGTAAGATTGTACCGGGGAATATTTCTGTGTGGCCGGAGTCTGCAGGGTCCTCATATGTTGTGCCCCGATAGAGGTCTGGTACATGCCGGTAATGAGGGCGGCACGGCTGGGCGAGCAAACACCGGCGGTCGAATACACATTGCAATACCTGACGCCTTCTTTGGCCAGTTGATCGAGGTTGGGTGTTTTGGCGATTTTCTCCCCGTAGCTGCCCAGGTGCGGCGACATGTCCTCGCAGGTAATCCAGAGAATGTTGGGTTGCTTCGGAAGGGTATCGCTTTTGACAACAAAGGCGGAGGAGAGAAGAGCAACGGTCAGGGCGAGTATAATTTTCATAAGGTTGATATTTATTTCATCTGATTTGTCAGTCAATTTCGGTATTTATTTGTAAAAATACAGAGCAAAAGCCCTGGATTGTTTTTTCACAGATGAGCTTTACATCCTGGGTCAGGCCTTAATCAAGATAGGAAATGGCCAAAGATATAAGTCTTTTCTGGTCATTTCCTCAAATCGATCAGAACAGAACCGTTAATCCTGAATGAGCTTCCTGAAGGCAGGTAGTCAACTTCTCTGAAGCTATACCAGTATCCTGGTGAAAGTTGGAAAGCGAACTTTCCCGGCTTGTATTGTAAGCCGGCTGAAAAATTCAGATTGTGCCAATAGTTTCTTCCGACAGGATTATTAAACCGGGTATAAGTTTCCTCATCTTCCTGGTAGGTCTCGAACCTGACACTCTGGAAAGTCCTTAAATCAATATGGCTTCCAAATGAAAATTTTAGGTCAAGTTTTCGCGTTAAAGGCAGGTAGTAATTCAGATTTATTGGTAATTCTACAATAGTAGTTTTTAGTTGTATTTCAGCCAGCCGGTCATATTTTTCAGGCAAATGAGGCTTATAAATCTGCTCGAAGTTCTTTCCGGTACTGACATTAAAATGTCTGGCAGAGCCATATTCATTTTCCGGATAATTGTTAATGAGAATTCCGGAAGACACACTCAGGTCTTTTCTGAAAAATAATTCAAATACTGCACCCAGGTTGTTACTTCGGTCGAAACCTGCACCACCGGCTATGCCTACCCGGGAGTTAAGCTTTGGCCATGAAAACTTCTTTTCAGGAGGTGTTTCAGATAATGTTTTTTTCGGGATGATCAGATGAGTGCTGTCCTTTAAGCTCTCTTCTTTCAAAGCTACAACTGTATTTTCCTGATCACCGGCTTTTTTGTCTCTGTTTTTCGTTTCATCAGTAGATTCTTCCCGGGTGGTGGTTTCACCGGTTGTTGTTTTTGGTGTAGAACTGAGATATTCCTGCACTTCATTTTTGCCTGTTTCCGAATGAGCTTCAGTTGCCAGGTCAGGAACAGATGACTGTTTATTTATTACGAAGATGGTTTTTTCAATGTAGATGGTGTCTTTATGAACAATGGTCTGTTCTGTTGACTGTGGCTCTAGCGTACGGAATTCAGAGATTTTATCATTCAATAGTTTAAATTGTTGCTCAATATCGTTATATTTTTTTATGCCCCAAAGTAGTGCCAGCGTAGTAATGAAGGAATATACAGGAAACCCAAACCTTCTCCCGAAATCGAAATACCATGGAAGAGGCCTTTGTTTTTGTATTTTTTGCCACAGTCCGGAACTTACCTGCCTTCTGGCTGATTCAAGTTCCTCTTTTATTTTTTTATCAAATAGATCGTTGGACATAGATTATATTTTTGATTGTTTTGATATATATTCAGTGATCCAGTTCTGTAAGTTTGCCCGTGCTTTTGCCAGATTTGCCCTGACAGCACTCTCGGTGGTACCCAGTAACTGAGAGATTTCCTGATGAGAATATCCCTCTACTACAGAGAGCGAAAAGACCATTCTGTAAACGGGAGAAAGTCTTTGTACAAAATCCATGATCTCTTCCGTGGATAACAATTTAAGATGCTCTTCGCTGTTTTCGATGTCTCTTGCATTTTCAAGATGGGTAAATTCTATCCTGGAATGGTTTTTACGGAAGTAATCTATGGCTGAATGCACCATTATTGTCCTGAACCATGCTTCAAAAGGTTGAGAAAGGTCGTATTTTTGGATATTCGTAAAGATTTTTAAAAATCCGTCACATAGCATCTCCTCTGCTTCGCTGTCGCTTGAAGCATATCTCATGCAAATATTCTTGCCAAAGTTGGCATAGCGGTCAAAAAGCTCTCTCTCTGCCAGAGGCTTTTTTCGTACACAACCTTCAATGATTCCTGACAGGTCAGAATCCTTGTTTCGTCTTTTAAAAATCAATTCTTAATTACTGGATACAGTGGGTTTCTTAAAACACTTACGCAACCAGTGCCGGATTTGCTTCCTTTATTTAGTTTGAATATGAATTAAATAAAAAAAATGTCCGGCTGGAAGCAAAGGGGAATCCGGGGCGTATGTAAATGTAAATATTTAAAATACTTTAATGATATGAATTTAGAAGAAAAGATTAACCGCAATGATTTTTTGAAGCAATTAGGATTCACCGGGGCTTCTTTACTGGCCTTGTATACCCTTGACAGCTGCCAGAATGAAAGTAATATTACACCATCCGGAACCTTCTCCCTCGATCTTTCAGCTGCTTCAAACGCCAATCTGGCCAAAGATGGCGGCTATGTAATCAACAACAATGTGGTAATTGCAAGGGTGGGTGTAAATTATATTGCAGCTACGCTGATATGCAGTCATGAAGGGAGGGAGCAGATTACTTTTAAAAACGGAGAATGGTATTGTACAGCTCACGGAGCAAGATTTGATACTACAGGCAAAGGACTAAATTCTGAAGGGAAAAAAGGCTTGTTCGTTTACAATACGTCGTTATCTGGAAATACTCTTACCATAACAGCTTAATTGTTTTAATATGAAAAATGTTATCGGTACCATTGTATTGGTACTCATTCGTCTGCTTGCTTCAGGACAGGACTTACTGGACGAGCTGGATAAAGTAGCCAAACCAAAAAAAGCTTTCGCTGCCGCTACGTTTAAATCCACCCGTATTATTAACGGGCATTCTGTTGAGACCATAGCCAGAAATCACCTTGATTTCAGAATTGCTCACCGTTTTGGAATGTTGAATGATGGAGCGTATAATTTTTTCGGCTTAGATCAGGCCACAATGCGGATGAGTTTCGAATATGGAGTGACAGATAAACTTATGTTGGGGTTTGGTAGGAGTACAAGTCAGAAAGCTTTTGATTATTTCGCAAAATATAAGATAGTCAGACAATCTTCCGCAAATGGAGGTATTCCTGTAAGCATTACTGCATTTGGAGCTATTGATGCCATCTCACTTAATACGAGTCCCCAGTTTAAGTTTTACAACAATATGGAGAGGCTTACTTACGTGGGGCAGTTGCTCATCGCCAGAAAATTCGGAGAGAAACTTTCAATACAACTGAGTCCTACCTTCATTCACAGAAACAAAGTAGAAACTTCGGCCGACCCCAATGATATTTTTGCTTTAGGGCTTGGGGGAAGGATAAAAATAAGCAAAAGGACCTCCTTCAATGCTGAGTATTTTTACAGGCTTCCGTTTAGTCTCGAAAAAGGATTGCAACCCAATCCCGCTTATCATAATTCACTATCACTTGGTTTTGATATTGAAACAGGGGGGCATGTGTTTCAGTTGCATTTTACCAATTCTCCGGGAATGATTGAACGGCAGTTTATTACCCAGACTGAAGGTCAGTGGGGAAAAGGAGATGTTCATTATGGGTTCAATATTTCACGGACATTCAGTTTTGATAAAAAGAAAAAATATGAAAAATAAACTTTGGTTTTTGATTTTCTGCTTTTGTTCAGAAGCAGCCTTTTCTCAACAGAATCAATGGATTTGTAAAAAAGGAGAAACGGGTTTTTTCTCTGAGACTGTCATTGAAAATATCTCTGCACAGAATAAGAATGTGGTTTCTATTATTGATATCGCAAAAAGAGAGATCGCCGTGAGAATGAATCTGACAGATTTTAAATTTCAGAATCATCTGATGGAAGAACATTTTAATGAAAACTATGTTGAGTCAGAAAAATATCCCGTAAGTACTTTCAAAGGTAAAATACAGGAAGAAATTGACTGGGGCAGGAACGGGACATATGATATTTCTGCCAGAGGGGCTCTCAGTTTACATGGCGTAACGAAGGACATGCTTCTGAAAGGTAAAGTGTCGATCAGCAACGGGCAGATCGTCCTTCTTAGTAACATGGATATTGTGCTTAAAGAATTCAATATTGAAGTGCCTTCACTGCTTATAACCAAAGTTTCTGAAGTGATAACTGTAAAAAATAAGATGATTTATGTACAAAAATAAATCTTTACTGAAACAGATTGCAGGGTTTGTTTTGTCTACTGTGATCATGTATTCGTGTTTATACGAGAAAAATGATGAGCCGAATCCGGCTGGCCCATCTCCTGATATTGCGGAGGTAGCTCTTAAATGCACTGATGATTCATTGGGGGTAGTTAATTTACCAGCTGGAAGCATTTGCTTTGACACACAGATATTGCCTTTTTTTCAGACCAATTGTGCTATGAGCAGTTGTCATGATACCAAGTCCAGAGAAGAGGGGTACGATCTGAGTACCTATGAAAGCATTATCAGAAAAGGCATCAGTTTATCCAATCCGGCGAGTAGTAAGTTGTATAAAGTATTACTTGAGACAGGAAGAGACAGAATGCCACCTGCCCCAATGGCTGCTGTATCAACTTTTCAGGCGGAGATGGTACTGAATTGGATAAAGCAGGGGGCAAAGTATACAGCATGTGGTGTATCTGTGAACAGTATCAACCCTACTTTTGCTAAAGTGATTAAACCTATGGTAGATGTGAATTGTCTTGGCTGTCATCAGCCGGGGAGTGTTTCCGGAGGAATATTGCTGAATACTTATGCCATGGTCAAAGTACAGGTTGATAATGGGAAACTCTGGGGGGCAGTTAATCATGTTGCCGGATATAGTCCGATGCCGGAAGCCAGGAAACTCAGCGATTGTGAACTTACGGCCATCAAAAACTGGATAGGAAAAGGGGCACCTAACGATTAAGGTTTATAACTGCCAGGTCTGGAAAGCTGATAACATAATAAAGATTTTAAATCTTTATTTCATCCGCTTGTGCGGCCTCGGCAGGATAAATTATGTCTTTCATTCTAAGTCCGAAG
>Ga0247738_10001037_pt1 | contig 10236 bp, 13 predicted proteins | sample UWRJL013104B2_FD_180936 | JGI IMG/M metagenome (GOLD analysis project Ga0247738, IMG submission 180936) | Plant litter microbial communities from Arlington Agricultural Research Station in Wisconsin, United States - UWRJ-L013-104B-2 | ecosystem: Environmental > Terrestrial > Plant litter >...
CCGCGCTCAACCGCAAGATCGGCTACGACAACGCCGCCAAGATCGCCAAGACCGCCCACAAGAACGGCACCACGCTGCGCGAGGAAGCCGTTGGCCTCGGTCTGCTGACCGGCGAAGAATTCGACGCCGAGGTGAAGCCGGAGCAGATGGTCGGTCCACTCAAGCTGAAGAAGTAGCACGGAAGAGCCCCTCTCTCTGGAGGGAGAGGGGCGTGGGCACAGGCCCTATTCGGCTCCCGTTCATCCCAGCCACGCTAGGCAGTCTTTGCGACGGACCTGCAATCTGGCATGGTCCGTTTACAGGGAACAAGGAGAGCCAACTTGGTCGAACATGTCTATGTGCCGCCCGTCGGCGGCGCACCGCGCCGTACCGGGCCGTTCATTCCGCCGCTGCTGATCATACCCTTCCTGGTCTACAACCTGGTTGCCTTCATCTTCCTCGGCGGCAACCCTGCTGGCTGGAGCAACACGGCTTTCTCCATCCCGATGGTGTCGGGTGTGCCATGGGCCGTCAGCATCGGCGACCTGCTGATCATCGGCTCGCTGATTTTGCTGTTTTTCGAGCTGCTGAAGTCGACCCGGATCGGATCGGTGTCTATCGTCGAGCACATGCTCTCGATGATCGTCTTCGTGGTGATTCTGGTGGAGTTCCTGCTGCTGGGCGCAGCATCGAGCACAGTGTTCTTCATCCTGCTGGTGATGGCGCTGATCGACGTAGTCGCAGGCTTCACCATGTCCATCACGTCGGCGACGCGGGATATGACGGCGGGCCACTAGGCCCGTCGGTATCAGGCGACGATAGTCGTCCGGTAGCCGAGCGGCATCCGCTTCATCGCGACCTTGGCGCCATCGGCATAAGCCCCGATGGCGCCTTCTGCATTGCCCCGCCGGCGCGCGCGCTGTGGGGCAAGGTTGTTGCGTTCGGCAAGGAGCTGACTGACGAAGGCGGCAGCGGTCGGGTTGCGCAGCAGCGACGGACGCGGACGTGCCGCCCCAATCAGCATAGGCAATCCGGCGGGCTTTGTTTCAGAACTGGCCATTTCTGCCTCGCTTGTCTCAAAGCGGGCCAGCCTGTCTCAAAATGAAACACAGCATCTGGCCCTACGCCCCATTAGGGGCAATCGGCGTGCCAGATGCTAACGTTTTGTTAACGAATTCCGATCCCAAATTGTTGAATGGTTAAAGCGGCAACTGCATGACATGCCGCCGCGTACCCTCGCGCCCATGCGCCTCGAAGCCGGCGCGCCTGAACACTGGCACGAACCCCATATGCCGGTAGCTCGGGGACTCCGGGTCCACCGGATAGGCCTCCAGCAGCCTAGCCTTGTGCTTCTTGGCATGCTTTGCCGCTGCCGCGATCAGCTGGGCCGTGAGTCCCTGCTTGCGATGATCCCGCGCGATGAACAGGCAGGTCAGCGACCACACCCTGTCCCGATCCTCGATCCCGCCCAACCCGCTCTGGAAGGTGTCCTTGGGCGCCACCGAGACCCATGCAACAGGATGGCCCTCATTATAGCCAAGCAGACCGACCGGCATGCCGTCATTGATTCGTCCAAGAATCTGCTGCTTGCGGGCCGGGCTCTTGGCATCCTTGAGCTCGACACTGGTGGCGCGCCAAGCCATGCACCAGCACCAGTTGGGACTGCCCTTGGTGCCGAACAGTGTCTCGAAATCACCGACAGTTGCCGCCGTCACCGGCTTGAATGTCAGCTTCTCCGCCATGGCTAGAAGTTGTCCTTGCCCTTGCGGATCGCTGCAAAAACCTCGGCCGCATCCGCGCCCTCAAGCCCGTAATGCCGCGCCAATCCCGCATCGTCGGCGCGCAGGAATGGATTGGCCGCCTTGTCCTCGCCAAGCAGGAACGGAATTGTCGGCCGTCCCGCTTCTCGGAGCGAGGCCACCTCGGCCGCCCTTTGCTGCAGAGCCTTGTTGTCGGGGTCGATGGACAGCGCGAATTTGGCATTGCTGGCGGTATATTCGTGCCCGCAATAGACCAGCGTATCGTCGGGCAGCGCTCGCAGCGCTTTGACCCCGTCCCACATCGGTCCGGGCGTGCCCTCGAACATGCGGCCCACGCCGAGAGAGAACAGCGCATCGGCGGTGAACAGGTGCTTGCCCGCCTTGTCGTGGAAAACGATATGGCCCAGCGTATGTCCGGGCGCATCGTAGACGTCGAACACCGTCTCACCCAGGGCCACCGTCTCTCCCCCGGCAACCAGCACATCGAGCCCGGAAATCTTGTCGGCCTCGCCGCGCGGCCCCACCACGCGGGCGCCGAACTCTGCCTTGAGCTCGGGAATGGCCTCAACGTGATCGATGTGGTGGTGGGTGATGAAGATATCGGTCAACGACCAGCCCCGATGCAGTAAAGCCGTCTTGATCGCTGCGGCTTCCGGCGCGTCGATGGCGGCGGTGCGGCCGGTGGCGGTATCGTGCACGAGATAGCCGAAATTGTCGCTCCGGGCTGCAAAGACATCGACGATCAGACTCACGGCACTGCTCCTTCAACAACGAGAACCCGGAAGCTAGGGTTGCCGATCACACATGACAACCGGCCAAATGGACAAGTGATTGGGAAACCGTCAGAGTTGGGATCATGACCGCCGATGTCACTCGCCTCATCTCCTATTACAAATCGCCGCTGGGCCGCATTTCGCGCACGTTGGTGCGCGAGCAGGTGATGGGTCTTGCCGGCGATGTGCGTGGCCGGCGCGTTCTCGGCCTGGGTTTTGCGACGCCCTATCTCCGCTTCACCCTCGAACCGGCCGAGCGGGTCCTCGCTTTCATGCCGGCCCGGCAGGGCGCTTCGGCCTGGCCGCGCGAGGGCCCCTCGCGCACCGTGCTGTGCGATCCGCTCGAAATGCCGCTCACCGATGCTGCGATCGATCTCACCATCGCCATCCACGCATTGGAACACGTCGCCGACGCCGAAGAACTGATGCGTGAACTCTGGCGCATCACTGCACCCAATGGACAGTTGATCCTCGTCGTTCCGCGTCGGCGGGGCATCTGGGCGCAGCGTGACAACACGCCGTTCGGCTCGGGTAATCCGTATTCCGGCGGCCAGCTCGACAAGCTGCTGCGCGACCACAGCTTCATTCCCGAAGCCTGGCGCGACGGCCTGTTCCTGCCGCCGTTCCAGAGCTCGTTGGTGCTCAAGTCGACCCGCTTCTTCGAGCGCGTTGGCCGCATCTTCGGCCCGGCCATGAGTGGCGTCATCTGCGTCCGTGCTCGCAAGGAAGCCTTTCCCGCCGTCCCGCGTCGTCGTCGCGAGGAGCGCTTCGTACGCGTGCCCGGCATGAGCACGGCAACGGCACGGCAGGGCTGACACTTCATTGCCTTAGCCCGTTGCTTTGACTATGGTCCGCGCGGTTTTTCCGCCCGGCGATCCATCATGTCCGACGTCATCCGCCCTGTGCCGCAGCCCGGCATTCTCGACATCGCGCCCTACCTGCCCGGAAAGTCCGGCGCGCCAGGCAGCAATGCTGTCAAATTGTCGGCCAATGAGAGCCCGCTCGGTGCCAGCCCCAAGGCGATAGAGGCTTTTCGCTCGGCCGCCGATCATCTCGAAATCTACCCCGAGGGCAGCTCGAAGATCCTGCGCACCGCACTGGGCGAGGTGCATGGCATCGACCCGGAACTGATCGTTTGCGGCAACGGCTCGGACGATCTGCTGCACCTGCTCGCCCAGACCTACCTTGGCGACGGCGACGAGGCGGTGATGAATCGCTACGGCTTCTCGGTCTATCCGATCATCACCAAGGCTACCGGCGCCCGCATCGTCATGGTCGAGGAGACCGATTACACCGCCGATGTCGATGCGCTTCTGGCGGCAGTGACGCCCAGGACCAGGATTGTCTGGCTGGCCAATCCGAACAATCCGACCGGCACTTATCTCAGCGATACCGAGGTGCGGCGGCTGCATGCCGGGCTGCGACCCGATATCCTGCTGGTCATCGACAGCGCCTACGCCGAATATGTCACCGCCGCCGATTACTCGGTTGGGCTCGACCTGGTCAGCGAGGCGCAGAACGTCGTCATGGTGCGGACCTTCTCCAAGATGGGGCTCGCTGCCGCCCGCATCGGCTGGATGGTGGGTCCGCCCCATCTGGTCGACGCCATCAACCGCATCCGCGGTCCGTTCAACGTCAACCTGCCGGCCCAGCTTGCCGGTGCGGCGGCAACACGCGACGTCGAATTCAATGCTCGACTCAAGGACCATAACGCCAGGTGGCGCGACTGGCTGACGGAGGAGCTGACCTCCAACCACATGTATGTGGTGCCCAGCCAGGCCAATTTCGTCCTGGTGCTGTTTCCCGACGCCGATCATGCCGCACTGGCGTTCAACACGCTGATGGAGCGGGGCATCATCGTGCGCGAAATCGGCAAGTCATACGGCATCCCGCAGGGGCTGCGCATCTCTATCGGCTCCGAGCAGGCCATGCTCGGCGTCGTCGGCATTCTCAAGGCATTGGTTCAGATCGCATGACTGTTCACTTTCGCAAACTGGCCCTGATCGGCATCGGTCTCATCGGTTCCTCCATCGCGCTTGCCGCAAGGCGGCAGGGTCTGGTGGAAGTCATTTCCATCGCTACCCGCAAGCAGGAGACGCTTGACGAGGCGCGCGACCTCAAGCTGGGCGATATCTATACGCTCGACGCCGCCGAGGCGGTGCGCGGCGCTGATCTCGTCATCGTCTGCACGCCGGTGGGCGCCTATGAGAGCGTGATGCGCGCGATTGCCCCGGCGCTGGAGCCTGGCGCGATCCTCTCCGATGTCGGCTCGGTCAAGGGCCATGTGGTCAAGACGCTGGCCCCGCTGGTTCCGGCCGGCGTGAGCTTCATTCCTGGCCATCCGCTGGCAGGCACCGAGCATTCAGGCCCGTCCGCCGGCTTCCCCGAACTGTTCAGCGGCAGATGGTGCGTGCTGACTCCCGGCCCCGAAGTCGATCCGGCCAAGACTGAAAAACTGGCTGGCTTCTGGCGGGCGATGGGTAGCCAGGTCGAAAGCATGGATGCCGGACACCACGACATGGTGCTGGCCATTACCAGCCATATTCCGCACCTCGTCGCCTACAATATCGTGGGCACAGTTGCCGATCTCGAAGCGGCGACCCAGTCGGAAGTGATCAAGTTTTCCGCTTCGGGTTTTCGCGACTTCACCCGCATCGCCGCTTCGGACCCGGTGATGTGGCGCGACGTGTTCCTCACCAATCGCGAAGCGGTGCTTGAGATGCTCGGTCGCTTCCTCGGCGATCTCTCGACCCTGCAGCAGGCGGTAGAAACTGGCGACGGCCCCGCACTCGAAGCCCTGTTCACGCGTACGCGCGCCATCCGCCGCTCGATCATCTCGGCCGGCCAGGAAACTGCCGCTGCCGATTTCGGCCGCCCGCACGAAGCCCCGCCGATACCCGACATCACCTTCGTGCGCGAGCATGGCGGCGGCGACGACGCCTAGTAGAGCGGTGGCACCGAGGCGATCGGCACCAGCCCGGAGAATACGCTGCCGCCACGGAAGTTGAGCTGGTTGGCATGCGAGCCATCCGGCTTGGGTGTGCCCAGCACCAGCGTACGCCATGGCTCTTCGAGCAGCGGACCGATGCGCTCGGCTACACCCGTCGAGGTGATGCCGATCTGCCCTTCCAACAGGCCCTGCGGATCGAGCCGCAATTCGCCTTGGGCATCGAGGGTCGAGGCAGCATCGGTCCCCCTGATAGCCACGACCTTGAGGGCTCCATTGGCCTGCTGCATGCCCTGCACCAGCTGCGGGTCACCCCAGTTGCGCACATCGTCAGGCAGGCCAGAGAGCTCGAGCTGCACTTCGACATTGGCATCTGTCAGCGTCAGCCCCGGCCAGGCCGCGTCCTCCGTGCGCGCATAGAGCGCCAGCGATGCCCGTTGCAACTCGGCGTCGTGCTGTTCGGGAATGTCGAACAGGTGCAGTTCGGCCAACGGGCTCTGCGCGATCACCGCACCAAACAGCGTATCGGACCAGACCAGATCCCTGCCGGAGACCGAGGCGCGGGCGATCCGCCAGTTATCGAGTCGCACGCTTGCATCAAGGCTCGTCCAGGCCACGTCGTTGCGTGTCCCGGTAAAATTGTCGGTCAGTTCCACCGGCCCCGTCGCCGAGGCGAGCAGGTGCATCGGTGCATAAACGCGGATGCTGGCGCGGATTTCGGGCACGTCGATCACCAGATCGCCGCTGACCACGCGCGCCGTGACGCAATCGGCATCAAACCGGAACGGAAAGCCACCCACCGTGAGTGTCTCGCAACGCACGCTGGGGATCGTGACGCCATCGGCTAGCGCCAGTGCATCGATGTTCTGTTTGACGAGGCCCGCAAGCACCAGCCAGGCAGCGCTCCACAGCACGATCAAGCCAATAACGACACTACCAAGGATGATGATTCGCTTTTTCATGGGCGGCACTCTTACCTGCGCTGGCGGGCAGACAGAAGCGTCATCGCGGCCCCCGCCGTTCATTGTCGGTAAATCCAGGTCGCTTCAGGATCGCATGGCTTCTATCGAAACGGGGCAATTGCCTCGCGGGTCAGGTTTGCCTAGGTTTCTGTTCAGGTTATGGCGATGCAGATGAACACGACGTCCACGCACTGGGTTTTCGGCTACGGGTCTCTCATCTGGAACCCAGGCTTTGCCTATGTCTCGGCCCAGCAGGGCCTGCTCAAGGGCGCCCATCGCAGTCTCTCCATCGTCTCGCACTATCATCGCGGCACCGTCGAGCGCCCGGGCCTGGTCTTTGGGCTGACCCGTGGCGGCTCCTGCCGCGGCATGATGTTCGAGGTCGCCGACGCCGACTGGGCCGCGGTCTACGCCTATCTGCAGGAACGCGAGCAGGTCACCTCGGTCTATCGCGATGTCATCCGGCCGGTGCATCTGGCCGATGGCCGCGTGGTCAGCGCATTGGCCTTTCTGGTCGACGAGCGACACGAGCAGTTTGCCGGCAGCCTGAGCATCGACCAGCAGTTGGCCATGGTGCGATCAGGTGTCGGCCTGTCCGGTCGCAATGTGGACTACGTGCTCAACACCGCCCGGCACCTGCGTGAACTGGGCATTCGTGACCGTCAGTTGATGGCCCTGGCTGACCAGCTTGCCGGCGACGAGGCCGCAGCGGCCTAAAGCACCAGCCGTCCGCCCTCGCCCACGCAACTGGCCCGCTCGCCATATTCGGCCACCCGCGCCTCGATGATTCCGGCAATCCGCAGCATCCCGGACGATGGTCTCCCCGGCTGCCGCAATAGCGGATTGGGCAACGCCGTCACCAGCAGCGTTGCCGTCCGCCAATCGAGGTCCTGCGGTTCTATCCCGAAAGCGCGTCGCGCGCCGGCGGCGACACCGAACTGCCCCTCCGGCCCCCACTCGGCAATATTGAGATAGATTTCCATGATCCGTCGCTTGGGGAGCACGAGGTCGATATAGAGCGCCAGCGGCACCTCGAGCGCCTTGCGCACCACGCTCTGCCCGTTCCACAGGAACAGGTTGCGCGCCACCTGCATGGTGATGGTGGACGCGCCACGCGCATCCTTGCCAGCGATGAAGTTCTGCAACTCGTCGCGCAGCGCACCAAGGTCGACGCCCCAGTGGCGGCAGAACTGACCATCTTCCGAGAGAATGACCGCCGCCTTGAGCCGGTCCGAAATGTCGCCGATATCGCGCCACTCCCGATCCACGGGACGGCCGGTGAGGTAGCGCTCCAGCATGGGCACCGAGACTGGCTGCACGAACAGATAGACCGGCGTAAGGACGATGGGAATGGCGACGAGAACACCCACCGCGAGCCCGAGCCAGCGCAGAATGCGCCAGATACCTTTTGGTTTGCGACGTCGTGCCATGCCCTTCCATACCCACCGCGTCACTCCCGCGAAAGCGGCAATTCCACCTCGGGCAGCGCAGATTCCCGCTTTCGCGGGAATGACGCGGTGGGTGGCTTGCCGCCCCTCCCCCAAACCGGCTAGCAACATCCCATGTATGATTTCGACGCCGACATCCTCGATTGCGCCCGCGCCGTGGAAATGGCCTTGCAGCAGCAGCTCGACATCGCGCGCCTGTCCGGGCCCGGCCCGGCCGCCAGGCGGCTTGTCGATGCCATGCGCCATGGGAGCCTCGAAGGCGGCAAGCGCCTGCGGCCGCTGCTGGTGCGGCAGGCCAGTGCCATCTTCAATGTTCCCGCTACCCAGGCGCTCACCACCGGCATTGCCGTGGAAATGATCCACTGCTACTCGCTGATCCATGACGACCTGCCTGCCATGGACGACGACGACCTGCGTCGCGGCCGTCCCACGGTGCACAAGGCCTATGACGATGCTACGGCGATCCTGGCCGGCGATGCCCTGCTGACCCATGCCTTTGGCATGCTGGTCGATCCCCAGTGCCACCCCGATCCTTCCGTCCGCATCGCGCTGGTGACCGAACTGGTCGCAGGTTCTGGCGCCGGTGGCATGGTGGGCGGCCAGATGCGGGATATCGAGGGCGAGAAGGGCGGCTTTTCGGGCGACGAAATTTCCACCATGCAGGCGATGAAAACCGGTGCGCTGATCCGCGCCAGCGTCCGCATGGGCGCCATTCTCGGCGGCGCCGATGCCCGCGCCCTGTCCGTGCTCACCGCCTATGCCGAAGCCGCGGGCCGCGCTTTCCAGTTGGCCGATGACATTCTCGACGTCACCGCCACGTCAGAAGCCATGGGCAAGGCCACCGGCAAGGACGCCGGGGCCGGCAAGCAGACGCTGGTCGCACAGCTCGGCCTCGATGGCGCCAGAGACCGCCTGACCCAGACGGTCAACGAGGCGTTGTCGGCGCTGCGCACCTTCGGCCCCAAGGCGGATGGCCTGCGTGCCACCGCCCGCTACTTTGCCAGCCGGGAGAATTAGATGTTGGCCAAGTTGCTAAGCGTCAATCGCGGCAAGCCCGAACAGATCCCAGCCAAATCGGCATTGACCGGCATCTACAAGCGACCACTTTCCGGACCGGTGGCCGTTGATGCTCAGGGGATCAAGGACGACGCCATCCTCGATCGCAGGCATCACGGTGGCGTTGACCAAGCCATCTACGCCTACTTCGCCGACGATTATCAATGGTGGGCCACCGAGCTGGGCCAGCGCATCGAACCAGGCACGTTCGGCGAGAACCTGACCATCGCGGGCATCGAGGGCCGAATGGTGGCCGTGGGCGACCGTTTCGCCATCGGCCCGGTATTGCTCGAAGTCACCAGCCACCGCACGCCCTGCATGGTTTTTGCCGCCCGCATGGGTGACCCAAAATTCGTCAAGCGTTTCCACCACGCCAACCGGCCAGGCGCCTATTGCCGCGTCCTCGCGCAGGGCGAAATCGAGGCTGGGATGACGGTCGCCATTACGCCTTATCAGGGCGAGCGCGTCACCGTCAGCGAACTGATGGCGTTGGACGGGGTGCGCGAGATCGATCCCGCCTTCATGCGCCGCGCCCTTACCACCCCGGTGCACTACAAGACGCGTGCCGAATACGAAGACAAACTCGCCCGCCTGTTCTGAAAGCGACCTGATGAGCCTCCTGTCCGTCCAAGCCGACCTCGCCGCCCGCGCGCCCGATCTCGCCGTGCAAGTTACCGATGCCTCGACGGCCACGGTGCAACTGGCCGCCGCAGTGCATGGCGTGGAGCCGGGCCAGATCGCCAAGACGCTGTGCATTCGCGTCAAGGACGAGGAATTCCTGCTGGTCACGCGCGGCGATGCCCGTCTGGACAACCAGAAGTCCAAGGCGGCCTTTGGTGGACGGCCGCGCATGCTGGGGGCCGAGGACGTGCTGCGCCTGACGAGCCATCAGGTCGGCGGCGTCTGCCCCTTCGGACTGCCTGCGCCGCTCCCAATCTATCTAGACGTATCGATCAAGATCTATGACATAATGATACCGGCCGGCGGCGACACCCACGCATCCGTCACCCTCAGCGTCGCCCGGCTTGCCGAGCTCTGTGGTAACAAATGGGTGGACGCCTGCGTGCCGCCGGGCACCGTGGAACAGGATTGACGTCATGCTTGCTCTGCTCAGCATCGTCACGCTTATCAACGCGGCTGTGGCCACAGGCTTCTCGCTGGCTGGCGTGTTCTTCCCCGGCTTCGTCGTCAAGGGTGGCGAGGGCTCGCACACCGCCCGTGTCTTCGCACTCTACGGCGCGGCGCGCTCGGTGGCGCTCCTGCTGATCGTGCTGTATGCCGCGTTCCGCGCCGATGCCACGGCGCTGGTCT